>Ga0180434_10000748_pt1 | contig 47599 bp, 35 predicted proteins | sample SS_ome_7_FD_132453 | JGI IMG/M metagenome (GOLD analysis project Ga0180434, IMG submission 132453) | Hypersaline lake sediment archaeal communities from the Salton Sea, California, USA - SS_1_D_2 metaG | ecosystem: Environmental > Aquatic > Non-marine Saline and Alkaline > Hypersaline >... | reverse complement strand
TCGCCTCACGCTGTGCGGCACGCGCCCCGGCCAATGCGCCCGCACCCTCGCGCGCCTCCCGGAACCCGGCGGCCATCGCCGCCGCATTCTCCGGCCGCGTTCCCGCGCGGGCCAGGTAGAGCCAGCGATCGCCGATGGGCGTCAACCCGGCCCCGATGCTGTAGGCGAGCCCCTGACGCTCGCGCAGCTCAAAGGCGAGGTCGGCCGAGAGGAGCGCGGTCGCGATGCGCGCGGCCGGCAGGTGGGCACGGTCTCGCGATGCATCGGACGCCGCTGCGGACTCGACGTCCCCCAGTCCCGCGGGCAGCAAGACCGCCTCGATCACGTACCCCTGCTCGAAGCCCCGCACTCGCTCCACGCGGCGCTCGCCCCCGAGCTGCGCCAGATGCAGCGCCGCCTGCGCTGCGAGCTGCTCGCGCGCCTGCCAGAGCTCCCATTGCTCCGGGGAAAAGCCGAGGCGGGGGGAGGAGGCTCCAGCCTCCGGCGCGATCCTCTCGGCGAAAGCAACGACGTCCTCCCGCGGCAGCGCGGAGGAGATCGCGATCCAAACGCGGCGCGGATCGAGCAGCCGTTCATGGTACGCGGCGAGATCAGCGGCAGTGAGCCCCTCGAGCGAGAGGGAGTCGCCGTAGGGCGAGCGCGCTTCCGGGTGCTCCGCGCCGTAGAGACGTTCGCGCAGCAGCCGCCAGGCTTGCGTTTGCGCCTGTCCGGCCTCGCGCGCCAGCCGGGCCAGCATGGCGGACCGCGTGCGTTCGATCAGGCCCGGATCGAGGCGCGGCTGGTGCAGCATCTCGGCCAGCAGCCCGATGCCCTCCGCTGCGTACTCCTCCAGGCACTGGAACCGCAGGAAAGAGAAGTCGCGGCGCGTGTAGCGGTCGTCGAAGGGCAAGAACGCCCGGTCGGCGGTCTGCAGTTCCGCGCCGACCGCCTCGAGCGCGGCGGTGAGCGCCGCTTCGTCGTATCCGTCAGTCGCGGTTCCCATCAACGTGTGCAGCATCTCGGTCGCACCGTGCTCGCCGCGGCGTTCGAGGTAGTTGCGGCCCTCGATCAAGACGTAGGCCGAAAGCACGCCGCTCGGCGGCGTCTCGAGCCAGAGCAGGTGGGTACCCGAAGCGAGCAGCGTGTCGGTCACGCTGTAGGGCGCGGGCACAGCCGCAGTCTCTCCGGCAGCCGCCGCGGACACCGGCGCAGCACCGCGCGCAGCCTGCGCACCGGCGGCCGTGGGGGAGAGCGCCTCGATCGCGATCTGTAGATTCGCACCGCGGCCCAGCCGTCCCGCCGCCAGCGCGACCTCAGCCGCCGTCAGCTCCGCGATCCGCGGCACGCGCCGCTCGAGCGCCCAGAGGCCCTCCAGCGCGGCGATGTGCGCGGTCAGGGGGGCGAACATGTAGGAACGCTGGCGGGCATAGAGCTGTGCGGCGCGCTGCGCCGTCTGCCAGGCGGCCAAGCGCTCGGCGCTGATCTCGGGCAAACGGCCCCAGGCCGCGGTCACCGTCGCGGCGATCTCGCGCAGCGGTGCGCCCGGAGCGAGATCGAGGTCGAGAATCAACCGCCCAAACCCATAGCCACCCGCCAGGCCCATGCCCCAGCTCTGGATCCAATCCGGGTGCTGCCCCTTGACCGCTTGGGCGAGCGGGCTCGCATCATCACTGGCGAGCAGCGCCACCGCCGCCTCGGCGGCCAGGTAGTCCGGATCGCCAGGTGCCGGTGCATCCCAGACGATGCGCAAGCGCGCCTGCGGCAAGGGGAGCGCGTGCTCGATGTAGCGCGTCGCATCGATCGGCGGCGGCGCGGGCGGGGCCTCGAAGCGGACCCCTGCCGCAGCGGCCGCGCCCCAGTAGTGCGCCAGTGAATCGCGCGCCACGGACGGGTCGAAGCCTCCCAGCAGGACAACCTGCATCCGCTCTGGAATGTAATTCCTTTCGTAGAAGTCGGTTACAGTATCGCGCGACAGCACCTCGAGCGAGCCCGCAGTGCCGAGCACGGGCAACCCATAGCCGCACCCGGGGTACGTCTCGGCCTGCAGCAGCCGGTCCCGCTGGTAGACGCCGCTCGCCAGATCCTTGGCAAGCTCCTCCATGATGATGCCGCGTTCCTTCTCGAAGTGATCCGCAGGGATCGTTGAGCGCAGCAGCATGTCGGCCTGCAAATCGAGCGCGCGGCCAAGATAGGGTTCCGCAACCGCCATCATGAAGGCCACATGGGTGCGACGGGTAAAGGCATTGTTGAAGGCGCCGTAGAAGTCGGTCGCGGCGTAGAGCTCTTCCTGCGTGCGCCGTTCGGTGCCGTTGAAGAGCATGTGCTCGAGGAAGTGCGACGCGCCCGAGCTCTGCAGCGTCTCCCAGGCGGAGCCGGTCTTGATGACGACCATCGACGTCACGATCCGACTCGCCGGATCGGGCAGCATCAGGACTTCGATGCCGTTGTCGAGCCAGTAGCGCTGCGGGGCAGTCGCCCGCGCGGCGGCAGCGGCCGGTGCGTCCGCCGGCGATGTGCCGGCCGGTTCGCGATCGGCCGGCATCATGCCGGGCGGCATACCGGGCGGCATCTGGCCGGGCATCTTGCCGCCCATGCCCGGCGTCGCCATTGCGCCGGGGAAACCGGTGGGGAGACTCGCCAAGAGGCCCGCGGTTGCAAGCACCGCCAGGCCGAGCAGACCGACCCGGCTCCGGGCACCGTTCGAACGCCCTCTCAGGAGCCCGCTTTGACTACGTCGCATAATCATCATTATGTAAACCTCGCCACACATCGTCCCGAATCCCAAGTTCCCTCGTCCAGCACCGCAGCCCGAAACCGCTCCCGCGGCAGCCCTTGGCTTGAGCGCAGAACCTCGTTCCACAAGCCAGAACGCACGCCGACCGTGCAAGATGCGCGCCGCCTGCGCCTCCACCGCACGTCCCTGCACCAGCTCGGCGGCCCCGAACACCGCTCGACACGGCCGCCTCCGGCGCGTCGTTTGGCCCGCATGCTACGCGAAATCAAGCGGCTAGGCCAGCAGTGGCGCAGCCAGGACTACCTCGGCCGCAGCCCTCGACCCTGAAGCGCCGCTCCTGGCACGGCGCCTGCTAGGTCTGTCTGTGTTCGGGAACGGAGCCTGATGGGTGGATCCAAGGTCGCTAGACAGCACGCCCGTTCTCGACTCGGAGGCTTGCGTTCTGCACCGCGCGTGTGCAGTCCGTGGGACCGAGGCCCAAAGCTTTGCGTGGTGACCTGCAACGGTCCCGCGGCACGGCGGTCGCGGACGCACGGCCTCCTGCTTCCAGAGAGCGGCCACCGAGCGTGGTCGCGGACCTCTCGGCTTCGGCCCCCGGTCCGAAACACATGCGGGGCGCGACCCATCGGTCGGCGCCCCGCATTGCTTAATCGGCGGGTGGAATCAGGCGCACGGCAGCCCGGATCGCCGGCCCGCTCCCGCGCTCGTCTAGCGTAGGCTCAGTTGCAGATGGTCGGCGATCTTCGTGGCCAAGACCTCGCTGGCCGCGGGTCCGATGTGATGGCCGACGATCTCTCCGTCGCGCACGAAGAGCAGCGTCGGCAGCGTGCCGACATGGCAGGCATTCGCGGTGCGCGGGTTGCTGCCGACGTCGACGCGGCACACCTTCAGCCGTCCGTCGTAGTCACGCGCAATCTGTTCGATCACCGGGTCGAGTGCCTTGCACGGCTCGCACCAATCACCCCACATGTCGATCATCACCGGAAGGTCGGATTCAAGCACTTCTTTCGCAAACGATGCATCGTTGACTTCGATGACCCCTGCCATCCAGCGCCCCCTCGAACTCAATGGCGCGCGCGTTGCGCGCCGCTGCGTGTCGCATGTCCAATCAACACCGCTTCCAGGGCGTCGAAGCCATGCGTGCCCGACCAACCTCCGCTCTTCATTCGCCACTCCCAGTCGTAGCATTCGAACAGCATCCGGCCAAGCAGATTTTCGCGTCGCGCACCACTCGTTGGCGCCCGGCGCGAGGCACCGAAGTTCCCGCGTCCCCGGCCGCCGCTCAATGCGCGGTTGGCGGCGTAGGTCAGTTTCCAATTCAGACTGAACGCGGTTTCCTGCCGGCGCACGCGCTGCAATCCCGCCAGCGCGTCACGCGCGCGGCCGGCGACCGCGGCGTCGACACAGTCCCACGCTTCCCCCCACATCCCCGCCTGCACGAGGGCGCGCAGGTCTTGAATCCCGAGCGTACCCGCGCCATGCAGAAGCGTGATCTTCTCGATCTCCTGTCCCAGCGTCAACAGATCGGTCCCGAGGTGCTCGACAATGTGTCGCGCGGCGTCGCTGGTCAGCGCGACGTCGAAGCGCTCTGCGCGACGGACCAGCCAGCGGGCGGCATCTTCGGCCCGCGGCGGCCCGAAGTCGACGACCGTCGTCGCATCGAGCAAGCGCGCCAATCCCTTCGACCGCTGCCGCAGCTCGCGCGATAGCTGGCTCGCCACGAGCACGACGGGATTGACGGGCTTCTGGCCCAGCAGCGCTTCCAGGGCCTGGCGCTCCCGCTGGCGCAAGCGTGTGGCGTGCTCGAACCCCTCGACCCAGATGACGCGTTCGCCGCCAAAGAGCCCGCCCTGGGACGCCGCCGAGAGGATCTCGGCCGGGTCCTGCTCACCGAGTTCGTAGTGATCGACAGCGTAGCGCGGACCGCGCTCGAGCGCTGCGTCGCCCAGCAGCGCCTGCACCATGCGCTGCAGCGCCTCCTGCTTGAGAAACGCCTCGGGCCCGCAGAAGGCAAAGGTCCCCGTGGGCGGCCCCGCCCGCAGGCGGCGGAACAACTCGTCCCAGCGCAGCGTTCGCTTCGCCATCGCCGCCTCCCCTACCACTGCTCGAGCGAGCGCGCCAGAATGTCCTGGGCCAGCTTCTCGATCGCGCGCGCCCGCGCCTCCTGCTCGTTCGCCGGCAACGCCGTCGCCTCGCCCGACGTTCCGGAGCTGCTCGTCTCTCCCGAAGCGGGGTAGGTCGCCGACGCCTCGATGCGCTCCTCGGTCCAGAGATCGCGGTTCTTGACATTGTCCTTCAAGACCGCGGCGATACGCACGACGACGATGTAGCTTTCCGGTTCCTGGCTGGGCGTGTAGCTGTAGACTTTGCGCTCGTAGTACGTCACGCGGCCGTCGAGCACGCAGTCGGCTACCGACGCCCGCGCCACCTTGAGACGATTGTCCTCGAGAAACCGATCGGAGAGCCCCCGCGTCACCTCATCGGCGATCAATCCATCGAGCGTTTCGTTTTCGAACACCGGGACCGCGATCGTCTTGAGATGAGACGGCAGCGAACTGCTCGAGAAGGAGTAGGCGCAACCGCTCGCGCCAAGTGCGGCGAGCAACGCGGCGGCGGCGACATGGGCCGCCGCGCGGCCGCACCCGAGGGCCAGTTGTCTCGCGCGCCGGCGCATCTACGCCTCTCCTCCCGGCGGGGTGAACCGGTCGCGGTGCTCCCGCGTCCAGGCGATTAGGCGGCGCACGCCCTCAGCGGGTGAAACCTGGGGCTGCCAGCCGAGCACTTCCTGCGCCCGGCGAATGTCAGAGACATAGACCTTCTGATCGCTCGGCCGCCAGTCGGCGTAGCGCGTCGCGGGTGCGATCCCCGTCTCACGCTTGATCAGTTCCAGCAGCTCGAGCAGCGAGAGCGTCATCTCTTGGCCGCCACCCATGTTGAAGACCCCCGACGGCAGATCGCTGGTCAGGAACGCTTCGTAGGCGCGCAGCAGGTCTTCGACCCAGAGCACGTCGCGCACCTGCTTGCCGTCACCAAAGATCGTGAGCGGCTTGCCGGTCAGCGCGGCGATCACGAACCAGGCGACCCACCCCTGATCTTCCATGCCGAACTGGCGCGTGCCGTAGATGCAGGACATGCGAAAAACCCCGGTGCGCAGGCCGTAGAGGCGCCCAAAGTCCTGCACGTAGAGATCGCCGGTCAGTTTGGAACAGCCGTAGGGCGTGTGTTCGCAGTGATCGATCGAGAAGCTCTCCGGGATCCCGGCGCTCCAGCGTTCTGGGAAGCGGTAGCGGCGCTCCCCCGCTTCGACGCCGATCGCATTGACGTTCTCGCCGTAGACCTTGTTCGTGGAGCAGAAGACGACTGCGGGCTTGCGCCCCCCGCGGCGCGCCGCCTCCAGGACATTGAACGTGCCGAGGGCGTTGGAGTGGAAGTCGGTCGCCGGATCGACAACCGACGTCGTCACCGCCGTCTGCGCCGCCGCGTGCAGCACGACGTCGGCTTCCGCGACGAGCGGGAGCACCTTCTCCATATCACGCACGTCGCCCTCGACCAGCGTCACGCGACCCTGCCGCGCCAGATGATCCCAGTTGAAGCGCGCGTTCGAGTCGTCACGCTTCAGCAAGCGCCCGCGCGATAGATTGTCGAGCACGGTCACGTCGTATCCGCGCTGCGCGAAGAACTCGGCCGCATGCGAACCAATGAAGCCGGCCCCGCCGGTGACGAGCATGGTCGCCATTCGGATCCTCCCTCCTGCCCCAGCGACGGCACAGTGTCGCGCACCGAAGAGCGGCGCCAGCGCGCGGCCCATGCCCAGCGCCGTACCGTAGCAGCGCCGGAGCGTGCGAACAAGCGCGCGCGCGGTGTGCGCAGCGGATGAGGATCTTGACTGCAACGGGAATGCCGGAGTGGCGAGGGCGGGGATCGAGCCGGGCGGAAGGGCTGCCGGTCGCCAGCGCTAGGGACTGCGACCCAGTCGCAGGCCGAGGGAGAGCTGGTGTGATGCTTCCAGATTGCGCTCCGGCAAGTAGCCGTAGGCGAAGACGGTCGGTCCGAGGTCGAGCGTCAGACCGAACGTGGGTTCGACCGCGCGCTCAAGGCCCTCCTCGATCAGTCGCGCGCCGGCGAGCGCGGTCAGTGATGCGCTCGGCCCCCACGAGCCGGCGAACAGCAGACGCGGCGCCTCCTGCGCCACCCACTCCGCGGCGGCGTGAACGTGCGCGCGCTGCGCCACGCGGTAGCTGCCGCCGCCGCGCAACGTCAGAGGCAGCGGGTAGGGTTCGCCGCCCGCCTCGACGTCCGGGCCGAGATGCAGGGCCGCCAGCCCCAGCTCCAGCCGCCCGATGGTGTACTGCCCGCCGAGATTGGCAGCCCAGGCCTGGTAGCCGTGCCCCTGGCCGTCATCTTCGAGCGCTCCCTCGAGCGCCGCCCCGAACTGCAGCCGCCGGGCGACGGTGCGCCCGTAGCCGAGGGCGAGGTGGAGCTGGGTCGGCGTGAACTCCCCGGTCGGCGTCCCGTCGGCCAAGTAGCCGTCGAGGGCACCCGAGCGAAAGACGCCGCAGGCCAGGCCGACGCCTCCGCCCGCCACCGGCAGCGCCAACGCACCCCATTCCGCGGCCGTTCCCGCGGTCCAGGTGGCGTGTGAAAGCACCGCCTCGGCGCCGGGCGTGTAGCCAAGCCCCGCCGGATTCCAGGCCATCGCCGCCGCCCCGCTGACCTGGCCGAGATGCGCCCCCGCGAGGGAACGCCCGACCGGTTCCTGGGGGACGCGGATGAAGTCGGCCCCAAACGACCCTTGAGCCGCCGCCGTCACGGCCGCGGCCACCAGCAGCAGGGCGACCAGACAGGCGCTCCGTGCCACGACGCGGAGGGGATTGCGCTGCATGCCCCGCTTCCCGTGCAGGGTTCATGCCCGGCCCGCAGAGAAGCGTCACAAGGTTGGAATCCACATTCACCAGTGCGGCCAACCGGCTTCATGAAAACGGATTGCCGCTCCCGCAGCGAATCGACGTCCAGCCCCCGGCCGGCGGGCGCGCGCCGCCGCCCGTGCGCGCGCATTGCATGTCGCAGGCCTGGGACTGCAGATGCCACACCGCCCCGAACGCGCTAGTGGCTCAGCTGGGCCGCCGGGCCGGCGCTCAGAACAAACTGCCCGACGAGATAGGCGATGTAGATCAGCACCAGCGGCAGACCGTAGATGCGGCGGAAGAAGCCGCGCCGCACGGCGGCGAAGATGTAGAGGCGGAACAGCAGCAGAATCAGGATCATCGTCGGCAGGTGCAGGTAGAGGAAGATGCGCGGCACCTGGGCACCAACCTCGACCACCGGCAGCCGCGTCGTCGCCGCCGAGGCGCCGATGACGAAGAGCACGTTGAGCACATCGGCGCCAATCACGTTGCCGACCAGCAATTCCCGATGTCCTTTGATAATGCTGGTCATGCCGACGACCAGCTCCGGGAGCGAGGTGCCAAAGGCGACCAGGGTTGCGGCGATGACGACGTCCGGCACGCCCCAGCGCAGCGCGAGCTCGGAGACCGCACCGATCAGGACGCGGCTGGAGAAGACGACGACGAGCAAACCCAGCAGGACGAAGCCGAGACAGGCACGGACCGAGCGCAAGGCGACCGCCGGCCCCGCCTGCGCCTCGGGGGTTGTGTGCGCGCGGCTCCAGCGCACGGACACAACCAGGTAGACAGCCAGCAGGAGCAGGAAGAGGAAGCCGATCGGACGCGTGATGGCCGCCGCGTCGCCGGCCAAGGCAAACGTCACGTAGCAGATCGTCGCCAGCAGCATCGCCGCCCCGAACTGGACCCAACCCTGGCGCTGCAAGACGAACCGGTCGGCGGGCAATACCGCGAGCAAACAGCCGAGTCCAAAGATCAGTCCCGTGTCGGCGATGATCGAGCCGACCGCGTTGCCGAGCGCGAGACCGGAATGCCCGCTCCAGGCGGCAAGGACCGAGACGGCCGCCTCGGGGCTTGTCGTCCCCAGAGAGACGACCGTCGCCCCGACGATGATCTTGGAAATCCCCAACCGATAGGCGAAACCGGCCGCCCCCTCAACCAGCCAGTCGGCCCCGCGAATCAGCGCCAACAGCGCCCCAGCGGTCACCGCGAGCAGCAGCAGGGGTGCCAGGGAGACGAACCAGCTGTCGGGGATCAAGTGCTCCATCGCCCATCCTAGGCGAGTTGCTGGCGGAAGTAGGCGACCGTTTCTGCCAGCCCCTCATCGAAATCGACGCGCGGCCGGTAGCCCAGTTCCCGTTGCGCCCGTCCGATGTCGGCGTAGGAATGGGGGACGTCGCCGGGCCGGGGCGCCTCGTGACGCGGCGGGATATCGAGTCCGAGCAGCGCTTGCAGGTTCGCCAGCAGGGCATTGACCGTCGTCCGACCGCCGCAGGCGATGTTGTAGGCGCCGTGGGCGCCGGGCGTGTGACAGGCGGCCAGGTTGGCATCGACGACGTTGGCGATGAAGGTGAAGTCGCGCGACTGCTCCCCGTCGCCATGGATGACCGGTGGCTCGCCGCGCAACAGCCGGCGCATGAAGATCGGAATCACCGCCGCGTAGGGCGAATCCGGATCTTGGCGCGGTCCAAAGACGTTGAAGTAGCGCAGGGTGACCGTCGCGACATTGAAGTGCTCTGCAAACAAACGGGCGTACTCTTCTCCAACGTATTTGCTTAGCGCGTAGGGTGACAAAGGAGCCGGCGGCATCGTCTCGACCTTGGGCAGCTCCGGGTTCTCCCCGTAGACCGATGAGCTGCCGGCGTAGACGAGGCGTTCGACGCCCGCGTCGCGGGCCGCCAGCAGGAGATTCAGCGTCCCGGTCACGTTCGCCCGGTTCGTTGCCAGCGGATCGGCCAGGCTGCGGGGCACCGAGGCAAGCGCCGCCTGGTGAAAGATGTGGGTCACGCCCTGCACCGCGCGCTGGCAGACCTCCGGCTCGGCGAGATCCCCATGGTGGAAGTCCAGCCGTCCCGGATAGCGGTCCTCGAGCCCGGTGACCGTCTCGCGCTTGCCGGTCGACAGGTCGTCGACGATCCGCACCTGCTGCCCCTCGCCCAACAGCCGCTCGGCGATATGGGACCCGATGAATCCCGCGCCTCCGGTGACCAGGTAGTACTTCGCCACGTGGACTTCCCCCCGTTGTCGCTGTGTTCGTGGACTCAGAGCCGGTAGAGCTTCGGATCGTCCGTGCCCCCGAGCGCGTTGCGCGTGTCGACGACGGCCGGGGCCGCCGCCAGCAGGGCGGCGTAGTCGATCTCCCGGTGCGCGGTCGTCACGACGATCAAGTCGTAGCCGCCGATCCGCTCAGGGGAGAGCGCGACGGAGCGGTACTCACTCTCCCCCACGGTGAACGCCGGCACGAAGGGGTCGTGGTATTCGACCTCGGCCCCGTCCTCTTCGAGCAAGCGCAACACATCGAGCGCCGGCGATTCGCGCAGATCGTCGATGTTCTCCTTGTAGGCGACACCGAGCAGCAGGATCCGCGACCCCGCCACCGGCTTGCGTTGTTCGTTTAGTGCACGGCGCACCAGGTTGACCACGTAGGTCGGCATGCTGGCGTTGATCTGAGCCGCGAGCTCGACCAGCCGCGACTCAAAGCCGGTCATGCGCGCCTTCCAGGTCAGGTAGAAGGGATCGATCGGGATGCAGTGGCCGCCCAGGCCGGGACCGGGATAGAAGGGCATGAAGCCAAACGGCTTCGTCGCGGCGGCATCGATCACTTCCCAGACGTTCAAGCCCATGCGGTCGCACAACAGCGCCATCTCGTTGGCGAGCGCGATATTGACGCTGCGAAACGTATTCTCGAGCAGTTTGACCATTTCTGCCACGCGCGGAGAGGAGACCGGCACGACCTGCTCCACCGTCGCTTCGTAGAGGCAGGAGGCAAGAGCGGTGCAGGTCGGCGTGACGCCGCCGACGACCTTGGGGATCGTGCGCGTCGTGTGCACTGCATTGCCCGGATCGACCCGCTCGGGCGAGAAGGCGAGGAAGAAGTCCTCACCCACCGTGAGCCCCCCATCCTGCAGCTCCGGCAGCAAGAGCTCCTCGGTCGAGCCCGGGTAGGTCGTGCTCTCGAGAATGACGAGCTTGCCCGGCCCCATGCGCGCCTTGATCGCATCGCGCGCCCTCAGGATGTAGGAGACATCCGGGTCCTTCGACTTGCGCAGCGGCGTCGGGACACAGATGTTGATCGTATCCGCGTCGCGCAGCAGGTCGAAGTCGCCGCTGACTTCGATCCGCCCCTCGCCGATCGCCGGGGCGATCGCCGCATCGGGAACATCGAGCACGTAGCTGCGCCCCGCTTGCAGCGAAGCGATCTTGCGCTGGTCGGTATCGATCCCGATCGCCCGGAATCCGGCCCGCGCCAGCTCGGCCAGCAGCGGCAAGCCGACGTAGCCCAAGCCCACGACCGCGGTGCGCGCCTCGCGCGCCGCGATCCGCGTCCTTAGCCTCTCACTCCATTCGCTCACGCTCCCCCCCTGCCACGCCGTGGCCTTCGGCGGTCCCGCGAAGCGCCGAGAATAGGCGGGCCGGGGACCGGATTCAAGCGCGCGCGACCGCTGGGCCGATCGAGGGCGATGGGCGACGCCGCCTGCCCGGGAACCGTTTGCGGCCGCGGGAACCCTTTGCTAGCCTTGTCGGTAGATCCTCTTAGTCCGTTGCGCCTGCGGGCGCGCCGTTTGCTGTCTGCTCCGTACGGAGGCTGCATGAATCGCCGACGCTGGATTCTGGGCTTGCCCATCCTGCTCTTCCTCTTAACGGTGGCTTTGGGCGGGATCTTTCTCCGAGACGTCGTCGCCTCGGAAGGCAATATCTACTCCGAGCTGGCCCTCTTCAACGAGGTGCTCCATCTCATCTCCGACTACTACGTCGAGGACGTGGCGGCCGATAGCCTGATCGAGGGGGCGGTCGTCGGCATGCTCGACCGACTCGACCCGCACAGCAACTACATGAACGCCGAGCGCTTCAATCGCATGGAGGAGCGCAATCGCGGCAGTTACTCGGGCATCGGCATCTCGTTTGCCATTCGCGACGGTCGCCTGACCGTCATCTCGCCGATCGAAGGCGGCCCCTCCTACGAGCTCGGGATCCGCTCGGGTGACATCATCACCCACATCGAGGGCGAATCGGCCTACGGGATCAAGGAACAGGAGGTCTTCGACCAGCTGCGCGGGCCGAAGGGCTCGCACGTGCGCGTCACCATTCGCCGCGACGGCGAGCCGGAGCCCTTCGACGTCGAGATCATTCGCGACAACATCCCGATCCAAAGCGTCCCCTATGCCTTCATGCTCCGCCCCCAGGTCGGCTACATCATGATGCGCAACTTCTCGGCCCGCACCGCCGACGAGCTGGAAACGGCACTGCGCGAGCTCAAGGCGGAGGGAATGGAGCAGCTCGTGCTCGACCTGCGGCAGAACTCGGGCGGCTACCTGAACGCCGCCGTCGAGGTTTCCGAGAAGTTCCTTCACAAGGGCCAGGAAGTCGTGCACACCAAGGGCCGCATCGCCGGTTCCTCCGAGGAGTACGAGGCCTCGGGCGATCCGCCGTATGCCGAGCTGCCCCTTGTCGTGCTGATCGATCATGGCAGTGCCAGCGCTTCGGAAATTGTCTCCGGTGCGGTGCAGGATTGGGATCGGGGCATCGTGGCGGGCGCGACGAGCTTCGGGAAGGGCCTCGTTCAGCGCCAGTACCGCCTGCGCAACGATGGAGCGCTGCTGTTGACCGTGGCACGGTACTACACGCCCAGCGGGCGTCTCATCCAACGTCCCTACGAGGCGGGTGAGCGCGAGGACTACTACCGGCACGCGGGCGAGAACGGCGAGGCAGAAGTCGATTCGACCGACCGGCCCGTCTATGAGACGCTCGTGCGCCGGCGTCCGGTCTATGGCGGCGGCGGTATCACGCCCGATGTCATCATCGACGACGTCTACCGCACGAGCGCGCTCTACCGGCGCCTCGCTTTCGACCGCAAGTTCTTCGACTTCGCCAAGGAGGTCCTGGCGGACGAGGATCTCTCCTACGGCGAGGACTTCACCGCTTTCCTCGAAGGCTACGAGGTACCGGACGGGACATTGGATCGCTTCCGCACGTTCCTCGAGGCCGACTCGGTCGACTTCGAACCCGATACGCTGGCCGTCCATGCCGCGGAGATGGAGCGCGGGATCCGCGCCGAGCTGGCCCGCTATCTGTGGGGCGAGGAGGAGCGCTACCGGGTGCTCGTGGCCGACGATCCAGTGCTCCGCCGGGCGCTGCAACTGCTGCCGGAGTCGATCGCGATGCTCACCGAAACGCGCCGCCTGGAAGAGATGCAGAGCCGGGGGAAGGCCGATCTATGAGCACCGGCGCGGCGGAGCGGCCGGCCGCCGAGTCGGTGCACGCCAGTCCGCCGGCACCGGTCTCGCCCGGTCTGGCGATGCTGGGCATGCTGATCTGGCCGCGAGCGACGGTGCGCCGCCTTCCGACCCGCGGCACCGCGTGGCTCTTGCCGGCCGGAGTGATCGCGCTCCTCCTCGTGCTGCCGTCGCTGACCGTGCTGCGACCGCTCGAGCTCGAGGCGCGGGCCGAACTGCTCGACCGCTACGCCGACCAAGGTTGGTTGAGCGCCGAGGAAGCGCACGACGCCGAGCGGCGACTGGCTGAGCTGGGCCAAACCGAGCCGGCTGCTCACGTTGTCGCCTTCCAACTCGCGATCGGCTTGCTGTTTCAAATCGCCGTGCGCTTTCTGCTGCCCGCCTGGTTGCTGCTGGCAGGTGCCCGCTTCGTGCTGGAAGCTGAAGTCCGCTATCGTGAGCTCCTCTCAGCCGTCGCCTTCGCCGCCGTGCCGGCCGGCGTGCGCGAGCTCGCGCGCACGCCCCTGCGGCTCGCGCGCGGGGATCTCGATGTGCACTTCAGTCCCGCCGCTCTCGCCCCGGCCGAGACCTTCGGCGCGCAGGCGCTGCGCTGCCTCGACGCCTTCGATCTGTGGATCGTCGGCCTGCTCGTCCTCGCCGTGGCAGCGACGGCGAGGCTCTCCTACGGCCGCGCGGCCGCGCTGGTGGTGCCGCTCTGGGGCGCGGCCTGCTTGCTGCGCTTGGGGCTGAGCGCGACCCCGATCGGCGGCGGCTTGTAGGCCGTGGGTTGTGGATCGAGGAATCTGATGAAGTCGCTTGACCTGAAGCCACGCAAGAGCCCGCATCGCTCCATGCGTGACTGGTGAAGGAACTTGCAGCTCGGCACGCCAGGCAAGCGGCGCCCGCTGGCTACGAGCCGCTCGCGGCGCTCCCGCCACCGAGCACGGCATGAAACGCCTCCCGGTAGGCGGTCCGACTCTCGGGCTTGCTCGTCATCAAGCGCACCTTCTCGAGCGAGGTCTCGCCGCTGAGCTCCTCGAAGCAGGCCTCGACGACCAGGCGCGCCGCTTCGTGGAACGGTCCGGTCAACTCCTCTGACTCGAGCGGCGCCACGGCCATCGAACGCAGCCCGTCGCGCGCCGCCGCAGCTAGCGCACTGCGCAGTGCGGTTGCCAGCTGGGCACGTTGGACCTTCAGATCCTGCCCCATCACGACCGCATGGTAGATGCGCCGGAAGGCAAGGCGACCGCCGCCCGTGGCGGCCGTCTCGCCGATCGCCAAGGGGCCCTGGCGTACGGCCTCGACTTCGATCTCTTCGCCACCCGCCTGCTTGATGGCCAAGGCCGTCCCCGCTCCCATCCAGAGATGATCGTTGGCGGCCAGCAACAAGCCCTCGGCGTCGGCCTTGAGCACCTCACCCTCTTCGACCTCGACTCGCGTCGCGAAGATATTGAACACGCTCGCACCCTCCCTCTGCTCTTCCGACCTCCCGCGCGTCGTGCTATCGTTGCGCCGGGCGTGCCGCGCCCAAGGAGGAAGCCGATGGAGAACCGCGCCGCATGGATGCTCCTGATCGCCGCGAGTCTCTTGCTGGCTCTCTCCCTATGGTCGATGCACGCCCTGCTCAGTCCGCTCGTCTCGACGCTCGGCCTGCTCTTCCTGCTCTGGCCGCTGCGGGCTCAGCCGCTCATCCGGCGGCTGCTGATCGTCGTCAGCCTGCTTCTGATCCTGTGGATACTATCCGAGGCTCGCCCCATCGTCTATCCTGCGCTCGCCGGCCTGGCGCTCGCCTTTCTGCTTGATCCCCTCGTCGCCCGCCTGCGGGAGCGCGGTGTGCGCCGCAGCCTGGCCGCCCTGGCGGTCATCTTTCCCGTGCTCGCCGCCGTGACCGTGCTGCTCATCTTCCTGATCCCGGCCCTCATCAATCAAGCGCGCACGCTCATCGATCAACTGCCCGAGGCATATGCCCAGCTTGTCGCCTGGCTCGAGCCGCCCCTGAACCGCCTCCTGCGTCGCGACAGCCTCTTGCCACCCGATCTCACCGACTGGCTGCCCAACGCCGAGCGCCTCTTGCGCGGCCTCGGCTCCGGGCTGACCCAAGTCGGTCGCGGCGTCGCCGCCGTCTTTCAGGTCACCTCGTTCCTGATCCTCGCCCCAATCCTGACCTACTACCTACTGGTCGACTTCGATCGCCTGCGCGCCTCGCTGCGCCGCTACGTGCCACCGAGCTGGCATACGCCGCTCGGCCGGCTGGGCGAGCGCTTCCAGGAGTCGGTCGGGGCCTGGCTCAAGGGCCAGGTGCTCGTGGCGCTCATCATTGGCGCCTTGCTGACCGGCCTCTTCCTGCTGATCCGGCTGCCCTACGCGCTACTGCTGGGCGTACTCGGCGGCGTCCTGAACCTCGTCCCGGTCCTCGGGTTCTGGCTCACATTCCTTCTGACAATCATTGCCGCGCTCTTCGCCGACCCGGCCGGGCCGATGCTGCTCAAAGCGCTGATCGTGCTACTCGCGGTCCAGGCGCTGGAGCAGCACCTGCTCAGTCCCAAGATCGTCGGGCACAGCCTGGGCGTGAAACCCGTCGTCTTGTTGCTCGTGATGCTGACGATGTCGCTGCTGCTCGGGCTGCTGGGGATTCTGCTGGCGGCGCCGTTGATCGGGGTCGTCCGGGGGATGTGGGCGATCTGGGGGCCGCGTCCCTATGCGCCGGAGCAGGCTCCGGCCAGCCACCGCGTTGACCCCTGATTCTCGTCCCCGGGTTGCGGAATGAGGTCCTGCGCTCACAGCACCCCGCCGGTCTCCTCGCCGATGCGCTCGCGCACAGCCTCCTCTTGGCTCTGCATCCAGGCTCGCACCTCAGCATAGCGCTCGAGCAATTCATCGCGCGCCGCCGGCGGCAACAGCTCGGCAAAGACCTCAACCGCCCCCTCCGAGAGCCGCACGGCCCGGCTCTCGACCAGGAGCGGATGGCGCTGATCGAGCACGTAGGTCAGGCCGATGACGACGAGCAGCGCGATCAGCGCCCCGCGCACGCAACCGAAGAACAGACCCAACATGCGATCGAGCCACCCCAGATGGACGGTGCGAATCAGGCGCGTGATGAAAGAACCCAGCAGCGAGACCATGATGTTCAGCGCCAGGAAGACGACGAGGAAGAAGACGACTTCGGTCGCGACCGCACTCCCGAGCAGCTCCGGCAAGCCGGGGGCGAGCGTGCGCGTCAGCACGATCGCCCCGAAGATGCCGATCAGAAGCGCGCCCAGCGCAAAGACCTCGCGGATCAGGCCGATGCGCAGGCTCATCAGGCCCGAGATTCCAACCAAGGCCAAGAGGACGATATCGAGCGCGTTCATCGTCGCCTCCTCCCTGCTTCTTAGGAGGTACCGCGAATCTCGATCTTGTCGCCCGGCTCGAGACCCAGCTCCGTCGCTGCGCTATCGCCGTTCACCGCGATCTCGACCCGCCCGTCGCCACCGATCAAGGCGATCGTCTCTCCCTCCGGGACATCTTGGAAGACGCGCTGCAGAATCCCGTAGTCGCGATCCGCTCCCGTGACATGGTAGGGCCCGCTGCCGATCTCGATCAGCATCGAGCGCGGGATGTTCGTCAGGGCATTGCCGAACCGATCGATGCGCAGCACTTCCCCGCAGATGCACCCATCGGCAACGACCGCGCGGGGCAATTCCTCGATCAGGAAGTCCTCGACTCGCGGCCCGAGGCGTTCGATCGACACGCCCGAAGCGAGATGCCCCGCGGCGGGCGCGAAGACGTCACGCCCGTGAAACGTGTCGCTGCGTTCCGGCAACTCGTAGTCGACCTCTTCGATCAGATGCGCGACGACACCGCGACCCGAGAGTGGCGCACTCAAGACCCCGTTGTCGGGGCCGACGAAGAGCTGGCCGTCGGCCGACACCGCCAGCGGCCGGCGCTTCGTCCCAACGCCCGGATCGACGACGACGACATGCACCGTGCCGGGGGGAAACCAGGGGTAGACCGTACTGAGCAGGTAGGCAGCCTCGATGATCTTCTGGGGTCGGATTTCATGCGTGATGTCGACAATGCTCACCTCGGGCAGGATGCTGCAGAGCACCCCCTTCATCGCCCCGACATACGCGTCACGCGTCCCGAAGTCTGTCGTCAGGGTGACGATTCCGCTGCGTCGCTCCACCGTTGGCTCTCCTTCATCGGTTGCATCGGCCCACGCCCGCCCCCCACTGCAGGGCGGCCCCTTTCCCGGGCGCCCATGCTATGCGCCCCCCCCATGAGCGTCAACCTCGCCGCGCCCTCCTAGGGCGCGGCGCGCAGCCGGCGGCGCCAGCGCTCCAGCGATTCGGCGGCGACCGTCATCGGCCGGCGTGGAAAGCGCGTTCCCACCGCCGTCCCGTAGGCCGCCTCCTCCGGTGCCCCCCCCGCCGGCGTCGGGGTGAAGTAGATCCAGGCGTGCTGCCCGTCGCGATCCCAGAGGTGGATGCGCAAGTCATAGTGGTCAGCCGCGGCCGGAGCGGCGAGCGGTTCTGCCCAGCGCTCCCCAGCCAGAACAAAGAGGTTGGCGATTTCCTGCTCGATCGCCGGATCGCGCGCCGGCAGCAGGGCGCTCGTCTCGCGCCACGGCAAGCGCCCCGCCTCCCAGACGCCCAGGCTCTCGGCCGGCGCCGGTCCCGTCAGCCATTGCGCCGTGCGCGCCCAGCAGCGCCCGCGCTCGCCGTCGGTCACGAGCAGGCGCACAATGCCCACGCTGTCGGGACGCAGGAACCGGCGCACCTCGAGCGCGGCCAACCCGCCGGTGAAGAACTCGAATAGATCGTCGCGCATCCGCCCGGGCGGCCGCCCCGCCAACTGGACGGCCATCGCACCGTCGTCGAGGCGCCGGCCGATGCGCAGCGTATCGATGCGTCCGCCGCGAAAGACGATCCAGCGCGCCAGGGGCGGGTCGAGCCCGAGAAACGGCCATTGCGCGGGATCGTCGAAAAATGCGTTGTACTGGAAGCGCCAGAAGCCGGCCACGGTGCGCTCGAGGGCGACGCCATCCGCTTCCCGGTCGCGCGGCGCGAGGAAGCTCCAGGATTCGAGGCGGTGGCGCTGGGCACGGATGCGCGGCCCGCCCGCGTCGACCCAGACGCTGTCGATCGGCGCGCGCACGCTGGGCAGGATCTCGCGCTCACGCCAGAAGAAGAGGTCGTTGAGGAAGAACTGGTGGGCGATGAAGCGCGGGATGATCGCCACGCCCGCGAGCCCATCCCAGTGGGCATAGATCTGTCCCGAAGCCGGAGCGGTGGCGCCGAGACGGATCGCGCGTTGCTCCCCGTTGCGCAGCGTCAAGGTCATCCGTACGCGCGGCGGATCGAGCTCGAACGGCGCGAGCTCCGCGTCCGGCAGAAGCCGCAGGACGTCGAGCGATTCGAGCGCGCGCAGGCACTCGCCGACCATGCGGCGACTGGCCAGGTCGGCGAGCGGCGCTTCCAGGCGCCACTGTCCCGCATCGGCCGTGACGCGGATCTGCTCGCCCGGGCGCTCGAGCTCGATCGCCGTCACGCGCGTCCCCGCGCCCCGAGCAAGGAAGCTCGCCAGCGCGTCCCCCTCCCGCGCCCGCTGCAAGCGGTAGCTGCGCACGACGACGACGAGGAGGATTGCCGCCAAGAGCATCAGCGCCCATTGGATTCCGCGCTGCCATCGCCGGGGAGAGCGATGGGGAGCGGGCTGCGGTACCATGATTATCCTCCCGCCGGCGCGCGGCACGCCTAGCCGCCGGTCCCACGCCGGCGCAGCCAGACGAGCAGGCCAAGGGCTGCCAGCAGCGCCGGCAGACCGAACTCGACCACGTAGAGCAACACCCGCAGTCCGCGCAGGTCGACGCGCAACCGCGCCGGCCGCGCGCGCTCGCGCGCCAGGCCAAGGTAGCGCTCCTGTTCGGTCAACCAGTGCACAACCGCCAGCGCCAAGTCGCGATTCGCGCCCGTGCCGAGAAAGCGGTTCGTGACGAGCGCCGCGTCGCCGAGCACGGCGATGCGCGCCTTCGGCTTCAGCGGGGGCAGATCTTCGCCTCCGGCTGCGCGCTCCCGATCCCACGCCTCGCCGACCGGCACGGGCCACTCGAGCACGACGCCCACGTTCTCGATCTGGCGCCGTACGGGATCCCCCGCGCGCTCCGGCGTGGGATAGACCTCCACGCGCCCCGCCGTCTTCAAGAACGGCTCGATCACGAGATCGATCGGATGAGGCGATTCGACTGCCAAGCCGCGCGCCCCGGAGGCGACAACGAAGCTGCGCAAGCCGGCGGTGATCGGATGCTGCGGATCCCCGACCAGCGCCGGTGCCCAGGGACCGACGCCGACGCCCGCCGTCGCCCGACCGCGGTCGTGGATGAAGCCCGGCAGCAACTGCAGATAGTAGACGTCGAGCCACGGCTCGAGCCCGGTCGAATCGCCCGGCTCGACCCAGAGCCCCAGACGCCCACCGCCCTCGACATAGCGCCGTACGGCGGTCGTCTCGCTCGGGTAGAGTGGCGTCGTCGGGTGGACGATCAAGAGCGCATCGTAGTCGGTCGGCATCTCGCCCGTCTGCAGCAGCGTCAGCGGCGCGGCGAGTACGTTCGCTTCTCGCAGCGCCTGCATCCAGGCCGTGATGCCCGCCTCCCCGCCCGCCACGAAGCTCGGCTCACCGTGCCCCTGAAGGACCGCCACGCGCCGCGGGCGCCCGGCGAGCACCCGCAGGATGCCCTGGGTAATCGCTTCCTCCGTCAATTGCGTCACCTCGGCCCGCGCTTCGCCGCTGGTGACGACGAGCACGCCGGAGCGCTCGATGCCCGCTTCGCGCGCCCGCGCCGGCTCGCGGTCGGGATCGATCAAGTCGGCCTGCAGACGGCGCGACTCGCGCTCGTAGAGCGCCAGCATCCGCCGCGCCAAATCCCACTGGGGCGACGGATCGGCATAGAAGGCTTCCAGCCGCACCGGCCGTTCGAGCGCGGCGAGGACCTGGCGCGAACCGCGCGCCAGCGAATTGAACCGCTCGGCGGTGAGATCGACTGGCGCCAGCAAGCGCTCGGCGGCGACCGCGCCCAGGGCGAGCACGAGCGCCAGCAGCAGGAGGGTCGTCGCCGGCCCCGGTTCGGCATGCTCGCGCACCTGGACGAGCAAGAAGCGAATCTCGCGCGCGTTGCGGATCGCCGCCAGGGCCAGCAGCAAGCCGCCGGCGACGGCGACGAAGCGCGGCAGATAGCCAGTCGAATCGACGCTTGCCCAGAAGAGCCCGAGCAGCAGCAGGAGCAGCCCGGGCAGAAACAGCGGCAGTGTCGCACTCCGGCCGCGGGCCATCAGCCCCTCCACTTGATCAGGTCGACGCCGCGCGCGCTGAGCGCGACGAAGAAGACGGTCACCGCCACGAAGTAGAGCACGGCGCTCCAAGAAAAGAGCCCTTGCCCGAAGCCGGTGTATTGATAGAGCGGCGAGAGGTTGGCGATCACGGTTTGATACCAGGCCGAACCCGCGCGCAAGACCCCGCCCGCCATGGCCAGCATCAGGAACAGCCCGAGGGTCAGGACCGCTGCTTCCACCTGGCCCTGCGCCAACGCCGAAACGAAGAGCCCGATCGCCAGGAGTGCCATCGTCATCAGCAGCAAGCCGAGCAGCGCGCCGATCAGCGGCCCGCCGATCGGAGTGCTGACCGCGATCAGGATCCCAGCGTGCAAGACGCTGATCCCGATCAGGAGCAGCGCGAAGAGCAGGACGCCCAGATATTTCCCCACCACGAGCTGCCAGACGTGAAGCGGGTAGGAGGCGAGCAGCTGCAGGCGCCCGGAGCGACGCTCTTCGGCGAAGCTGCGCATGGTGACGAAGGGGATCACGAAGAGCAGCTGGCTGGCGACATTGATGAAGTAGGGCGTCACCACCGCCAGTTGGACGCTGACCGCTGCCGGGCGCAGGCTGCGCGCCGACTCCTGCGCCGAGGCGACCAGTTGCTCGCGCATCAGAAAAAGCAGCGTCACGAAGATCAGGCCCGCCGCGAGCGCATGCACGGCCAGCAACACGTATCCGAGCGGCGAGCGCAAGAAGCTGCGGAACTCCCGGAGAGCCAGCGCCCACGCCTCAACCATCGGTCTGCCCCCTGTTCCGCGCCGGCGAGGGCCGGGATGGACGGTCTCCGGCCGGCGCAACGCGGTCGTCGGCGGCGCCCTCCTCACCCTCTTCGAGCGTCAGGCGCCGGAAGACACGCTCGAGTGCGCTCAGTCCGGCGCTCCACTCGACCAACTCGAGCCCCAAGGCCGCGATGTGGGCCACGAGGCGGTCGCGCTGCCCGCGATCGAGTTCTCCTTCCAGGCGCCACAGCGCCGCCGCGCCGGTGGCCTGCACCTGCTCACCCTCCCGGTGCGCCGTGAGCCGTTCGCGCGCCGCGAACCCGGCCAGCGGATCCGGCTGTGAACCACGCACCAAGACGGTCGTCGCGACCGGCCCCGGAGCGTGCCCCGCCAGATCCCCGGGACGCCCTTCGGCGACCAGCCGCCCGCGGCTCATGACGAGTACGCGGTCGCAGAGCATGCGCGCTTCGGCCAGGATATGCGTCGAAAGCAGGATCCCCTTCGACGAGCGCCAGGCAGCAAGAAGGCGGCGCAGGTCAGCGATCTGGTTGGGGTCGAGACCGGTCGTCGGCTCATCGAGTACGAGCAGCGGGGGATCGGCAATCCAGGCTTGCGCCAGGCCGACCCGCTGGCGGAAGCCGCGCGAGAGCTGCGCCGTCGGCCGCCGCCAGACGCCCTCCAGCTGCAGTCGGGCGCGCACACCCGCGAGCGCCGCGCGCGCCTCTGTGCCGCGCAGCCCCTTCAGCCGCGCGACGAGCTCCAAGTACTCGCCGACGAGCATCTCGGGATAGAGGGGCGGATTCTCGGGCAAGTAGCCAAGCCGACGCTTCGCCTGCGCGCCGGCGCGAAAGACATCGCCCCCGTCGATGCGAATGCGCCCCGCATGGGGGACTTGGTACCCGACGAGCACACGCATGGCGGTCGACTTGCCCGCTCCGTTGGGCCCGAGCAGGCCGACGATCTCGCCGCGGTCGACCTCAAAGGAAAGGCCGTTGACGGCCCGGATCGGGCCGTAGGATTTCACCAATCCCGCCACCGCCAGAAGCGGCGGCGTGGCCCGGGCCGGTCCGTGTGCGAGCGCCGAAGTGGCGTCTGCCTGCATACCCTCTTCCCGCCGGCGGGTGAACGCGATGCCCCGGGCGGCCGAAGCCCCCGGGAGGAACTGCGGGGCGAGTCTAGGCGGCTCGGCCGGCGGCGGCAAGGGGAAGCCCCCAATTGACTTCGCCTGAGTCATTGGGGAAGATCGCGGAACCGTTTTCGCTAGCGGCCACTGCGTTGCCCAGCTCGGGCCTGGGCCTCGATGGGCGGTGGCTGACCTCAGGCTGATGCACGCTCAGATCGAGAAGGAGCCACCATGTCTGAATCCGGGATCACGCCACGCGCCGAGGACTTCTCGCAGTGGTATCTGGACATCGTCCAGAAGGCGGAACTCGCCGACTACTCCCCCGTGCGCGGGTGCATGGTCATTCGGCCCAATGGGTATGCGATCTGGGAGAAGATGCAACAGGCGCTGGACGGCATGATCAAGGCGACCGGCCACCGCAACGCCTACTTCCCCCTCTTCATCCCCGAGAGCTTCCTCACCAAGGAGGCGGAGCACGTGGAAGGCTTCGCCCCGGAGTGCGCCGTCGTAACGCACGGCGGCGGGCGCGAGTTGGAAGAGAAGCTGATGGTGCGCCCGACCTCCGAAACGATCATGTACCACATGTATGCCAAGTGGATAAAGAGCTACCGCGATCTGCCGCTCTTGATCAATCAGTGGGCAAACGTCGTACGCTGGGAGATGCGCACGCGCCTCTTCCTGCGCACGACCGAATTCCTCTGGCAAGAGGGCCATACCGCGCACGCGACCGCCACCGAGGCCGAGGAAGAGACCCGCAAGATGCTCGACGTCTACCGCGCCTTTGCCGAGGAGTGGATGGCACTGCCGGTCTACATCGGCAAGAAGACGGAAGCCGAGAAGTTCGCCGGGGCGCTACGCACGTACTCGATCGAGGCGATGATGCAGGACGGCAAGGCGCTGCAGGCGGGCACGTCACACAACCTCGGCGACAACTTCGCCCGCGCCTTCGAGGTGCGCTACCAGGACGAGAATCAGCAGTGGCAGTACTGCTGGCAGACCTCGTGGGGCGTCTCGACGCGCCTGATCGGCGCCCTGATCATGGCCCACAGCGACGACCGCGGCCTGATCCTGCCGCCCAAGCTGGCGCCGGTCGAGGTCGTCGTGGTCCCGATTTGGCGCAGCGACGACCAGAAGACGGCCGTCCTCGCGTATTGCGACGAGTTGCTCGGCGGGCTGCGCGCGCGCTTCAGTGTGCACCTCGACGACCGCGACCAGTTCAAACCCGGCTGGAAGTACAGCGAATGGGAGCTGAAGGGCGTGCCGCTGCGGATCGAGGTCGGACCGCGCGATCTCGAGCAGCGGGGGGCGATGCTCGTGCGTCGCGACAACCGCGAGAAGCAGGCGGTACCAGCGGCGGAGTTGGTGCCGGCCGTGGCCGCCAAGCTGGAGGCGATCCAGGCAGCGCTCTTCGAGCGGGCGTTTGCCGCACGCACCGAACGCACGCTTACGCTCAACGACTACGGGGAGTTCCAGAAGCGGATGAAGGCGGAGAATCCCTTTGTCTGGGCCCACTGGTGCGGCGGGGCGGAATGTGAGGCGCGGGTGGCAGAAGAGACCAAGGCGACGATCCGCACCGTGCCCTTCACCGCCGAGGACGGGCTGCAGACCCCCGGCGCGCCGGCAGCGGAAGAGGGCGCCTGCCTGGTGTGCGGCACGACCTCGAGCCAGCGCGTGCTCTGGGCGAAGGCCTACTAGCGGGGTCGGCCTCCCCCTCCCCTTCCCCCGCACGCTGTGCTACACTCGATTCGGCAAGGGCCTCGTTCTTGTGTGGAGTCAACGAACGTCGATCGCGGGGGAGGCCGGACATGGAAAGACAAAGCACGCGGCATGACCGCCGATGCAAGCTCCGGATTGGAACGCTCGGCATCCTCTGGCTGATCCTCGCTTCAGCCCCCGCTCCGGCTCAGGAGTGCTTGCACTACGCCGACTACCTGCATTGGGTCGGCCAGCAAGTCGTCGCCGCCGAGACGAGCGACTGGTTCGGATACCTCGATGTCGCCGTCGACGGCGACTACGCCTACGCCGCCTACATGTCAATCGGCCTGCGCGTGATCGACGTCAGTGATCCCGCCGACCCACAGCCGCGCGGTGAGCTTCCGCTGACGCCATCTCCCCTGGCGGTCGCGGCCGGGGGCGGCCATGCCTATGTCCTCACCGGCGCCCTGCTCCACGAGCCGGGGGCCCTGCACGCGATCGATGTCTCCGATCCTGATGCCCCGGTCACGGTCGGCCTGCTCGAGCTGCCGGCGCGGCCGTTCGAGCTCGTACTGCGTGATCAGCACCTCTTCATCGGCTGCGGCACGGCGGGCTTCTTCATCGTCAAGGTCGTCGATCCCGAGTCGCCGGAGATCGTCGGCTGGGTCGACACGCCCGGCTGGGCGCGCGACGTCTCCGTCGTAGGCTCCGTCGCCTGCGTCGCCGACCATGAGGGCGGCGTGCAGGTCCTTGATCTCTCGGCGTTGTACGACCCCGTGATCCTCGCCACGCAGGAGTTCACGCAGCCGGTACTCGGCGTCGCCCTCGATGGGAATCACGCCTATGCGGGCCTCGATGACGGGACCTTGCAGGTCATTGACGTCACTCTCCTTCACGCGCCGCAGATCGTAGCGGCCGTCACGACTGACGATCGACTGCACGACGTCGAGGTGTCCGCGGGCATCGCCTACTGCTCCAACGGCTGGGACGGACTGCTGACAGTCGACGTCAGCACACCGACCGCGCCCGAGATTCTCGGCCAGCCATTCCCACTCCCCCACGGCTGGAGCGAAGCCCTGACGCTAGCCCATGGGCTCGTCTACCTGGCGGAGCTGGGTGATCAGGCGCGGCTCGTCTACCGGGCCGGCTTGCAGATCTTTGATCCCACCCACCCCACACCGGCCCCCTACGTCGGCGCCCGAAGCTTCGGGTATGGCGGCGCCCAGCGCGTCGCGGCCGCCGGCGACTACGCCTATGTCGCGCGCAGCGACGCGCTCTACACGATCGACCTCGCCGATCCCACCGATCCGAGCGTGGTCGACATCGAATCCGGTCTCGAATCGACGTACGGCTTGGCGATCGACAGCGGCTGCCTCTACCTGGGCGAATGGGACGTCGGCTGGGAGCACTACTTCGAGGTGTTCGATCTGGACGATCCCGCAGCGCCCGCGGCGCGCGGGCGGGTGACGACCCCGGATCTGGCCGAGGGAATCGCCGTGCAGGACTGCTACGCGTATCTCGCCTGCAACGGTGCCGGCCTGCTGACGCTTAGCATCACCGACCCGGACGATCCGCAGATCCTCGACATGCTGCCGCTCGGCTCCTATGCCAACAGCATCGCGCTCGACGGCGGGCATGCCTGCGTCGCGACCAACGCCGGACTGCACCTGATCGATCTGAGCCAGCCCGCCGCCCCGGTCGAGATCGCCGACCTGCCCCTGCCGGGCATCGCCTACGACGTGGTGATCCAGGACGAGTACGCCTACGTCGCCGTCGAGGACTATGACCCCGGCGACCTCGCCGGATTGGTGGTCGTCGAGATTGCCGACCCGGCCCATCCCGCTTGGGTCGGGTACGTCGCGACGGCCGATTTCCCGCAGCATGTCGCCGTCTCGGGGATCTGCGCCTACGTCGCGGACGGTCGCGGCGGGATGCAGGTGATCGACGTGAGCGACCCCAGCTCTCCCGTGCGCGTCGGCGCCCTGCCGACCATGCGGCCCTGCCACCAAGTCGAGTTCCACGACGGCTACCTGCTGGCGCTGCACTCGCTCGCGCTGCAGATCGCCTGGCCGCAGTGCCAGGCGGCGGGCACCCTGCCCGAGGTGGCGCGCGAGGGCGGCCAACCCACGCTGCTCGCCCTCCCCAACCCATCGCGGGGCGAGGTGCGCTTCCTCCCTCCCGGCGTAGCGCCCGCTGAGCCGGCACGGGTATCGATCCATGACGTCGCTGGACGTCTGGTCCGCAGCTGGCGCATCGAAGTTCCCGGCCGCGACCTACCGCTCGACTGGGACGGCAGGGATCGGGCGGGCGCGCCGGTCGGGGCCGGCTGCTACTGGGTGCGATGGTCGAGCGGCTCGCGCGAGGCCGGCACGCGGCTCGTGCGGCTGCGCTGACACAACGGCGCATGACACGACCACGGCGCAACAGCGGCGATGCCTGCGCCGGGCACAGCGCCCTTAGGCGAGCGTGCTGTAGCCGCCGTCGACGATCACCGTCTGACCGAGCACCATCTTCGCCAGATCGCTGACCAGGAACAGCACGACATCGGCCACATCCTGCGGCTCCGTCAGCCGCCCGGCAGGCGTCTTGACGCGGCTGTTGCCGATGATGTCGTCGCGGTTCGGGAAGTGCTTGAGCGCGTCGGTCTCGACGACACCCGCACTGACGGCATTGACGCGAATGCCACGTTCGGCCAGCTCGATCGCCAGGTGACGCACGAGCGACTCGAGGGCCGCCTTGCTCGCGCCCACCGCGGCATACATCGGGATCGCGCGCAACGCCCCGAGCGAGCTGACCGCAACGATGCTGCTGCCCGCCGGCATGCGTGCCGACGCGCACTGGGTCAGGGGCAGCAGCGTGCCGGCGTTGATGCCCATCGTCCAATCCCAGTGATGCTCGGTCAGTTCGAGCGCCGGTTTGATCACGCCCGAGGCGGCATTGCTGACGAGGATGTCGAGCCGCTCGCCCCAGCGTTCGCTGAGCGCGCCGCAGAGACGCCAGATCTGCTCGTGCTTCGCCAGATTCGCGCGTACCGTAAACGGCTCACCGCCCGCGTCGCGAATCATATCGGCCGTCTCTTCAGCGGCGCGCGTGTGGCGCACGTAGTTGACAGCGACGCGCGCGCCGCAGCCGCCGAGGCGGACGGCGATCGCCCGGCCGATGCCCCGCGAACCGCCCGTCACGAGCGCGATCCTGCCGCTTAGATCGATCTTCACTCCATTCCTCCCGGACGCGGTTGCGGGTCAACGCACGAGAACGAGGCGGGCTGTCTGGCGAACGACCCGCGGGTCGATTGATTCCAGTCGCAGGAAGTAGATGCCAGCCGGCAGCGGATGTCCAGCCCGATCGCGGCCGCCCCAGTGGAACGCATGCCGCCCGGCGCCGAGCTGGCCGTGATGGAGCCGCTTGACCGCCCGTCCCGCGACATCATGCAGCGTGAGCGAAAGATCGGCGGCCGCGGTCAACTGCAACTGAATGGTCGTTATCGACTGAAAGGGATTCGGCGTCGGCCGCGCCCAGGCAACCGGCGCCAGGCGCGGATCGACCGTGGCCGGCGGCTGCGCAACCGTGAAGTCGGCGTCGCTATCGTCGTAGGCGGCCAGGCCATTGCCGTCGCGCGCGCAGACGCGCAGCCGGCAGGCGGCGGATCCGGTGCCGGAGACGCACCAGAGTAGACTGTCGCTGCCCGCCAAGTCCTCCCCCAAGGTCTCCGTAAACGTTGCACCACCATCGCGCGAAAGCTGCACGTCGACTGCGGCGACGCCGCTCGCGTCGCTCGCCTCCCAGCGCACCCAGGTCTCTTCGAGGAAATCGAAGGACTCGCCGCCGTTCGGGGCGAGCACGGTCACACTCGGCGCGTCTCGATCGGGCCAATCCGCCACGAGCCACTCGAGCGACGCCGCCAGCAGATCGCGGCGGTCTTGCGCCGCATTGATCGCCTCCAGCCCAAACGCCAGATAGACGAGCCGGTAGTCGCCCGCGTAGCGCACGGCAGCGGGAACATCAAGGCTGTAGATCAGGAACTCGATCGCGTCGCCCTGCGCGACGATCCAACTCGGGTAGTCCTGCGCCCGCGAGCCGCTGCCGCCCCCGAGATCGAAGCTGAACCCATCGCCGAGCGGATCGCCGACCGCGCCGTAGACGTGGGTGAAGCCGCTGTCGTCGGCGATGTAGCCGGCACGCAGGTACGTTTCGTAGAAGACGCGGTCGGCTGCGCCACCGGCGTCATTCAGAAACCACCCGATGTCCTGACCGCTGATCAGAAGCGCGCCACCCTGATCGAGATAGGCGGCGAGCTCGACCTGGTCCTCCGGCTCGAGCGTACCGGCCAGCCCGGTGGCCCACACGACGACACTGTGGCGCGCCATCAGCGCCGCGCTCGGCGTCCCCTGGCGCTGCGTGTCCCAGAGCCGGTACCGGTACCCGCCAGCGTCGAACGCGTCGGCAAAGAACTCATCCACGATCGTCGCCCCATCGTCGTCGACGAAGAGGACCGGCAGATCGCCGATCGGCAAGGCGACCGTGTCGACGGCGGTGCCGCCCCCGATCGCGAGCGAGGCGACGCGCAAGCGCACCTCGCTGCCGACGGCGGCAAACGGGCTCACCGTGACCCGGAACGCGGGCGAGAGCCACACGCTGTCGCCGGCGGCGGCGCTGCCGCCCGCCGCTTGCCGCCGCACGACGGTCACCTCGGGAGAGAGGCTCTCGACGACGGCGATGATGCCCGCGCGATCTTCGGCCAGCACGCCGTTGCGCAGCGTGATCTCAAGCTCGGCCGTCTCGCCCGGATCGAGCCAGCCGTCCCCGTCCCCCGCGCCGGCATCGTCGACCGCCACACTCAGCAGCTCGAGGTCCTGGCCGGAATGGTAGGCGACGAACTGCGAGGCCACGCCGATGCCGCTGCTGCCATAGCGAATCCAGCCGTATCCGGCATCGCCCCAGTCGGTCCCCCAGCTGTTCTTGATCAGCCACGCGCCCTGGCCGGCGCAAGCCACATCGTCCCAGCCGACCAACGTCACACAGTGGTTGTTCGGCTGGTCGCCGGAATGGGCATAGCACCCGCCGGTGTAGTAGTAGAGGTCGGGATAGACATGCATCGTCGTCGCCAGCGGGCCGAGCTCGTAGATTGCGGTCTTGAGCTCATCGATCCCGTTGGGCACATCGAACCAAGTCTGCGTCGCGGCGGCCGGCAAGCAGCCCTCGTCGGCGCACGGCGTCAGGTCGTTGGCTGTATAGGGGAAACAGCTTTCGCGCGCCGCGCCGAAGTGGCGAATGTAGTCCCAGGCAAGACTCGGCCACCCCCCCGCGCAGCCGTAGCCGTAGGTCACGCAGCTCAGAATCTGCTGCTCCGAAAGGTCGAGCGTGTCGCCCGTGGTCTGCAAGACGACGCCCTCGAGCGCCCCCAGCGCGCCAAAGATCCAGCAACTGCCGCAATTGCCCTGGTCTTTGACCGCCGTCAGCCCGCCCGCGTCGCGCCAGCTGAAGTAGTCGGGCAGGTCGGTGCGGCACGGGAATCCACTCGCCCCGGCGGGCGGCTGCGTGCGCGCGGTTCCGGGCGGCGGCCGGTAGCCGAGACGCGCCGCGAGCGCCTCGGGCGCATAGCGGGTGAGCCCGGTCCAGCCCGGCACCCAGTTGCCGCCTTCGGCGGCGACGCGCGCCCGTGCCGCGGCGATGTGCTCGGCGTGGTAGGCCGTCACCCAGGCGGGCGGTGGGGCGTCGGCGCGAGCCCCGGACTTGGCCCTGCCAGCAGCGGCACCCGCGACGGCCGGCCTGGATCCCGCCGCAGTGGCGGAAGCCTCCGCTCGGGCGAGCCCCCCGAAGGGAACCAGCGCGAGGACCCACGTCACGCAGGCCAAGATCAAGACGGTCGGCCGACCGGAGGCCGGCCACCGCCCCCCACGTCCAGATCGAGTCCTCGAGTGGGCCCGCGCCGACCGGCCTGGCACTCGTAGATGCGTCATCGAACCCCCCTCCGCGTCAAGCTGCCGCCCGGCGCACATCGGCCGCCGGTGCCTTGCCTCTAAGCTTGAGTATAGGCATTCCACGGCGGGACAAAAGCTGGATCGGCGGCTCAGCGGCCAGGGCGTTCACGCCGTTGCAGACAACGCCACAGACCGGTCAGACCGGCGGCCATGCGCGTGCCGTACCAGGCGGCCCAGCGGCCGGGGATGCAGTGCACGGCGTCGCGCCGCCCGGCAGGGGTGTGCCGGAAATGCTCCCGGTCGGCCTCCCCAAAGGCATAGGGCTCGTCTGGCAAGAGCACGATCTGCGGATCCCGGGCTTCGATCTCGGCCCAAGCAACCCGCGGGTAGGCCTCGGGGGCATCGCCAAAGATCGATTCGCCGCCGGCCGCGGCGAGCATCTCGGCGGCAAAGGAGCGTCCGCCCACCACGATCCAGGGGTCGCGCCAAACCGGATAGCAGTAACGCGCGGGCGCCCGCACGGCCGCGCGAATGCGCGCCAGCCGCCGCCGCGTGCGCGCGGCGATACGCGCGGCACTCGCAGCCGCCGAGCAGATTTCGCCCATCGCCAGCAGGCACGCGAAGGCGTCCTCGAGCGAGCAGACGGAGAAAACGCGCGTCTCGACCCGGCCTCGAAGTTGCTCGAATGTAGACTTAGAATTCTCTTCCTTGCAACCAATTACAATATCGGGATCGAGGTTCAGGATTTGGTCGACGGCGGCATCCCGCGGTCCGCCGAGGCGCCGTGTGCCCGCCACCGACGGGCAGTAGTCGCTCACCCCGACCAACCAGGCGCCCCGGCCGAGATCGACGATCGCCTCGGTCAGGCTGGGCACGAGCGAGACGAGCCGCCGGGTCGCACGGTGAGCGGGAGTCATCGCCCGTCGTGCGGCAGACGCAGCCGATCCGCAGCGAGATGACCGACCTCATCGGCCGCGCGCACGCCGATCACCGCCGGGCGCCGGCCGTCGTCACGGCGCGGCACGGCAAGCATGAAGCGTTCGCGGCCGCTGTCGAAGATGCCGTCCTGCGGAAGCAGCAGGCGCCAGCCCGCGCCGTCCAGCGAGTATTCGAGCAATGCGATCCGGCTGCTCGCATCACGCGCCTCGCCCATGATCCACAGCGAGTCGCCCTCTGCTTGTAGCCGCAAGTCGAGGATCTCGGGCGGACGATTGTCGATCTGGAACGGTTCACTGAGCTCCTCGCCCTCCAGTCCCGCCCCACTCACGTTGTCGCGGCCGTCGCGCGCGACGACCTTCAATTCGTACCAGCCGTCCGGCCAGGCGGCCGCCTCCCACGTCCAGGCCGCGTCCTCCAGATCCTGCTCCAGGGGCAGCCAGGGGCCCTCCTCGTCGAGCTGGCGCAGGTAGAGATCAAAGCGCAGACGGTCGCCATCCGGATCCTGGGCGCGCCAGGTCGCGCTGCGCAAGGTGCGCGCCCAGAGACCGGCGCGGCGGATTTCACCGCGCGTGCCGTTGCCCTCGCCCAGGCTGTATTCGACCTGCACGCCGCCCGCCAGCTCCTGGCGCACGGCGCTCGGCATGCTGTTGCCGCTCTCGACAAAGGCGGGCGCCTTGGCCGAAACGTGTACCGCTTCGATGCGCGGCGGACGATTCGGCCCCTGGTAGGGAATCTCGAGCGGACCGACGGCAAGCGCGCCATCGGCGGCCGCGGCGAGCGTCAAGCGCCACTGCAGGAAGCGCCCCGGCGGACTCGTCAGCGGCCCGCGGCGCCACGTCTCCCACGCCGCCCAGGTTTCATCCGGCTCGGACGTGCGTCCACTGCGCGTCTCGAACGTCACCTCACCCGTGCCGCTGCGTACCCAGTGGGGCTCACCCCAGGTCACAATCGTCTTGGCGTCATGTACCGCCGAGGTGAAGCTTCCGCTGCGCCGCGCATCCCAACGCAGTCGATAGAGCGCGCCGCCATTGCCGGTCCCGACGAAGACCTCGTCGCCGAACGTCGCCACAGCGAGCAGGTCCGCCTCTTCGAGCGTCATCAGCCGGACCGCGTTGCCGCGCGGATCGACATGGTAGAGCACGCCCTCGTCACCCGTGCCGACGAGCGTCCCGCCCTGCGGACCGGGGGCCAGCGCCAGAATGTGGCGCTCGCGCGCGCCCCAAACGACGCGTACCGTGCCATCCGGGCGCCAGGCGTAGAGACGCGCGGTGGCGCCCGCGCCGCCCGCCTGCACGTCGATCGGCGGCAACGTCAAGCCGCCGTTCTCCTGCTCTGCGGCCACTTCGCCGTTGGCGGCAAACAGGATGTCATCGGCACGCACCAGCAGGGCGACGACCTCCTCTTGGCCCGTGTCGAAGAGCACTTCGCGCGCGCCCGTCTCCGGATCGAGGGCGACAAGGAGACCGCGCCCATCGGTGCCGCACAGCAACCGTCCATTCCACCACGCCAGCGCGACGACGTGCTGATCCGGAATGCGCCCGATCCGCTGCGCGGCGCCGTCCGCACCGATGCGATAGATCTCACCGTCGTCTCCACACGAGGCATAGAGGGCGCCGTCGGGCGCGGCGAGCAAATCCCAGACCAACCCCTCGGGGAAATCGACCGCCGTCGTCACCTCTCCGTCGCGCGTGCGGCGCTGAACCGTGCCGTTGGGGGCGCCGCCGAAGAAGAGCGTCCCGCTCGCATCGCGCGCGAGACCGAAGAGCTCGTATTCGAGCGTCTCGGCGATACGCTCGACCTCTCCCCCGGCCGAGAGGTGATACACGGTCCCCTCGCTGCCGGTGGCCGCGAAGACCCCGCCCTCGCCGTCCGGCACGAGGCTCCAGACGTACGCGACTTCACCCGCCAGGAAGCGCTCGCTCGCGGGGGCCGGAAATAGACGGCCGCTCGCCGTCGCCCCGACGCCGTCGGACTCCCCGGCCAAGACGGCGCCCAGACCGTCGAGCGCGACCGCCCCCTGCAGCGCGGCGCCCGCCGTGCCGCCGGGCAGCGTCGCGGCGCTCAAGACGAGCGTCGTGAGCCAGGCCGCCACGCTCGCGCATCGTGCTGCACGCCGCCGGGGCCGCCACACGCCCCAGGACTGCCGCCGCGGGTTCCCGTTTCTGCCGCCCTCCATCCGATCGGGCGCTTGTCGCATGGCGTCTCCTCTCTCTCCCGTCATGGGCGCTCTGCCTAGCGCTCGACGTCGACCGCGACGCTGACTCCACCCAGCACGACGCGACCGGTCGGGATCTGAACTTCATCGAGCAGCAGTCCCCCGACCGGCTGCGTCTTGCCGCCACTCGTCGCATCGACCAACGCCTCCCACTTCGACAGCGGCAGCGAAGCGAACTCCCGCCCCTCGTGCACCGCGCCGCGCGACGGCCCGTAGAGGCGCACGAGCAAGTGCTCCTCCGACGGGTAGCGCTCGAGGAAGCGCAGCAGATCGTCGAACTCGCGCGGGCGGTACTTCTCGGGCGCGCGCTCGCGATCCCACTCGTAGAAGGCGAGCGGGGAGCCGGCCAGCACGACCAGGCGTTCGCCGCGCACCTGCGGCGGAATCTGCAAGTCGACCTCGTGCACGCTCTCGTCTCGGCCCATCTGGTGTCGCAACACGACCGTGGCACGCAGCCGCTCACCGGGACGGACCTGGCCGCGCGGCAAGCGCACTTCGGCGACCTCGGTTGCGTACAGCTCGGGATGCAGCGTCAACTCCAGCGCGACCGCACGCACGGCGAACGGCGCGAGCGCGGTCGCCGCCAGATAGGCCACCGGCGCCAGGGCCTCGACCGCGGCCTGGCCGGGGTCGAGGGTGCGCAGGAAGTCGGCCCGCCGCAGGTGACGGCCATCGGCAAGGGTGACGTCGAGCTCGGCCGCCAGCGTCGCCGCACCCAGCGTGTACTCGCTGCCCGAAACGGCCGCGCGCGCGGCGGCCGCCAGCAGCACCGGGGTCAGAATCTCATGGTCGGCCACGGTGAAGTCGAAGACCTCCTGCGCCTCCTGCCGCGCGCCGTTGCGCAAGGTGAGACGAAACGGAATGCGCGGGGCGCGACGTCCCAGCTCGACGGCGACCCCTGCCTCCCGGTCGGCAACCAATGCCCCGACCTCGGCGCCGGGGGCGCCGACCTTGAACGAGACGCTGCGCGTCGGAATGATCGTGTGGATCGTGGCACGCGAGACGGGCAACTCGATCGGTGAGGCGGTCAAGAAGGGGTGTCCGAGGCCGAGCACGCGTGCGCCTTCACGCCAGGTCACGGTCCCGATCGCGGCCGCAGCCATGTCGCCGCGAATCAGATCGATCGCGAACGCATCGCCCGGCTCGAGCGGCTCGTTCGCGAGTTGCTCCTCCCCCGCCTGCCCGCCGGCTTGCGCGACGACGCCCGCGGGTACGGGCTGCAGCCCGAGCCCGGCCCAGGTCGCCGGCGTCTCGGTCAGGGGCGCGGTCAGCGCCGTCCCGGCCGCGAGCGGCAGCGCCAGCGGAGCGAGTCCCGCGCCGACCGCCGGTCGGCCCGTCCGCGACGCCAGGGCCGTGTCCCACGCGCGCCGCCAGTTGGCGCGTCCGTGCGGGAAGGGGTCGAGCACGGGCGGCTCCCAGGCAGCGCCCTGGCGGCGACCGTGGTCGGCCGCACCCTGGACGAAGAGCGGCTCGAGCTCGCGTTGCATCTCCTCGAACGGGGTCGCGCCGCCGATCGGTTCGAGGGCGCCGGTGTAAGCGAACGCCATTGCCCCGACCAGGCGGCCGCCGACGTAGACCGGGCTGCCACTCATGCCCTGGACGATGCCGGTTGCGACGACGCGTGGATCGAGAGCCTTGAGCAAGACGACGTGCGACTTGGGTCCCGAGCGCTCAAGCAGCCCGACGATCTCGATCGCGAAGGAGTCGGGCCGGCTCCCCTCGAATGCGGTCAGGGCAACTCCGCGCTGGCCCGGCTCGAGTTCGCTGATCGGAAAAACCGCCACCGGCGCCGCCTGCGCCGGGCCGCAGCCCGATCCGGGCAAACCGGGTACCGTCGCCAGCGCCAGGAGCGCGAAGCAGACGAGGCAGGTGATGCGTGCGATGGGCATGAGCCATCCCGCCACGCAGGTAGACCGCTGCATGGTTGGGTCTCCCCTCCCGAGTCGTTGCGCCGTCCGTGCACTTGGACCGGTCGGCAGGAGTGTGCGGCTGCTAGAGGAAATAGAACCGGAAGCCAATCTGGATCTGGAAGCCGGACAAATCGAGACCGAACTCATCCTTGCTCAACGGCACCAGATAGGCGCGGTTCGGTCCAAATTCCTCGAGCTCATCGCGATCCGAGGGGGGCGCTTTCTCGATCGTCTCATCCCAATCGAGGAAGAGCCGGCCGGGATAGCTGTCCTCGTAGTGCAGGCGATCCACCTCTTCGGCGACCGCCGAGGGCGGCAGTGTGATCTCGACATCCTCATCCGCCGACCAGCCATCGTAGTCGAGGTCGGCCAGCCGGTAGGCCAAATCGAAACAGAGCGTCATGCGATCCTGGATCATGTACTCCGCGGCCACGCCGAACTGCCAGCCAAGGCCACTTCCGCTGTAGGTGATCTTCTCGGTCCACTCCTCGTCGCGCACCTCGCGGTTCGTCTGCGTGACGGACACCTCCTGGTTCTGGATGAGCAGCGGTCCGCCGCCGACGAAGAGGCGCGTATCCTCCTGGAACCGAAACGGCAGGACGTAGAGCAGGCGCAGGTGAAACGTCTCCTGCGCGGCTTCGACTTCGAGTACGTTGTCGACGTCGGGGCCGTCCGTCTTGCCCGAGGAAACCCCATAGCCACCACTAACGAAGAAGAAGGGCAGCAACGGCACCGGCAGCTTCACATCGGCCCAGAACGTCCAGCCGCGCTCGAGCGGATCGAGCCCCCTCAGGCGCGGCCGGTGTTCCTCCTCGAGGAACTCGTTGCCCACGCCTTCGATCCGATCGTTGAGATCGGCCAGGCCGTAGTCGGAGAACCCCCCGCTGCCCCCGAGACTGAGCCTTCCGATCGGATCATCCGCCCAGGCCGGAGCACTCAGGCTCCCGGCCAGCACCAGGACTCCCATCCAGATCGCCGCGCGCATCCGCCAACCTCCGGCCCGCGACCTGGCGCGGGCGCTTTCCCTGGAGCACCGCATCGAATTTGGACGCCGCAGCATAGCAGGGCCACAAATCGCTGTCAATCCGGCCCCTGGGCGCCTAGTCTACGCCTGCCATGGAGACCATCGCGCACCTCGTGACGCCCTACCTCTTCCGCACCGGATCCTGGATCCACACCCAGCTGCGCCACGCGCGGCGCTACCGCCCGATCGTGATCACCCAGGCGCGGGAGGACCCCGCCGCCTTCCCCTTCGAGCCGGTCCACTGCGTTACCGACAGTTTGGGAACGCTCGCCCGGATCGGCAACCGCTGCCGGGAGCTCGCCGGCTGGCGGATGACGCGCCGCTATCTCGAACTGCTGCGGAGCGAACGGGCGGTCCTGATCCACGCGCACCTCGGTTGGGAGGGAGCGCGTGCCCTGCGCGTCGCGCACCGGGCCAAGTTGCCGCTCGTCACCTCGTTCTACGGTCGTGACGCCGGCCTCCTGCCCCGCCGCTGGCACTGGCGCGCGCGCTACCGCCGGCTCTTCCGCCACGGGACCGCATTCTTCGTCGAAGGCCCGGCGCTCGGCCGCCAGCTCGCGCGCATCGGTTGCCCGCCGGAGAAGATCGCCGTCATCCACCTCGGCATCGACGTCGACCGGATCCCCTTTCGGGTGCCGCGCGCGCCGGGGACGGGACCGATCGAAGTGCTCGTCAGTAGCAGTCTGCGACCCAAGAAGGGCGTCCCCGCCGCCGTGGCCGCCTTCGCCCGCGCCGCCGCCGATCTGCCCCACGCCCGCCTGCGGATCCTCGGCGACGGCCCGCAGCGGGCCGCCGTCGAAGCGGCGATCGCGAACCACGGGCTCGCCGAGCGCGTCGTCCTCGAAGGCTACGTCTCCTATGAGCGCCATCTCGCCGCGCTCGCCGCCACCGACCTCTTCCTTGCCCCGAGCCGCACGGCGCCCGACGGCGACACCGAGGGTGGCGCCCCCGTCGCGCTGATCGAAGCCCAGGCGACGGGCGTGCCCGTGATCTCGACGCGCCATGCCGACATCCCCGAGGTGGTGCGCCACGACGAGGGCGGTTGGCTAGCCCCCGAGGGAGATGACGCGGCGCTCGCCGAGCTGCTGGCGCGGCTCATGCGCTCGCCCGAGCGCTGGGCGCAGATGGGTCGTCGGGGACGAGCGCGCGTCGAAGCGGAGTTCTGCGCCCGGCGCCAGGCCGAGCGCGTCGCCGACGCCTACGACCGCCTCCTCGCCGGGCGGCCGCCCGCTTGAGACCCACCTGGGCGGCGGGCTAGCGCTCGTGCGGCAAGAAGTCGTGCGCGGTTACGAAGTACTTGTCCAGCGGGTAGTTGAGGAAGTTGCTGACGCGGCTCGTATAGATGCAGGCGAACTCCTCGAGTTGATTGCCGAAGTGCGAAGCGAGCCGACCGGCGCGAAACATCGATCCCCAATACGGATTGAAGAGCTGGTCGACCTCGCTCTCGATCGCCTCGACCGCGGCGATCGTCTGTTTCCACTCGGCAACCGACGCCGCCAGATGCTCGGGAACCCGGCTGGGTCCCCCGCGCATCCCGCGCGCGCGCAGGAACCGGCGCAGTTCCCCCGCCGAGACCTTGCCATCGAGGGCGCGCTCGAGGAAATCGCAGTCGGCCGCCAATCGGTCGCTGCGACGCTCGAGCCGCTCGAGCCGCCGCCAGTGCGGCCGCGCAGCGCGCAGCGCCTCGATCTCGGACTCCAGCCGGCGCACGATCATCGCCGTGCGCCAACCGCAGAGCCGCTTCGAACGCAGAATGTCGCCGTACGTGTGGTCGCCGAAGTATAGGATCGCGTCGCCGACGACTCCCAGTTCCCGCTCGAGGGCCCCCACGCTGCCGCCGCGGAAGGCGAAGCGGCGCCGCCCCCCCGAAGCACCCAGAATCCGCGGATCGAGGCGGTGCAATTCGTCGTGTCCACCGAAGAAGCCCGGCTTGCCCGCCCGCGCCACGACAAGGTCGAAGAAATCGCTCCACGCCGGCCGCGCTTCGATCCGTCCCGCCACCAGCTGCTCCATCACCGCATGGGTGTAATCCGGCTCGGAGTTGGTGAGCAGAAACAGCCGCAGGCCGCGACTCGCCATGCGATCGAGCGTTTGCGGCAGCGCCCGATCGACCTCCAGATGGCGCCGCGGCGCGCGCATCACGATCGACTTGATGCTGCCGTCGGCGTGCGCCGCATCGATCGCCCCGCGCACATCATCATACAGCTCCCGGTACTTGACGTGCCGCTCGCGACTGTCGAGCAGGTCGACGAGCTGCGCGTAGAGGCTGATCTCGGGAATCGAGAAGAGCGTGTCGACCGGAACGAACGTCGTTCCGGTGACGCGCAGGCGCCGGTGGGCGTAAAGCGACTTGCGCATTTCGGAGGGCAGCTTGCGCGTGCCGTGATAGGCCTGAACCACGTAGTGGTGGCGGTCCATCTTGAGAATGTTGCCCCGGCGCCGATCGACGATCAGCCCGCGAATGACGAAGGTCTGGTCGTAGCGCAGCCGGGCAACGGCGCGCGGGTAGCCGGCGGCGACAAGCTTGCGCTTCGCCTGGTCGAAGGCGAGGCGTTCAAACGGCAGCGGCCGATAGGCGGCCAGCGTATGGTCCATGTCGAAGCCGATTGCCTCGATCTTGTCGAGTCTCAGGCTGCGGTTGACATAGATGCGCTGCGCGCGCGAGACATCCGTCGCGGGCCGTTGAGATCGAGCGCGTGGGCTGGGCATCGATTCCCCCCGCGCACCGTTAGGCGCGCTCCGGCAAACCCTGACCAAGGATCCGCGCGGCGTTGCCGCTGGCGACCGCGGCGAGCGTCTCTTCCGTTAGCCCGGCGCGCCGCAGATCGTCCGCCAGATCAGCCAGCGCCAGCGGATCGGCGAGCCCGGCCGGATGCGCTTGGATCCCGTCGAAGTCCGACCCGAGCGCGACCGCCTCGGTACCGGCCACGTCGAGCGCGTGCCGCACGTGGCGCGCGACGTCGCGGCGGTTGATCGCCGCGGCATCGGGACCGAGGAATGCGGGGCAGAAGCAGATGCCGATCACGCCGCCCGCGTCCGCCACCGCGCGCAGTTGCGCATCGCTCAGGTTGCGGGGATGGGCGTGCAGCGCGGCGCAGGCGGTATGACTGACGAGGCAGGGCCCGACCTCGAGCGCGAGCACATCATGCACGGTCCGCGGCGAGGCGTGCGCCAGGTCGATCAAGATGCCGAGCTCGCGAGCGCGCAGCACGAGCTCCCGCCCGAGAGCGGTCAGCCCCCCATCCGCCGCCCCGCCGCGCACGACGCGACATCCGGCGGCGAACGGATTGGCGTGATTCCAGGTCAGCGTCAGCACCCGCACGCCCAAGGCATGCACGGCGTCCAGCAGCGCCAGGCTGCCCTGCAGCGCATGCGCCCCCTCGACCGCCAGCAGCATGCCGATCCGCTCCCGCGCGCGGCACGTCTCCCAGTCGGCCCGCGTGCGCACGAGCTGCACGCGCTCGGGAACGCGGCGCGCAAGATCGAGCCCGACGGCGAGCATGCGCAGCACGTAGGCCGTGCTCGCCGAGCCGTGCAGGTAGACGTCATCACACGCCGCCCAGACCGCGGCGCGGACGCCCGCCCGCTCCAGTCGCGGCAGATCGACATCGGCCTCCGGGAACCGGCGCGCCAGATCTGCGCCGCCAGCAAGTCCGCGCACGAGCGTGTCGATGTGCAGATCGATCCAGTCCATCGGCGCCCCTGGCTCCCCGCGCTCACCGGCGGGCGAAGAGGCCAAAGCGGGCGATCGCCACCAGCGCCCGCACTCCGTCGCGCCAGTTGATTTTCTTGCCCTCGTCGTAGCTGCGTTCCTGGTACGAAATCGGGACTTCGGCGAAGCGCACGCCGCGGCGCGCAAGCTTGGCGGTCAGCTCCGGTTCGATGTCAAAACCGTTGGAGACGAGCTCCAGATCGGCGACGACCGCTCGGCGGAACGCCTTGTAACAGGTCTCCATGTCGGTCAACCGCAGGCCGGTCATCAGATTCGAGAGCCGCGTCAGAAACGCATTGACGCTGTAGTGCCAGAAGCTCGTTACGTGCCGGCCGGCGAGGAAGCGCGAACCGTAAACGACATCGGCTTCGCCGCGCTCGATCGGACCGATCACCCGCGGGTAGTCGTTCGGATCGTATTCGAGGTCGGCGTCCTGGATGATTACGATCTCCCCGCGCGCCTCCTTGAGCCCCGTGCGCACCGCCGCTCCCTTGCCGCGGTTGACCGGATGTTCGATCACCCGCACCGTGCCGGCCGCTTCGTGGGCGCGCAGGCGTTCGCGGGTGGCGTCGCCCGAGGCATCGTCGACGACGAGGATCTCCTTCTCGATCGGCACGGCCTGCACGCGGCCCAGGATCTCGTCGATCGTCTGCTCTTCGTTGTAGGCCGGAATCACGACGGTCAGCTTCATGCCGCCCCCTGCAAGAGCGCACGCAGGCGCTCGACATTCTCGGGCGTCCCGATCAGGATCAGGATGTCGCCTTCCTGCAAGATCTCGCCGCCCGCCGGATTGGGGACGAATGTGCCGCCCCGCTGGATCGCCACGATCGAGATGTCGAAGTCCTCGCGCAGCCGCGAACCGATCAGCGACTGGCCGACCAAGGGGGCGCCCTCTTCGAGCCGCACGCCATGCAGGGACGGCCGGCCCTCGACGAGCTGGGTGATCTCGTCGATGAATTCGGTGATCTGGGGACGGGTCAGGGAGGCGACGAGCCGCCGTGCGCCCATCTCGTCGGTGTTGATCGTCGTGTCGATGCCGGCCCGCCGGAAGAGCATCCGTGCCCGTTCGCTCGAGCTGCGGCAGACGATCGGCATCTGCGGGCAGACCGACCTCGCGGTGATGCCGATATAGAGGTTCTCGGCATCATCCGCCATCGTCGCCGCGACCCCGGCGGCGCGCTCCAGCCCGGCCTCCGTCAGGGTGTCGGGAACCGAAGCGTCGCCTTCGACGACGGCGTAGCCCCGTTCGCGCGCGTCGCCCGCCTTCTGGGCGTCGGCTTCGATCACGACGAAGTCGCCGCCCCCCGCTTCAAGCGTGCGTGCCACGACCTTACCGAGCTTGCCGTAGCCGCAGACGATGAAGTGCCCCCGCATGCGCTCGATCGTCTTCTGCATCTTGCGAATCCCCATCAGCTGGCGTAGGCGCCCCTCGACGATGAACGACGTCACCGCGCTGACGAAGTAGAGGCCGGCGCTCACACCGACGATCATCAGCGCCATGGCGGCCCAGCGACCGAGTACCGTGTGCGGCACCAGGTCGCCGTAACCGACTGTCGTCAAGGTCGTCAGCGTGAAATAGAGCCCTTCGCTGAAGGGCTCGTGTTCCGTGAAGGCAAAAATCGAGCTGCCGAGCAGGACGAGCGCCACAAAGACGACGACCATCCCGATCAACTGCTTCACGGCAACCTCCCCTACCTGGCGCGGGCGTCAAGCACCGCCGGGACACCCTAGCGAATCCTGCACGGCGCGACAAGCGCGCCCGATTCGCGCTTGGTGCCACCGGCGCCCATTCGCTAGGCTGTAGGGTTCGTCCGCCCGGACGCCGGCGGCGGGTCTGCGCCCCCCGCTTGAAGATCGGGTCCCGGCGGGCGCTAATCGAGCAAAAGCGGCGACGCCGCACAGCGCCGCCAGTCGATGGAAGGAGGCACACAGATGGCGACCCGTGAAGAGGTTCTCGACGTCTTGCGTGCGGTTCGCTACCCCGGGCTCGACCGCGACATCGTCGCCCTCGACTACGTCCCGCTGGTGGAGGCCGAAGGCGATCGGTGGCACATCCGGCTGGCGCCGCGCACGAGCCAGCCGGAAGCGGCAGCGGCGATCGAGGCCGAGGTGCGCCAGCGGCTCGAGGCGGCCGGGATCGCCTACCGCCTCGAGCGCGATCCGGGCGAAGCGCCCGCGGCGACGCACGAGGCGCCGCGACGTCCGGTGATCGAGGACCTCGCCCCCGGCGTGCAGCAGAAGGTCGCCGTCGCAAGCGGCAAGGGCGGCGTGGGGAAATCGACCGTCGCCGTCAACTTGGCCCTCGCCTTGGCGGCCGAAGGCCAGCGCGTCGGTCTGCTCGACGCCGACATCTACGGCCCCAGCATCCCCACGATGCTCGGCGTCACCGACGCCCGACCGGTCAGCGAAGACGGCAAGATCCGCCCCGTCTCCAGCCACGGGATCCAGGCGATCTCGCTCGGCTTCCTCGTCTCCGGTCTCGATCCGATCATCTGGCGCGGCCCCTTGGCGAGCCGTGCGATCGAGCAATTGCTCTCCGACGTCGACTGGAGCGGGGTCGAGACGCTGGTCCTCGACCTGCCGCCCGGCACTGGAGATGTCCAGATCTCGATCGCGCAGAAGGCGAACCCGAGTGGCGCGCTGATCGTCACCACGCCACAAGACGTCTCCCTTATCGACGCGATTCGCGGCGTACGGATGTTCCACAAGGTCGACATCCCCGTTCTCGGATTGGTCGAGAACATGAGCCACTTCGTCTGCCCGCACTGCGGCGCCGAAAGCCAGGTCTTCGCACCGGGAACGCTGCGCCACGAGCTCGAGCGCCTGGAGATCCCGATCCTCGGGCGTCTCCCGATCGACCCGGCCATCGCCGCCGGCGGCGACAGCGGCCGCCCGATCGTCAGCAGCGCGCCCGAGACGGCGACCGCCCGCGCCTACCGCGAGCTCGGTGCCGCCGTCGCGCGCGCGCTCGCCGAGCGGCGCGCCGACGCCCGGGGAGAGCACGACGTGCCCGCCGACGAAGAGGCGGCCGGCGGTGGCGGCGCCGCGGATGCCCGGCAAGGCTAGATGCCATGTGTGCCACGCGACGAGCGGAGGAGGCGATCGGGGCCGAGCAGCCCGCCAGCCGGCTCATGATCGAGCCGGCCGCCTGGACACCCCCCTTTGATTGGCCCGCGCTCTACGGCAACCGCGATCCGGTTGAGCTCGAGATCGGGTGCGGCAAGGGGATGTTCCTCAAGGAAGCAGCGCTGCGTTTCGGCGACCGCAATTACCTCGGCGTCGACACCGCGGGACGTTTCCTGCGCGTCGGCGAACAGCGGCTGCAGCGCGCCGGCATCGAACGCGTCCGCCTGATGCGCGCCGATGGCCTCGACGTGCTACAGCGCTGGATCGAGCCCGGATCGGTGCGGACCCTGCACATCTACTTCCCGGACCCGTGGCCCAAGAAGCGGCACCGCAAGCGCCGCATTTTCCGCCCCGCCCTGCTCGAGTTGGCGGCCACGGCCCTGCGCCCCGCGGGCGAGCTGCGCGTTGCGACCGACGATCCGGCCTACGCGGAGCAGATTCGGGAACTGCTCGCCTCGGCCCCCGACCGCTTCCGACCACACCCCTGGTCACCCGAGGATCCGGAGCGGCTGCCGACCAACTACGCGCGCAAGTGGCTACGGGCGGGACGCACGCTCTGGTGGGCGCGCTATCGCCTGGCCGCGGAGGACTAGGCGGACCGCGCCCGGCCGGAGAGGCTTGGCGCCTGGGGCGACGCGTGCTATCTTCGCCGGTCGCGCGCGGGCGACTTCAGGATCGATCGCCCGCCGCCGATCGATTCAGGGACGGGACGATCTAGAAGGCCGAAGCCCAGGAGTCAGAAGCCATGCGATGGGATCCGCAAGACGCCAAGTGGCGTGACCTGCTCAGCGAACCCGGCGACGACGAAGACGAAGACGAGGAGGAAGAAGGAGAAGAATCCTCCTCGAGCGACGATGATGAGCGCATCGCCGAGAAGGTGCTCAAGACGCGCACGGTTCTCGTGAGCGAAGCGATTTCCGATGAACTCGCCCGCAAGATCTATCAGCAGCTTCTCATCCTCGAGTCCGAGTCCCGCGAGAAGCCGATCACGGTGATGATCAACTCCCCCGGCGGAGAGGCGGATTCCGGCTTTGGCATCTACGATATGCTGCGCTTCGTCGCGGCGCCCGTACGCACCATCGTCGCCGGCCTCTGCGCCAGTGCGGCGATCCTCGTCTTCCTGGCGGGCGAGGAGAAGCAGCGCCTCAGTCTGCCGCACTCGCGTTTCATGATGCATCAACCTTCCAGCCAGTCCTTCGGTCAGGCCTCGGATCTGGCGATCGCTTCGACCGAGATCATCAAGCTGCGCGAGCGCTACAACAAGATCGTCGCCGAGGCGACGCACCAGGACATCGACCGCGTGCGCCGGGATGTCGATCGCGACTTCTGGCTGACGGCCGGCGAGGCGCAGGAATACGGGCTGGTGGATCGGGTCATCGAGCGCCGCGTCGAGATCGACCCTTCTTGACCCCTAGCTTGTGGATCGGAGATTCTGATCGCGTTGCGCAACCGGCTGTCGGCTAGGCCCCTAGACCGATGCCCGCTCGGCTGGCGACGCGGTTTCCAGCTGAGCGCGTCTTGCGCCTCAAACGATCAGCCGCGATCGCCCGCCACGGCAGCCCAAGACACGTAATCGACTGAATTACAAATCGTTACATCGACCATAGCAGAGCATGCGATCCCCAACCATTGGGGCCAGGCGGTTGCGCCCCGCCCCCCCCTCTCTCGCTCCCTCCCGGGATCACGCTCAAGGACCCCCAGCCGAGCGCCGATATCCCGAGTAGGTGCTTGGCCGGCGTCTGCGCGCAATCGCCCCCACGGCTGACCTGCGCCACCCCGCCCAGCACCCCGGAACAGGAGGAGTTTTCCGGATCGGACCAAGGAGTGGCTACGATGAAGACCCAGCTCTCGTCAGTGAACGGGTTCGTCGCGGCGGCGCTGGCGCTCGGCCTGCTCGGCTGCAGCGTCAGCGGCGTTTCTTCCAGCAGTGAAGATGACCACAAGAACGAAGTTGCGCTTCAGGTTCTCGGCCTCAATGCGATGGACGTCACCGACACCTCGGCCGTGATCGAGTGGTCGACGACGGTGCCGACCGTCGGCGTGCTGCGCGTCAGCGACGACCCGAGCCTGATCGTCAGTCAGAGCCGCACGACGGTGATGGATGCCCATCATACGACGCTGCTGTCCGATCTCGAGCCGGACACCGAATACCACTACCGCGTGCAGGCAATTAGCGCGACCGGCGATACGAGCTCGGCGCGCGGCAAGTCATTTCGCACTGCTCAGCCGTACGGCTACAGCGATAGCACGGCACCGGTCATCAGCGGGATCGAGGTGCGCAGCTTGACCTCGAGCTCGGCCCTGATCGCCTGGTCGACCGACGACGCCTGCCGCTGTCTGCTGCTCTATGACACGGCGGTACCGCTCGACCAGGAGGTCGAGGAATACCCGGAGGATACCGGCAAGTACACGTACGGCCACAGCGTCACGCTGACCGGTCTCGAGGCCCAAACCGACTACACCTTCCAGATCGAGGCTGTCAATCTGGCCGGCCTCCCGGGCTCATCGGCCGCGCAGTCGTTCACGACGCTCCAGGCGCCGACGCTGACCTTCTGCCCGGGCACGATCGCGGCCGCGCCCGGCGAGACCTTCCAGCTCGACGTCTGTGTCGTTCAGGCCCAAGACCTGGCCGGAGCGGCGATCACGATCGACTACGACCCGCTCGCGCTCGAGGTCGTCGGGGGGTCCGCGGGCATCGAGCCCGGCGCCTTCTACGCCGACAACGGCGGCCACCTCTTTATGCCGCCCGCGGTCGACGCGGTCGCCGGGCGGATCGTGGTCGAGGCGAGCTGGATCGTTGCCTTCGACGGCGACACCGCGCTCGGGACCGCGGCGGACGGGGATGGGACGATTTGTCGCATCCCGTTGCGCTTGAAGTCCGGCTTCCTGGGCGGTTCGACACCGCTCGCCTATGTCACGCTGGATCTCGACAGCGATGGGCGGCCCGATACGCGGCTCATCGATTACCAACGCCTGCCGATCGAATTCGTGGCTGAAAGCGGCCAGATCGAACGGAGCGAGGATTGAGGGCATGACCCGGGCAACTTGCCATCCTAGAGCGACTAGCCCCGCGCCCCCACCCTGGCGCAAGACTGGGGATCGCCCGGTGCTGCAGGGCGGCCGGAGGCGGGGAGCGGCGCTCAATGGAATGTCAAGTTGCACTCGCGCGGGTCCGATAGGGGGATGTGGAGTCGGAGGCTAGACCCGTATCGCGGGAAAAGCCACGACTTGGATTCTTAGGGAATCCGTAACAGGAGTGCAGTGTCCGATCGCGGTTCGAGCATGAGGTCAACTCCGAAGGGAATCGGCTCTGATGCGGCTATCCGGACCGGCGGCGGACGGAAAGCAGGGGGAAGGGAAGCGATGTCGAAGCATCTGTTTGTGACGCTAGGCGTGCTTCTGGTGGCATGCATGGTGCTGGTGTCGGGACCGGCCAAGGCTGCCGACCGCTATGAGGTCGTCGCCGAGTACAACGGCCCGTACTACCACACCGTCAATGCCCCAGCCGTGGATCAGAAGACCGACGACCCCATCACCGAGTACATGTTCGAGAATGTCTACGGTGTCGCCGTCAGCGTGGAGAGCGGCGGCCGCATCATGAACTATGTGCTCGACAGCGGAAACCGCCGCATCTTGGGCTACGAGGCCAATGTCGATATCAATCGACTCACCGACGCCTCGGCGGGCGCAACTTGGACTGACCCACGCACGGCGGCCAAGGAGTGGGACGACCAGGGCATCAATCTCGGGGAATGGGGGGCGACGGCCAGCAACTGGGTGATCCCCTACTCCGAGGTCTTCAAGGTCAATGGTGTTACTTGGGAATACGTCGCCAGCGTCTCGGGCTACACGTCGACCGATCAGGTCTATACGATCGACTACGACGATGCCGCCAATGCGCCCGAGCTCGTCGTGCCGACCGGTGCCCTGTCGCAGACCGACACCTGGGAAATCGTCTACTGCGTGACGAACTACCAGGGCGGCGGCACGGCCGCCTTCGGCCTGGGCGACATCGATCGGGGCAACAGCGATGGAGCTTCGATCAGCGAGATCCTGATCGATCAAACCGCGCCGACGACGAAGTCGTTCCAGGACCTGCGCGCGGTCTTCACGATCGCCAATCAGACCACGGCGACGACCGATGAGCTGTGGCTGATCGACGCCGCCGACAACAGCACCCTCCAGAATGAGGAGCTGATGGTCTACACGGTGACGCAGGACACGGGCGTCGAGGCGTTCCTGGAAGCCTATGACGATGTGCTCGTCGAGCCGAGTGGCGTCTACGTGGCGGCGACGGCCGGTGACAGCTACACCGATCCGGCCTACACGGCGGTCGGCGACATCGACCACATCACGACCGCGGCGATCGTGGACGAGAACCAGGTGACGGGGCACACCTACAGCTTCGCGATGTCCGATTCGTTCGTGACGATCACGGATCTGACGACGAATCGCAAGCTCGTCGACAGCGCCGACAAGGACGAGTTCGTCACCGGCTCGAACATTTGCTACGTCATTCCGGGCCTGGGGATCGACTTCGACACATCGGTTGCGGATGACACCGACGAGCTGTTCGAGACGACGCGGGCGATCCCGAGCCGCTATGCCTTCGTCTGTGACCGCGGCAACGATCGGATCAAGGTCATCGGCGTTGGCGACATCAGCACCACGACCGGAGACGATCTGCCCGGCGACGCGCACACCTGTGTTGCGCAGCCGACCGGGGCCGCCTCGATCGGCGCGACCCAGGATCAGGACTACCGTTTCACGACCCCTGCGACGGTGCCTGCCAACTACAAGACCGGAACGATCGCGCGCCC
>Ga0180434_10000747_pt1 | contig 47612 bp, 41 predicted proteins | sample SS_ome_7_FD_132453 | JGI IMG/M metagenome (GOLD analysis project Ga0180434, IMG submission 132453) | Hypersaline lake sediment archaeal communities from the Salton Sea, California, USA - SS_1_D_2 metaG | ecosystem: Environmental > Aquatic > Non-marine Saline and Alkaline > Hypersaline >... | reverse complement strand
GTGCGTAGGCATCGACCAATTCCACCAACTGCGGCGCGGGTTCGCGCAGGCCATAATGGTGGGCCACGTTGACAATCGCGGCGTCCAGGCCGTACTCCATCGCCTTGGCAACGTAGGCCCGGCTCGCAGCTACTTTTGGAGGCAGGCCGTATCGAGTGTCCGGCCGCTCGCATATCTGATGCGAATCCTGCCATCGTGTTCAGAAATCATCGAGACACGGTCTTCGGTTCCGTGGCAAAGCGGCTGAAAGACGGTCAGGAAGCAGACGCGGTTTGCCGAACGGCGTTTGTAGACAACCGTGGCGATCGGTCGTACTCCGCGGATTCCATGGCCGCGAGGCAGCCAGCCCTGAACGACAGGCGTTTCCTGAGCTCGCACGATGGTAGTCTGAAGGTCGCTGCCCGAAAGAGGAACGATTCTTACGTTGGCACCGTTTGGGTCGGACGTTTCCACAATGCCGCGCTGCCTGTCTCCACCCACGTTTTCGGCGTCGAGGTGGAAGAGAGCCTCGTAAGAATGTGATTTGCCGTCGAGCGATTCAAGCGTGTCCCGCACGAGAAAGAGTCCCGCCTGTTTGAGAAGAGCCACCTCGCGTACATGCCGGGCCGGACAGTGGTCTCGGCGGCCAAAGCCCCCTGTATAAGAGCCGCGGGCATAATCGTAGCAGCTATCCGAATGAAAAGCGAGATCCAGGGGCTTCTCGCTAATGTATTGTCCACGCGGCAGGCCTCTGCGTTTCTGGCCCTGGCCGTCTACAAGAACGACATTGTGCGCATAAGAGGACAGCACATAACGACGCCACTTTGATGCATCATAGGCGTAGCTTCCGGCCTCGACGACGAGTGGCTTGCCGTAGGCGAAGATCACAATGCCAAGCTTGTCCTCGTGCTGATGGCCGTAGCCGAAGGGGCCGGCTTCGAAGCCCAGAAACAGTGCATCCCGCTGCCAACCGGACCGCATGACAACCTGGCCGGCGTATGGAAAGAAGTGCGAGGTATGGTCTGGTGCGGTGCCTTCTCGGCCATCGGTTGCGACCCATTGAAAATCTTTTCGGTGCGGAAACAGGGCAAATCCTTTTCTCAGTGTCTCGACTACGTTGACATGCCAGGAATCATTCCAGCGCGGCGTGTCCCTATCCGGCCGCATGACCCACATGTTGTATGCAAACATTCGCTCGAGCTTGGCCAGGTATGCGTCGGGCAAGCGGAAGCTATATGCTGCCGCGACATCCACCGGTCCCAAAAAGCTACGCAAAGCCACATTATGATAACCGGGTGTTAGCTCAACCTGAGCCCCGTCAGGATAGACCTGGACATCAAGCTCCTTCAACAGCCTCGATATGGCGAATTCACGCCAGCCTTTCGCCTCTTGCATGAACTGTATAAGCGCGCCCACGTGGTACAGGCCGTTCATTTCCATTGTCACCCAGTTACCACCTGTCGGATAGCGCTGTAGATAGCGTCCGTGCTCGATCATGGACTTGACCATGGAAATGAGGGTTTCATCTTTCACCGAGGTTGATTTGCGGAATATTGTGAAGACTGTCGGCCACGTCCAGGACATGCGGATGCCAGCCTCAATCGTGCGCCACTTTGAGTAAGGTCGTTGGTTGGCACCCTGTACGGGCACGGGGCAGTCTTTGACCCAATCGCGGAACTGTGAGTCGAACTCACGGGCAAAACGCTCGTTACCCGTCGCCTGATAAGCGTGGGCAAGACCGACCCAGGCGCCGTGGCGGTTGAGCTGCCAGGTCCATTCGTGGTCACGGTCGTACTTTGAGTCCGGGGTTGTTGTCGGGTTAAACCCCCAGTCAATATCCCTGCCGAAGGTGTATGGAATGCCCACCACTACAAAGCGGTGGCCCAGAACCCTCTCGGCATACGAGGTATCGGCCTGTGGATCCCGCTTGGCGCGCTGCCCAAAATCAGCCGGTTCTTCTTTGTCGCGAATGAAGGCGGCTAAGGCCGAAAGTGCCGAGGTGATGTCGCCGCGATCTCGAAGTGTAACGACCCGGCTCAAAGCTGGAAAGTCTGGATCGAGCGAATCGAGCAGTTCATTGTCCGAAAGGCGCGGGCCATGCTCGGTTGTGTCGGTAGGCCCCACCGCGAGCACCGCGCTTGCAAGAGCTAAGAGTGCATAGACGGAAATTTTGCTGGACACGTGCAGCATATCACTATTCTCCTAAACTCTGTTTCTATCGCGTGTGGTTATGCGTTTTGCCCATAATAGCGTGATGTGACGCTGTGTTCCATAGGCATTTTCGTCACCTTGCTCCAGTCATTCGGAGTATGTCCGGACTTGACCGGCCCGTGCATTAATGCTTGCTTTGTGCTGCCGATGCGGTAAGAATAGGCAGCGGCAAGCGCATAGCCCAACAGTCTCAATAAGCGTAGTGTTGACGAATTCCAAGGAATAAGATCAATGACCGCCAAAAAGACCGACCTGGAACGATATATTCGCAGCATTCCCGACTGGCCGCAAAAAGGCATTCTGTTCCGTGACATCACGCCCTTATTGGCTGACGCCGAGGCACTTGCTGCGGCCGTAGAAGCCTTAAGTTCGGACTTCGCCGACGCGGGCGTTGAGTACATCGCCGCCGTGGAAGCAAGAGGATTCATATTCGGGGCAGCAGTAGCAACAAAGCTCGGTGCCGGCTTTGTCCCCATCCGGAAAAAAGGCAAGCTGCCTTACGAAACAAAGAGCGTTACCTATGAGCTGGAATACGGCACGGACACGTTGGAGGTGCATAGTGACGCCGTACGCAACGGCGCGAAGGTCTTGATGGTGGATGACCTGCTGGCCACGGGCGGCACAATGGCGGCGGCCTGTGAACTCATCAAACAGATAGGCGGCCACGTGGTAGCGATAACCTTCCTGATTGAGCTTAGCGACTTGGCCGGGCGAGAAAAGCTGCGCGGCTACGACATCCATGCCGTTATAACTTACTGATTCTGACATGACGCTATCAGGGCCGAAGGATATCCGCCGTGCATGCGCGCTGCGTCATGTCTCAGGACACCCCGCCTAATTTATGTCCCGGTCCGACGGTATAAAGCCTGTTCTTGGGCTCGGTATTCGCGTGGGAGGCAACAACCTTTCCCACGAAAATGATATGGTCGCCGGCGACGGTTTCCGATTCGAGCGTGCACTCGAAATTCGCCACCGCGTCCGCAAGCAGCACGGACTCAATCGCCTTGGCAGGCTCGGTCTTGCATTCGAACTCAGCAAACTTATCCGTATCCCTGCCGGACTTGGAGCCGAAGAACAGGGCCGCTTCGGCCATCTGCGAAGAGGGAAAGGCTATGGTGAAGCATTTCGAATACCGGATGGCTTCAATAGAATAATGTGTCGCTGCCACGGCGATGGCCATCATCGCAGGCTGCCCTGAGGCAATCATCGTCCAGCCCAACGTAATCGGATTGGCTTTGCCGTTTTTGTCTTTGGCGATAGTAATGACCACCTGTTCGGGGTACTTGGTTTTAATCGCCTGCTCATACGCGACTTGTTTTTGCATTGCTCTTCTCCGTACATCGCCTTATATTACTGCCACAAGAATGCCGTCTGGGATTATACGTCTTGCTTACACCCTGACAAGGAGAAAGAAATGGCGACGATCGGCTTTGTCGGCAGCGGAAATATGGCTGAGGCGTTGATAAAGGGCATCACAAACGCAGGCCTTTATGAGCCTGAAAATGTCCTGGTCAGTGACATTCGCTCGGAAAGACTGGAATATCTGGCCCATGAGTACCACGTCCAGCCGATCAGCGAGAATGCAGCGTTGGCCGAGAAAGTGGACATCCTGGTGCTAAGCGTCAAGCCGCAAAATATGACCGAGGCCTTGGAGAGCATAAAAGATTCTGTCAAGAAAGAAACGCTGGTTATATCCATCGCTGCGGGCATCAAAACAACGAACATCTCGGCCGTGCTCGGTGACATCGCAATCGTTCGCGTGATGCCCAATACGCCGGCTCTGATTGGCGAAGGCGCCAGCGCCCTGTTCGCCAACGAAAAGGCCAAGCCGATGCTGGAGAAGGCAAAGTCGATCTTCGCAGCGGTCGGCAAGGCGGTGGTCGTTGCTAACGAGGATTTGATCGATGCCGTTACCGCGGTAAGCGGCAGCGGGCCTGCGTACTATTTTCTGTTGATGGAGGAGATGATAAAGGCCGGCGTCAAATTGGGTTTGCCTGCCGATGTCACAAAGGACCTGGTATTGCAGACCGCCAAAGGGGCAAGTCTGCTGGCGACCGAAGCCGACAAGAAGGCAGAGACCCCCGAAGTGCTGCGACAAAAGGTCACGTCACCTCGCGGGACCACCGAGGCAGCGCTGAAAATTCTTTCCGAAGGCCAGTTCAGCTTGCTGGTTGAGCGTGCTCTTACGAGAGCCTTTGAAAGAAGCCAAGAACTGTCTGGTTGATCGACTGCACTGCAAGCCGGCATCCGGCAAGCAGCCGCCCACACCTATTCTCTGGAACCTTTTTGGTCCCTAATTGTATAACTGGGGTGTAAAAAGCACAAACGCCTCGCGCTAATTGGATTTGCCTTGAGCAGTGAAAGAGTCAGACGTCATAGTCCGAGTCCTAAGCGGTGATGTAGAAGCGTTCAGGTGGATTGTGGAGAGATACCAGAAACCCGTTATCACCTTCGTGAGGAACGTCATAGATGATAGCCATGTTTGCGAGGACATCGCGCAGGAGGTGTTTCTGACCGCTTATAAGTTGCTGAGCTCTTTCGACCCTGACAGAAGCGAATTCTCCACGTGGCTTTTTACGATCGCCAGGAACAAGAGTCTAAATGCACTGAAAAAGAAAAGGCCGCTTTCTATGCCGCGGCTGCCCGAGAGGACCAGCTCGGTCAATCCGTCTGATGTCCTGAGCCAAAAGGAATCCTTTGACGAGCTGGACCGAGCGCTGCGGGAGCTGCCGGCCACACAAAAAACGGCGTTCATCTTGGCCGAATTGGAGAAACTGTCACACGCCGAGATTGCACAAATCGAGGGTGTGCGAATCGGAACCGTCAAGTCACGGATCAGCAGGGCGAAGAGCAAGCTGCAATCTGCTCTGAAAAATCTTGATGGAGAAATCTTATGAAGCGCCGGCAAGTTTACGATGCTTGGAAACAGCAGCGACAGCAAGCCGACTGCCAGCCAGGCTTTGCAGAGGCAGTAATGAATCGTATACGCGAGCATGAGCGAGAGAAGCACCGGACCTTTTGCGGCGTGTACGAGCTGATGGAAATGATTTCTGCCTGTCCGCTGGCACAAGCTGCGTTGATCATAGCCGGTGTGCTGGCCGGCCTAGTGCGAGTTGCGTTTGTTATTGGCATGTTTTTGAGGACCTGATATGCAGGAGGTTTATAATGGCTGACGTAACATCGGATAGAAGCAGGGAAAGAAAGCCTTTCATCGCGGTCGTGCTCTCGCTGGTTATGCCCGGTCTGGGACACGTATATTGCGGCAGATTCGTAAGGGGAATCGTGCTGTCTTTCCTTTCGTCTATATATATTCCCTTGTCTTTCGCTATGCTGTCCGTGAGTCACGCCTCCGTGCGTATCGCAGTGATAATCGCATCCTTATTGGGGACGCTCTTCGTATGGCTGTTCGCAATCATTGATTCGTGGCGCGTAGCGCAGCGCATACGCGGCCCGTACGTACTGAAGGACTACAACCGGTGGTATGTGTATGTCATCTTGCTGCTAATGACCACCGGCAGCTCGACGCAAATCGCTTTGTACGTCCGCGCGCGGCTTCTGGAAGCGTTTTGGGTCCCAGCCGCCTCGAGCTATCCGACGATAGTACCCGGCGACCGGTTTCTCGCAAACAAACTTGCTTACAAAAGTAGCGATCCGCAACGAGGAGACCTGGTCGTCTTTATCAATCCTGAAAACCGCAGTGTGAACTATGTCAAAAGAGTAGTGGCGCTGGGCGGCGACACCGTTCAAATCAAGGACCGCGAGCTTTACATAAATGGCCACAAACTCGAGCGGCACAAGCTGCCTGATTCAGTCCTGGATGGGATCAGAATAGAGATCCGTGGCAAAATGTTGAAAGGAGATGTGTACGAAGAGATTAATGGCGACGCTCGATACGAAATCTTCCTTGCCCAGACTGCTTACGAGAAGGCACTACCGGATTTCGCCAAGATAACCGTTCCCCAATACCACTGCTTCGTCCTGGGCGACAACCGCAGCTACTCTCAGGACAGCAGACACTTCGGCCCCATTCCCTTGGCCACAATAATAGGCAGGGCGGATTATCTATATTGGCCGGCAAAAGACTGGTCGCGGTTCGGCAGATTGCAAGCGCGGTAAATTCGCCTCCGTAGCACTGCTGAACGTCGCCGATGTCCGCAAAACCCCCAGGAGACCGGAAAATCAAAATCCAAAGAGCAAAATGCAAAATTGTGGAGTCCCGCCCTAAAACCAACGCAAAGATAGCTCAGTGTATGTGCGAGAACGAAAAGCGCAGACCCCTCGATTTTGGGGCTGGACGACTTCCTTAGTTTTTATGTTTGCATTTCGATTACTCTATGATGATGGCCTCGACGGGGCACTCATCCGCTGCTTGCTGGACGGCGTCCTCATGCTCCGAAGGAACCTCGTCTACGATGACCTCGGCCATATCATCGCCCATCTGGAAGACCTCCGGGCAGGTATCACAACAAAGCCCACAAGCCGTGCACGTATCTTCAATCTTTACCGTCATTGCAAACCTCCCTTCGTTACCAACGGTTCATAGAGGCCGTGATTATGCTATCGGCGCATCCGTTAGTCAATAGGAAATTGCTCGCTGTCCGTCAAGTTTTTCCTAAGTTTTTTCTGTTAGTGGGGTTACGAAAGGAAGAAGCCCTGCCTTGCGGTTGGTTTTGAGGCTATAGACTTACCGCTATTCGCTGAACCAATGCGCGGCCATGAGGGCTAAATCTACAAAATCCACCTTGCAGTCGCCGTTGATGTCGCCCGCAACAATGGTCTCACAGACAGGTTCGCCGAAATACGACTTACTCGCCTCGGCGGTCCCGCCGTAGGCGCCCATATTGATAATACCGCCGTTGGGAAACGGCTCTTGGCCTACCGGGCTGGCTGGGTCGCCGGCATCAATGCAAGGGCTTATAACATCATCTTTTACCCATAGTTGGCTGTTAGGATCCCAACGGCCGGCCTGCGATTTCAAATGATAGTCACCGCTATTAGCGTCAGCAAAGAGTGGGCCTGCATCAAGATTGCCTTGGCCCGCCCACCCGCCGTGAACATCACAGTAAGTCGCGCTGGAAGCCTGGTCGGGATTGTACACCTGCTGCTGACCGTTGCCCCATGCTATTGAATTGACAAGCGTCCCCTGCGATATCCAGATGCCGATGCCGTCATTATCCGCAACGGTGCAATTGCTGATATCGCCCCCGCGGGTTGCCCGGATCCCAGCGCCGCAGTTTCGCACCACGACACAATTGCGGATGAAGGGGGCACTGGCATACGCCCAGATGCCGGCGGTGCCGTTTGCGGCGATATAGCAGTTGGTGATAGTAACATTGTCGTGGCTATCAAGCAGAATGCCGCCATCGGGATTCTCGACAATCCGGCAGTCGTTGATAGTGACCGGTGCGTAGCCGAAGGGATAGTCAGTTAGGCCAAGCTCTGCCACCTCCGTAGCACCGGCGCCAACTGCCCTTACAAGGATGCTGCCATAGCAGCGGACCGCCCCCAAGCTCGCGTGGCGTATGGTGAAGCCTTCGATGCACGCAAGTCCCGACGCATTGCCGACGATGTGAAAACCGTAGCCCTCGCCCTGGCAGTCAATGATGCAGGTTTTGGGCCCGGTTTCGCTGCACACGGTGATGGCCTTGCCCTCAAAGTCGATGTCGCGGTTGCCGTCGCCGGTGTATGTGCCGGGCTTGACGATAACCACATCGCCGTCTTCTGCGGCGTCGATGGCGGCTTGAATCGTGTTGGGCTGCTCTTGCCAGCCGGCAAGCCGGGCCATTAGATGCCACAACGCCGAGGCCACGCGGACTCTGCCGTCCGGGTTCAGGTGTCCGGCGTGAATCTCTCTCGTGTAATTCTGGCTGATAACTTCATTGCCCGCAGCGTTGGTCAATCTGGCTCCATTGGGGTCGTGACATTCGATATCTGCAATGTCGAACAGGACCTTACCGTTGGCGGCACAATACGCCCGCACCTGGGCGTTGAATAAATCGGTGCCGCTCTGGCCGTCTCTGGTCAGCGGTATGGTCCACCAGACAAAGACTTTATCCGGATAATCGGCCTCCAACTGCTCCATGCGGCTACGATAGTACTGCCAGTCCGGCTGGTTACTGCCCAGAGCGTCTATGTAGCAGAACTTCATCATAAACACATCGAAGTCGTTGGCTCTGGATTCAGCTTGTGTGACCAGATCGTCGACCTTGGCCTTCCAGCCCGGATTCCCGCGATTTTCGAGGTGCCAGTTGCTGCGGTCATATTTGTCCGGGGCAAAGCCCGCGCAGACCGACTGGGTCGGCTTGGAGCCCGCCAGACACTCCAGTCCCCAATTGATGCCGTCTCCCACGGATGCGTGCCGCATCAACATTCGCAGCGAAGCCGCCGACCCCAGGTATTCGTCAGAGATGGCGGAAAGGTCCACGCAACTGTGGTCAATAATAATTGTTCTGCTGCCGGCAGGAGCGTCGGCGCTGACATAAATGGTTCTTGCGACTGCCGCGGAGCCTATTCCCAGCAGCAAGGCTGCTATGGTTAACCAAGTCTGTCTGGTGGTTGTTTGCACAGCCACTCCTCCCAAAAGAGCTATCGCCGCCAGCAACCGGCTATGATTGTACCAAATAGACAAGGGTTTTTCCAGAAATTGTTTCTTGTTATCCCGAGCGCAGTCGAGGGGTCTGCCTGCGGATGATAATTAGGTTCGAGGCCGGATTTCTCCGCTTCGTGATGCTTCGCATCGCTTCGGTCGAAATGACAAGCGGTTCTGCACATCATCGCTGTACTTTCCGAGATCACGATGGGATGGCGAAAGGTTTTTGTGGAAAAGCTGCACTTACTTTGCTATAGTGTGCGTGTGTCGTAACGGAGCAGAAGAGCCTTATTCGGCAATCAACCGACCATGGCGTATACTGTCTTAGCCAGAAAATACCGTTCGCAGACGTTCGATGAGGTCATTGGGCAGGATCCCATCGCCAAGACTCTGAAGAACGCGATCAAGACCGGCAAAGTCGCACACGCGTATCTTTTCACCGGCACCCGCGGCGTCGGCAAGACAACCATGGCGCGGATACTGGCCAAGTCCCTGAACTGCCACCGCAGCAAGGCGCCGACCACCAAGCCGTGCTGCAAATGCGAAAGCTGCGTTGCCATAAATATCGGTGAAGACATCGATGTTATCGAGATCGACGGCGCGACAAATAACGGCGTCGAGCAGGTCCGTCAACTGCGGGAGAACGCCATCTATCGGCCGGCTCGGTCAAGATACAAAATCTACATTATCGACGAAGTGCACATGCTGAGCGTGGCGGCGTTTAACGCGCTACTAAAGACCCTCGAAGAACCGCCCTCGCATATCAAGTTCATCTTCGCCACAACCGAGCCGAACAAGGTCATTGCCACCATCCAGTCCAGGTGTCAGCGATTTGATTTCAGCAACATTAGCGCAGCCAAAATTGCCGAGCAGCTCAAATCGGTACTCAAGCAAGAGAATATGGAGTACCAGGAGGATTTGATTCTGCCTTTAGCCAAGATGGCTAACGGCTCGATGAGGGACGGGCTGAGCTTGCTGGACCGGCTGATTAGCACCGGCGCCCAGCCGCTTACCGTGGATTTGCTGGAGGAGTACCTGGGTCAGCCGAACGCCGAAAAAATCCACGGCCTCGTCAGCCAGATCGGAGACAGCAACGCGGGCGGAACGCTCACCGCAGCAGATGATTTAATCAACACCGGGCTAAGCGAGGTCCAGATTGCCGATGCGCTTATCCACTTTATGCGGGACATGATGGTGATAAAGGCGGCCGGTGCGCAAAGCGACTTCCTGGCTTTGACAGACGAGCAGCGAAGACGGGCCGGCGAATTGGCCGAAAAATTCGATACCGCAGCGCTGGTGTACAGCATAACCACGCTGGAAAGACTGCGATGGGCCATGAAAAACAGTGATGCCCCCAGAGCACTGCTGGAAGCGTCGCTGTTGCGATTTGCGCTGAGCGAGCACTTCTTGAATATTGATGAGCTTGTGTCGCAAGCCCGGAGCAGCCCGCGACCTGCCGTTAAAAAAAAAGAGCGGATAGACCGTGAAGTGAGCACGGAAGTACCGCCGGACGAAGGCAAACCCCGGCAAGCCATAGACTACCCAGTACCCGATACGCAATCCACGGCAAACGATGCCCCGGAGCGCACGGATTCCCAATCCATACAAGACCGTTGGCAGGATATACTGGGCGCCCTTGCCGCCAAGCTCGGCAACGGCACAGCCAGCCTGCTGAACTCTGCTACGCCGACGCGATTTCGCGATGGAGTATTGACACTCGAATTTGACGCCTCTGCCAGGATGCAAAAACAGATGTGCGAGAGCAACCACCGCACGGAGCAAATCCGGTCGGTGCTCGCCGAGCAGTTGGGCGTTCCGGTCAGCCTGAAGTTCGAATTAGCAGGCGGTGACAAAGTGCAAGCCGAACCGTGTACACGACGTGCCAAAACCAGCAGTCAAAGGAAAAACGAAATCGTCAGCGACCCCGCCGTCAAAACCGTCCTGATGGGGCTGGACGCCTCCATTACCAGGATTGAAGAAGATTAGCCATTCCCGGCGCTGCGATGCGGGACGTAGCCCTTGAGCGCTTGTCTGACGCTTGGCCCCCTGAATGGTGAGGGCGTGTTGTTGTCTGAGCCTATGGGAGCTTGCGGCTATTGCTGTATTTCAAGAAGGACGGCGTCTCGGTTCTGGTCAAAGCTCCAAATGCTGTATGAGCCGTTGTCTTCCTGCACGATGCACACTTTCTGCGGAATAAATCTCCGCCCGTTCCAGACGGACTTAGTGCCGATCTTGCCGCACATTATCCGCTCATAGTCAAGTCCATTGCAATTTCGGGCATCGACGAGACCGAAGGGCTTTGTGATCCGGTTAGCTGTGCCGGCTTGTCGCCACTCGGCAACCGCCATATCTATCGAGGCTTGGTCGGTCTCGGACTGTCCTGGCGGCTCAGGTTCTTCGGCAATCATCTGGTCTTGGATGGGAATCTGCCCCTCGACCTGGGGGTTTTGCCACCCATCAGGAGCGGCACTTCCGGTGATGGGTAATTCCCGATAGATTAGCAGCGCCAGAAAGATCAAACCTGCGACGATCAACTCCAGCTTGAGTTTGCCGCGAACCATTTTCTTGATGTTTTGTTTTCGGCTCATTCTATTCTCCGACAATCACACATCCCTTATCGGCTCTTCGCGCTTCGGACTTGCGGTGTGACTGGGCAGTAACCATTTGATGCCCCTGAAGATGGCCGAGCCGCCCAAGAAAAGAATGGTCCATGTGCCAAAGTAGCCGCCGCTTGCGCCCCCGGCACCTGCCAGCGCCAACAGACCAATCAGTTGCGTTTCCGACAGGTTACTCCAGAAGTTCTGTTGCGCTGCCCGCAGGTTTTCCAGACAGTAATTGACCGCGTCGGCATTTTCTCTGAACACGGCAGGTGTTGTCTTCCGGCAGGCATCCCAGCCCTTGAGTTCCTGCATGTGCAGATCCAACCTTGAGCGGGCTGAGTAATACTTGTCGGCAATGGTCAGGATGCAATAGCACGCGCAAAAGACCGCAGCAAGGATAGCCAGGAACAACGTAATTCTCTGGAATTCATTCTTCCGAGTCATAAGCTTTAGCCTCTATAGTAAAAAGTACGTTATATACAGCGCCGTGCAAAAGCCAAACAGGTGTTGGCCGGCCTTTTCGACATGAGGCCGTTGGCTCGAAAAAAAAAACAATAGCATCGGCCTGCGTGTTATAGGACCGCTCCATAAATACCACTTGTGCCTTCTGCCAGGCCGGGCGCGCTGAATTGATGTCCTCTGCAATGCAGCGCCTTCGCATTCAAAAGTGTATGACCGACGTGGTCTTAGAAGGGGTGTAGCAGAGTCAGAGAATCCATCTGCGCTTGATGTTCAACAGCGAAGCCGTGAACAAGCCGACGCAGAATGCGCCCAGCAGGGCCAGGTCCAGGGAGAAGGGCATGGCGTGCCCACCATGGACAGCGCCGTGGAGCACATCGGCCCCATAGGTCAAGGGAAGCGCATAGGAGAAGGGCCTCAGAAATACGGGCAACTTCTGGATAGGAAAGAACAGCCCGCACAGAAAGATCATGGGAAAGCGGAAGAAGTTCGAGAATGTCTGGGCCTCGAAAACCTCCTTAACCGAGACGGCGATGAACAGCCCCAGGAACGTCGAGCTTACGGCGATCAACACTACAGCCGGGGTCAGCACCGCCCAGTTCACGCCCGACAGGTCCGTCAAGAACGCAGCGATGAAGATGGGCACGAAGGCGTTGAGAGTTCCGAACAGAATCGCTCCGGTCGTCTTGGCCAGCATCAAAAGCTCCAGTGAGATAGGGGCCAGAAGCAGGCGTTCGAATGACCGGCCCTTTTTCTCGAAGGTCACGGTCACGGACAGGACACTGGTCGTGCCGAAAAGGACGCTGAGCGCCATCACGCCCGGCAGCAGATCGGCAATGCTCTCCAGAACCAGTCCGGAGCGAATGAAGAACATGGCAATCCAGACCAGCGGAAACAGCAGTCCCCAACTGATATTGGGCGGCTTAAGGTAATAACTGCGCATGTCCTTGACCAGGATATTCCAGAAAGCGATCCAGGGCTTCATTGGCCGGCTCCTGTTTTTTCTTTTTCCTTTCGCATGGCACCGGCCTCGATGCCGGTAATTTGCACGAAGACATCCTCGAGAGACGGCCGCACCCTGCGTGCCTCGGAGACCTCGACTCCATGTTCTTCCAGGAACCGAATCAGCGGTCCCACGTGAACGGGTTCGTCGGCTTCCACCCGGATTTCGCCCGTCTGGGCTATGGTGAATGCCAGGCCGGCAAAGGCTTCGGAGAGTTTCTCTTGCACGGCATCGAGCCTATTCATGCAGGCAATCTGCACTACGTGTTTCTCCTGAATCGGCTGGATGAGATGCTCGACCGTGTCGATTCGCACGATGCGACCGGATACAATGAAAGCGATACGGTCGCAAAGTCGTTCGGCTTCTTCGATATAGTGGGTGGTCAGGAAAATGGTGGTCCCGGCCCGATGCAGGTCGGCGATAAGCTGGCGCAGTTGCCGCGCGCTGGCCACGTCGATCCCGGTGGTCGGTTCGTCCAGAAACAGGATTTGGGGCCTATGGATGATTCCGGCGGCGATGGTGAGCTTGCGTTTCATGCCCTTGGAATAGGCGGCGAACTTGCGGCCCGCTGCCTCGGTCAAGCCGAAAACGCCCAGAAGCTCTCGGGCCCTGGTCTGTCGCTGGCGTTTTGGCATTCCATAGAGCGCTGCGCAGAAGCAGAGGTTATCCCAGCCGGTGAGCTCCGGATACAGATTACTTTCGTCCGGAACCACTCCGACGAGATGCTGGGCCGCCCGGGGGTTTCCCGTGCAGTCGATGCCGCCGATGCGGATCGTTCCTGAGTCCGGGCGCGCCAGACCTGTCAGGGTGTTGATGGTCGTGGTCTTGCCCGCGCCATTGGGGCCGAGAAATCCGAACAGCTCACCCCCGAGCACCCGGAAATCGACACCCGCGATAGCCTGCACTTCACCAAACTGCTTGGCCAATCCCCGCACCTCGATTGCGCCCCCGTTCTCAACGTCCATTGGCGTTCACCATGCCTTCCGCCTGTGTCGAAACGATGTACGTACCCTCATCGGACTTCCACTGACGATGAATCAATCCGCTTGTTTCCATGCTTTTCAGAACCTCGGCTACGTCTTCGACGTCGCCCGGCAACGCATCGACAATCTCGTCCTGCCTCATGGCGGCGCCGTGCTGGCGCAACATGGACAGGATTTCGCGTTCCGGGAAAGCAAGTGTCTTGCGTTCCACAGCCGTTAAACCGTCGGATCCCACCGTTCGTCGGTACACCAGCCATATAATTACCGCGACCAGCGCGATTAGCGCCACGACGATTATCCCGACCATCCAAGGATGCGCGGTGAGCGAGCTGTGGTGTCCGTTCCTCATAGTCGCAATCATGATCATAATCATATCTCCTTTTTCAAACAGGTTTCCTTTTGCAGCAGTCTTTTCGCAGTCTTGTTCCATGCGGCCAGCGTTTTTTCGTTGACTCGATAATGGATGAAATAGCCTCTTTTGTCCGCGACGACGATGTCCGCATCCCGCAGAATGCGGAGATGTTGCGAGACTGCCGCCGGCGTGATCTGCAGGGTTCGGGCCAGCGCGTTTACGCAAAGAGACCGTCGCTTTAACAGTTTGATCATTCGCACCCGCGTACCCACGGAAAGGACTTTGAAAATGCGGGCCTGTTTTTCCGCATCGTCCATAACGCCTCGTTTAATTAAGTAACTACGCAGCTACCTTACAGTTCCCACGGGTAATGTCAACTGAAAATAGTGCGGGAAATCGCGGCCTGTCCCGTGTGCTGCTTTGCCCATTGTTGCTGCGCGCTCAAAGCTCGCGGAGCCGTAGGTCTTTGAACTGAACCAGCATGTCGGGTCCCTGGTGCACTTGCAGGATGAGCTTGCCGCTGCGGACCCACTCTGGGTTGTCAAATTGTGCTCTGGGACATTCAAAATTCCAGATTGGCGGGACCGCCAGCAGGAACAAAAGGATGTGACGAAGATATCTTCGCTACATAAGCAAAGCCATTTGCTATTTACTAAGCGCTGCGCACTATCCTAACGACCAGCCCTGCCGGTATTCGCGTTTGAGGGCCTCGTTCGCTTCCGTCATGTTTACGATCCTCATGGCCGACGGATCGAATGCGAAGGCTTTGCCAAACAGGGTCACGACATTGCCTAAGAGCACAAACTGCGTCAAGGGCGTCGCATAGTCGAAGTTAGACATCGCTGGTGGGCCGCCCTTGCACGCATCCAGCCATTCGCGCTCGTGGCCGCGAGAACGGGGCAAGGAAGGCGGCGGGCCTTCGAAGTCTTTGAACTTATCTTCCGGAAGCAGGGCAAATGTGGTATTGTGCGCGTTGGCGTGAATCATGCCGCCGGAGCCGACCAGAAGACAGCCGGCGTGGTCCTGCCACCTTTTTTCTCCCGCATCTCCCCAGTCAAGTCGGCGTCCCATCAGCTCCTCGATCATCTGTCGGCAATTCGGTGCCCGCCCGGCACCATTGTACCAATTCAACTTCACGGCTGGCAGGCCCGCGCGGGCGGGAACATCGTACCGCACGATTGCCCATCGTGGAAATGTCTCCTTGTGCAGTCCGGATATTTGCGGCTCCAGCTTGATCAGACGGTCCGACGCTGCTTTTTGCGACCAGAGTGAATCAAGTCTCAGCGCTTTGAAGGGCAGGTTCATCGTGTGCGAAGCCCAGTTACCCAACTGGCCCGTGCCGAAGTCCCGCCATGTATGCCAGTCAAGCCAGCGGGAATTGTACGGCCGGTAACGTGCCGGGCCCAGCCACAAATCCCAGTGCAGGTAATCCGGAATGGTATGCTCTTTTGTCGGATATGGCCGCTCGCCGGCGCCTCCACCGGTATTCCACACGTGCACCTGGCGCACCTGGCCGATAACACCCGCCTGGACAAGCTCGACGGCTCGGCGGAAGGCCTTGCTGGCCGTGCCCTGGTTGCCCATCTGCGTGGCGACCTTGCGCTGCCCGGCTATTTGCCGCAGCACGCCGGCCTCATGCACATCGTGCGTCAGAGGTTTTTCGCAGTACACATGCTTGTTCATGTGCATAGCCGTCGCGCAAGCGACCGCGTGCGTGTTGTCGGGTACGGCAATGACCACCGCATCGATCTGCTTGTCCATCTCGTGCAGCATCTTGCGGAAGTCGTTGTACTTCTTGGCGTTGGGAATCCGCTCGAACGAAGGGCCGGCCTTGTGTTCGTTCACATCGCACATTGCCACCACATTCTCACCCAGTCGGGGGATGGCGCCGACAAACCAGCTTCCGCGCCCGCCCACTCCGATCAGCGCAATGTTCAGCTTTTCATTTGCCTGGTAACTCCGCGCGGACCGGCTATGCTTGAGCATGACAAAACCTGCCGCGCAAAAAGCTGCATCTTTAAGAAAGGTCCTGCGTCTCATGGTTCGGCGCTACCTCCTGCAAGGGTCATCCGGTTTTCATTCGCATATCAAACGCATATTATGTCGCCGGCGACTATTCTTCAACAGTTTTCGAGCCCTGCGGCCTATGAAAGCATCTCTTTTGCGATTTCACGATTGTTTGACAGCACCGTACAAGTCTCGGCTGCGATTTGCAAAGGGCGTCGACAATGGCGTTACTTTTTTGTCGAAAGATGCCTTAGATAAGTGGAAAGACAGCGTTTAGCAGGTGAAAACGTGCAAAGGTGAGCATAGCATCAAGGAAAGGAAAATGTCATGTTAGGGCAAAGACTTGTACTGGTGATTGGAGCTGCCATGATCGGATTCCTTCCGGCTCATAGCACGCCGGGCAAGACAATTGTTGTCGGAACTTGCCTAACCCGCGGGCACATCATTGCCAGACCCCTTTGCCCCGGAGTTTGCATTCGCCCGACATGCAAAAGGACCATGTGCGTGGCACATCCCCGTAGAAAGGTTGTCATCACCAGCCCCATGGTGCGTAGATTTGTTCGGCTTTGGCCGCGCCCGAAAGTCGTTGTGGCCAGACCCCCCTGTGTAGAGCATGTCGTGGTCGAGCCAAGCCACACGGTGACAGTAGCAGCCCCTGTCACGGTCGCCGAGCCGACCACCGTTACCGTCTGGATCACCAACTCCAACGGCTCGCGCACCGCCGTCAAGCTGACGAAGAGCGGCCCCGGCTATTTAGGCCCGAGAGGCGAATGGTACCCGGACATGCCCACCAACGAGCAGCTCAGAGTGGTGTATGGCTTCTGAACCGGATAATGTGCCAACTCAGCGGATGCGCTTGGCTCAGGGCACTTCGACAGGCTTGGGCAGGAGCAACCAGTAGTAAACAAAGATCCACAAATCTTCGCTGTCAACACACCCGCTCTCGTTAATGTCGACTCGGCAACACAGACCTTGGTCGGACTCATCGGAGTGCTCGCATTTCCATTGGGAGCTAAGAAGGGCAAAGTCCAGGAAGTCTACGTGGCCATCGGCGTTTAAGTCTGCGAAATGCGGTGCGGCTTTCAGGGTGACCTCAATTTCGAGTTTCCCGTAGGCAAGGCTATCTCCGTATTGGTGGTCGGCATAGCCTCCGCCGCCATTTATCAGACTGACATAAACCGGCTCGCCGGCGTAAACCGTCAACGGGCCCGATAAAGAGCCGAACGGACCTAAGTTGTCCTGGCCAACGACAAAATAGTCGAGCGAGCTTTCGACGTAGAGTTCCCATCCCCAAAAACCTGTCCAATTTGCCTTTGGGAACGTCGTGTCTATCCACAGACAGCAGGGCGTGCCCTTGGGAAACTCGCTGACTTCGAGCCATCCTTCGACGGTGCTGTTGGCGTCCTGATAGAAATACTCCAGCAGCGGCCACCCGGCGTCAAGCTCGTAGGAGCCGGCAAGCTCGGTAGACAGAATTAGCTCGTTGGGCTCTGTGGAGACATCCACCCCGGTCGAGATGCTCGCCTTGCCTCCGTACTCGATTTCGTAAAAGGCCGAAGCATTAGATGGAGCGTTGGTAGCTTCACCATGGTCAAAATCATACGGATAGACGTAGCCAAGAAAAGCGTCATACCAACACACCTCTACCACAGCGTTGGCTGTGGTAGCGTAATCGAACGTCACAGCGAAGGCAGATGGGTGGATCACCGATAAGAGAAGAACACTGGCTATCGGAAAGAATCTTTTGAAGTTCAGAATCATCTCGCCTTCTTCCTGCCTCCATAATAAAAGCCGGGGCGGTAGCTACATACCTTGCCGCGTAACCGTTGCACATCCGCTTCGTTGCCTCTATCTACTAACGAGAATTGTACAGGAGCTAACCTACCAATGCAAGCGATTTTCCGGCTCCGGCTAAACAAACGATGCCTCACGATTTTTCGTCGAGCACTTTCTTTCTGCGCAGGATGTGATAGTAATGCTGTGCGAAACGGTGGGCCTCATCGCGAACGTACTGCAGCAGCTTCAGCACAGGCGAATGCGCAGGCAGCCTCAGCGGTTCCGAGCCGCCCTGCACGTAAATCTCCTCCTGTCTCTTGGCAATGGAGGCGACCTTTACTGCCGGTGCCTTCATAATATCTTTTAGAGCAACCTCAGCCGCGTGCAAGTGGCCCTGGCCGCCGTCGATGAGGATCAGGTCCGGCCAGAGCTCTTCGCCCCGCATGGCATATTTATATCTGCGCTTGACGACTTCCGCGATCATTGCATAATCATCGATGCCCTTGACTGTCTTTATTTCGAACCTTCGATAGCCGCTTTTGAACGGCCGGCCGTCGATGAATTTCACCAGCGAGCCGACCGCCTCGGTCCCGGCAATGTTGGCTACATCAATACCCTCGATAATCCTTACCGGCTCGCGAGCCTGCAGTATCTTTCGCAATTTGACCAGCGCTTCGGTCGGATCGCCGGCGAAGACCTCCGGCTGCACATCCTCTTCGGGAATGCCACGGCGGTCGAGCCGCTCGATCAGCCGGATACGGTCACGCAGCATGGCAGCTTTTTCATACTGCGTGGCTTCGGCTGCTTCGGTCATTTCCTTGTTCAAGTGGCGCAGGATTGTCGAGCGCTTCGAACGCAAAAACTTGATGAAATCGGTGACGCTTTTTTTGTACTCCTCTTTATCGATTTTCGCCGCACAGGGAGCGGTGCATTGCTTGATGCTGTAAAGGATGCACGGGCGAAAGAATCTGCGCTTGGAGTCATCTTCTTTGATATCGAGGTTGCAGGTCCGGAACTTGAATATCTTCTGCAATTCCACCATGACCTGCCGCAGGTCTTTGGCCCCGGCGAAAGGCCCGAACAATCTCGTGCCCTTGGGCCGCGGCTTTCGCGTGATATAGACGCCGGGGAAATCCTCGCTTGTCGTGATTTCCAGGTAGGGAAATGTCTTATCGTCGACCAGGTCCGTGTTGTAGGGCGGGCGGATGTCCTTTATCAGGCGGGCTTCTTTGAGCACCGCATCGACTTCCGTCTCGGTCTCCAGAACATCGACGGATGTCACGTTGCCGATCATCTCAGCGATCTTTGGCCCGCGTGCGGTGGTCAGCTCAGCGCCCGGCTGAAAATAACTGGCCACCCGCGCGCGGAGGTTCTTGGCCCTTCCGATGTACAGGACCTTATCGCCCTGGCCTTTCATAAAGTACAACCCCGGCCCCGTCGGAAAGGCCTTTATTCTCTGGCGTATTCTCTCGATTGTGTTGTCGCCCACGTCTGCCATAAGCGTACCTACCTCCATTGTAGCGACACCCAGCCGACAAATGAAGTTTTTCCAGGTAGCAGCTTCTGGACACGTAAGCGCAAATATGCTACCATATTGAGCAGAGAAATTTGCCGGCTTTTCAGGAGGGCAGAGGCCAAGTAAAAGGCATGTCTTTAGATGTGGACGGGAGCAGCAGTCGCCCTTTCGTTCGGCGCAGGCATTGCAGCCGGGCAAAGATTTACCCCTCAATCCATAGCCGATAAAATCTGCGTCCCCAGGCATGATAGCCCGACATTCTGAGCGTTCTTATTGGCATCAGGGCCATCTGGGGTCGGCGTGTTGAGCCGCGTATGCTGCCCGCCGGCGCGGAGGCTGATGAGTAAGAACTCACATACAGCCGGTTACTTTTGCAGGCCACGGAGCAATGTAACCGGCGGCTGGTATTGATGAAATAATCGAGCGAGTTCGGCCGGAAATATGGCCGCCCCATTCCGTTCACCCTGATGTTTGGGCACACGCCTGGATTGCTCAGCGCCGGCGTGAAGCCACAAATCGGTGACAAATCCTGTGCCAGAATTTTTTTTCTCTCCGTAGATTACGTAGCTACAAGGATTAAGAAAAACACACAGGGACATAGGCGAAAAAAATGTAACTTTTGTCTTTACACGCATCTGGACCACCAGTAAGGTCTTACCTTGTTTTTTAACTATATGTTGTCATTCTTCGCGTTATCTATCCATATATTGTGGTCATCGTGTTTTCGCATGGAGACGCTCAATGCCTTACGACTTTGACCCCGAAAACCCCTTTGTGACTGTGCAGCCGCCAGCCCAAACCGGTGTAAGCGGCCCCGAATCCAAGGGCTTGAGAATAGAACATTTCTTTTCCACGCCGGGTGTGCACCCGTTCGAGCAGCTTGAATGGGAGACGCGCGCAGCAAAGATTACCAGTGACGGCGGCGAGGCAATCTTCGAGCAGGACAACATCGAAGTGCCGGTCTGCTGGAGTCAACTGGCCACAAAGGTTGTGGCGAGCAAGTACTTCTACGGCGATGTGGAGACGGGCCAGCGCGAGCACTCCGTGAAGCAGCTCGTCCACCGCGTCTGCAAGACTATCGCCGAGCGCGGCCGGAAAGATGGCTATTTCAGTACTGATAAGGACGCTGAGGCCTTCTATAACGAGCTGACCTGGCTGTGCGTAAATCAGTATGGGGCGTTCAATTCGCCCGTTTGGTTCAATGTCGGCCTCTTTGACGTCTATGGTATAGCCGGCAGCAAACATAATTTCCGCTGGGACCGGCAGCGTAGAGAAGCTGTTCTGTGCGAGAACAGCTACGAATACCCGCAGGCGTCCGCCTGTTTTATCCAATCGGTGAAGGATTCGATGCAAGACATCATGCGGCTGGCAACCAGCGAAGCGATGCTGTTCAAGCACGGCTCAGGCACCGGAACCGACCTTTCGACGCTGCGAAGCAGCCGGGAGAAACTCTCCGGCGGCGGCAGACCCTCCGGGCCTCTGAGCTTCATGCGGGTCTATGACCAGATAGCGGCAGTCATCAAGTCGGGCGGAAAAACCCGCCGCGCCGCCAAAATGCAGTCGCTGAAGGTCACCCATCCGGACATCAAGGAATTCATCACCTGCAAGGCCGAGGAAGAGAAAAAGGCTTGGGCGCTGATAGAGGCGGGCTATGACGGCGACTACAACAATGAGGCGTACAGCAGCGTCATGTTCCAGAATACGAATCTGTCCGTGCGGGTGACGGACGAATTCATGGAGGCCGTCGAGAAAGACGACACCTGGACCACGTATGCCATAACCACGGGCGAGAAAGTCGGCGAGCACTCCGCCCGCCAGCTCATGGAACTGATGGCCGACGGAACCAGGATTTGTGGCGATCCGGGCCTGCAATACCACAGCACCGTCAATCGCTGGCATACCTGTCCGAACTCGGGGGCAATCAACGCCTCCAATCCGTGCAGCGAATACATGTTCATCGACGATTCCGCCTGCAATCTGGCCTCGCTGAACCTGATGAAGTTTCGCAAAGAGGATGGCACCTTCGACGTGGACAGTTTCAAGAAAGCCGTACGGATTTTCATCATAGCGCAGGAGATCCTGGTGGATAACGGCAGCTATCCGGACCGCTCCATCGCCGTGAACAGTCACCGCTTCCGGCCGCTTGGCCTGGGCTACGCGAATCTCGGTTCTATCATCATGAGCCAGGCTCTGCCTTATGACTCCGACCCGGCACGGGCGCTGGCCTCGGTGATCAGCGCCATCATGACGGCAGCGGCATACGCTACCAGTGCGGAGATCGCCTCGATAAAGGAGCCCTTTGGAGAATTCGAGAAGAACCGCGAGCCGATGCTGAAGGTCATCAATATGCACCGTCAGCACGCGCATGATATTCCGGAATCGCACTGTCCTCATTACCTTCGAAATGCCGCCAAAGATGCGTGGGATGAGGCCTTCGATGCAGGCTCAAAAGTGGGCTTTCGCAACGCACAGGTCACGGTGCTTGCGCCGACCGGGACTATCGGCTTCATGATGGATTGTGACACAACGGGGGTCGAGCCGGAGATGGCTTTGATCAAATATAAGCTGCTTTCCGGCGGGGGAATGCTCAAGCTGGTCAATAAGACCGTGCCGATGGCGTTGGAACGGCTCGGCTATAGCGCAAACGACATCAAGGAGATCTGCGACTACATCGATGAGTACGAGACTATCGAGGGTGCCAAGAAGCTCAATCCCGAGCATTTGCCCATCTTCGACTGCGCCTTTAAGCCCCGAAACGGCAAGAGGCATATCCACTATATGGCGCACCTGAAGATGATGGCGGCTGTCCAGCCGTTTATCTCAGGGGCTATCAGCAAGACCATCAACATGCCGAAGGAGAGCACAACCGAGGATATTGCAGCGGCGTACCTGGAGGGATGGAAGCTCGGGCTAAAGGCAGTGGCCATCTATCGCGATGGGTCCAAGAAACTGCAGCCCGTGTCCACCAAGAAACACAAGGACGCCAAGGCAAAGGCATCTGCTGAAGCCGCGGCCCTTCGGCCTTTCCGGCGTCGGCTGCCGGACACACGCCAGAGCATTACGCACAAATTCTCCGTCATCGGACATGAAGGCTACCTGACGGTGGGGCTTTACGAGGACGGCCAGCCTGGTGAGCTGTTTATCACCATGGCCAAGGAGGGCAGCACCGTCGGGGGCCTTATGGATGTCATTGGCACCTGCACTTCTTTGGCGCTGCAGTACGGCGTGCCTTTGGTCACGCTGGTCGATAAGTTCCGCCACGCTCGGTTTGAGCCGTCCGGCATGACATCGAACAAGGATATACCGTTTGCCAAGAGTCTCATCGACTACATCTTCTGCTGGCTGGGCTGTCAGTTCTTGCCGGGCTACGCGGATAAGAACATCCCCAATAGGGCCGCCACACCCGGCGCCGCACAAAGCCAAAATGTAACGACCGCCAAAGAATTGGTTGAGAAGACACAAGACCTGGCCAAGAAGATCGCCGAGGCAAAGCAGATAAAGTCTCCCGTGGAGGCTAAAGCCCAAAAGGTATCTTCCCAACAGCAGGATGCTGCACCACCCGAGCGGGTACGTGAGCCGGTAGCTTCAGCGTCACTGAAGATACCGACTGATGCGGCAGATCGTATGGGGGTTCTTGTCGGCTCGCATGTCGTTGACGGTTCCGGAGCCCTGCAGACCCAGGCGGCCATTATGCAGCAATTCAATGAGCAGTTCGCCCACTTCGGCGACGATGCCCCGGCCTGCGATATTTGCGGATCGATCACCGTTCGCAACGGCACCTGCTACAAGTGCTACAATTGCGGCAACTCCATGGGCTGCTCGTAATGCGTCGCTCGTCACTCGGGGTTCGTCGTTCGTGATGGGCTTTCGGCACACCGAAGTTCGCACAGTGTGCTTGGTCGGGCCGAAGTATCCGTGTTCCCTCTGGAAGTCACAAACGAGGCTGGGCTGTTGCAACAGGGTCAAGGCAGGCGGGTGCACGCGGCCATGCTGAGCCTCCGCGTTGAGCGTCAGAAGTGGCATAGGTGAGCAAATCTGACGACACCGTACTGAATTTCTTTTTTATTAGAAGAAAGCAACGGATATACTGTGTAATATGAAGAACAAGCCAAGCGTCTACATCGAAACATCGATTATCAGCTACCTCGCAGCCCGGCCAAGCCCGGACTTGATGACCGCCGCATGTCAGCAGGTTACGGCCGGTTGGTGGGAAGGGCCGCGCCGCTCTTACAATCTCACCACCTCAGCGCTCGTGGTTGCGGAATCCCGGGAGGGAGAACCGCAAATGGCAAAGAAACGGCTCGATTTGCTCAAAGGCATCTCTGTACTGAAGAGCACTGAGGATGCCAAGGAACTTGCACGAGCCTTGATAGCCGAGCGCGCCCTGCCTGAAAAAGCCCAGGCCGACGCGCTGCATATTGCTATCGCGACGGTTCACGAGATGAACTATTTGCTCACGTGGAATTGCCGCCATATCGATAACCCGGCAACGAAGCCCCTCGTTCGACAGGTTTGTGCCGCGAATGGTTATAGCTGTCCGGAGATATGTACTCCATTTGAAATCATGGGGGTCAATAACTATGGAAAATGACATCCTGCAGGAAGTCTGGCGCCATAGGGATGAATTTGCCAAGCGGTGTAACTACGACCTTGATGTGATGGCGGAGGCGCTTGCTCAAATAGAACGCGAACCTCAGCTTACTCTTGTGGATAAGAGAAAGAAGACGGCGAAGAAAGGGCTTGAGCGACCGCCCCGCTCTCGCAAACGCTGACTTGCTCAAAATCACAGAATTTCAACTCAAAATAGTTTGACATATCGCGGCAAGCGGCTACAATGTAGGGCTTTCTCTAAGAGATTTGCTATGAAAACCTTTGTGGCCAAGAAAAATGAGGTTCAGCAAAAGTGGTTGATCGTGGACGCCGAAGGGGCCGTCCTGGGGCGGATGGCAGCGAGAATTGCGCCGATATTGATGGGCAAAAATAAGCCCGAATACACGCCCCACGTCGACACGGGCGACTACGTGATTGTAGTCAACGCTGAAAAAGTGCGGCTTACCGGCAAAAAGGCCCAGCAGAAAGTATATGACTACTACACGCACTATCCCGGTGGGCACAAATTCCTTAGCTTTGCCGAGATGATGGCGAAAAAGCCGGAGAAAGTGGTGGAATTGGCTGTTCGACGGATGCTGCCGAAAAATCGTCTCGGAAGAAACATGCTCAAAAAGCTAAAAGTGTACCGTGGGCCGGAGCATAATCACCACGCTCAGAAGCCCGAAATGATAGAACTTTCCTGAGAAAGCCTACGACGTATGGCAGATACCAAAGTTGATAATCCGGATATCGAGTTCGGCGAAAAGACGACCGAGAGCCGGCCCAAGCCGGCGCCGACGTCGAGCAAGGAGCCTAAGTACGGCTATTGGTGGGGAACCGGAAGAAGAAAAAGCTCCGTGGCGCGTGCTCGAATCAGGCCCGGCACGGGCAAACTGCTAATCAACAAGAAAGAGCTCGGCGACTATTTCAGAAGAGAGCAGGACAGAAAGGCGGTTTTGGCGCCGCTGAAGGCGGTTGACGCGGAGAAATCATTCGATGTCTTCATCAACGTCCGGGGCGGCGGAATTACCGGCCAGGCCGGCGCATGCCTGTTGGGAATTGCACGCGCCTTGAGGAGCTTCGATGAGAGCTATACGCAGCCGCTACGTGACGGCGGGCATTTGACACGCGATCCGCGGATGGTCGAGAGGAAGAAGCCCGGCCAGAGAGGAGCACGAAGGAGATTTCAATTCTCGAAGCGTTGATTTGAAAATCCAGATTTGGATTACTACAATAGCCGCTGAGAGAAGACCTTGGCGGCTAATTTTTTGTGATGGGCCAGAGCTATGATACGAGTTGCCATCATCGGGGCAAGCGGATATACCGGGGCCGAGTCGATACGGATATTGCTGCAGCACAATGGGGCGGAGTTGGTCTATCTTTCCGCGTTGCCTGAGGAATGCGGACCGGTGGGTGAGGTTTTCGGTCAGTTCAAAGGCCGGTGCGACCTGCAAATCGAGCCTTTGGATATCGACAAGCTTGCCGGTCTGGCCGATGTCGCCCTTTGCTGCCTGCCGCACAAAATCTCCATGGGATTTGTGCCCAAGCTGCTGGGGACAGGTTTGAAAGTCATCGATTTCAGCGCGGACTATCGCATCAAGAACGTGAATGTCTACGAGGACTTCTACAAAGTTAAGCACAGCGACACTGCCAATCTGGCGAAGGCCGTATACGGCCTGCCGGAGCTGTTCCGCGAGCAGATCAAAGGTGCCAAGCTTGTCGCCAATCCGGGCTGTTATCCCACGGGTGCATTGCTTGCACTTGCACCATTGCTGAAGGAGCACCTGGTGGAGACGGACGGCATCATTGTCAACGCGGTAACCGGGATATCGGGGGCGGGCAAGAATCCATCAAGCAAATTTCATTTTCCCAACATGAACGAGAATCTCTTTGCGTACGCAATCGGCACGCACCGTCACATGCCGGAAATGGAGCAAGTCGCCACCGACATTGCCGGTACGGATGTCCAGATACTGTTTCAGCCCCATGCCGGACCCTTTGACCGGGGTATCTTGTCAAGTGTATATTGCCGGCCGAAGGAAGAAATCACCGCTGCGCAACTGTCCCGGCTCTACCAGGATTTCTATGCCCAAGAGCCGTTCGTGCAGATCTGCCGTGACGCTCCAAATGTCAAAGACGTTGCGGGAACAAATTACTGTCATATTCACGCGACGTGCACCAAGGGTAAGATCCTGGTTTTCTCCGCGATTGACAATTTGGTAAAAGGGGCATCCGGCCAGGCGATTCAGAACATGAACATTGTCTTCGGCCTGGAAGAAACACTGGGCCTGAGATAGCCTGCTGACGGTAAGGTGCAACCGCTCTGTAAGGAACCTGAAATGCCCAACAGATGGAAAGACTGGTTAGCCCAAGCGAAACGAGATTTGGATCACGCAGTGCACGCACGCGAGCATGAGGATTTCGAATGGTCGTGTTTCAGCGCCCAGCAGGCTGCGGAGAAAGCAGTTAAGGCTGTATTCCTGTACCTGCACGGCGAAGGTTGGGGGCATTCCGTCTCTGCCTTATTGAGAGCTCTTGGCAAGAATGTGGACGTTCCACCCAAGCTCTTAGAAGCAGCTAAGATTCTGGACAAGCACTACATACCTACACGCTACCCTAACGGCTTCGAACGTGGGATTCCCGCAGACTATTACACGGAAAAAGAGGCCAAAGAGGCGATCAAGAATGCACGCGAGATCATCCGATTCTGCCAAGGTTGTGTTCGCTGACAAGAGCAAGGTCCTACGCGAGCTGCGAGCATACGCCAAAAAACTCAAGCGGACCGCGCCGGAGGTGGAAAAGGTGGGGCTGTTTGGCTCCTACGCCACGGACAGTTTCGGACCGGCAAGCGATGTGGACCTGCTCATCATCTTGCGCAAAAGCGCAGAGCCCTTCGTCGATAGGATTCCTGACTATCTTCCGGACAATCTGTCGGTCTGCTGCGATGTTTTCCCGTACACCGCCGAGGAAATAAGCAGGATGAAGCAGGAGAAAAGCCTCTGGATTCGCCACATTCTTAAAGAGGTCGTTTGGCTTCTTGAACGATAACAGGTTCTCAGTATGACTGACTCTCTTATCGAAGACAGCAAAGGGCCTGCTTGGGATCAACCATGGCTAACGGTATTTTGAAAGTTGCCACGTGTCAGTTTGCGGTCGGCTCCTCTATCCGGCGAAATGCTCGCACGACCCGGCAGTTCATGCGCGAGGCGTCTGAGGCCGGCGCAGAGATAGTCCATTTTAGTGAATGTGCGCTAAGCGGATATGCCGGCACCGACTTTAGGACGTGGCAAGGGTATGATTGGGAACTGCTCACCGCGCAAACCAAAGAGATTATGTCACTGGCAGGCGAGCTTGGCCTCTGGGTCGTCCTCGGCAGCACCCACCGACTGACCGAGCCGAACAAGCCGCATAACTGCCTGTATCTCGTCGATCCTGAGGGCAAGATCGTCGACCGCTACGACAAACGGTTCTGCACGAAGCGCGACTTGCGGTACTTTACGCCCGGCAACAGATTTGCGCAGTTCACCATCAACGGGATCAAATGCTCGCTGCTGATATGCTTTGATTTACGGTTTCCGGAGATGTACCGCGAACTGTACAAGCAAAACGTCCAGTGCATTTTTCAGTCGTTTTATAATGCCCGGCAAAAAGGACCCAGCGTGCATACGCACATTATGCGACAAACGATGCAATGCCGGGCGGCTACGAACCACTTCTGGGTGAGCATGGCCAACGCAAGCGGTTACTATTCGCCATATCCCTCGTGCTTTATCCAACCCGATGGCAAGATCGTGCGTCAACTCCCGATGAACCGTCCCGGCTTCATGGTCAACACCGTTGATTTGAACGAAAGATTCTACGATCCGATGGCTGATTTCAGGGATATGGCGGTAGCCGGCGTGCTAAGTAATGGACCACAACGGATTGACGACCTACGATCAAAAGATACAACGAGCCTTTAGTCGCAGGTTTTGTGTGTGACCAATCTTTGTGGCATTGCGTAAGCCTATTGCTGACAGGATCTTGTCCGCTGTGCAGCATACCCGCCATTGTCATTGCGAGCGAGCAAAGCGACCGAAGCAATCTCTCGCCTCCGTAGTTTTGAGATTGCCACGCCCCGACAAGCCGGGGCTCGCAATGACCAGCGCCTATCAGAAGACCTGGTCACACACAAGGTTGTCACCCGGGCAGAAAGGCGTTTGGTTGAGAGCGATTTGCAGCTATAATGAAAAACAGAGCTGAGACGGCCTCATAGCAGAAATCGGGACCTTGTCTGCGAGTTGGTGATGATAACGAAAACGGACTAACCTCGTGATAGAAAGACTCATCAAAAAGATAGTTCAGCGTTTGGACCAAGATAGCGCTGCCTAACCGTCGGCGAATTCGCGATGTTCTAAGAGGCACGAGGCGCTTGCGATAAGCAATTAGCACGAGAAAACTCGACGGCGAAATAGCGGTTCTTTGTGCCTGAACGTCGAGCGGGCTTGTAGAAAGCATTGCGAAAAACGAATCCAACCAGAGAGCCAAATAAGAATGGGCGACGACGTAATGGCGAATCATACTATTAGTGGGGCGCGAGGATTTCTGGCAGCGGGCGTGCACTGCGGGATAAAGAAATCGGGCCGGCTTGATTTGGGGCTGCTCGTGTGTCCGACCGGGGCGAAAGCCGCGGCGGTATTCACCACCAACAAAATTACCTCAGCGGCGGTGCAAATCAGCAAAAAGCATATCGCAAGCTCCGAGATCTATGCCGTAGTCGTCAATTCGGGCAACGCCAACGCTTGTACGGGACACGCGGGAGTCAAGGATGCGGCACAGATGTGCGCTGTGACTGCGCGGGGTTTGAACGAACAAGGGACGAGATTGCTTCACTTCGCTCGCAATGACGAGCAATACGCAATACGCCGTACGCAATGCGCAGCACGAGACGTCCTCGTTGCCTCCACGGGCATTATCGGCGAACGACTGCCCATCAAGAAAGTCACCGCCGGAATCGCAAAAGCAGCAGGCAAACTCTCAAGTTCCGCCGCTGCCGGACTGGATTTTGCCAAGGCAATAATGACAACCGATACAAGACCAAAGCAGGCGGTCCGACAACTAAGCGCGGGGACGGAAGTCACAATAGCCGGTGCGGTCAAAGGAGTGGGCATGATTGCACCCAACATGGCCACAACACTCTGCTTCATTACAACCGATGCGGCGATAAGCAAGCCGCTCTTGCGCCAGGCGTTGAAGTCCGCCATCGGCAATTCGTTCAATAAGCTGACCGTTGATGGCCACCAGAGCACGAACGATACCGCGATAATTCTTGCGTCAGGTCTGGCAGGCAATCGGCCGATGGCAAAAAATGATCGGCGATACCAAAGGTTTGCGGGGGCATTGACTGACTTGTGCGATGATTTGGTCCGGCAAATGGCTCTGGATGCGGAGGGTGCCACCCGAATGTTCAAGGTCATCGTAAAGGGAGCCGCTACCAAAGCCGAGGCCCGAAAGGCCGCACGAGCTATCGCCGATTATCCTCTCGTCAAGTGCGCTGTCCACGGGGCCGACCCGAATTGGGGCCGAATTATTTGCGCGGCGGGTTCGGCAGGCGTGAGGCTCAATCCGGCTAAACTGTCCTGCAACCTGGACAATATAGCCGTCTTCAAAAACGGCTCGCCCAGACGATTTGACCCGAAAAAAGCAAGCAAAGTGGTCTTGCAAACGTGCCACACGATTACGGTGGACCTGGGCGTAGGACAAAGTTGTGACTTCTGTTATGGATGCGATCTGAGTGGAGAATACGTGAAGATCAACGCCGCGTACCACACTTGAGCCCGGCATACAATATGTCAGACAACACCCGGTCATGTTTTTGGGGTTTCTTGAAAAAGCCTTGAAAAGCGACTGCATTTCGCTAAACTGCAAAAGCTCTTGCATGTATCGTGTCTTCAAAAACCATTGTCGCATTTTAAGGGGTGTAAAAAGTGCAACTCTCTAAGGGAATGATAACACTGGCCGTGTTGACATTGCTGCCAAGTACGGCGGCAATCGCAGCAGAGAATACCGAAGCTGCCGAGGTGGTCACGACGCCGATAAGCTGGGCCATCGCACCTATAGGGGCGCTGTTGGCTTTAGGGTTTGCGTTGTTCTTCTACAAAAACGTGATGCAGGCCTCGGAGGGCACCGAAAAGATGAGGACCATCGCCCGCTACGTTCGCGAGGGAGCCTATGCATACCTGTACAGGCAATATAGTGTGGTCGCATTAGTGTTTTTGATACTTCTGATTATCCTGGCAATCCTTGCTTATATCGGGGTACAGAATCCCTTTGTGCCGGTCGCATTTCTGACCGGCGGTTTCTTCAGCGGTCTGTGCGGCTTCCTGGGCATGAAGACCGCGACCAATGCTTCGGCCCGCACCGCACAGGGCGCCAGCGAAAGTCTGAATCGTGGCTTGCAGGTGGCGTTCCGGGCCGGCGCGGTCATGGGCCTGGTTGTCGTGGGCTTCGGACTTCTGGATATTTCGCTGTGGTATCTGATCCTGGACAAATTGGTCTATACCGCCGAGCACATGAGAGAGGGCCTGAAGTTCCTCGGCCTGACTTTGGTCAAGGCGGGAATGGACCCCGAACACAAGCTCAGCGAAATCACTACCACCATGCTGACCTTTGGTATGGGCGCTTCCACGCAGGCGCTTTTTGCCCGTGTCGGCGGCGGCATCTACACGAAAGCGGCGGATGTCGGAGCCGACCTCGTCGGCAAAGTGGAGGCCGGCATTCCCGAAGACGATCCGCGCAACCCGGCTACGATAGCGGATAATGTAGGCGACAACGTGGGCGATGTTGCTGGCATGGGGGCGGACTTGTACGAAAGCTATTGCGGCTCAATCCTGGCAACCGCCGCTCTGGGTGCGGCATTGACCTTACGAACCCAGCAAGATGTCCTGCAGGCGGTACTTTCTCCTATGGTCGTAGCGGGGATGGGCATCATACTTTCGATCATCGGGGTCTTTATGGTGCGATGTAAAGAAGAGGCCACGCAGAAGAACCTGCTGCGGTCTCTTCTTTTCGGCACGCTGGGCAGTTCACTTTTGATTATCGCTGCTGTGGCGGTCCTGGCGTGGGCCGGCTGGGTCACATGGGGCGTGTTCGGCTCTGTCGTCACCGGGCTGGTTGCCGGCGTACTGATAGGTCAATTTACCGAATATTATACTTCCGATAGCTACAGTCCAACCCGCGGCATCGCTGCCCAGACGGAGATGGGGCCGGCCACTACGATTATCGAAGGCATAGCAACCGGCATGTATTCGGCTGGTCTGCCCGTTGTAGCGATTGTCATCGGCATATTGTGCGCCTTTGGCTTTGCCGGGGGTTTCTCCGACATTTCAATGGGCCTTTACGGTATCGGCTTCGCAGCGGTGGGAATGCTGTCAACGTTGGGCATTACGTTGGCCAGCGATGCCTACGGGCCTGTGGCGGATAACGCCGGCGGTAACGCAGAGATGAGCGGCCTGGGCGAGGAAGTCAGAAAGAAAACCGATGCGCTGGATGCTCTGGGCAACACCACTGCGGCAACCGGAAAGGGCTTTGCCATAGGCTCTGCCGCGTTGACCGCGATGGCGCTCCTGGCTTCGTATGTCTGGGAGGTTCGCATCTGGATAGCCAGGCTGGCCACGGAAAGCGCGGACGGAATATATCGAGTCGGTGGGATTGTCTTTTCCGCCACCGGCGAGATTCCCGATACGGTGAGCGCCAAGACCGCCGGTATTATGAATTTCGTCGAGGCGTACAACCTGAATATTATGAATCCCAAGCTCATCGCGGGCCTGTTCATCGGGGCTATGATGGCCTTCGTATTCTGCGCGATGACCATGAAAGCGGTGGGCAGAACCGCAGGACAGATGGTTGGTGAGGTCCGCCGACAGTTCAAGGAAATTGCAGGCATCATGGACGGCTCGGGCAAGCCCGATTACGCCCGCTGTGTGTACATCTCCACCCGGGGTGCGCAGAGAGAGATGATTCTGCCTTCGCTGTTGGCCATTATTGTTCCCGTACTTGCGGGGCTTATCCTGGGCGTTGCGGGAGTTATGGGCGTGCTGGCGGGAGGGCTGACCTGCGGATTCGCTCTTGCGATCACTTTGAACAACGCGGGCGGCGCCTGGGACAACGCCAAAAAGTATATCGAAAAGGGCGCTCACGGGGGCAAAGGCTCCGAAGCGCATAAGGCCAGCGTAATCGGCGACACGGTCGGTGACCCCTTCAAGGACACCTCCGGCCCGAGTCTGAACATCCTCATCAAGCTGATGACCATGGTCAGCGTGGTCTTCTCCGGCGTGGTTGTCAAATTCGCCCCCGTCATCGGCGGCTGGCTCGGAATTGCGGAATAGCTTGACCTTTGCCCGTTGACGTTACAAGATGGTGTAGTTACCCTATCAGGGGTGGTTCTTATGACCGCCCCGTTCTTTTTGCCAGAAGAGGGCACGATTTGGCGAAAAAAAGAGATACAGCGGCAAGAACGTTTGCGATCTCCGCGGCCACGGTGGCCGAAGAACGGCATTGCACCGACATCGTAGTCCTGGATTTACGGGGCAAGTCGCCCGCCACCGACTACTTCGTCATCGCAACGGGTACCAGCGACAGGCAAATGCGAACCGTCGCGGATGACATCTGCGAAGCTGCCGGTGAGCAGGGCCTGATGCGTTTCGGACGGGCCGGCTACGAACAGGCACGCTGGATTCTGCTCGATTTCATCGATGTAGTCGTGCATATTTTTGATGAGCAGTACCGCCAGTACTATGACCTTGAATTGCTCTGGGGAGATGCGAAGAGAGTGACTATTGAGACGCAGAAATAGACACAAGGAACGGCCGCCTTTGTCATTCCCGCGCAAGCGGGAATCCACAAGAGATGGGACTATACTTCCTATACATGTTGGCGAGCAAGAAGAATGGTACCCTCTATATCGGCGTAACACATGATTTGCTTAAGAGAGTCTACCAGCACAAGAACAGTCTCGCAGGAGGCTTTACGCAGAAATACAACGTGCACAGTCTTGTCTATTATGAGGTACATCGGAACATTCTTGACGCTATAGCAAGAGAAAAACGAATGAAGAAGTGGAAGAGACAATGGAAGATTGAATTGATCGGGGAGTCCAACCCGAATTGGGAGCCTTTGTATTGTACTTTGGATGCTCGAATAGGTTCGTGAACTGGGTGGATTCCTGCTTTCGCAGGAATGACAGGTGAGATTATGGCTCGCCGGAAAAATAGAGCGATCATACCGGTCTGTGTGTGTCCTCTGTAGCTAAAGAATGAATTGAATATATTCTCTGTGGCTGAGCAATGAAATCCGTTCTTGATACTCTTGAGCAAAGGATTTCTGCGGTGATGGTGAAGGTCACCGGCCGGCAGGGCTCCGCCGCCATTGTGCGGCCGGCCACCGATCCGAAGTTCGGTGACTATCAGGCCAACGGTGTCATGGCGCTGGCCAAAAAGATCAAGACCAATCCGCATAAGCTTGCCGAGTCTGTGGTCGAGCAGCTCGATGTCGGTGACATCTGTGAGCCGCCGGAAGTAGCAGGGCCAGGCTTTATCAATTTGCGGCTGAAATCTTCCTTTGTCGCCGACGGGTTAATCCAGATCAATGCCGACCCTCAAGGCAGACTCGGTATGGAAGAAACAGCCGAGCCTAAAAGGATTGTGGTCGATTTCTCGTGCCCGAATATCGCCAAGCAGATGCACGTCGGCCATCTGCGAAGCACTATCATCGGTGACTGTATCTGCCGAACGCTCGAATTCCTCGGCCACACAGTCATCCGCCAAAACCACATCGGCGACTGGGGAACACAATTCGGAATGCTCATCAAATATGTTTTCGACTTCCGGATGGCATCTGCCTTTGAGGGGACAACAGGCCAGCCTTTATCTGCAGACATGTCGGTCTCAGACACTGAGGAACTATATAGAAAAGCCAAAGAAAAATATGATTCCGACGCGGATTTCGCTAGAGAATCTCGTGAATGGGTTGTCAACCTACAAAATGAGGATGGTGAGGCGGTTAGCTTCTGGAAAAGTATTGTTCGGGCATCACTTGTGGAGTGCCAACAAATATACGACATCCTTGGAATTACTCTAAAAAGAGAAGACGTACGCGGTGAGAGCGCCTATAAGGATGATTTACCGAAAGTCGTTGAAGATCTGGAAAAGGCTGGTTTCACAAGACAATCTGATGGTGCGGTTTGTGTTTTTCCGCCGGGGTTTAAGAACAAAGAAGGTCAGCCGCTGCCTTTCATTATTCAAAAATCAGATGGCGCGTATTTGTATGCGACGACGGATTTGGCGGCTCTGCGCTACCGTGTGCGAGAGCTAAACGCCGACAAGATCGTCTATGTCACGGACGCCCGGCAGAGCCTGCACTTTGCGATGCTCTTTGCGGTAGCGGACATGGCCGGCTGGAACAAGCGAAACGGCCAGAATGTTGAGCTTGTGCACGTGGCGTTCGGCAGCGTAATGGGTGAAGATGGAAAGCCCTTGAAAACCCGCGCGGGCGAGAACGTCAAACTCAAAGACCTGCTCGATGAGGCGGTCGAGCGGGCAAAGGTAATCGTTGAAGAAAAGAACCCGGACTTGCCGGCCGCCAAGAAAGAAGAAATCGCAAAAGCCGTCGGGATTGGGGCCGTCAAGTATGCGGATTTCTCCAATAACCGGACCAGCGATTATGTGTTCAGCTTCGATAAGATGCTGGCGATGGACGGCAATACCGCTCCATATATGCAGTACGCCTACGCCCGCATAAAATCGATTGAGCGTAAGGCCCAGAGCAAAGATGTAGACATCCAGACGGAATTGCAAGCCCTCAAGACGCTGAATCTCACCGAGCCTGCCGAGCTGGACCTTGCAAAATGCCTCATCCGTTACAGCGAGGCAATCAACGCAGCAATAGCCGACTATCGGCCGAATTATCTGACAAGTTACCTTTACGAATTGGCACAGAAGTTCAGCGTCTTTTACACAAACTGCCCGGTATTAGCTGCGGCGCCGGATAAGAGGCCGACCAGACTTTTGCTGTGCGACCTGACCGCACAGACGATCAAGCATGGCCTCCACGAACTTCTGGGCATCGAAGTCATCGAGCAAATGTGAGAGGGCACTAATGAAAATCGTCCAGAAAGATTTCCAGGTCAGCACCAAGACCGGTAGTCAAATGATTGACATCACCAGCACGGTTAGTTCCATCGTCAGCCAATCCGGCGTCAGCGACGGCGATGCGGTAGTCTATTGTCCCCATACCACGGCAGCCATTACCATAAATGAAAACGCCGACCCTTCCGTACCCCACGACATCCTTTTGGTACTTCAGGAAGTGGTTCCGCGGTCTCGTCCGGGTTATCGCCACAGTGAGGGAAACTCCGACGCCCATTGCAAGAGTTCTTTGATCGGGTGCAGCGAGCGAATTCTCGTCAAAGGCAAGAAGCTGTGTTTGGGAACATGGCAAGGGGTGTTCTTTTGTGAGTTCGATGGCCCCCGCAGCCGAAGGGTGTGGGTTCAAGTTCGCGGCGAGTGAAATCCCTCAGGAAATCCCATCCCCGCTCCGGCAGTTGCTGATGAGAGACAAAAAAGTGGCGAGGTGGTGGGACCGGCTGGGGGGGAGACCGGTGGACCACACTGCCTCGCCGAGGTTTTTGAACTGTCAAAGGCAGTCCGATTCCAACCACATATTCATCGGTTTAGCTAAGGGCAACGTCTTTCAGAGACCATCCCCAAAATGGGAACAAGACCGTCGCTGGGGGATTGTCCCCCTCTGCCTCCCGACGTTCTAACTTTGCTATTTTACCAGCAAGAACCAGAAAATGCAAGGGAAAAACCAGCTTTTTCTGTTTTTTGCGGAACTTGTTACCTATTCTGTATCCCATAGGGCTGGGCCGCGGTCGAAGGATTATGAACCAGGGCCAGACCTCGGATGTCCGGAGAACGTGGCATATAGGGATTCTGAGCGTTCACAAAAGTCAGCGCTCTGTTAAGACAAGAAACAAAGAAGGCTCGTTGCCGCAACCACGACCAAGCCAGTAACTTCTTTAATACCGGCCTGTTATGACTAACGGGGCTGTTTCGGTGCCGTCACAGTGCCTCTTTGGCATACGCTTTGCTAATTTCTGGTAGACGGGAAGCAAGAAATGGGCGGAACATCCTAAAAACGTTCTTTATGTTCGGAGGAGGAAGATGGGCCGCCCGTTTTCTCGGTAGTCCAGAAAGCAACGCCCGCAGTTTCATTTCGTGGTGTTGACTTTTTTCAACATACGTGGCGGGGTCGTTCCGGAGTAGGATCGGCCCCGTTTTTGTCTGGACACAGCAGCCTACCGGTGGGCGTGTCTTGCTTGCCAAAACAGGCTTTGCACGGCTGGATCCTGCACGGACGGCAATCTCAGAGGCCCCTAAAAACCTTGTCTTTGCCCGCCTATTATGATACTATTGTCGCGGTGCAATCATGACCAAGGGGCCGTAGATTTGGAGGAGCCAGCCAATACGAAATGGCCGAGACCTCTCGATTTCGCGCCTTTCTGATAAGAGAGCCGCGAGGTCTGTCTTGTATGAACATATTCTTTGCTCCGCCGTAGGCGATGAGTAGGTGCAAAAACATCGGGTCAACGTCCAAATAAGGAAGATTCAGATGCGCACGGGAAAGCAGCCCTCGAAGGGCACGGATGTCCACCAAAAACATAGATGTTCAGGCAACAACTGGCATTCTTTCGGCAAGCTGGGCAAGTATTTTGGCAAGGGCGGCAAATGTCATTGGTTGGGATGGCTGTTCCCCGTTGCCGGCATTCTGTCGCTGATCTGGTTTCTCATTCGTGTGATACCCAAGCCCTCCAGAGCGACATATCCTTGCCAGCGAGTGGCCGCACCGCTGGCCAGCGGTTTTGTCATTTGGCTTGCCGGGCTCGTTGGCTCGACCATAGCGTATCGCAAGGCTCGGCGGTTCTTCCGTCAGTCGCGGTATGTGGTCGCGGCGACTTGTGCCCTTGTCAGCGTTCTGCTCCTATGGTGGTCTGCCGGCATGATCGGCACCAACCCTGCAAACGCGGCCTTTGTGCCGAGTGAGCCACCGAACAGCCCCATGGGTGTGGCAAAGGGAATTCACCCCGGACGCGTAGTGTGGGCACGTGACCCCGGTGCTACGAGTTGGGATGGCTCCACCGGCGACTGGTGGGACGATGAGAACACGAATCAGGGCGTCGTAGATGTGATGGTCTCACGAGCCGTCCGAGGCCTGACGGGACAGTCAAACGACAGGGATGCCTGGGAGGCACTGTTCAGGCACTTCAACAAAACCAAAGGCTTCGGAGATGTCGGCTACCAGCGAGGAGAAGCAATCGCCATCAAGATAAATATGAATCAGGACAGCGGCAGCTCCTGGGGCAGAGGCAGCGGCATGCCCAGCCCACACGTGGTGCACGCATTCTTAGACCAGCTCATAAATGTAGCCGGCGTACCGGGCTCTGCGATTACGGTTTACGATGCCTCGCGGTACATCGGCGACCCGATTTACGACAAAGTGCATAACGACCCCGACCCGGACTTCCGGAATGTCAAGTTCGTTGTCAGGACGAACCTGGCACGCAGCGGGCGTGTAGCGGCTAGCTATGACACCCAGAATCCACTCTACACGAAAGCCGGAACAGTGTACCTGCCGACTTGCGTTACCCAAGCCAAGTACCTCATCAATATGGCACTGCTGAGACCTCACACGCTGTACGGCATCACAGTGTGCGCGAAGAACCACTTCGGCTCGACCTATTTCCCGTCCAGAAATAACTGGACGCCTGAGCCTCTGCACAGTTATGGCGGCCGAGGCCGGAGTATGAACACCTACAATTGCCTGGTCAATCTGAACGGGCACAGGCATCTGGCCGGCAAGACGCTGCTGTATATGGTCGACGGACTGTACCCGGCAGTGCACCAGGGCGGCGATGTGATCAAGTGGCAGTCGTTCGGCGATGATTGGTTCTCCGGCATGCTTGTTTCGCAGGACCCCGTAGTGATTGATTCGGTCGCGCTCGATTTCCTGCGAAACGAGCCAAGATGTACTAACGTCACGGGCAATCCTGAGAACTACCTGCACGAGATGGCGCTGGCGGATAACCCTGCGTCCGGCACCATCTATGACCCGGAGAACGACGGGACTCCGCTGGCCAGCATGGGCGTTCACGAGCATTGGAACAACGCAGTCGACAGGCAATACTCCCGCAATCTGGGAACCGGTAACGGCATCGAACTGTTCGTTCCGCGGATGACCAGCCCGGACGGACCTGTGCAGAATGTCACGACCGGAGAAAGATACGATTATATCCGCCTTGCCGTCAGTGATGCCGCCCAGGGCGATCAGATCGTGGTTAGTCCCGGTGTTTATCACGAGAGCATCGATTTTGCAGGCAAGAACTTAACGGTCAGATCGACGGATCCCTGCGACCCGGCGGTCGTAGCCGCCACCGCTATCAACGGCAGTCTCCGGGCGGTGATTTTTTCCGGCGGTGAAGATGCAAACTGTGTGCTCGCGGGCTTCACCATTACCGACACCAATAGCGCCATTTACTGCTCCGATGCATCGCCCACTATTGCCAACTGCAGGCTCGTGGCCAATGCCGATGCCGGAATCAAGTTGTGGGAGAATTGCAACCCGACAATCACCGACTGCTTCATCGCCGACAACGCAGGCGCCGGCATCCGGATGGAGGCCCCGCGCCAAGGGCGTTTTGTTTACTTCAACTACGCCACCATCGTGAACTCCATCATTGCCGGAAATCAGCACAGCGGTATCTCTGGTGACATCCCCACCGTCAGGAATTGTACGATTGTTGGCAACCGCCAGCATGGAATTTCCGCCCGCGATTCCACCGTCAGCAATTCGATCATTTACTACAATGGGCTGGGCGGTGCTTTGCCGCAGATAAGCGGCTTTTCCAATACAGTGACCTATAGCAACGTGCAAGGCTCCTGGCCGGGCGAAGGCAACATCGATGCGGACCCCAGCTTCGTGGAATTAGGCTACTGGGCGGACCCGGCTCGTCCCACTGTGCCCGTCGCCCCGGATGACCCCGATGTGGTATGGGTGCACGGCGACTATCACCTGCGGTGGGACTCGCCCTGCGCCGACGCCGGCGATCCGGATTTTGTCGCCACCATTGCTGAGACCGATATAGACGGCGAACCGAGAATCATCGCCGGCCGCGTCGATATGGGGTACGATGAACTCGGGCCGAAACAAGCGGACCTGACCCGTAACGGCCTCATCGACCTTCAGGACGTAGCCATGTTCGTCCGGGCCTGGCTGACCGGCCCCGGGCAAGATAACTGGTACGTGCTTTCCGACTTGCTCGCAGATGAGCATATAGACGCCGCCGATTGGGCCGAGCTGGCCAAAGACTGGCTCTGGCAGGCCCATTGGCACCAATAGGGCCAAATTCTCCACCACAGGATTTGCATTTGCGCCGGGTACGGGGGAGCCCGGCATATTTTTTTCTACCACCAGGCAATTTCGCGTCGTATAATACACCGTGCCATGGAGCGGGCTGCATACAGGATAACGGATGCCAACTTCAACCGCGCACGGGAAGCGATCCGCGTGGTCGAGGAATTCTGCAGGTTTGCCCTGAATTCGGCCCCATTGAGCGAGCGGGCAAAGCAGCTTCGGCACGAGCTTTGCGCCGCCGTCGACAAACTTGATGCCGGACGGTTGCTCGCAAGCAGGGACACGCTCGGCGATGTCGGTGTCGGCAAAACCGTGGAAAAGCAACTGCAGCCGGGCGAGCTGAAAGACTGCTTCACCGCAGCCTGCAAGCGCTTGACCGAGGCGCTGCGGGCACTGGCCGAAGTGACGCGGACCGAGGAGCGGTCGGTCGCACAAAGCATCGAGAAGCTGCGATACGACGCCTATACGCTGGAGAAGGACATCGTTCTTTTCAGCGAACCGGCAGAGAAACTCAAGCGCGTCGGCCTGTATGTCATCATCAGCAGCAACCTGCCGGCGGACGTCCTCTGCCTGGCGCAAAGGTGTGCGGCCGGCGGCGCAGATTGCATTCAGTTGCGGGCAAGGGATATTCCGGATGACAGGCTTTTTGCTGTTGCTGTTGAGTTCGTGCAGATGTGCAAAGAGGCCGATGTTCTCAGCATCATAAACGACCGCGTCGATATCGCCGTTGCCGCCGGTGCCGACGGCGTACACCTGGGTCAGAACGACTTGCCGCTTGAGCAGGTCCGCAAGCTGCAAACCTTTCCGCTGATTATCGGTAAGAGCACACACTCGCTGCAGCAATTGCAGACTGCCTGCGAGGCGCATCCCACCTATGTTAGCCTCGGCCCGGTCTTTTCCACCGGCACAAAGCCGACCGCCAAGCCGGTGGGTCTTGACTACGTAAAGAAAGCAACAAAACAACTCGCCGATACCGGCATTGCCGGCGTCGCCATCGGAGGTATCAACGCCGACAATATTGAAAAGGTTCTCCGGGCCGGAGCTGCAACCGTTGCGGCTTGTTCGGCGGCCACTGAAGTCAAAGACCCGGAGCGGGCCTGTCGAAAACTGAAACAAAAGATCACCGCATTCAAGAAAAAATAGTCAGCCCAACCACAAGCAAGAGGATGTCACCATGTCCAGAGCAACTCTCTTTCGTTACAGTGCCCTGCTCGCTCTCTCTATCCTGCTGTCTGCCCCGAGATGCCCGGCGCAGAAACTGTGGGACCTGGCCAATGAGAATAAGCAGCTTCTCAGGATTGCTACCCTATTTACCGCACAGAATGTGCGCGATCATTTAAACAGTGACGAGGGAATCGACAACGCGATCGATTGGTGTAAACAGACCGGCGTTACGCATGTTTTCATCGAGACCTTCCGAGACAATTACACCGCAGAGAAAGAGACGCTCCACAGCGCTAAGGCCAGCTTCGAGGCCGCAGGATTTGAGGTCTCGGGCTGCGTGACCACCACGCGAGTAGGAAAGATCTCTACGGGTTGGAAGGCCATTTCCTGCTATACCAACGAAAAGAGTCAGGAGCAGCTACAGGAAATCTTCGAGTACACGGCCTCCATCTTTGATGAGATTATGATCGACGATTTTCTCTTCACGGACTGCGAGTGTGACGAGTGCAAGGCTGCACGGCAGAATCAAAGCTGGGCGGATTACCGATGCGACTTAATGACCAGGATGAGCCGTGAGCGAATCCTGGAGCCTGCAAGAGCCGTCAATCCGGACGTGAAAATCATCATCAAATATCCCCAATGGTATGATAACTTCCACAACCGCGGCTACGAAGTCCTGCGTCAAACCGCCGACTACGACAGAATCTGGGTCGGCACCGAAACGCGCGACTACGATAGCGAGCGCTGGGGCAGAAAAGTCCAGTACGAAGCCTATTACATCATGCGCTGGCTCGGCGAAATCGGCGGCCCCAAGACCGGCGGCGGCTGGTTCGACCCGTACGGCACCACGGAGGATACCTACGTGGAGCAGGCCCGGCAGACCATCCTGGCTGATGCCAGAGAGATGCTGCTTTTCTGCTACGGCTCGCTGTTGCGAGGAACAGGCCCGGCAAACGTGAAGAAGCTGCGAGCCGAGATTCCCCGCTTGTTCAAGCTCGCGCGCCTGGTGCGGGACAAACCGATCAAAGGTATCATCGCACCCAAGCCGCCCAATAGCGACGCCGATGGTGAGCAGTACGTATTCGATTTCGTGGGTATGCTGGGCCTGCCGCTGGTGCCCACGGCGAAAATCGATACCGATGCAAAAGCTGCGTTCTTCTCGATTCACGCACTAAAGGACCACAAATTCCCCGATAAACTCAGGACCATGCTCAAGGCCAAAAAGCCTGTTTTGATCACGGACGGCCTGGCAGAGAAACTCAGTGACACCGATCTGAAAGACAAGAATTTGACCGTATTGCAGATAAAAGGAGATCCACATCGGCTGCTCAAGCTAACCAGAGCGGAGCTGAACTCTATCCGGGACAAGTTGCTGGCCCCATTCGGTCTGAAATTCGATGCTCCCAACAAGGTGGCTCTCTACTTGATCGGCGACGATTGTTTGATTGTCGAGAACTTCAACGATGAGCCAATTGATGCCGCGATAGAATTTCCTAAGGCGGTCAAAGCCCAGCAGCAGCTCATCCTGCCGCCCGAAGGCCAGGTCCAACTGTCCTGTGATGGCAAGAAGGTGGAATTTGGCAAGATCACGCCGCGAACCTTGGTAGCCATTCGACGAGTGGCAGCCCGCCCCTAAGGGGCAAGCTGAGCGAACAAAGTGAGTGAAGTGGATGGCTCAAACCACGAAAGCTGGCACACACGAAAGCCTCAAAAAAAAGTCTTTTGAGAAGGGCTTCTTTATGCTACATATGTGATGAGGCCGACAAAGCAGATTATGAGGTGAATTATGAATAAGCGCATTTTCGCCGTTGTATTGGCGTACAGCTTGGGGTTAGTATTGCTGGCGGGCGCTGTGCGACACGCGCAAGCCTCGCCGCAGCAGAGTTCTCAAGGCCACAATGCTGTGCAGCGTATGGTCTTGACGTTCTACTATCCGTGGTACGGCGTTCCGGATGGGCCGGGCGGGGCTGGAAGGACCGTCCATTGGGGCAAGATTGATGAGGCCAACAAAGAGATTCAGGCCAGCACCAACTACCCGGCACTGGGCGCATACGATTCGCACGACCCGGAAGTCATTGATAAGCACTGCCGATGGGCTAAACAAGCAGGCATCGATGCGCTCATCGTGAGTTGGTGGGGACACGGCAGCTATTCGGATCGGGCGATGGAGAAGATTCTCGACGGCTGCCGGCGTCACGGGCTGGCCGCGTGCATCTACTATGAGACGGTGCCGAAGCCCCAAACGCCCGATACCGCGGCTCAAGACATAGTGCGGGTCCTGAACAAGTACGGCAAGCATTCGGCTCATCTGAAAGTCGCCGGCAAGCCGGTGGTCTTTGTGTATGGCCGGGCCTTGAACCAGCTAAGTCTGACGGCTTGGCGCAAAGCAATCGAGCAGATCAACCAGCAGTACGAAGACGGTGTCAACGCCATCGGCGATCAATTCAGCTACGGAGCCGCACGCGTTTTCGACGGCGTCCATACGTACAATACCGCCGGTTCGCTGCGAGGGATGTCTCCCGACAAGGCGCAGCGCTGGGCCGAGCAAACGTACCGCTCGTGGGTGCAATTAGCCGATAAGGCCGGCAAGATCAGCGCGATCACGGTCATACCGGGCTACGATGACACCAAAATCCGCACACCCGGCCTGGCGGTGCAACGTTATGATGGCAAGCTCTATCAGGTCCAGTGGAAACAAGCCATTAAAGCCGATCCGCATTGGGTGCTGATTACCAGCTTCAACGAGTGGCACGAAGGAAGCGAAATCGAGCCTTCCGCAGAATACAAGGATCAGTATCTCGAGCTTACGCAAAAATTCGCTGAGCGCTTCAAAGCCAAAGAGCGCAGGAATCATCAAACCAGCGCATCGCAGGATATATCTGGACAGGAAAAAGCTCGCTTACGTCAGAAGCTAAAGAAGCTGCCCATCGGCGTTTTGCCCGATGCAGAGTCCATCGCCTTCTGGTGGCTGCTGGACGTAGGCGTCACCACGGAGTCTCTAAGCTGGCAAGAAATAGCTGCCAAAAACGTGACGCCACGGCAGTATCCTGCGCTGCTCTACGGCGCGGGCGAGCGCTACCGACGCAGTGTCCATACGCCCGGTGACGTTGATGCCGGCTTGCGTGACTATCTGAAGGCGGGAGGATGCATTACGTATTTGCCCGCCGATCCGTGGCCCTTCTACTATGACGAGAATCGCCGCAGGGCAAACCGCAGCAGTGAATTCGGCCTGACCTTGCACCACGGCTGGGAAAACCCGCCGAGTGACACAAAGCTATACTTTTTGCAGCCGCACCGGCATCTGCCGCACTTGCCCAAGAAATTCGCTTTTCCCGAATCCGGCGACCTGCGCTGGAGGCCGTTTTTCGCGGAGAATCACAAGAAGCATATTTCACTGCTGCAGTTGACCAACGCTGAGGGACATTATCTCGGTGATGCCGTTGCGTACGCCGAGCCTCATGCGGGCGGTGCTGTCATGTATTGCTGGTTCGGCCTGCTGCAAGGCCCATACGCGGAGGCCTTGCTTTACGATATTTTTGACTTTCTGGCTACGAATCTGTCGCTGTAAAGCCGAGCGCGTGGACGGTTGCCTATGACTGCAATATACCGATACGCTTTTCTGCAAGTGGCGCTGCTGTGCTTGTTTTTGCCGGCAATCGCGGCCGCAGGAGAATTACCTGCAACACTGCCCGGCGAGCATTTTCCGCTGAGCCGTGAGCACCACAAAGATGCCGAGTCGTTCGAGCAAGGTCAGCCGATTGTCGGCACCACGTACTTCTACTGGTACGACATCGAGAGCAACAGTCACATCATAGACGGCGACGGCTCGGATGCCCTGACCACGCACCCTGCGGATATGCAGAGCATCAGCTACAAGCGGGCCGCGTGGCACGAAACCCAGCTAAGGGACATGCTCGAGGCCGGCATCGATTTCCTGCTGCCGGTGTACTGGGGCGTGCCGGGCAAATACGATGGCTGGAGCTTCGCCGGCTTGCCGCCGCTCCTGCAGGCCCACGACGCTTTGCAAAAGCAGGGCCTTAGCCCGCCGAAGATCGGCTTGTTCTACGATACGTCTATACTCAAATGGAATCGTTTCAACAAAGACGGCACGAGCTACCACGTTGACCTGAGCACGGATTTCGGAAAGCAGTGGTTCTACACGGCAGCACGTGACTTCTTCAGCCTGATTCCGCCCGCCAAATGGGCGCGCGTCGACGGCGGGCCGATTATCTTCCTTTACAGTGTCAGTTTCGCCAAAAAACAGGACTCCGACCAGCTCGAATATTTGCGGCGTCGATTCAGACAAGATTTTGCCACCGATATTTTTCTGGTTAAGCAGCCGCAGTGGCAGGGCCGGGCTGATGCCGTATATTCCTGGGGCGGCGCAGTCAACGGGCCAATCATTAACCGCCGCGTCGCGGCGCTGGGACCCGGCTACGACCACAGTGCCGTGCCGGGACGAAGACCGCTCGTCGTCGAAAGACAAGACGGCAAGACCTACGTGGACCGCTGGACCAAGCTGCTGCAGCTTGGCCCCGACAGCAGGCCGTGGATGGTCCACATCGAGACCTGGAACGAATGGCACGAAGGAACGGACGTAGCTCACAGCCGCGAGTACGGCCGAAGCTACATCGTCTTGACGAAGCTGTTCTCCGATATGTGGCGGGCCAAGACCTGGCTGCGGATCCCCGGCTCGTACGCGGATGCGCGCGAAGTCAGTTGGCGACCGGGCGAACCCAACGGGCTGCGGCTTCGTCCCAGCAGCGGCGACGGCGTTTGGAAAACCGAAACACGCGCAAACGTCACTACAATAGTCTCCGCTGCAAATCCGCATTCTGAGCAGAATCGTTATCTCTACTTTGACGTGGATGACGTTTTCGCCTACGGGTTGCTCGGCCGGACGGTCGCGGCCCATGTCACCTTCCAGGATGCGGGCTGCTCAGCCTTTCGCATAGAATACGATAGCACGAATCCTCATAACGGTTCGCTGCAAGGTGCTTTTCGGCCCACCGACGATGTCTCCATACAGGCAAGCGGAAAATGGAGGACCGCGGAATTGGCGCTCACGGATTGCCGCTTTGCCGGCCGCTGCAACGGAGCCGACTTTCGCATCGCGGTATTCGGCGGCGACCTGGAACTGGCCGTGAGGAAGGTGACGCTGACGAAAAAGCCAAGCCCTCCTGCTGCACCGTAGTGATCTGCGACTCGAGGCCGGAATATCGGACAACGTTTCTCCCTTAAGGTTGGGGCACGATTTCGAGCCCGACCGGATTGCTCACGACTTCTATCCCTTCCAAAGAGAACGAGACACGCACAACATGTCTGCCCGGACGAAGGTCGAGCCCGAATCTGTCATCAAGTCTGATGGGCAGACCATGAAAATCGAGGCCCGGAGCCAGCGGCCATACGGCACCGGCCACCATCGGCGGCTCAGGCGCTCGATGCCACGTGCCGTCAAATTGGATCCTGCACAGTTGCGTCTGCTGGGACGGCAGAAAAGCAAAAATCCGCTCGCCCCGGTTGCGTATATCCAGCTTGAAAGTGGGGATTTCTTCTGTTTGCCAGACGCGCTTATCCGGCCGCAAGCGGCATTGCAGACCCTCGACCGCCTCGCCCCATGCAGGTTCGCCCCAAGCCGAAGCCGAGCTTGTCTCAACCGGACGCCAGAACGGCCCCTCACATCCCTGGCATAATACGAGCAGGCCGAGAAAGAGCACGCCGCATACCCGTCGCGTGAGCCTCATCTCTATTTGCCTGTTCTGCCCCATATCATCAGTGGCCTCTTCAAGATGCTGCTCCCTGTTTACCAAGAACTCACAGAATACGACAACAGCAAAATGCCGGGCCGGCCGAAAAAAATCTGCATATTGGCCTGTCTGTGAAAGACTTAAGGACAATTATCCACTAATGCGACACGTTTTTTCGATAAGGTTCGTTAATCTGGACAAAATAGGCGCATTGGGTTTGCTCCGGCGTATAGCGGACTTTGTGGGACGAATGTAAGCCTTTTACACAGAGCGACTTACGAGATATGTTCCGGAGTCTGTATATTGCCTGCTCTTGCAGACCAATACGTACCGGATTCACCATATAGCAATTTGCAGGCCAGCACAGCAGGAATATCGAGATTCAAAACCAAAGTTATCAACAGGTTATCCACAATCTGATGCGGTGCGCGCCGGCCGAAATGCCCGCGCGGTCAAGCTGCTGCTGGCGGCGCTTCTTCCTTGCATGAGACCTGTCGGCTCTGTAGAATCGATATCCGTCAGGGACAGGACAGGCACATGCTCACCCATGATTGACAAGGACTGCTTATGAAACACCCGATCATTACCATCGGTGAATCCGTCCACGCCTCAATTCGCAAGACGGGCCAAATGATGAAGCGGCTGCACGAGCTCGGCCCCGATGCGTACTCGGCCCCCAGCGAGCCGCTCGATTACATCAAGGGCCTGATTGAGTCGCAGGCCGCCGAAGGCGCCGATTACATCGCCGTCAACGTAGACGCCTTCGGCGAAGATGACCCCCAAGTGGCCGTGGACATGATGCGAAGGTACGCCGCATTGGTGCGGCAGCACAGCAAAGGCGCGCCCATTTGCATTGACAGCAGCGATGAAAACGTGCTGATTGCGGGCCTGAAGCAATGGTACGACACGGACAAACCGGTCAAGCAGCCGCTGGTCAATTCCGTCAAGACGCGCACCATGCACGACATCCTGCCCTTGAAGAAGGATCTTGACTTTGCTGTCGTCGGGCTTTTGGTCGGCGATAAGCCCGCCACCGGACCGGGCGGCTCATACTCCGTCGACGAGTTGTGCGAGCTGGCCAAGCGCATTTTCGACGCAGCGACGGGCCAGTACGGCTTCAAGAATGAGCAGCTCTTCTTCGATTCGACGGTGTTTCCGCTGGCCATTGATATGCCGATGGAGCCGGGCG
>Ga0180434_10000746_pt1 | contig 47698 bp, 32 predicted proteins | sample SS_ome_7_FD_132453 | JGI IMG/M metagenome (GOLD analysis project Ga0180434, IMG submission 132453) | Hypersaline lake sediment archaeal communities from the Salton Sea, California, USA - SS_1_D_2 metaG | ecosystem: Environmental > Aquatic > Non-marine Saline and Alkaline > Hypersaline >... | reverse complement strand
ACTGATCTACGCTGAGATGTTTTTCATTGTAAGGTTCCCCCTACCCCCCGGAAAACCTCAGCGTTTTCAGTTCCCCGTCAGCGTTCTCAGTGTCGAGAGAGCCTGGGTTCACCGAATAGGTACTCCTCGTCAGCGCGAACGGCTCTTATTCGAGTTCCTCGAGCGAGGAGAACGCGATCGTGCGGACGCAACGGAAACCGACGGTGGCTCGTTTCGCGTCCGGACGGAATCCCCGGCGGCCGGCGCCGCGCGCACGATGGCCGGCCGAAGAGAAATCGCCTCCCCGGACGACCCCCTGTCCTTCGGGAAGGTCCGCCCGGCTTCCGGGGTAGGGCTCGAAGGGACTTCGCGTCCATTCGGCGACGTTGCCGCCCATGTTCAGGCAGCCGTCGGGACTCCGGTCGGTCCCGTACCTCGTGACCTCCACCGGGCCGAAGTTCAGGGCTTCCTTCGTGTTCGCCTTGTTCGGATCGAACGCCTTTCCCCAGGGGTAATTCCGCCCTTCCGTCCCCCGCGCGGCCCTCTCCCACTGCGCTTCGGTGGGAAGCGCCAGACCGTGGAACGCGGCGAAGGCTTTCGCGTCCTCGAGCGACACCTCCGCGACCGGATGCGCGGGATGCTCCTTCTGCTCGGCCCAGTTCCCGGGCACGTGCGCCTTTCCCGCGGGCGTTTCCAGAAACGATGCGTACGCCTCGACCGTCACCTCGTTCTTCATGATGAAGAACGTCTTCAGATCCGTCTCCCAGACCGGCTTCTCGCGTTCGCTGCCCCTCGGATCCCCGACGGAGACGGTTCCGCCCGGGATGCGAATCATGCCGGATACCGTTTCGAGAAACGAGACGGCCCGGTCGACCCACGCCTCGGCGGAGTCCATCGCCTGCGCGCGCCGGGCCTCCTTGAGCGCCCCCGCCACGTCGCCCTCGAGGAACAGCGCGTCCGTCCGGGAAACCCGCTTCTCGTACTCGATCCGGTCGGCGAGGCGCTGGACCCTGGCCTTCAGGTCCTCGTCGTCCTTCCGGACCCCCAGCATCTTCTCGTAGTAGAACTTCGCGCCCTCCCAGTAGCCCATCTTCTCGCATTTTGCCGCGCGCGCCCGCCAGGCCCCCATGCCCGCCTCGTCCAGGAGCGCCTTCGCCCGGCCGTCCACGTCCAGGGCCTCGGCCTCCGCCAGCAACGCCATGGCCTTCTCCGCCATCCCGAGATCGAGGAACGCCTTGCCCTTCTCGAGCAGGCGCTCGTAGCGGAGCTCGCGGCCCCGCCGGGCCCAACCCCGATCCGGGAAGACCTCCTCCATCTCCTCGAAGAGCGCCGCCGCCTTCTCGATCTCTCCGCTCGTCTCCAGGGCCTCGGCTTCCGCTTCCCGCGCCGCCTCGATCGCCTTCCGCTTCTCCGTCGCCCGCTCGGCGAAAGACGGAGACTCTTCCAGCGCGCGGAACGCCGCCGCCGCCGCCTTCCAGTCCCCGCCCTCGAGCGTCTCGAGGGCGGTGGAGAACCTCGCCTCCAGGGCCTTCTCGTCCTCGCCGGGCGCGGGGGATGCCTGGCCGGCGCCGCCGGCTCCGTCTCCCGGTTTCTTCGGGGCCGGCGAGGGCGTCGGGGCCGGGCGCGGCGAAGGGGCGCCCGGGCGGCCCGCCTTCCCGTTTCCCGTGCCGTCCCTCGTGGCCAGGATCGCGCCCAGGACCGCCACGACCACCAGCAAAACGCCCGCCGCGGACGCCGTGACGATCCACTTGAGACGCTCCTGCCGCTTCCCGATCGCCTCGTCGATCTGGCCCAGACGCTTCCGGGCGTCCAGATTCCCCGGATTGCGGCGGAGGATCTCCTCGTACTCCATTCTCGCCTGCTTGAGTCTTCCGCGCTCGAAAGCCGTCTCCGCCCCCGCCCGGCCCGTCTCGATCTCCGAGAAGAACGCGTCGATCTCCCCCTTCAGACGAAGCGCTTCCGCGTTCTCCGGATCGAGCGTGAGGGCTTTCATCAGATCCTGCGCCGCCGCCTCGGCGGCCTTCTTCCCCCAGGCGTCGCGGGCCCTCGCGAGAATCGCACCCACCTCCTCCTCCGGCGTCTCCTTGCGCGTGATCTGCGATTCCACCTCCTTGGCGACGTCCTCGCGCATCTGGAGGAACTCCCCGAAGCCGCCTCCGACTTCCGCGGTTCGCGTCTCCTCCTCCTCGGTCGCCTCCTCCCCGGCGTCCTTCTCCTTCGCCCACGGCCCCACGTCCACCACGGCCTCGCCCTCGGCGTCTTCCGACACCGTCTCCTCCTGGAAGTGCTCCGAGATGGATACGATGGGCCGCCGCGGACCCTCGTCCTCCGTCTCCTCCTCCCCCGTTTCCGCCTGCGGCGGTTCCCCGGCGTCGTCCGTGTCCTCAAAGAGCGAGGACCATCGCTGACCGTCCCCCAGGACGGTTTCCTCCCGTTCCTCCTGCGTCTCGTTCTCCTCGTCCGTTTCCAAATCGGGCGCGGGCGGGGGCGCATCGAGGGAAAAGGGAACGCCGATGAGGGCGGATTCCAGGGCTTTCGACGCTGTGGGCGCGCCGGGGAAGGTTCTGGAGGCCTCTTCGGCGAGCAGGGCGTTCAGGTAGTCCGAGAGCAGGTGGGGAATGGAGGGGTTGAGCGTGTCCGCGTCCGGCGGGGCTTCCGGGGAGGCCTCCCCGGAAGCCCCGGAGTAAGGCGGGCGGCCGGTCAGCATCTCGTAGGCGACGGCCCCGAGGCCCCGGAGATCGGGTTGCGGCGCGGCCCCGGCGGGGGGCGGGAAGGCCGTCTCGTCTTCCGCCAGCAAGTGCGCCGGAAATCCCAGCCCGAGGATCTTCCACCGGCCGTCCGGATCGACGCGGATCTTCTCCGGGCGGATGTCCCCGTGGACGATGCCCGCCTTGTGCGCCGCCGACAGCGCCTTGAGCATCTGTCGGAGCACTTCGGTGGTTTCCGGCAGGGAAAGGGTTCCGCGCTCTCCCAGGATTTCCGCGAGGGAAGGACCGTCGACGAATTCGACGGCGGCATAGCGAAGACCCTCGACCTCCCCGAGGGAATCGATGCGCGCGAGATGGGTGTGATGGATCCTGGCCGCGTTTTTCAGGTGATCGAGATAATCGGAGACCCTCTCCCCGTAGTCGTCGAACAGGGCGGGGGAGAAGACCTTGAGGGCGAAGCGGGCGTCCTTCCGCAAGGCCTCATAGGTGACCCCCTCCGGACCTCGTCCGAGGATCCGGCCGACGGAGAATTCCCCGAAGGTCTCTCCTTCCAGATGATCGAATTCCATGGCGCTTTTCCGGAAACGGGCGTCTTCCCTGGGCCGCGAAGGACATCCGGAACCTCGAGTCACGAAACCGCTTGATCCCATGTGCATTCTATCATGAAAGGCAGGGGGCTCCGCCACAGGCTCTGTTCCGAAAACCCGGGAAAACCCGTGGAGGAAATTTCGATTTCCATGCCCTCCCTTCGTCCCGGCCGTGGTACGATGCAGGGGTCGGCTGGAGAGGTTCCGATGCCCCTGAGCGAAAAAGACCGGGTCGAACGCCAGGTGCTTCGGTACTTGCATTTCCACCGCAGGAGCCCCGTTCCCCTGCGATGCGACGATGCGTCCAGCGCTGGATTCGGGTGCCGGGACCAAGCGCATTTCCTGCCCCTTCTCGAGGACATGCATGCGAGGAACCTCTTCCGCATCCTGCCCTCCCCCGGCCGCACCGTCGAGGCCGTGAAGGCGATGCTGGAGGAGGTCAGCGAGCCGGCGGCATCGATCGAGGAAACGTCGGTGTTCCGGCGGATGCTCGAGGCCGGGGTCCTGGCCATGATCACGACCGAGGGCGAGAAACGGTGGCGGGATCTGAAGAAAACGACGTCCAAGGTCAGGCTCCACGAATACCTCCGGGAGGAAAACGCTTCGGAACCGGGAACCTGGATTCGTTCCGACCAGGACATGCGACGCTGACCCCGGGGAGGCGGGCCGTGGCTCCCCTCCGCCCGGGTTCCGGACGATGGAATCACGCCTTCCTGAACGCCTGAAGCGGATCGTCGCCCCGCCGGCCCAGTTCCTGGACGGGTTCCTCTTCTTCTTCCGGGCCGTTCCCTTCCTGGCGCGCCATCCGATCCTCTGGCCCTACGCCCTCCTCCCCTTCCTCATCAACGGCGCCATTGTCGTCGCTTCCGCGATCGCCCTGGTCTATTTCTTCCCCGATCTCTCCGGGTTGCTGTGGAAGCCCCCGGAGGCCTGGTACCTGTGGTTGCTCTACCTCCCCTACCTGGCCGTGCTCTTCCTCCTGATTCCCCTCATCGCCTACGTCCTGTTCTTCATGATCCTTCCCGGCATCACCTCGCCCCCCTTCAAGGGAAAACTGTGCAAGCACGCCCGCCAGATCATCAAGAAACAGCCGGTCCGCCCCGCCGGCGGCTTCTGGATCGACGTGGTCATGCCCACCGTCATCGAGATCCGAAAGGGCGTCCGCGTCCTTCTCACCTCGGTGCTGCTGCTGCCCGTCAACCTGGTTCCCGTGGTGGGCCAGGGCGCCTATCTCGTCCTGGTGAGCTACTTCACCTGGTGGAACATGGCCCTCAACAACCTGGAGTACCCCCTCGACTCGGAATCGTGGGTCACGCCCCTCCCCCTCAAGCGGAAATTCGTCTCCCTGCGGCGCTGGCCGGCCCTGGGACTCGGCTGCGCCATCTCGCTGACCTACCTGATCCCCTTTCTCAACTTCTTCACGGTCTCGGTCGGCGTCATCGGAGCCACGCTCCTCTACCATGCCTACGGAGAGCAGGCGGGACTGTGGGAGACGCCGCCGCAAGGGCGGGACGACGGACCGAAGGGGAATCCGGCACCCCAGGGTCACGAACCGAACGAGACGTCGACCTGGCCGTGATGGGCATCGCCGGTGAGGAGATCGCCCACCGCCTTGTAGTCCCCCTTCTCGCCGTGGGGGGCGAAGCGGATCGCCTCCACCTCGCCGTTCTGCAGGAAGTGGATCGTCCACTTCTCGCGGCCCGGGCGGGCGTGGAGGGTGACGGCGTCCTCGCGCTCGAACGTGAGGGTGAAGGGGATCTCCCGGTTGGACAGGCCCCGCAGGGTCCGGATCAGCCGGCGGAAGGGGCTGGGCTCGCTCATGGGCTCCTCCGTAGCGCCGCGCCCGGTCTCCAGCCCGCGCGCGCGGACCCGTCCCGGGCGCTGGGATCGAGAAACCATCCTACGGTTTCCGCCGGTCGAAGCGACGGGTATTTTCCCGATGTCCCCGCTCGGCGGATGACGGATACCGGGAGGGCGCGTACAATCCCGGACGTCGCTTGAAAGGCGGAGGAGCCATGGAAAAAAAGACCGTCGTACAGACCCTGTTCCAGCCGAAGAACGACTTCTGGAAATGGTTCGTGCCGTCCGTGGTCGTGGCCGTCGTGGGGTTCATCATCGCCTACCAGTTCGTGGAGCCCGCGCCCCCGCGTTCCTTCACGCTGGCTTCCGGCCGCGAGGGCGGCTGGTACCACGCGTACGCGACGCGGTATCGCGAGGCGCTCGCCGCGTACGGGATCGACGTGCGCCTCGTCGAGACGGCGGGAACGGTCGAGAACCTCGCGCTTCTGGGCGAGGAGGGCGGTGCGGATCTCGCCTTCGTGCAGAGCGGCGTCGCCTCCCCTGGCGCGGAGGACGACCGGGTCTCGGTGGCGAGCCTCTACTTCGAGCCGTTCTGGATCTTCTACCGGGGCGAACCGGGGGACCGGCTCGCGGACCTCGACGGAAAGCGCATCGCGGTGGGCGCGGAGGGCAGCGGCACGCGGGCGCTGGCGTTGCGGCTGCTGAAGGACGGCGGGGTGACGGCGGAGACGGCGCGCCTCCTGCCGCTTTCGGGAGACCGGGCGGCCGAGGCGCTCGAGGCGGGGGAGGTGGACGCAGGGCTGTTCGTCATCTCGCCCCGGGCCCCGCTCGTCACCCGGCTGCTCGGCGCCGAGGGCGTCCGCCTGATGAGCCTTCGCAACGCCGAGGCGCTGCACAGGCGCCACCGCTACCTCTCCGTGCTGACGCTCGAGGAGGGCGTCATCGATCCCTCGGGCCCCCTGCCCGCCCGGGACGTGCGGCTCCTCTCCCCCGCCGCGACGCTGGTGGCGCGCGGGGACTTCCACCCCGCGCTGACCGACCTCCTGCTCGACGTCGCCGGCAAGGTCCACGGGGAGGGAAGCTGGCTCTCCGAGCCCGGGGCCTTCCCCTCGCCGCTCTACGTGGACTTCCCCCTCGCGGACGTGTCGAAGGACTTCTTCGAGAACGGGCGCCGGTTCCTGCGCCGGGTGCTTCCCTTCTGGGCCGCGACGCTCGTCAACCGCCTCAAGGTCCTGCTCCTGCCGCTTCTGACGCTGGCCTTTCCGCTGGTCAAGCTCGTGCCGCCGCTCTACAAGTGGCGCATCCGGGCCCGGATCAACAAGTGGTACAGCACGTTGCAGAGGCTGGAAGCGGAGGTGCCCCCCGACGAGCGTGCGGAGCGGATCGAGGAGGTGCTGAAGGCCATCCAGCGGATCGAGGCGGAGGTGGCCAAGGTCCAGGTGCCCGCGAGCTACGGCGACAACCTCTACCAGCTACGCTTCCACACCTCCATCGCCCGGCAGAAGCTGGAGGCGCTCAAGGAGGGGGGGAGCGTAAATGCGGAATGAGGATGGTGGAGTGCGGAGAAGGGGATTGGAGATTTTGGATTGTAGCCGATCGGCGAAGTACGGGCCGGCGAGCCATGGTTTGGGCTCGAGAGGACCCTCGCCCTCCAAGGCGGTCACCGATCAAGGTTTTTCCCGAATTCTCGGAACAGATTCTCGTCGAAAGCGTTGTGTGGGAGGCGCGATTTGCTTTGTACCGCGGCCGTGAGCGCGGATGTTTTCTCCGCGGCACGAAGGCACGGATTCATTGTTTCCCAACCACCGATGCACACGGATGGCAAGGTCAGGCAGGAATGTCCCGGCATCCCCCTCCTCCCCTTCCACGATCATCATTCCATTCTTCCGAACGCTGTGTCTCGGAGACTCTGTGGCCTTCCATCGTGAACCTGTCATGAAAACCGCCCGTTGCGCGCGAAAAAAAATGGCCCGGGAAAGGCGATGCGAGAAACAAGTGATCGAAAATCCCGTTTACAGGAAGGGTGGAGAATCCGACTCCGCCCGCTTCGACGCCGATCGCTGCTTTCGGGAGGGTCCGATGAAACGCTTCCTGATCCCCGCTCTCCTCGTCCTCCTCCTTCCCCCGGCGCTCTCCGCCGACCCGGGGGATGTCGTTCCCCTGCACCAGGCCTTCCGCGACCGGGAGGTCGGCATCCAGGTGATCCGGACCTCGGGGTACGCGAGGGTCGAGCTGAGGCTCGTCAATCTCTCCTCCCAGCCGAGACGGGTGAAGCTGCCGGGCAGCTACCTCCAGCCGCGGTCCAGCGGGTACCAGCGGCTCGCGCTGGGATACGCCAGGAAGACGAAGGAGGCGACGGTCCTGCTCGAGGGCAAACGGAGCTGGCGGGGATGGGTGACGAGCTGCTGCATGGACGGCGGGAAACACTCCCCCCGATCCCGCACGCCCTACCGGATCGCGCCGGCCCCGGCGCCGCCGCGGATCGCGAAGATCATGGTCCACTGGTCGAAGCACCCGGACGTCTCCCAGGGCGCGATCAACGGCTTCGTCTGGGGGAACAGCTGCGGTCCGCTTCCCACCGGCCCGCCCGGGGAATCCACGGAACCGGACCTCTACGCGCTCGACGGCGCCCGCCTTTTCGCCTGGGGCGAACGCCTGCTCGTGCTCTGCGGGACCCACGAGCTCGTCCGTCGCCGGTGGGACGGGACGTGGGAGCAGCTCGGCGCCGGCGTCCGGATGGCGGAGGTGGGCTACGGACGGATCCTCGCGTGTTTCGACGATTTCACCGTGGCGGAATACAACGAGACGGAGAAGGCGTGGATCGCCCACGGCAAGGTGCTGGGCGCCCGGGCCCTGATCCCCGGCCCGATGAAAACCTTCGTGCTGGCCGGGGAGAATCTTCTCGCGCTCGAGGGAGGGGAGCGCTGGAGGCGGCTGTCCGGGGGCGTCGCGGAGGCCTGCCTGTCCCAGGATCCCAGCGCCGGGTACGTCTTCACGACGGGAACGCGGGAGCGGGGGTGCAGGATCCGCCGGACCACCGCGGAGGGGGGGCGCTGGTTTTCCCTCAACCGCGGGAGGTTTGCGGAGGTCTTCTGCACGGCGGACAACGTCTTCGGGCGCGACGGCCGGGGGCTGGTCCGGGTCTCCGGGGAGAGTTTCCGGCGCCTCCATCGCGGGCGGGGAACGATCCTGGCGCACCGGCGCGGGCTCTTCTGCGTCGGAAGCGACGGAACCGTGCGGGAGTACCACGACGGGGCCGACGCCATGATCGACCGGCCGCGCGCACGCGACGTCCGGTCCTTCGCCGTGGATCCGGTGACGGGAACGCTGTGGGCGCTTCAAGACGACGGGCGGATCCAGGCCCTCGAACCCATGAAACGCTGGGAAGAAAAGGCGACCTTCCCGGAACCGGATGCGATCCTCAACCCGAGAGAGGGACGCTAGGCTCCGCGTGGGGTTTGGAAGCGAGCCGCCCTCGTCTGACGAATCGTCTTGATGTAGAGGACGTGGAAAAATCCCCTCGCGAGCGGAAGCAGGGATTTTTTCACAGCCTCTCTCAGGGCTCGAGCCTCTCGGCGATGAGGCGGGCGATCTCCTCGGGCCAGATGGAGGCGGAGCGGAGCAGGCGGTCCGAGTCCTCCTTCAGGCGCCGCCGGAGTTTCTTGTTGCGGAGGAGGTTCCGGATCCCGCCGCGCACCTCGTCGAAGGGACGCACGACGGTCTGGATGTCGGTCTCGATCATGAGCAGGAAGACCCCGAACTCCGTGGAGATGGACTCGGAGACCTCCCCCTCCTCGAGGTCCAGAAGTTCCGCGTGCAACTCGGCGGTGAGCGCCGGTTCATGGGTGAGGGGGGCGGCGCCGCCGTTCCCGGCGAACTCGCCGTTCGAGTGCTTCCGCGCCAGCGCCCCGAACGTCTCCGCCCTCGCGCGAGGACTCCCCGCCTCGAGAATCCGGCGCCGGAAGGCCTCGGCGGTCTTCCGCGTTTCCGTGTGCGTCGGGTAGTCCTCGAACTTGAGCCAGAGAACCCGGAAGACCCCCGGTTTTTCCTCCTCGAACTCCTTCGGGTTCCTCTCGAAATACTCCCACACCTCCTTGGGGGAGACGCGGATCTCGGGGAACGGGAGAAGGGACTGGGTCCTCGTCCGGGAAGCGAAGAGGCGGCGCTGGTATTCCTGGACGTAGAGTTCCCGGCGCACTTCCTCCCAGTTCTCCGCGAAGGTCAGTCCCTTCTGCCGCAGGCGGCGGTGGTAATTGGCCATGCCGCCGGCCTCCTTGGCGCGCGAATTGACCTCCCGGCGGAGCATCGCGTCGGTGATCTTGATCCCGTGGCGCCTGGCCGCCTGGATCATGAGCTCCACGAGCACGAGGTCGACCATCTTGTGCTCGCGCAGCTCCTGCATGCGCGCCTGGCGCTCCTTTTCCGTCCCCCGGAGCACGCGCGAAGCCGGGCCCAGCTCCCACTCGACGTCGTACCGGGTGATGAGCGAGCCGTTCACCAGGGCCACCACCGGCTTCATCGCCTCCCCGGCCTCGTCCCCCTCGGGGGCGTCGGGGTCCGCGGCCAGGACGGACGCCGGGCCGAGAGCCAGAACAAGAAGCGCGAGCATCGTGATACGCGCCGCCATGGGTCCCTGTCGCATGAGCACTCCCCGTCCCTTGCACCGTTCGATCCGCCGAAGCATACCGGAGACGGCGGATGCCGTCAATCCGAAGAGCGCGGAGTACCCCTTTCCCGAAGAAGCAGGTTGATCAGAAGAAGATCATGTCAGGGCGTGGGAGCCCGCCCTTTCTCGAAGCCCTCCAGCAGGAAGGCGAGGAGGGCTTTCCCGTCCCGCCGGTCCGCGGGAGGGGACACGCGGAGGGTCCCGGGGCGGACCTCGCGGGTCTCGAAACCGTTCCCGGACGCGAAGCGCGCGGCGTCGTCCTCGGAGGCGAATCCGAGGTACACGTCCCCGTCGCCCCAGACGATGCTCCCCACGCTTGCCGGCGCCGCCCGTTGCTTCAACCTCGCGAGTTGGAAGAGCTGCTCCGCCTCCTCCGGGGGGGGGCCGAACCGGTCGCGAAGCTCCCGGCGGAGCGCGTCCAGGGACGCGGGATCCGGCGCCTTGGAAATCCGTCGATAGAGATCCATCCGCTGGGAGAGCGCCGGCACGTAGGCAGCGGGAAGCGTGGCGCGGAGGGGGAGGTCGACGCTCACCGTTTCCGGGACCGCCTTCGGCCTCCCTCCCGACAGGGTCGCCACCGCCTCCTGGAGAAGCCGGCAGTACATGTCGTAGCCGACGGCCGCGATGTGCCCGCTCTGCTCCGCGCCCAGGATGTTCCCCGCGCCGCGGATCTCGAGATCCCGCAGGGCGATCCGGAATCCCGCGCCCAGCTCCGAGTACTCCTCGACGGCCCGCACGCGCTTCTCCTGGGTTTCCGTCAGGGGTTTTTTGCGGGGCAGGATCAGGTAGGTGAACGCCCGCTGGTCGAAACGCCCCACGCGGCCGCGGAGCTGGTGCAAATCCGCCAGCCCCAGCTCGTGAGGACGGTCGATGAAGAGGGTGTTGGCGTTGGGGATGTCCATGCCCGACTCGATGATGGTCGTGGTCACCAGCACGTCCACCTCGCCGCGGACGTAGTCGTCCATCACGGCGCGGACCGCCTTCTTGCGCATCTGCCCGTGGACGATCTCCACCCGCGCCTCCGGGACGAGATCGCGGAGGAGATGGGCCATCGTCTCGATCGTGCGCACGCGGTTGTGGACGAAGTAGACCTGCCCGTCCCGGGCGAGCTCGCGCCGGACGGCGTCGCGGATGCGGTCCCGGTCGAAGCGGACGATCTCGGTGCGCACGGCCATTCTCCCGGGCGGGGGCGTGGTCAGGTTGGAGATGTCCCGGATGCCCAGAAGGGCCATGTGGAGCGTGCGCGGAATCGGGGTCGCGGTCATGGTGAGGACGTCCACCTGCGTTCGCATCCGCTTCAGGTATTCCTTGTGCTTCACCCCGAAGCGCTGCTCCTCGTCGATGATCAGAAGCCCCAGGTTCTTGAAGCGGACGTCCGGCTGGACGAGGCGGTGCGTGCCGATGAGGACGTCCACGCCCCCGGACGCGGTCCGGCGGAGGATGTCCGCCTGTTCCCCCGGCGTCTTGAACCGGGAGAGCACCTCGACGAGGAAGGGGTAGTCGGCGAAACGGCCGGCGAAGGTCCGCCCGTGCTGCTCGGCCAGGATCGTGGTGGGCACCAGCACGGCGACCTGGGCGCCGCCCTCCACCGCCTTGAAGGCGGCCCGGATCGCCACCTCGGTCTTCCCGTATCCCACGTCGCCGCAGATCAGCCGGTCCATCGGCGCGGGCCGGGCCATTTCCGACTTGATGACCTCCGTCGCGGCCGCCTGGTCCGGCGTGTCGGCGAAGGGAAACGCCGCCTCGAACTCCCTCTGCCAGGGCGTGTCCGCGGGATGACGGATGCCCGCGCTCGCCTCCCGGGCCGCCTGGACGCGGAGCATGTCCGCAGCCAGCGCGCACACCGCCTTCTTGACCTCGCCCTTTTGCCGCGTCCAGCGGCGCCCCCCCAGCCGGTGCAGGCTCGGCGTCTCTCCCCCCACCCCCACGTATCGCTGGACCAGCTCCGCGGCGTCCACCGGGACGTACAGACGCTCGCCCTCCCGGAATTCCAGGAGGATGAACTCCCGGCGGATTCCCTCGCGGACGACCTCCCGCGTGCCCAGGTACCTGGCGATCCCGTGGTGGGCGTGAACCACGGTATCGCCCTCATCGAGGTCGAGGCATTCCTCCCTCCGGCGCCGGGGCCGCGGGGGCTCTCGCCCGGGCGGCCGGGGCGCCTGCCCGAACAGGTGGTGGTGCGGGACCACCGCGAGACCCAGGGCGGGCCAGTCGAACCCTTCCGTCAGGTAGGCGTGCGTCAGCCGGGTTCGCTCAGCGATCCTGCCGCCTTCCGCGGCGAGCATCTCCTCGAGACGCGTCCTGTCCCCCGGAGTGCCGCAGGGGATCACGAGCGTTTTTTTTTTATCAGTTCCCGGAACCCCCCGAGCACCCCGTCGATGCCCGGCGTCGCCCGGTGGACGGAGCGGATGGCGAAGTCGACGCCGTCCGCCCCGGGGTCGTGCGGGAGGGCGGTGAGGAAGAGGCGGGGGAAGCGGGCCGCCTCCTTCACGAAGCCCTCCCAGGACAGGGGAAGGCGCGCGCGGCCCGTCCGCTGGAAGTCGTCGTTCACCCGCGATTCGATCTTCTCCGGCTCCACCACGACGCACACGCTGCCCTTTCCCAGGTAATCGAGCAGCGTGGCCGCCTGTCCCCTCCGGCCGGGCTTGAGGAAGCGGCGTCTTTGGATCAGCGTGATCCGGCATGCCTCGAGTCTTCGGACCGACATCTGGTCCTCGGGATCGTATTCCCGGATGGAATCGACGGTGTCCCCGAAAAGCTCGATCCGGAAGGGTCGGGCCGACGAGTACGGAAAGATGTCCAGGATGGAGCCGCGAAGGCTCCACTCCCCGTTCGTCTCGGCCATGGGGACCCGCTTGAGGTCGCGGTTTTCGAGCCACGGCAGGAAGGTCTGCAGATCCAGATCCTCGCCGGTCCGGATCCAGCGGGTGTTCTTCCGCACCGCCTCGGGAGGCACCACGTCCTGGGCCAGCGCCCGGACCGGCGCCACGACGACGGGGGGAGCGTCCCCCGAGATGAAGCGGCACAGCACGGCGAGCCGGCGCGTGAAGGTGAGCGTCTCGGCGTCCCCCCCCTCGGGAACGTCGCTCTCCCAGGGGGGAAAGAGGATCGCCGCCTCCCAGCCGAAGAAGGTCTTCACGTCCTCGTGGAGGACGCGGGCTTCCCGCATGCCGGGCGCGGCGACGAGCAGGGTCCCGCGCACGTCCGGGGCCAGGGCCGCAAGAAGGAAGCTCGGCGAGGAGCCGTAGAGGCCGCCCACGTGGAGCGTCCCGCCCCGGCGGACGGTCGCCGACACCGCCTGGAACTTGTCCAGACCGCGCAGGCCCTCGATGGTTTCGCGAAGCTCCTGCACCACGACTCCCCGTCTTGTCGCATCAGGACCCGATCACAAACCTTCTAGTATACGAAATCGCGGCGCTCGCGCGAACGGACCGGCTCGCGCCGGTCCCGACAACGACCCGGTGTCTCTGCGCCTCGGTGGCTTTTCTCACTTGTGGATCGCCAGCCCCATCACGTCGCCCGCCGCTTCCCCCACCGCCTCGGGGAACGTGGGGTGGGCCCGGATCGTCTCCTCCAGCCCGGCCGCCGTGATCCCGTGCCTCACCGCCAGCGTCCCCTCGGCCACGAGGTCCGTCGCCCGGGGACCCACCGCGTGCACACCCAGCACCCGGCCGCTCGCCTTCTCCGCCACGACCTTCACCAGGCCCCCCACCTCGCCCGCCGCCCACGCGCGCCCCAGCGCCCGGAAGGGAAACGATCCCTCGGACACGGCCAGCCCGGCCGCTTCCGCTTCCGCCCGCGTGCGCCCGACCCAGCCGGCCTCGGGCTCGCAGAAGACGCAGGCGGGCACCGCCTCCGGGTTCGTCACGAGATCCCCCCCCGTGAGGTTTTCCGCCGCGACGACCCCCTGGTGGGAGGCGTAATGGGCGAGCATCACCTCGCCCGTGACGTCCCCGATGGCGTGCACGCCCTCGACGTTCGTCCGCGTCCCGACGTCCACCGGGATGCGGCCGTCCTCGATCCGGACGCCGCACCCCTCGGCGAGGGCCTCCGCGCCCGCGGGCCGGCGCCCCACGCTCACCAGCACCCGGTCGGCCCGGATCGTCTTTCCCGAGGAGAGCACGAGCGTGGCGCCCCCCGCCGCGCGGTCCAGGGACGCGACCTTCGTCTTCAGGTGGAGCTTGATGCCGCGCTTCTTGAACCCCCGCTGGATCTCCCTGGCGACGTCGGCGTCCGCCCCCGGCAAGAGCTGGTCCATGATCTCCACCAGTTCCACGCGCGACCCGCCGCACGCGAAGAGTGTGGCCCACTCGCATCCGATGGCGCCGCCGCCGACGACGGCCACGGACGCGGGGATCGACTCCAGGGCCAGGATGTCATCGGACCCGAGCACGGTCTCGCCGTCCGGCTCGAGGCCGGGGATCACCGCCGGCCGGGACCCCGTGGCGACGATCACACCGCCGGCCTCCCAGGTTTCGACCTCCGCCTCGCCCCTCAACGTCACGCGGCCCGCGGTTTCCAGCCGGGCGGTGCCGGTTTTCAGGACGATCTTGTTCCGGTTGAGCAGGAACGCGACGCCTTTTCGAAGCCGCTCGACGACGGCTCGCTTCCGTGCATGGGCCGCCGGCCAGTCCAGGGAGGCGTTTTCGGTGCCGCGGAGGCCGTGCTCTCCGCTTGTCCGGGCTTGTTCGAGGCGTCGCGCGCTCTCGAGCAGGGCCTTGGAGGGGATGCATCCCCGGTTGAGGCAGACGCCTCCGAGGCGATCCCGCTCGAAGAGGACGACGCTGGCTCCCCGCTGGGCCGCCCGGATCGCGGCGGTATAGCCCCCCGGGCCGCCTCCGATGACGGCGATGTCGGCACGATTCGGCATGGTTTCCTCCTTCTGGTGGAACCCGTTCGGTCAAAGACGCGGACCCCGTCGGGGATGAACGCTATCGCAAGCGGTCCCGGAAGACAAGACGGGAGCCTCTCGCGCGGGGGCCGCGTCTGTTGTACAGCGAGCACTTGACACAAGGGGTGTGAAAAGCGTAGTTTACGGGTTTCCGGGCGGTTGGGGCCCGTTTTGCCGATACAACCGCCGCCGGGGGGCGGGGAAGGAGTACGCCATGACAGCCTATCTGGGCGTCGATCTCGGTTCCACCTACGTCGCCGTCGCCGTGGTCGGGGAAGACGGACGGCTTGGAGAGGCAGGCTACGAGGCGCACCGGGGAGATCTGGTGGGCGCCTGTCGCCGCATGCTGGAGTCGATGGATCTGTCGGACGTGCGGAGCTTCACCCTCACGGGCATGGGGGGCGAGCGGCTGGAGGGTCTGGGAAAGGCCTACGATCCGATCGTGGCGACCGTGGAAGGGGTCAAGGCGTCCTTCGAGCGGCCCCAGAACATCCTCTACATCGGGGCGGGGTCCTATTCGCTCATCCGTCTCAACGAGCGGAGCGAGTACCTCGGTCACTCGACGAATACGGCGTGCGCCTCGGGGACGGGTGCGTTTCTGGACCAGCAGGCGTTGCGGCTGGGTTTCACGATCGAGGAGATGGTGGAGCACGCCGGGAAGGCGGAGCGCTGTCCCACGGTCGCCACGCGATGCGCCGTGTTCGCCAAGACGGACATGATCCATCTTCAGCAGGAGGGGTACACGCCGGAGGAGATCGCGGCGGGGCTTTGCGAAAGCATGGGGCAGGCCACGGTGCAGATGCTCCTGAAGGGGCGGACGCTGAAGGGCCGGACGGTGCTCTGCGGGGGGGTGATCCGGAACCAAAAGGTGCGGGAGGCGATCCAGAGGAAGCTGGGATTTCCGGTCGACGTGCCGGAGCGTCCGGAGCTTCTTCTCGCCCGGGGCGCGGCGGTCCTGGCGTCCCGGTCCGAAGAGACGGGGCCTCCGTCCCTCGACGCCCTGGCTTCGAGCACGGGGAACGGGGTGGACGTGCCCCGTCAGCCGAAACTGGAGCTGCGGCACTCGGACTACCCGTCGTTCGAGCAGCATGATTTCCGGATCGACGGCGACGAGACCGAGATCGCGCTGCCCAGCCCGCTGGACCGCGGAAAGGCCTACGAAGGATGGCTGGGCATCGACATCGGCTCGACGAGCACGAAGGCTCTTTTCCTGGATCCGTCGGGCGAGGTGATCGCCACGGCCTACCGGGCCACGGCGGGGGATCCGGTCCGCGCGACGCAGCTCGTCTTCAAGGCCTTCGAGGATCTGGCTTCGCGGGAAGGCGTGACGTTCGAGGTGCTGGGGGCGGGGACGACGGGGTCCGGGCGGAAGATGATCCGGGCGGTGGTGGGGGCGGAGCTGGAGAAGGACGAGATCACGGCCCACGCGCGGGCGGCCACGTTTCTGGATCCGGCGGTGGACACGATCCTGGAGATCGGGGGGCAGGACGCGAAGTTCACGCAGCTGGAGGACGGCGTGGTCGTGAACTCGGTGATGAACTACGTGTGCGCCGCCGGGACGGGTTCCTTCATCGAGGAGCAGGCGAAGAGTCTCGGGGTGTCCATCTGGGACTACGCGGATTTCGTGATGGGATGCCCGCCGCCCCGGACGTCGGACCGCTGCACGGTCTTCATGGCGCGCGACCTGCAGGAGAAGCTGGCGGAAGGGTGTACGCGGCGCGAGGCGGCGGCGGCGGTGCTGTACTCGGTCCGGGACAACTACCTGAACAAGGTGGTCAACGGGCTGTCCATCGGAGAGCGCGTGTATTTCCAGGGCGCCACCGCGCGCAACAAGGCGCTGGTGGCCGCGTTCGAGCGGGTCCTGGAGCGTCCCATTCTCGTCTCGCCGTACTGCCATCTCACGGGCGCGCTGGGAATCGCCCTGATGCTCCGCGAACATCCTCCCGAACGCCGGACCTTCCGGGGCCTGTCCTTCGCCTCCGCGGACGTGGAGACGTCGCAGGAGGTGTGCGAGCTGTGCAGCAACCGGTGCAACCTCACGCTGATCCATACGGGTTCGGAGACGGTGGCGTGGGGGATGAAATGCGGGCGGGACTACACGGAGAAGAAGCGGCGGAAGGAGGACACCGGGCGGACCGCGCTGTTCGAGAGCCGGAGGAAACGGCTGTTCAAGGGGACGAGGGCGCCCCGTGACATCGACCCGGAGGTGGTCGCCCTCCCCCGCTCCCTGACGCGGTGGGGCTATCTCCCCCTGTGGAAGACGTTCTTCGACGCGCTGGGCGTGGCAACCGTGCTCTCCCCGCCCTCCTCCGACGAGATCATGGACGCGGGGCGGGAACAGATGACGGCGGAATTCTGCGCGCCTTTCGTGATGAATCTCGGCCACTGCAGCCGCCTGCTGGACGCCGGAGCCCGGCGCATCTTCCTCCCCGTGATGGTGCGGGAAACGAAACCCTCGAACATCACGGACGCCCAGTTCTGCTGTTTCATCCAGGGTTCGCCGGCCGTGGTCCGGTCCTCGGAGGCGGCGGCACGCCGGCCGGACGTCCGGTTCATCTCGCCGGTCATCGAGTTCGGGCTTCCCGCGCGCAAGATCGCCAAGAACCTCCACGCCGCGTTGCGCGACGCCGGCCTGGAGTTCACCCTTTCGCAGGTGCGCGCTTCCTTCGAGACGGGACGGAAAGCCCAGGCGGTCTTCGACGAGGAGACGCGCGCCCAGGGGACGGCAACGATCGAGAGGCTCGAGGCCGGGGGGGAGATGGGCATCGTGGTCCTGGGCCGGCCCTACAACGTCAACGACCCCCGCCTGAACCTCGATCTTCCCCGGAAGATCGGCAAGCTGGGCGTGACGCCCATCCCCATGGACGCCCTGCCGGTCGACCCCGAGGCGCTGTCGGAGGACTGGGAGAACATGTACTGGAACTACGGCCAGAAGATCCTGGCCGCCGCCGAGTACGTGGCCCGGTCGAAGAACCTCTTCGGCATCCTCTTCACCAACTTCGGGTGCGGGCCCGATTCCTACCTGGTCACCTACTTCAAGACCATCATGGGGCGGTACCGGAAGCCCTACCTCATCCTGCAGTTCGACACGCACGGCGCGGACGCCGGCTACATGACGCGGGTGGAGGCGGCCGTGGAGTCCTTCCGGTCGTGGACGGAAAAGCCGGTCGCGCCCCCGCGGCGCCGCGTTTCGGGCGATCTGGACCGGGAGAGGACGATCCTCTTCCCTCCCATGGATCCCCTCACCGTCCACCTGCTGGACGCCTGCTTCCGCGGTCACGGCTACCGGACGCAGGTGCTGGAGGAGAACGCCTATACGCTGGATCTGGGCTACAAGCACTGCCAGGGGGGGGAGTGCGTTCCCTGCCCTTCGACGCTGGGCAGCTGCATCCACCACCTCGAGACCACGAAGACGCCGCCCTCCAAGGCGGCGCTCTTCATGCCCACCGCCTGCGGCCCCTGCCGTTTCGGGCAGTACCGCCGGCTCGACGAGATCGTCTTCGATCGCAAGGGATGGGAGGATCTCCTCATCGTGAGCCCCTCGGCCGTGAACGCCTACCAGGGCCTCTCGGGAGCATTGCGGCGCCAGGCCTGGGACGCGATCGTGATCGGGGACATTCTGCAGAAGATCATCTTCCGGCTCCGGCCGTACGAGCAGCGGGTGGGCGAGGTCGACCGCACGGGGTGGGAGGCCATCCACGCGTTCAAAGAGGATCTGGCGGCCCGGCGGGATCCCTCCGACTCGGTGCGCCGGGCGGTGGAGGCCTTCAAGGCGATTCCGGTGAAGCCGGGGCGGCGTCCGCGGGTGGGGGTGGTGGGCGAGATCTACCTGCGTTCCAACCACTTTTTGAACGAGGACCTGTGCCGCATGATCGAGCGGCTGGGGGGCGAGGTGATGAAGGCCTCGCTCGGGGAGTGGTTCCAGTACACGGCGTACCTTGTGAAGCACGTGGGGCGGGGGGGCAAGAACGGATGGAAGGACAAGTTGAACGGCTACATCAACAACTGGTTCTTCGACAGCCGCGAGAACAAGTACCTCCGGATCGCCGGGCCGCTGATTTCGGACCGCATGGAGCCCCACATCGACGAGGTGGTCGAGGCGGGCCGCCGTTACGTGCCGCTGGAATTCGAGGGGGAAGCGATCCTCACGGTGGGTCGCGCCCTCACGTTCTTCGAGCGGGACGGTGCCGACGCGGTGGTCAACACTTCACCCACGTTCTGCATGCCGGGAACCATCACGACCTCCCTCTTCGCGCGCATCGAGGAGGAGGTGGGCAAGCCGATCGTGTGCCTTTTCTACGACGGCTCCGGCAATCCGAACCAGGCCTTGGTGCCGCACATGCATTACCTTCGTGAGCGTCTGTCGGGGGGGGAAAGGGATGCGGCCCCGCCGCCGCTGCGGGAGGGGCGGGCCGTGCATCCTTGAGGGGGGAGGCATCCGGGAGGAGGGACGGTCATCACGCCGAGGCCGGCGACGCGCGGATCAGTTTTCGAGGTGCCCCAGGCTCATGCGTCGTGCGGGGGGGAGCGGATCGTTCAGGTAGGCGGCGTGGCAATGCGGGCAGAGGTCGAAGCGGAGGACCTTGAAGACGTTTTCGTCGGAGAAATCGACGTCGTCTTGTTCGAGGAAGTCGAGGAAGGCGGGGGCGTCCTCCTCGCCCAGGTCGGCGGGGTCGAGGAAGGGATCGGGGGCATCCATGGCGAGGCGGATTTCGATTTTCACCTCATACCTGCATGCTTCCCGTGGGATGGGTTGGCCGCACAGATCGCAGGAATAATGAATCATGCCATGGCCCTCTTCTCGCTTTCTCCATCGTGTTCGAGAGAACTGGACCTATCGTAGCAGAAGGATTGACGCCCCCGCAAGGGGCCTTCTACAATGCCCCTTCGGATCGAGCCGTCATCACCGCCGGACTCGGGGTATTCGAGACACCCGCCTTTTTCCCGAGCCGCGGCAGACGCGGTCGCCGGCCGCAGAGGGAGCCGCGCACCCATGAGCCTGGAAAACGACAACTTGTCGATGACGGACGCGTATCGCCGGGCGACGTTGACGTTTCAGCAGATCCGCACCGCGAACCCGGCCATGCGGGAGGCGCTGCAGATCGCGCAGGAAGTATCCGACCACGACATCTCGGTGATGATCCTCGGGGAGAACGGGACGGGGAAGAACCTGCTGGCGCAGGCGATCCACACGGCAGGCCCCCGGCGGAAGGCCTCCTTCGTCCCGGTCAATTCGAGCGCCATCCCGGAAAACCTGCTGGAGTCGGAGCTGTTCGGACACGAACGGGGAGCCTTCACGAGCGCCGACCGCATCCGCCGGGGCCGGTTCGAGCTGGCCAAGGGGGGCACGTTGTTCCTGGACGAGATCGCGGACCTCTCGGCCTCGGCGCAGGCGAAGATCCTCCGGGTGGTGGAATACGGCCAGTACGAACGGGTGGGCGGCGAGACGACGCTGGAAACCGACGTGCGTCTGATCACGGCGACCAACCGGGACATCCTGGCCTTGGTGAAGAGCCGGGCCTTTCGTGAAGACCTCTACTTCCGTCTGCGCGGGGTGGTGATCCGGATCCCCCCGCTGCGCGAAAGGAAGGAGGACATCTCGCTGCTCGGCGAGACGCTTCTGGAGGACGCGAACCGGAAATACGACAAGGACGTGAAAGGAATCACGCCGGAGGTGATGGACCTGTTCCTCCAGTACGGGTGGCCGGGGAACATCCGGGAATTCAAGTCGGTGATCGCGTCCGCGGTGATCACGGAGACGACCTCGAAGCTCTCGGCGGAAAACAGGACGCTGAAAAACCTGATGTCCGCGCCCGAGGAATCGTCGCCGTCGGACACGGGGGAAATCTACTCCATGGAAGAAATGGAAAAAAGGCATATAATTTCTGTGCTCCGGCGATCGAACGGGAACAAGGCGAAGGCCTCTCGCCTCCTGGGAATCAGCAGGCCGACGCTCGACCGGAAGATCGCGAAGTTCGCGATCCGACTCGACCAGATGAAGGCCGAGGACAACCCATGACCCTCAAAGGGGATCTGGACAGCATCAGCCTCGCAGACGTCTTCCAGACGCTCTCCATGACGCAGCAGGAGGGGACGCTCTTCGTCCAGGACAGGGAGAGCCGGAAGGCGATCTACTTCTCCAAGGACGGGGTGCGTCTGGTGACGACGGGGGAGAAGAAGGGGGGGAAGCTGGGGGACATGCTGGTGGGGATGGGGAAGATCACGCAGGACCAGCTGGACGAAGCGCTGGGCATCCACAAGGAGGACGGGATCCGGCTCGGCGAGGTGCTGATCCGGCTCGGTTTCGTGACGGAAAAGGACATCGAAGCGGCGGTCCGCGTCCAGATCGAGGAAGAGATCTACGATTTGTTCTCGTGGGAGGGCGGTTCGTTCGAATTCGCGGAGGGTCCGCCGCCGGACGGGACCTTCGAGGCGGACGATCTGCCCGTCACGCAGCTGACCTTCAACGTCAACTCGTTGATCATGGAGGCGGCCCGCCGGATCGACGAGTGGGACCTCATCGAGAAAGTGATCCCTTCCACGCGCGAGATCTTCATCGTCGATCCCCGCGTGAACGAGCTCGAATACACGGACCGGGAACGCAGGATCCTCCGGTACCTGGACGGCCAGCACGACGTCCGGGAAATCGTCGACCATTCGCACGTCCCCAAGTTCGACGTCTGCAAGTTCATCTACCGGCTGGTGGAGGAAGAGAAGGTCCATCACGCGCCGTTCGAGACGCTGCTCGAGTTCGGCGACCAGGCCGTCAGCGAGGAGGATCTGCCCCGCGCGGTGAAGTTCTACGAGCAGGCGCTGCAAGGAAAGATCAAGAAGAAGTCGGACCAGATCAAGGCCCGTCTGAGGCTGGCCCAGGCGCTGGAGTATCTCGACCGGAAAAAGGAGGCCGCCGACCAGTACAAGGTCCTCGCCGACGCGAAAATCGAGGAAAAGGACGTCGAGGGCGCCATCAACATCTGGCAGAAGGTCATCGACCTCAATCCGCTGGATCTCGAGAACAAGGAACGCCTCATCAACGTCTACCTGGAAAACCGCGCCCATCTCGACCCCGGCCGCTCCGACGTGATCCGCTCCATCGAGTTCTCCCTGTTCAAGAACGGGAAATCCCTGGCCATGGCCTTCGCCTACGCCGGGCAGATCGACCGCGCCAAGGAGGTCCTCAACCGCCTCATCGAACTCGTCCCCAGCAACGTCGAACTCCGCAAGGCGCTCGCCAACATCCACCTGGACGCCGGCGAAAAGGCCGAAGCCGTGGAGGAACTCGAACACATCGCCCAGTTCCTCCTGGCCAACCGCAACTACGAGGAGATCCGCGAGGTCTACAAGAACATCCTCAAGATCGACCCCTCCCGCGCCGACATCCGCAAGAAAATCTCCATGATCGAGGCCGGCGAGGCCGTCGGCCCCACCTCCGAGAGGCGAAGCCTCCTCAAACCCCTCCTCATCGGCCTGGCCGTCCTGCTCGTCCTCGGCGCCGCCGGCGGGATCGGGTACTACCAGTTCCTCGCCCACCAGCAGTGGAAAACGGTGGCCACCGAGGCGCGCGCGATCTGGAAACGGTCCAAGGCCGACAACGCCACCCCCCAGGGAAAGAAACGATTCCGGGAAGAAGCCCGCGCGAAGGTGGAGGGGTTCCGCAAGAATTACCCCTATACCCCCTTCCAGAGCGACGACATCGAAAAACTCCTCAGCCAGTGGGAGGAGGAGGAACGCCAGGAAGAGGAGGAAATCCGCTCCTTCCAGGAGGGCCAGGCCAAGGCCGTCTCCGCCCTTCTCCTCGACATGGAAAATCTGTACAACAGCGAAAAACCGCTCGACGTCCAGGAACCGGTGGAAAAGATCGATCAGGCGTGGAAGGAAGCCCGCGACAACCCCTATGCCGACAAGCCCCTGAAGAAACTCGCCCAGCTGAAGAAGGCCTTCTTGCGGCTCCGCCGCGTCGCCGACGAGCTCTGGAACGAGGCCCGGAACGCCATCCGGAAAGCGGAAGAGACGGGAGAATTCCGCCAGTACTACGCGATCGCCTGGACGAAGCTCGCGGAGCTGTACGAGAAGGGAAGGCGGTTTCGCGACCTCTGGGAAAAGATCGAACTCCCCGTTCGTTTCGAGACCTCCCCCCCGGGCGCCGAGGTCGTCGTGAACGGCCGCCCCCCCCGGAAGACCCCGTTCACGTTCATGAAGGAGCCGGAAACCGCGCTGGACGTCCGCGTGAGCCGGCTGGGGTACCGGGACTTGCAGCGGACCGTCCGCAAGGAGAACCTGAGCCGGGACAAACCGATCGATTTCGAGCAGCTCTGCTTCCAGTCGTACGATCTGGAGATCGTCCCCCTGGCGGAGACGGCGATCCCGAACCAGAACGTGATTTCGGACCCCGTGGCGGCCGGGGGAAGCCTTTTCGTCGGCAACGACCTGGGGGACGTCATCGTCCTGACCCGCAAGGCCGACGCACTGACCGAGGAATGGCGATACAAGCCCAGCAAGGACGTGCTCAAGTATGCGTTCCGCAGCCGGTTCATCGCCTCCGATCGTCACGTCTTCTTTCCCTGCGAGGACGGGAAGGTCTACGGGATCGAAATCGCCGATCGCCTCCCCCTCCGGCCGGCCTTCTTCGCCCTCGATCCCCAGCGCGGCGAGAACGACCATACCATCCGGGGGCGCGGAGGCGCCGCCCTCTCCGGGCCGGGGGACGCCCTCGTGGTCGGCACCGACAAGGGCGTCACGGCCTTCGACCTGGCGACGAGGCGGATCCTCTGGCAATATCTCCTGGAGGACGCCGAGGACAAGGCCTGGGCGGTTCCGGCGTGCCACGAGGGGAAGGTCTACGCGGGGACCGACGCGGGAAAAATCCTCGCGTTCCGCCTGCACGAAGGCCCCGAGGACGGCAAACCGTTGTGGCAGGTGAGCACGCGCGGCGAGGCCATCCGGTCCGGTCTGGCCGTGTGGGAGACGCGGCTGTTCGCCGGCACGGAAAACGGGAATCTCCTGGCCCTCGATCTGCTGGAGGCCCGGGAGGGGTTGGAGGCGGGAGAGGGCATCGAGCGTCAATTCATGGGTTCGGGCACCAAGGTGACCTGCAAGCCCCTCTTCGCGGGCGGATTCCTGTTCGTGACGGCGGGCCGGTACCTCTACAAGTACAAGCCCACCACGCTGGAAATGGAATGGCGGTTCGACGCCGGAGGAAGATCGGGAAAAGTATCTCCGCCTTCGCGGATCGGGAACAGCATCTACCTCGGCAACGGCGACGGGACCCTGTTCGCCGTCGACTGGCGGGGGGACGCCCCCCAGCGGCGGTGGACGTGGAAGACGACGGGAGAGGTCCGGGTCCGACCCGCCACGGACAGGGAAGGATCCGTCTATTTCCTGACCCAGACGGAGGAAGAGATCCACATCCTCCTGTTCCGTGAATAGGAGGCAGGGCCTCCCGGCCGGCGGCGGGTGCCGCTTCCCGGGCCGGAGCCCGGGGCAGACCGGTGAGGGCTTCCAGGGGGGTTTTCCCTTGCCGTTGACGGTGAGCATTCCGTAAAATTTTACCCCTGTCCATGTTGTGGTTCTTCAGGGAATGGGGAGGAGATCGAAATGGGGTTCTTCGAGAACCTCAAGAAGAAGCGGGAACTGGCCCGGCTGGAGCGCCAGGTGGAGCTGAATCCCACGCCCTCCAATATGGCGATGCTGGCCCAGCGCTACATCAACATGGGCGACGTGGACAAGGCCTTCGAGATCGCGCAGCAAGGTGTGAAGGCCTTCCCGAACTCCGAGAAGATCCTGCGGGCGTTCCGGTACATCAAGAAGACGCAGCTGCAGGCGAAGATCCGGGAACTGAATTCGGTCATCCAGAAGAACCCCAATCCCGTGGCCTACGGCCAGCTGGCCATGATCTACAAGGATCTGGGGGACACGCACAAGGCGGTGGACATCTGTACGGATCTGACGCACAAATTTCCGCTGAGCGAGAATTCCTACCTGATCATCGGGGAAATCCGGTACCAGCGTTTCCACGAGGACCTGCTGGCGAAGGACGGTCAGCTGGCCATCGAGAACCTGGAGAAGGCGCTGGAGCTGAACGCGAGCAACTACAAGGCGTTGCGTCTTTCCGCCGAGATCTACATCGAGATCGGGCTTTTCGAGAAGGCGGCCAGGAACCTGAAGCAGATCCTGACGTTCGCCCCCACCGACGACGGGGTGCGTCGGCTTCTGGCCGAGGTGGAGGCGTTGGAAGCGGAGGTGGGGGAGATCGAGGAGGAGGAGCAGGAATGGCTGTTCATCCAGGTTGAAAACCGGCGCCAGTTCACGAACATCATCCGGGGCCCGGAATACGACAAGATGATCTTGCCGGTGATGGGTCCGACGGCAACGCGGTACACGATCAACCAGGACGTGCTCAAGCGGCAGATCAATTCGCTGGCCAAGATGCCGGGCCTGATGGGGGCGCTGGCGATGGAACGGGAAACGGGGAAGATCCTGGCGGATCGGATCGTGTTGCGGATCAAGAAGGAGGACCTGGAGGAAATGGTGAAGACCGTCTTCCGGGTGTCTCACAACGCTTCGCTCAGAATGGACGTGGGGAGTTTTTCCGCGGGTCGGGTGTCGGGGGATTTCGGGAACCTTCATCTGGTGGCGATGGAGGGAATCCTGGTGGCGATCCTCACGGATCCGCAGACGAAGCCCGACATCGTGGAAGGAAGCATCCAGGAGATGATGCCGGCGTTGTCCAACGCCGTCACCGCCGTGGAGTAGGATTCTGATCGCATGCTCCAGATTCTGAAAAAACTGAAACACGGGGTGGGCATCCGGGGATCCATGCTGGTGACGTCCGATGGCATCGTCGTGGCCGCGGATCTCGGCGGGGACCTGGAGGAAGAACGGGTTGCCGCCATGGCGTCCTCGGTGATCCAGGAGACGCAACGTTGTATTCACAAGCTGGATCTCGGTTCCTTCTACGAGTTCGTGCTCACGGCAATCCACGGCAAGATGGTGTTTCACGACATCGGCGTGGCGTTTCTGGTGGTGCTGACGGACAAGGGAATCAACCTCGACCATACGTTGATCGAAATCCGGGGAGCCGCCTTCAAGATCAAGTCGAGAGCGAAAATGAGCGAATAGGGCGAGAGGACTTTCGTTAGGATTCTCCCAGATGGTTCAGATCAATTTCGCCCGGCGAGAAGTCAACTGCAAGATCGTCTATTACGGTCCCGGGATGAGCGGGAAAACGACGAACCTGGAGAAGGTGTTCGAGAACGCCCCCGACGAGCACAAGGGCGAGCTCACCAGCATCGCCACGGAGGGCGATCGGACCCTGTTCTTCGATTTCCTGCCCCTGGACCTCGGAACCGTGGCCGGCATGAATACCAAGTTCCAGCTCTACACGGTGCCCGGCCAGGTCTATTACAACTCCACGCGGAAACTCGTCCTCCAGGGCGCCGACGGCGTCATCTTCGTGGCCGACAGCCAGAAGAAGAAGATGGACGAGAACATCGAATCCCTGGAAAACCTCGTCGAGAACCTCGAGGAATACAACCTCAGCATCGACGAGGTCCCCCTCGTCCTGCAGTGGAACAAGCGGGACATGCCCGACATCAGCTCCCCGGAAGAATTGAACGAGAAACTGAACATGAGGAACTGGCCGTCGTTCGAGGCCGTCGCCGTCACGGGCGAGGGCGTGTTTCCCACGCTCAAGGCCCTGTCCGCCAGGGTCCTGGAAAACCTGAACAAGGAATACGGGGGAGGCATGGAAGCGGCGCCGGCGGCCACGGCCGCGAAATCCGCCTCGGCCCCGGCGCAGGCCCAAGCCGCGCCCAAGGCCCAGCCGAAGCAGAAAGCCGCCCCCGCCCCCCCCAAGAAACCCGCGGCGGCTCCCCCCTCCGCGCCGCCGCCCAAGCCCAAGCCCAAGCCCAAGCCCCCCTCCAGCGCGCAAAAACCGCCACCGCCCAAGCCCAAACCCAAATCCCCCGCCGGGCCTTCGCGCGGCGCCCCGCGCGCGCCCAAGCCTCCTCCTCCCCCCCAGAGGCAGTCCAAAGTCGGCTTGATTGTCGTGCTCGTTTTGATCCTGGTCATCGCCGCCGCGGCGGCCGCCGCTGTCTTCCTGACCTCCGGCGGGGAGGGAGGTGCGTGATTTTTCCGCGGCCCATCGCTTACAGGAGCCACCCATGAAGGACGACGCTTCGAAAAAAATCAGGGAGAAGAGGCTGGTCTTCTACGCGGAGGACGTCGAGAGAATCGACAAGTACCTTCAGGAATTCCTGAAGCTCTCCAACGCCAAATGCGCCCTCCTCATCGACAAGGAAGGGCATATGGTCACCCGCGTCGGCGAAACCTCGGATTTCGACCTCGACACCATCTCCGCCCTCGTCGCGGGATCCTTCGCCGCCACCAAGGAAATGGCCCGGATTCTCGGGGAAGTCGAGTTCGCCGACCTCTTCCACCAGGGGAAAAACGAATCCATCCAGCTCCTTCTCGTCGGGGATCGGACCCTTCTCACCGTCATCTTCGACAAGAGCACCACGATCGGCATGGTCCGCCTCTACGCCAACGAGGTGGCCAAGAAACTCACGGGCCTCTTCCAGAAAGCCGCCGAGCGGAAGCCCAAGAAAGCCGAGAGGATCGGAAAGGATTTCGAGGCTTCCGCACGAAGCAAACTGGACGACCTCTTCGGCAAGTGACCCGGCCCTGGCCAAGGGGGTCCCCCCCGTGCCGGACGCCGGTCGAGGAGGCCGGGGCCAGTGCGGACCCTTGATCTATTCCCGCGCGCGCCGTTCTTTCTTCAGCGCACCCCGCGCCGCGGCGAACAGGGCCCGGGCCGCGGCCGTCCGGTAGTCGGGATAGGTCCAGGGCAGGGGAAGGAAAGCCCCCGCCTCCCAGAGCAATTCGACTTCCGCGAAGATCCCCCGTCCCAGGTAGACGCGGTGGGCCCTCTCTTTCGTGGAGGCCAGCGTCAGGTTGTCCAGCGTGAGCAACCCGGGATCGAGGTTCACGGGCCTCGGGACCGCCGCCTCGGGAAACGCCGCGAAAGCCCGCTCCTGATCCACGGCCCACCGTTTCCAGGCCGCGAGGTCCGGCCCCTTCCCGCAGGGACCGAAAACCAGGAAGCGCTTGAGGGCCTTGTCGCCCGTTTGGGGGACATAGTAATCGGTGCAATCGAAAGGGAACGGGTCGCCCACGAGGAGGGGGGGCCCGAAAACGCCGGCGAGGCGTTCCCCGGCGCGACGAAGGAATGGCTCGTCGCAGGCCAGCACGGCCGCCATGGGTGCGCCGAACGGTTCCCGATTCGTCATGTCCCCTCCCGGTGCTTCTTCCCCTTGCGAGGCGTTCCTGGCGGTATACGCTTGACAGGTCTCGCGAGGGAAGCTACCATCATTCCGTACCCCGCCCGCCGCCCTGGAGACAAGAATGGAACTGAAAGGCAATTTGGATTCCCATAACCTCCAGGAAATTTTTACCACGCTCGCCCGGAACAAGCAAATCGGCACGCTGATCGTTTCGGACGGCGAAAGCTCGAAGTACATCTACTTTGCAAGGGCGGGCGTGCGTCTCCTCTCCTCCGGGAGCCGGAAGAACATCCGGCTGGGGGACCTTCTCGTCAAGCGTCACAAGATCACGCCCGACCAGCTCCAGGCCGTGTTGGCCCGTCAGGAAGAGACCGGGGAAATGATGGGCAAAATCCTGATGGACTGGGGACTGGTCACGGAGGCGGAGATCGACGCGGCGGTGGGAAGCCAGATCGAGGAGGAAATCTTCGACCTCTTCACGTGGGAAAATGCGACCTTCAAGTTCTCGGAGGGCGCGCCCCCCAAGGAACTCTTCGATCCCAACCAGCGCGCCACGCGCCTCACCTTCGACGTGAACACCCTCGTCCAGAAGGCGGCGAACTACGTGGACGAGATCCAACGCGCGAAAAACCTCCTTCCCCCGCCGGATACGGTCTTCCAACTCGGCGAATTCACGGAACTGGAGTTCTACGAACGGGACGACGAGGACCCCGTCAAGCGCATCGTCAAGGCCATCGACGGCTTCCGGACGGTGGAGGAGATCGTGGAAGTCTCGGGGCTGAACCAGCTGCAGACCGCGGAAATCCTGGGGACGCTGGTCCGGGACAAGAAGATCGAAAAGGTGGATGCCCCGCTTCCCGAGACGGCCCCGGGCAAGGAACTCTCCGCCTTCGTGGCCCAGTGCGAAAAGGAGCTGGAGAAGGACCCCGAGAACCTGGCGCTGAGAGAACGCCTCGCCCAGGCCTATTTCGACCTCGGAGAGATCGACAAGACGGTGGATCACCTCTCCTACGTGGCGGACGAGGCCTTCAAGGCGGGACGCCTCGAGGAGGGACTCGCCACGGCGCGGCGCATCAGCGAAATCGTTCCCGGGAACCTCGACAACCAGGAGCGCATTCTCCGCATCCATTTCGACCTGCGGGACACCGAGGGGGTCCTCGCTTCCGCGGCGGTTCTGGCCGAGCTCTACCGGAACGTCGGGGACAACGAGCGCGTCAAGAACATGTACAAGCTCGTGCTCGAGCTCGTCCCGGAAGACATCGAAATCCGGAAGAAGCTCATCAACCTGCACCTGGACAGCCAGGACCGCGACGCCGCCGCCGACGAGTACGAACAGATCGCGCGGATCATGGAGAGACGCGGCAACACGGCAGGCCTCTACGAGATTTACCAGAAAATCAGCCGCCTTGCGCCCCACCGCAAGGATCTCTTGAAAAAACTGAGATCCTCCGCCGACAAGCCCATGGTCAAGATTCCGCGGGCCCGGTTCCATTTCTTCAGGAAGATCTTCAAGATCGCCGTGGTCCTCGCCGTGCTGGGCGCGATCGGCGCGGGCGTCTGGTGGGAGATGAAGCAGCGCCGCGAGGCCGCCCCCCGCCTCCGCGAGGCCGAGGGCCTCCTGACCGAAGGCCAGTTCGATGAAGCCCTGGCGGTGCTGAAGAACCTCGAAAAATCCCACCCCTACAGCTCGCTTCCCTATCTGGTCATCCCCAAGAAGGTCGAGGCGGTGAAGAAAGCCCGCCGGGAGGAACAGGAGAGGAAAGAGCGGGAGGTTTCCGAGAGGATCGCCAAGGACCGCACCCGCTGGAAGAACCTGGAAGCCAAGGAAACGAGGGTCCGCCGGCATCTCGGAAGGCTTCTCGTGAGCAAGCTCGAGGACCTGCAAAAGGAGATCCGTGCCTTCGCCAACTGCGGCCGGGACAACGAATTCGTGGACCAGGCGAAGGCCTGGCTCGAAAACCGGGAAAAACACCTCCAGAAGGCCGCCGGATTGCTGGAGGAAGCCAAGGCCCTCGAAAACGACGGTCGCCTGAAAGACGGACGCCGCCTTCGAAATCGCCTCCTCGACGAGTTCGAGGACACCTCCTACGCCCTCGAGATGAAGATGCCCTATCAGATCCTGTCCGAACCCTCCCGCGCGGAGGTCTTCGACATGGAAGGCAACAAGATCGGGGAAACCCCCCTCATTCTTTATGAAGACATCTATTCGCCGAGCGGACTCAAGGCCTTCACCCTTCGCAAGGACGGCTACTTCGACGCCAAGATCGAAATCCTTCCCTCCGAAATCGCGACCGACATCACCTTCGAGGTGGACCTGAAACGGAAACCGCTCTGGATCCTGGAAACCGACGAGCCCATCTCCGCCGCGCCTCTCGTCCAAAGCCCCATGGTCTACGCGGGCAGCCGGGACGGCCATCTCTACGCCGTCGACACCCGGCGCGTGGACCCCCTGAAAGAAGTCACATGGCAGGCGGCCTGGCGGTTCAAGCACCCCGGACGCGTGGGGCTGGGGGGCATCATCTACACGCCAACGGCATTCAAGGACATGGTCATCTTCCCGCACAAGGATTCCTACCTGTACGCCGTTCGCAACGGCGCCGAGGTCTGGAGCTACGGTTTCGGCATCGGGAACTCCATCATCGGCTCCCCGCTGGTGGCCGAAAATCGCGTCGCCGTCGCCGTGGGAAAGGGGCGGAAAGGATTCCTCTGCTGCTTCCCTGCGGAACCCGTGGCGGACCAGAAGCCCTTCTGGATCTTCCCCCCCGGAGGGTACGACATCCCCCGCCCCAACGCCCCCCCCCTCCTCCACGAAAAGGACCGGATGATCCTCGGTTCGTTCCGGGACGGACTCCTCCTTGCTGTCCACCTCTACACGGGTTCCGAACTCGGCCGGATCAACCTCCCCCGGGACGTGGCCGCCCCCATGGCCCTCTGGGAAGACACCCTCTTCGTCGTGACCGAGGATTGGATCGCCAGGGCCATCGACGTCTCGAAGGTCTCCAAGGGCGGCTCCCCCACCCAGCGATGGACGTTCCCGATCGGAGAGCCCGTGAAAGCGGGCCTCCTGGCTTCCGGCGGATGGTTGATCGTTTGCACCACGAAGGGGATGATCCTCGCGCTGGATGTCCGGGATCCCAAGAAGCCCGAGGTGGAGTGGACGGACCGGACTTCCGCCCCCATCGAAGCCACCCCGGTGATCTCCCTGAATACGCTCTACATCGGATCCTATGACAAACATCTCTACGCCCTCAATTTCTACAACGGGGAGAGGACGTGGAACTTCGCGCTTCCGGGACGGATCAACGGCCTGGCCGTCCATGAGGGCATCGTGTACGCCGTCACCCAGAAGGGCAGCCTGATCGCCGTCAATTCCGGCTAGCCCCGCGTTTCCCGAAAGCCCCTTTTCGTGCGCGAACGCCCGCCTGCCGAAGGGCTTCCGGGTTTTGGGGGTTGACGGAAAACCGGCCAGTCCATACCATGGCCGTTTGCGTGAAGGATGCGGATCTTCCCGCATGTCTTCCCGTTCCGTCCTCCTTTGCGAAAGGCTCGGTCCCCCGTACAGGGAGGCGGCGAGCGGTGCGGGTTCGTCGAGCTGTCGTGGGAACCGCCATGGCCGTGGAAGAAATCGAGATCAACCAGGAAACCCTCCAGGCCCAGTCCACGTATTGCCCGGGGGCCATCTTCATGCTGGGCGCCCGCCTGGAGTACCTGGACGAGGCGTTGAGGAAGATCGACCTGGAAAAGAACCTCTGCCTCGGCAGCATCCTGGCCTCGACCCCCCCCGTCTGGGTCTACAAGGACGGCTTCTACATGGGCCGGGAAATGGTGACCAACGGCGAGTACGCCCAGTTCATGCTCTCCGCCTACGAGGACGAAAGCGGACGCCTGGTGCGAACCTACGACGATCCGGACCTCTGGGAGCACGTCTGGGCCGGCATGAATTTCCGCCTCACGGACCTGAAGATGTCCTACAAGGTCGAGGACGAGACGGAAATCATGATCGAGAACTACCAGGGGGCGACTTCCTTCGTGGAGGCCTACCTCCTCTCGATCCGGTACGAGATCGAACGCTTGCTGGGGACCCTCGAGGGCGATGTGGATCTCCAGGAGATCGAAAGCCTCTTCACCTACGCCCGGTACCGGATGTGGAGCATGCTGGCGGAAGAGGATGACGACTTCGGACCGGGCGACACGTCCGTCATGAGCCGGGACGAGGCGATCCAGTCCGTCGATCGCGTCGTGAACGAACTCTACAACCGCTACGCGCTGGACGTGGATCCCCGTTTCAAACAAGCCTTGAGGGCGCGGAAACTGCCGGTGGAGACGATCCGCTTTCTCGCCCGCTTTCGATCCGCCTTGAAAAAGTGCCAGGAGAACGCCCCCATCCCCGTCCACCAGGTGATCTACCCGCGGTACTGGGACAAACCCACCGGCCAGAAGAAAACCAAGAAAAAGTTCGGAAGGGGCAAATACGGCCTGGGCAAGGTCGCGTGGGAAAACCAGCCGGTCTACGGCATCACCCTCTACGAGGCCCTCGCCTACACGGCCTGGCTGACCCAGGAAGCGGAAGTCGAGATCAGCCTCCCCGACGAGGCCGAATACGAACGGGCCGCCTGCTGGCCGCTCGAGCCCACCTCCACCAAGGAAAGTCCCGTGATCCTCAACCCCTACACCAAGTCCATCTTTCCCTGGTCCAGGCCGGGCGATCCGACGATCTGCGATTTCAACACGTTCTTCGGCCAGGAGGGGCGAACCCTCTACCAGTACTACTTCTACAACGCCAAGGAATACAACCGGCTGAAAGAGGACACGGCGAAGAAATCCCCGGACGGCGGGAACATCCATCAGCTCCTGGGCTTCGGATGGCAGTGGACGATCGATCGCTTCGACCCCACGGAATACAAGTACAACAGCTTCGACGTCCACAACTACCCGGTCATCTCGTCCACCGAGTGCAAGTACGATCCCGGCGGCGATCCGGTGCCCGTCTTCGAGTACAAACCCAATTCGAACATGAACCACGCCTACTACGTGGTGCGCGGGGCCCCCGACGTCATCGGCGGACCCGGGACGGTGACCCGGAGGTTCTCCATGTACCCCTTGCGCGGGTACGACAACGTGGGATTCCGGTTCGTGTTCAGGCCGAACTGAGGCGCCGGCCCATGGCCAGCAACAACTGTTTCGCGTGCGGATCGAAACTCTCCTTCCGGAGCAACCGGGAGGCCATCTGCACCAACACCGCCTGCCCCGGCGGAGGCCGGTACGTCCGGTGCGGCTTCTGCAAGGAAATGTCCTTCGCCGTCCGCTACCCCGAGGCCATGATGTGCATCAACCCCCGATGCAAGATGCACAACGTCCGCCGCCGCGTCTGCCCCCATTGCTCCAAGGCCTCCCTCGTCACCTGGGAAAACAAGGAAATCTGCATCAACCGGAATTGCCCCTCCAACGCCTCCATCATCGACACCTGCTTCTTCTGCGGATACAAATCCTTCCTGCGGCGCAAGGACCTCATGTTCTGCACGAAAGGGGACTGCCCCGTCCTCCTCGAAGAGGTCCGCATGTGCGCCTTCTGCGGAGAGAGGAGCTTCGTCGTCAAGCGGGAATCCTGCCAGAACCGCTCCTGCAAGATGTTCGACGTCCGCGTGCAAACCTGCCCGCAATGCGGCCAGCGGACCGCCGTCGAAGACCCCTCCGCCCCCGGCGGCCTGGTCTGCAAGAACGAGAACTGCGTCCAGGACGCCGGCGTCGACATGGCCGGCATGACGCTGGACTTCCTCGACGTCTCCCAGCTGAAAGAGGAGGCCGCCGGACAGGACCCGCCGGCGAACGACGGCGATGTCACCCAGGTGCACAAGCCCAAACCCGACGAAGCGGAGGAGGGAAAAACCGAAGTCTACCGCAAACCAGAGGACAAACCCGACGTCCCCCCGCCGCACGCTGCCGCCTCTCCTCCTCCCCCCAAGGAGGAGCAGCCCCTCATCACGCCCGAAACCCCGGAAATCAGTCCCGTCGAGGATCAGGAAGAATTCGTCATCCAGAACGCGTCCGAGGAGCCCGCCGCGCCGCCACCGCCTCCCGAACCCGGGTCCGAACCCGAACCTGAACAGGCCGCGCCGGCTCCACCACCACCGGCGCCCGAGCCCGAGCCTGAACAGCCCGCGCCGGCTCCACCACCGCCGGCGCCCGAGCCCGAGCCCGAACAGCCTGCGCCGGCTCCACCACCGCCGGCGCCCGAGCCCGAGCCCGAACAGCCCGCGCCGGCTCCACCACCGCCGGCGCCCGTGCCCGAGCCCGAACAGCCCGCGCCGGCTCCACCACCGCCGGCGCCCGAGCCCGAGCCCGAACAGCCCGCGCCGGCTCCACCACCGCCGGCGCCCGAGCCCGAGCCCGAACAGCCCGCGCCGGCTCCACCACCGCCGCCTTCCCCCGTGACACCGGAACCGGTCGCCGAGGCCGCCTTCCCGCCTTCCAACCCTTCTCCGCCCCCGGAGGAGGAAGAAGAAGACGAGGACGAGGAGGAAGAAGAGGAAGAACTCCTGGTCGTCCGCAAAAAAAGTTCCGGCAAGCCGGGCGGCCGCTACGGCGCTCCCCCGGCTCCGAAGGGGCAGTCGTCCCCGCCGGCCGCGGAGCGTCCCTCGCCGTCGCCCTCGCCTCCTCCGCCGGGGCCGTCGGGCACTTCCCAGACGGCGGCTTTTTCCACGAGTCCGGTGAGCCGGGTGTTCCGATTTCTGAAAGAGAACGTGCTCCAGGATCCGCAGGGTCGGAGCTACCCTCTGTACCTGGTGATCGGGCTGGGGGGAAGCGGGAAGACGATCTACCTGACGATGCTCGGTGACATTCTTCTGAAGCGGGGAAAATCCTACTATTTTCCGTACCAGGGTCTCGGGGTGGAGCCCGTGCTGGTGGATCGCGTCCTGAAATCCGATCCGGAGCGGTTCCGGGCGGAGTTCGGTTCGGATCTGGGGGACATGCTGAAGGGGAAGGTCAAGGATCTGGTTCACGAGTTTTCCAGCGAGATTTTCCAGAAGTACCTGACGAAGAACCTCTGGGCGCAGCACACGCCGCTGGAGGAGGATTCGACGTACTTCCTCATCACGGAGATCACGCGGAACCAGAGGACGCTGGCCAAGATCGCCACGATGGAGACGTCTGGGGAGGCGTTCGAGTCCATCATCCGTGGCATGACGGCGGGGCGACTGGACGACCGCGGTTCCAACGCGATCGAGCGGGTGCTGAACGACATGCTGGACATCGCGGAGGGTTTCGTGATTCTCGTCGATCCTTCCCGCGAGGACAACGACGAGATCTACCGGAACCTGTTCCTGGCGTTGAAGCAGGGGATCGAACCGCGCGCGAAGAACCGGTACTACCGTGAGGTGAAGGCGCGTCTGGCGGGTCAGACGGCGGGCCGTCAGGGGGTGATGGGGATCGTGGCCAATTACATGAAGGAACAGAAGGACCAGGCCGAGTTGCAGTCGGGCATCCAGCGACGGGCGGAGGAGCTGGGGGCGAAGCTGGAGGAGATCGGGGCGAAGTTCCAGGATCCGGACATGGAATTGAAGAAGGTGATGGCGGAGGAGGAGGCGTTCCTGACGTTTTTCGTGGACCAGTCGAGGGAGTGCTTCCCCAAGGAATACGAGCAGGCGCAAGGGTTCCTGGCGAGGAAGGAAAAGAACGAGAGCGTATTCAAGACGTACTTTTCCCAGTGGGTGAAGCTGGCCCGGTCGCGGATCGACGAGTTCGCCCAGTTCGTGTACGTGCAGGAGCAGATGAAGCGGGAGGCCGACGAGGAGGCGGCGCGGCAGACGAAGGAACAGAAGGTCGAGGCGGCGCGGAAGGTGAGGCAGGAATTCGGGGTCAACATCTCCATGGACGTGGAGGAAGCCCTTCCGGACGACCGGGAAGTGAGCCGGTTCAAGAACCTGAAATACATCGCCGTGGCCATCACGAAATCGGACATGTACCCGATCATCTTCCCGCCGGACGAGTACCCGAGGCGCAAGCTGGCCGTCTGCTCGAACTACCTTCTGGAGATCGAGAACTACCTGAAATTCCTCGGCGGAGAGGTGCGATATTACAACACGTCCGCCACGGGCTATTCGGTCCTTCGGGGCACCCAGTTCGTTCCGGGCCATGAAAGCACGCTGACCCCGATCAACGTCATCGAACCCATTTTCGACATGCTGGACCTGTGAGGCGGCCGGCGGGAAACCGGCGATATCGAGATGCCCCGGATACAACTTCTGCATCACGTTTATTCCTCGAGCCAGGGGTACCGGACGCTGAAGACGTCGGCGGGAGTGCCGCCGCCTACGGTGGAAGCCCTCGAGGAAGTGTCCGCCAAGATGTATCCCAAGGCGAAGAGCGCGCCCCGCTTCTCCGTCTTTCCTCCGGACGACATCTTCCTTTGCTGCTCCATGAACGTCCTCAGCGGCGTCGATCACGTGGGCCGCACGCGGTCGCTCGTGCACAACATCCTCATCCGCCGGGAGGCGTTGAAGGGGCAGCACGGTTTCAACCATCTTTTCCTGCCCGCTTCCGTCTACATGAAACCCGGCGAGGACATCCGGCGGGGCCTGAAGAACCTCCCCGCCTATTTCGAGTTCAACGAGGAAAGCCTCTTCGACTTCCCCTCCCGGTTCGACCGCGACACCCTTCCACGGAAATGCGCCCTCCATCTCCTGCGCATCCTCCTCGGAGACCGCCCGGCCGTGATCCGCTCCGAGAAGGGAACCGCCTACGCCCGGATCCTCAAGGTTTCCGGCCTGCTCCCCGCCGACATCCGCGAACCCCTCGCCATGATCAACGGACTCTTCCTTCCCGAATTTTCCGACCTGGGCCATCCCACCGTATTCCTGGTTCCCAAGGATTTCGACCTCTCCGCGGCGGTCCGGGAAGGATATGCCGCCCTCGACGTGAGCGCCATGAAGGGCTACAACCTGCCAAGGCCCCACCCCTGGGACCGCTTCGTCGTGGGACATCTCACCGCCGGGGATCCCCACGACGACCTCAAGACGCTCCTCAAGGTCCTCAACCATTTCCGGCCCCTCTCCCGGTACACCCCCGAGGCTTTCCAGGCCCTGATCGAAGGCTTCGAGAGCGCGCGTCGTTGCTTCGAACAGAACGGCCGACTGGACGTCAAGCGGGCACCCTCCGACGGCCTCCGCGCCACCGGAAAGTTCTTCAAGGCCGGCCACCCCGATATCGTCTTCGACGTGTTTCTGGGATGTCTCCAGCTTCTCGGCGCCCGGGAGTTGAGCGACCAGGTCCAGCAGTTCGGCCGGATGATCGCGGAGGGAGCCGAGCTGCTCATCCCGCTGTTCCGGGAATCCACGGAGGTTTCCGTCGATGAACTCGATTTTGACGTCTAACCCCGCATCCCCCAGGATGCGGACGTTCCCAGGAGCGTTCCCATGGAGAACAAGAAAGGCCTCGTCGACCGTATCCTGAAACAGGCCAAGGACGACCAGAGCGCCGGGGGCAAGATCCATCGCAAGAAGATCACCCTCAACGACCTCCAGATCGTCATCGAAGAGTATGTCCAGAAAACCGCCGGCATGGGCGATCCCGAGCTGCGGGGCCGGCTCGTCCAGATGGAACTGCAGGCCACCACCCTCCGGGAAAAGATCGCCGCACTCCAGAAGTCGCTGCAGTCCACCCGGGAAGGCTGGGAAGCCGCCCGAAAGGACCTCGAAGCCTTCGCCGGCGAACGCTCGAGCCTCAAGGGCGAAACCCTGCAGGATCTCCAGAAGGCCCGCAGCGAGGCGCGCGAAGCCCGCGAAGAAGCCGCCCGCCTGAAAGGAAGGCTCGCCGCCGTCGAAATGGACCTCACCGAGAAAGCCCAGAAACTCGGCGCACTCAAACAGAAAACCGAAACCTTCGCCTCGCGCCTCGATGAATCGCGACGCACCGAAAAACGTCTCGCCGCCGAAAATCTCGAAATCAAGGCCCAGATGGCGGTGATGAAGGAAAATCACGCCCGCGAGGTGGACCGGCTCCAGGAACGGATCGAAACCTTCGCTTCCGGCTTCGACCACATGGAACTGCTGCCCGACGTGGACTGGCAAGGCCTCGCCGAACGAGCCACCTCCGCCGCCGACAAGGCCGACGCGCTCTCCGTGAACGCCGCACCCCCCGCACGGAACGTCCTCGAAGCCCTGGCGGAAAAAGCGCAACGGCTGCGCCTCGACTGTGAAGCCGCCGCCGAGACCGTCGACGCCGGCCTCGATGCCATGGAAAAAGGGAACGCCGCGTACGACACCATCATGCGGCTGTGTGAAACGCAGCGCCGCGCAGGAGCTTGCGAGGCAGAACTCGCCTTCCTGGAAGGCATGCGTTCGATCTTCGATCCGGAATCGAACGGCCGGGAACCCTGAGCCCCTTCCGTCTCCGGCAGAAAAGAGGGCAACCATGAAATCGAACCTGATCGCCTCCGTCTTCGCCACCGGCCTTCTCGCCGTGGGATGCGCTTCCCTGCCCCCACTCGATGTCTTCGAAATGGACGAAGGAAAAAGCGTCAAGGCCTCCGTCACCGAGACCGACCCTGCGCGCCTCGGCGTGGCCGTCGCGTACCAGGCGGAAGAATGGTCCCGGGCGCGCGAGGAACGCGGGCACGCCTTCCGACTCGTGCTGGACGGAAACGAGGTCCGGCGCGAATTCACCCGCGACCTCGGCAAGCTCGGCCTCTTCGCCGGCGTGCAAGAGATCGGCGAAAAAGCCATCGTCCAGGATGCCGCCCCCTACCTCGCCGAGGCCCGGCGCAAGAACCTCGACCTTCTGCTCGTTCTCGAACCCCGCCGCTACCAGGTCGCCTACCGCGGCCACAACGGCATGTTCGCGCCGAACCTGGCCCTCTGGGTCCTCTTCTGGTTCCCCTCCTGGTGGATCGCCGACGAGGTCTTCGCCTCCGAAGTCTCCTTCAGGGGAACCCTGTTCCGCGTCGACGACGGCCGGAAAATCCATGCCGCCGACTGGAAGGGAACGTTCGAGACGGCCCTCGACGACTTCCAGCGGAACTGGCGTTTCTGGGGCATCTTCCGCGTCCCCGCCTCCCTCGACGAAGACGATTTCCGGAAAGTGGGCCGGACCCTCTCCCCCCACGCGATGAACCTCTCCAAGATCGACCTCATGAAAGACCTCGCGGGTTTCGTGAAGGAACGATGGCCAGCCATGCGCTCCTCACCCACCGGACCGGAACCGGAACCCGGGAATGAGCCCGGAGAGGAACCGGAACCGGAGCCCGAACCCGGCCCCGGCACCGAACCCCCCGCGCCCGACGCCCCGCGACGACTCGCCCTCGTCATCGGCGCCGGAACGTTCCTGGACGCCGACGTGCCACCCGTCGATTACGCCGCGCAAGACGCCTCGGCCATGGCCAGCTATCTCGAGAAATATCAGAGGTTCCCGTCCGCCTCCGTGAAGGTGCTCACCGGAAAACAGGCCTCCCTCTCCGCCGTGAAGGAGGCCCTTGCGACCCTCGCGCAAACACCCGGACATCCCGAGGACGTTCGCGTCGTCTACTTCGCCGGCCGCGGCCTCGCCCGCCCCAGCGGAGCCGGCGCGCGCCTCTACCTCCTGCTCCACGACAGCCGGCCGGAAAACCCCGTCCGCACGGCCCTCGCCCTCTCCGATCTCGGGGAGAAACTCGCCGCCTGCCCCGGCGGCAAGGTCCGCCTTCTCCTCGACACCTCCTTCAGCGGCGCCAACGCCTCTCGTTCCTTCGGCGAGACGATCCCGGGCGCCGTCGAAACGCTCGAGAACCTCTTCGCCTCGAGGTCCGGATGCGCCTTTGTCTACGGCGCCGGGAAAAACGGAAGCGCCCTGGAGCTGGAGGAAGCGGCCGGAGGCCTCTTCACCCACTTCTTTCTCAAAGGGCTTCAGGGGGAAGCCGACGCCGATCGGGACAAGACCATACGGCTGGAGGAACTTCGCGTGTACCTGGCCCGTTATGTGGGCCAGACCGCGGATTTCCTGGGGAAATCGCAGAACCCCGTCATCGGAAACGCCGAAGGAGAGGACCAGGTGATCCCCTGACGCGTTCACGAACACACCCTGAACGCATGCCCAGTGACATCAGCGCCGAAGGAAAGCAAAGATCCACGGAGGCCTTCCTCGCGGGCGCGGTCCTGCTGGGAGCGCTGGCCGTGCGGCTGGCCGTCTGGATCGGCTGGCGTCACGCCCCCTTCTACAGCCAGCCCCTCCTGGACGCCGCCTTCTACCGCGATCTCGCGACCGGCGCCTTCCGCCCACCTCCCGGCCCCTGTCTCTGGAATCCCCTCTACCCGGCCTTCCTGGAACTCCTCTTCGGACTCGGAGGCGAAGGGACGACCACGCCCGTGTTCGCCCAGATGGCCATGGGGGCCCTCGGAGCGGAGCTGGCCTACCTGACCTCGAGACAGTGGGGCCTCGGGCGTCCCGGCGCCCTCGTCGCTTCCGCCCTCGCCGCCCTCTACGCCCCGTTCCTCGTCTACGAGGGGCTTCTGCTCGGGGCCGCCCTCGCCGTCTTCCTCGTCTGGATCTTCCTCTGGACGGCCTCGGCGGCCCGGAACCGGCGCTTCCCGCTCGCCTGGGCCCCCGCCGGCGCCGCGCTCGGCATGGCCGGCCTCGCGCGACCCACCCTTCTCGCCGCCCTGCCCCTCGTCGCTGCCTGGATCGTCCTCCGGAAAAAACCACCCGGCGGCCGGCGCTTCCCGCCCGCCGCCGCCTTCCTCGCCTTCGCCCTCCTGCCCCTGGTTCCCACCTTCGTCCACAACCTCTCCTTCTCCGCCCCGCAACCCGTGGCCCTCCACGGCGGAATCAACTTCTACATCGGAAACCGGCCCGGCGCCTCCGGCCGCTACGAGCGCCCCTTCCCCGGACCGCACGGGCTGTGGGGCCAGCGGCGCGCGGCGCGCGAAGAGGCGCAAAGGCGCACCGGGGAAACCATGGACTGGGTGGAGGTCGACCGCTTCTGGTACCGCAAGGGCCTCGCCGGGGCGCTTGCGAATCCCGGCGACTGGATCGCGCTGACGGGACGGAAACTCCTCCTCCTCCTCAACGACACCGAGCTCCCCCTGAACTACAACGTCGCCTTCCTGCGCGAGAGATCCCCCCTCCTTTCCCTTCCCCTGCCCACCTTCGGCCTGGTCCTGGCGCTCGCGGCGGCCGGCGCCGTGTTTCGGGTCACCCGGAAACGCGATGTCCTCAATCGAAAAGGGATCGATCCCCCCGCCCTCCTCTTCCTGCTCGGCGCGGGGGGCGCCACCGCCCTGTTTTTCATCGCGGCCCGCTACCGCCTTCCGCTCCTGCCTCCCCTCCTCCTGCTGGCGGGCGCCGGCGTGTCGGGAACGATCGGATCCCTCCGGAAACCGCAACCGGTCCGTCTCGCCCTGGCTGCTGCGGCCGCCCTGGTAGCGGCCGTTCCGGCCCTGGCGCCCGTCTCGTCCCCCGATTTCTCGTCGTCCTTCCGCCTGCTCGGCGACGCGCTCCAGAAGGAGGGCCGGCCCGCCGAGGCGAAAAAGGCCTACGAGCAATCGATCGAGATCCGCCCGTCCTCGGCGGCGTGGAACAACCTGGGAAACGTCCTCTGGCGCTTCAAGGGAAGGCGGGAAGGCGAGGCGGCCGCGGAGGCCTTCCGGAACGCCATCGAGATGGACGAGGGCAACCGGCAGGCGTGGAACAACCTGGGGGTGGTCCAGAAGGGGATGGGGGATCTCCTCGGGGCGGAAGCGACCTTCCAGGAAACGGTGACGCGCTTCCCGCACTACCGGAAACCGGCGGAGAACCTGGCGCGGCTGTACGAGGAGCAGGGCCATCCGGAGGCGGCGCGGGACTTCCTGCGGTGGTGGGAAACAAGGAGCCAATGACGCAAGTCTTGGAACACAGGGAGATCAGAGGAATCAGAGGGCTCAGAATTCCCTCTCACCTTCCGCTTCCCCGGCCTGGGCCCCTTCGGCGGCCTTCGCGTCTTCCGGGTTTCTTCCGGTCTTGGGCCCTTCCTGGAGGACCTCCAGCCCGTCGACGGGCCCGTAGCAGATGAGGTTGTCGTTCTCCTCGATGGTGGTTTCGGCGGTGGGGGTCCGGACGAGGCGCAAACCGCGTTCGACGGCGAGGACGAGGATCTTGTACTGCCCGAGGGCGAGGTCCTGGAGGGAGCGGCCGGCCATCCAGGAGCCGGTGGGAACGCGGAACTCGCCGACCGTGTATCCGCCGGCGAGATCGAGGACGCGCTGGATCCGGTAGATCCGGAATCCCTTGGAGCGCGCGAGGCGTTTTTCGATGTAGTGGTCCAGCCAGCGGGAAAAGCGCTTGCTGATGCTGAGCTGGTAGATGACGAGCAGGCCGAGGACGATGACGACGAGGTAGATGACGAAGGTCTCGACGAGGTGTTTTTTCTCGACGCTGAAGCTCATGATGGCGGAGATCACCATGGCCACGACGGCGGCGAAGTAGGCGTTTCCCACGATGATGAGGATGCGGACGGTGCGGCGCCGCTTCGGGTGACGGGTGATGAGATCGGCCTCCGAGGTGGTGAAACCGGTGCCGGTGAAGGCGGAAAGCGCCTGGAAGGAGGCGATTTCCGGGTCGAGGCCGGTGATGCGAAGGCCCACGGCACCGATGCGCACGATCAAAAGGGAGGTGAGGACGATGGCCAGCAGGAGAACGACGTAAATCAAGCCGGACATGATCTACATCCTTTCGTCAACATGGGCACACACACCCCCCGACGATCTCCTGCGGAGTACATCCCGCCCCGTCCCGCCGAAAGAAGGACGCATCGTCTTCGCCCACCCCGAGGCACGTGGACGGCTCAAGACATTGTATCGCCGCCGTCTTCCACCGCAACCGGTGGGAATCGGAAAGGCCCATCGGATTTCTCTTGCGCATTCCCCCCCAACCTACTAGGCTATCGCGAAAGATCAGGAACCATCATGAAACTGTCGACAAGGGCCCGGTACGGGTTGCGCGCACTTCTGGACATCGCCCGCCAGGAAGGCGAGGGTCCCGTCATGCTTCGCGCCATCAGCGAACGGGAAGGGATCTCCGCCAAGTACCTGGAACACTTGCTCGCCGATCTCAGGCGCGCGGGGATCGTGAGAAGCTACCGGGGGGCGGGCGGCGGGTTCGAGCTGAACCGCCCGGTTTCCGACGTTCCTTTGCTCGAGGTCGTCCGTGTGCTGGAAACCGATTTCGGAACCACGGACTGCGTTTCCAAGCCCCAGACCTGCCCCCGTTCGAGCCACTGCGCGGCGCGCCTGGTGTGGACCAAGGTGTCCAAGGCCATGTGGGACACGCTGGCCGTCATGAGTCTGAAGGACCTTGTCGACATGGCCGGAAATGCCGAGGGATAGCGATCGAAGCCTTTTCCGGCGGGCTTCGACCCGATACGCCACCCACGGGTTTGATGAGTCATTTTCGACAGTAGGAAAGGATGTCTTGAGATGGGGAAGAAGAAAGCAGGCGGGTTCGGGCCGGTGAAGATCATCGAACAGGAAATCATGAAGCTCAGGAACCGCCTCAGGAAGGTGGAAGAGCAGGTCAATGCGATGCGCGACCTCACCTGGGTCGCGGCCGACCTGCTGAATGAGTTCGGCGGTCAGAAAGTGAAACTGAAACTCCAGGACGGTTCCCAGACGACCGGCGTCCTGGAAAGCTACGACCGGTTCAACCTTCGGCTCAAGAAGGACAAGGGAAAGGTCGTCGTGGTCATGAAACACGCGATCGCTTCCCTCGAACTCGCCTGAGAACCGCTCCGCCGGCGGCATTCCTTCCCGCGCGGCGGCTCCCGACGACGTGGGGATCTACTTCCCCGCGGGCATGTCCCGGAGTTGTTCCCGGACCCCCTCCGGCGCAAGACGCCGGAAAGCCCCCGGCGGAAGGTCGCCGAGGCGGAACGGGCCGATGGCCGTCCGCACGAGCTTCTTCACCGGCGCGCCGATGGCGGCCATGATCCGGCGGACCTCCCGGTTCCGCCCCTCCGTGACGACCACCTCCATCTCCGTCCGCGACGCCTCGCGGTCCGTGATCACGACGCGGCTGGGGACGATCTTCCCCTCCGCCAGGAACACCCCCCGCCGCAGTCGTTCGAGCCCCTCCGGCCCGACACGGCCCCGCACCCGCACGCGATACGTCTTGGGCACCTCGTACCGGGGATGGGCCAGCCGGTTCGCCACCTCCCCGTCGTTCGTCACGAACACGAGCCCCTCCGAGGCCGCGTCCAACCGCCCGGCCACGTAGAGCCGGCGCCCCTCGTGCGCGAGCAGGTCGATCACGCGACGGGGCGCGCATCCCGCCTCGTTCGTGCACAGGAACCCTTTCGGCTTGTTCACCAGGTAATAGACCGGTTTCTCCCGCCGGACCGCCTCGCCGTCCACCCGGATCTCCTGCCTCTCGGGCCGGACCCGCATCCCCTGCTCCCGGACGCGCATGCCGTCCACTTCCACGCGGCCCTGCTCGATCAGCGCCTCGCAGGCGCGGCGGGAAGCCACGCCGCAACGGGCCAGGTGCTTGTGAAGCCTGACGCCTCGTTCCTGTTCCTGTTCCTGTTCCTGGGCCATCGATCCTCCGCCTCCCAGTATAGCGTAGGCCCACGCGCGCGGAGAGGGGAAATGGGGAACGGCGACGGAATCCGCTACAATCAGCATCGAAGAGCATCGCGGAGACCCTGATGATGACGACCCGTTTCGTTTCCGTTCTCCTCCCCGCCTTCTGGCTTCTCCTCCTCGCGGCGGGCTGCCGGGGCGATGCCGGACCGGAGAAACCGGACCTCCTCCCGGTTCCCGAACGGAAACAATGGACCAGGGCCGCGAAAGCCCTCGAGCCGCTCCATCGGACCAAGCGCCCGCCGGCACCCTCCGACTGGCTGGCCCAGCACGAGGAAAAGGGCCAGACCTTCGAGGCATACGTCGCGTCCGACCCCGTCCGGCCGGACGAGAAGCGCGACACCCTCTACATCCTTCTCCTCGGCCGCTTCTCCCCTGCCCGGAAGAAGGTGGTCACCCTGACCGCGGAGTTCATGTCGATCTACTTCGGCCTGCCCGTCTCCTTCGCCGACCCGGTCCCGCTGGCCGAGATCCCGGCCCGCGCGCGCCGCGTCCATCCCTCCTGGGGCGTCAAGCAGATCAACGCCTCCTACATCCTCGAGGAGGTGCTCGAGCCGCGCGTGCCCGACGACGCCGTGGCCTTGATCGCCTTCACCGCCTCGGACCTCTGGCCGGGTCCGGGATGGAACTTCGTCTTCGGCCTGGCTTCGCTTTGGAAGCGCGTGGGCGTCTGGTCCATCCACCGCAACGGCGATCCCGCCGAGAGCGAGGAGGCCTTCGCCCTCTGCCTCTTGAGGACCCTCAAGACCGGAACCCACGAGACCGGCCACATGCTCGGCATGCGGCACTGCATCGCCTACGAGTGCAACATGAACGGCTCCAACCACCGCGCCGAGGCCGACAGCCAGCCCCTGGCGCTGTGCCCCGAGTGCGTGAGGAAGATCTGGTGGGCGTGCGGCGTCGATCCGCTCGCTCGCTACCGGAAGCTGGAGGCCTTCTGCCGAAGGCACGGGCTCGAAAAAGAGGCCGATTTCTACGCGGCATCCGCCGGAAAGATCGCCTTCCTCGATGAAAAGAAAGACGAATGACGTCCATGCGCATCCTTTTCGCGGCCGCTCTCTTCGTCACCCTCGGATCGCATGCCCGGGCCGGGGAGAAGCGACTTCGCGAGGCGGCCCGGCGCTTCATCCGGGAGGGCGACCACGACGCCCTGGTCGAGGTCCGCCGGGCGCGGAACGCCGCCTGGCCCGTCCTCGAGGCCATCGCGTCCGCGGGGCGCCGGTTCCCGTCCGCCCCCACGGGCCGCCTGTCCCGCGAGGCGGCCCTGACGCACGATCCGGACTTCTCCGTCCGCTACGAACTCTTCGTGCCCCCGGACTACGATCCCGCCACGCCCCATCCGCTCCTGCTGTACGTCCACGGGACCTACAACACGGGCGCCACGGGCATGCGGCGGATCCTCCCCGGCTTTCGCGAGAGCGGATGGATCGTCCTCTGTCCGTCCTCCGAGATCCGGGACCGGGGCTGGACCTTCACCGCCTACGAGCGGAACATGCAGCTCGACGCCCTGCGGGACGTCCAGAAGCGGTACAACGTCGATCCGCAGCGCATCTACCTGTGCGGATACTCGCGCGGCGGACACGCCTCGTGGGACCTGCCCCTGAGGCGCCCCGGCGTCTTCGCGGCGTCCTGTCCCATGGCGGGAGGGCCCCGCATCCGTAACATCCGCTTTTTGCCCAATCTCGCGCACACGAGACTGCGCGCCGAGTACGGCGCCCTCGACGAGAAGGGCCTGGTCTGGTGCGTCCGGAAAGCGCTCGAGACGATGAAGGCGCTCGACATCCCCTGCACGGCCGTCGAGCATCCCGACCGGGGCCACCAGTTCCCGATCGACGCCGAGGCGATCCGGGCCTGGCTGGAACCGCTTCGCCGGGAACGCCTGCCCCGGCGGATCACCTGCGCCTGCTCCGACCCCTCGGAAGGCCGCTCGTTCTGGATCCGTCTCGATCGTCTCGAGACCACACGCGCCGAGCTGCCGGCGGCCGGGCGGGGAAGGCTCGTGCTCGGCGGCGAGGAGGTCGAGGTGGTCCTGCGGGGCGTGCCCATCCCCCGGGGATTCCGGGACAGGCCCGACGAGGCGCGGTGGGCCTACTTCGTCGAGAAGGCGGACGCGTACAAGGCCTGGGTCGAGGCCGAGGTGGAGGAGGGCAACGTCGTCCGGGCCCGGACGAAGAACGTTCGCACGTTCACGATCCTGGTCTCGAAGGCGTTGTTCGACCTCGAGAAGCCGATCACGGTCCATGTCAACGGGAAGCGCGTTCTGAGGCGCCGTGTCTCCCCCTCGCCCGAGTACGCCCTCCGCTTCCTCGCCCGCTCGCCCGACTGGACCACGCTCTACGTGGACGAGCTGTCCGTCCATGTCCGCTGAAAAAAACGCCGCGCGTGACGCGCGGCGTTAATGGCGGGGACGCATGGGAATCGAACCCACCCACGGCGTTGGTTAGCCGTGCACAGGATTTGAAGTCCCGGAGGCCCACCAGGTGCCTTTCCGTCCCCAATCGTCTTCTCGTTTGTACTCCCTCCGGGGAGGCCCGTCAAGGGGAACCCCGGCCGAGGCATTCGCGGTGTCAGCAAGTTGTAGCCTTCCCTTTCTTTCCGTAACCCGCCCCCATGGACATACCCCGGGGTGACCCTCGAATCCTTCATCCTCAGAGGGGTCCATGGGTTTTTTCGAGACATTCCACCCCATCGCATCATCGCGAAGAAAAGAAGATTGCAACCGTCAAAGTGAAGCACGTGGCGGTGTCTGGTTCCTGTGACCCGTAACCTGTGTGGCTGTGCTTTGCGACGACGGGTTCGTGGCAGCCCACAGCATCAAACGGGTTACGGGTTACGGGTTACGGGTTACAGACTACTCAGAACTTTTCCGAAAATGCGTGAAAAACCATGATCGATGACTGCCTTGGAGGGCGAGGGTCCTCCCGAGCCCAAACACAGCCGGCTCGCCGGCCCGTACTTCGCCGATCGGCTCATGCGAGGGCTACGTAGGGTCCTCCGTAGCTCTCGCAACCACCTGCAAGCGAAGGAGGAGAGGCTCGCCCTCCGAATATTTCGGGTTACTCAGGTATCTTTCGTTGGTTCAACAGGTTACGGCATATTTTTCAGAGCCCGACATGTAAATAATCGGTAAACCCATCTCCCGGGTACTTCTTTCGACACTGAAAACACTGAGATTCTACTGATCTACGCTGAGATGTTTTTCATTGT
>Ga0180434_10000743_pt1 | contig 47766 bp, 39 predicted proteins | sample SS_ome_7_FD_132453 | JGI IMG/M metagenome (GOLD analysis project Ga0180434, IMG submission 132453) | Hypersaline lake sediment archaeal communities from the Salton Sea, California, USA - SS_1_D_2 metaG | ecosystem: Environmental > Aquatic > Non-marine Saline and Alkaline > Hypersaline >... | reverse complement strand
CGTCGCGCTCCGCAGCGCGCGCGTCATGAATTCCTCCTCGGCGACTTCGCAGAACCTGAGCCGGTAGACCCAGTAGACCTTGTCCACGGCTGGATTGAGCGTGACGGTGATGATCATGATCTCCCCTTCACGGATGCCCGAGCGCGACCGACTGCACGGCAACACCGGACAGAGACGCCGACGAAGCCGCCTCGACGCGCACGGCGACGAGGTCGCCCGGCGCGAGATCCTCCGCCCCGCTCTCCGCGAGGACCGTCCGGTGGTCGGCCGCACGCCCGTAGTGTACCCCCGATCGGCTCTCCCCTTCGAGGAGGACCTCGACGACGCACCCGATCCGCCGTTCGTTCTCCTCCAGCGCGATCCGGCGCTGTCGCTCGAGGACCGTCTGCAGACGACGTTGCTTGACGTCCTCGGAGACGTCGTCCCCGAGACGCGCGCTCGCCGTCCCAGGCCGCGGCGAGTACTTGGCGGCGAAGATCGATCCAAACCGCACCCGTTCGACGAGGTCCATCGACGCGGCGAAGTCCGACTCCGACTCCCCGGGGAACCCGACGATGAGGTCAGTCGTCACGTTGATCCCGGGTACCGTCGCTCGGGCGCGGGCGACCCGCTCCAGGAAGCGCTCCTTCGTGTAGCCGCGGTTCATCGCCGCGAGGATCCGATCGCTCCCGGACTGACAGGCGACGTGAAGATGCGGGCAGACGTTGTCCACCGTCGCCATCGCCTCCAACAGCTCGTCCGACAGGTCGCGTGGGTGTGAGCTCGTGAATCGGATCCGATCCGGACCGCACGCGGCGACCCGGCGGAGGAGGCTGACGAAGTCCCCGAACGCCGGGCGATCCTGCCCGTACGAGTTCACGTTCTGGCCGAGGAGGAGGATCTCGCGATACCCCGCAGAGACCGCTTCGGTGACCTCAGCGCAGATCCGCTCCGGCGCGCGGCTGCGCATCGGACCGCGGGCGAACGGAACGACGCAGTAACTGCAGAAATTGGAGCACCCCTCGGTGATCGTCACCATCGCCGTCACCGAGCTCGATCGAAGAGAGGGAACCTCGTCGATCGTCTCCCGACCGACCGCGACCGGTCGGCTCCGTCCGGTCGCCTCCTCGATCAACCCGGGAAGGCTCGCGTGCCCGCTCGCGCCGAAGACGAAATCGACCGCCGGGAACCGATCGAGGAGCGTCTTCCCTCGGATCTCGCCGAGGCATCCTCCGATCCCAAGGAGGACGGGGCGGCGGCGCCTCTCCTCGACCACGGCGCCGATCCGCCCGTACACCTTCTCCTCCGCCTTCTGACGCACCATGCACCCGTTGAAGATCACGACGTCGGCGTCACCGATCTCGTCCACCGAGACGTACCCGGCGCGGCGGAGGACGCCGGCGATCCCCTCCGACTGGTGTCGGTTCATCTGACAGCCCCAGGTCTCGATGTACAGGCGCTTTCCCATGATTGCGCGATGACTATACCGAATCGCGGAAAGCGGGTCCATTGCCCAACAGAACGCCACTACCGGCCGTTGGACATCCGGGCTGGCCGACGTTCCGACGGGTCCGGTACACTCGCCGGGCGATGTTGCGCCGTTGCGATCGGTACTTGCTCCGCGAGATGGTTGGGCCGTTCTTCCTCGCCCTCACCGGCCTCGTTCTGTTCATTCTCCTCAACATCATCCTGTCGCTCTCCGACTTGATGGTCGATCGAGGGATCGGGATGCTGACCCTGCTCCGCATCGTCGTCCTGAAGATGCCGAGCCTCCTCGTCATCGCCGTCCCGATGAGCGCGCTGTTCGCCACGTTTCTCGGCCTCGGCCGACTCGCACATGATCGCGAGATCGTCGCGCTCGAGTCGCTCGGGATCCCGCTCCGGCGCATCCTCCTCCCGCTGATCCTCGCCGCCGCCGCCATCGGGTCCGTCGACTTCGCCGTCTACAACTGGGGCGTCCCGGCGTCCGAACACGCGTACCAACAGGCGTTGCGCGGGGTCATCTTCCGTCAGGGCGTCCCCCGGATCACCGCCAACACCTTCTTCAAGGGCGCCGACAACCAGTTCTTCTACGTCCGTCGCTACGATGAGGAGGAGGGCCGGCTGCACGACGTCCTCATCTACGACACGACCGGTCGCCTCTTCCCCCACGCCGAATCGCAGGTGACGTCGATCACGGCGGAGACGGGCGAGTGGACGGGCGACGCCTGGCGCCTCGAGTCGGGCAACGTGTACGGGTTCGACGACGCCGGGATCCTCGCCTACTCGGGGAGCTTCGACGAGCTGTCGATCCCGCTCGATCAGAGCGTGGACGAGATCCTCTCCCGCTCGCGGACGCCGGCCGAGATGGGGATCGCTGAGCTCGCGCGGAGGATCGACGTCGCTCGACGAACCGGGCAACGATCAGACGAGTTCGTCGTCGAAATGCACCTCAAGATCTCTCTCCCGCTGGCGACGATCGTGTTCGTCCTCCTCGGCGGGGCGATGAGCCTGATGTTCACGCCGCGCAGCCGAGCGGTCGGAGTCGTCGCCGGCCTCCTTCTCGTCGCCCTGTTCCAGGGCGTCCTCTGGTGGACGCAGACCCTCGGTCGGCGGGGCGCGATGAACCCGGTTCTCTCCGCCTGGTTCCCCGACATCCTCTTCGGGCTCGTCGGGCTCGCCCTGTTCGTCTGGCTCGACCGCCTCGCGTCGCGGGAGATCTGGCGCCGCCTCCGGCGGCTGATCCCGTTCGCCCTCGTCCTGCTGTCGCTCGGCATTCCTTGCCTCGGAGACGAGATCCCGCTCCATCTCGAGAGCGATCGTCTGGAGATCTCCGAGGATCGGAAGGAGATTCAGGCCGAGGGGAACGTCCGACTGACGATCGAGGAGATCGAACTCGACGCTGACGCCGTCTCCCTCGTCGAGGACGAATCGGGTGCGTGGCAGCTCTCGGCCGCCGGGGGCGTCCGTCTCCGCTTCGCCGACGACATCGACCTGTCCGCCGACGCCCTCGACGCGGTCACCACCGTCGACGAGGGCGTCCGCCTCCGCCGCGTCCACGCGGAGGGGTTCTCGGGCACGACGAGTTTCGTCAACGATCTCGACGAGGAGCACACCGTCTACTTCCGCGCCGCGTCCGCGCTCGTCGACTTCGACGAGGACGGCGAGATCCGCCGGATCGAGGCCGACGGCGGCGCGCTCACGACGTGCGACTGCTGCGGAGTCGGCTTCGAGCGGCAGCCGTACGTCGCCGAAGCGCGCCGGATGATTCTCTACCCGGATCGCCTGATCGTCGCGTTCGATCTCGTCGCTCGCGCGGGCGGCATCCGGGTCTTCTGGCTTCCGGTCTACGTCTGGCCTCTCGACGAAACCCTCGACAGCCCGTTCTTCCCGTCGATCGGTCGGAGCAGCCTGCGTGGGTGGTTCCTCAAGTGGAACGTGCCGTTCTTCCTGAGCGAGGCGGTCTACGGCGCAGTCCTGTTCGACTACTACAGCCGCTACACCGAAGTCGGCCTCGGCGGAAACCTCCACTACGACGTCGCCGGAAATCGCGGCAGCGTCTCGGTCTATCGCTTCCCCGCGGTCGTCGGCGACTCGGTCTTCGAGTTCTCGCTCGATCACCGCCTTCCCCTCGGCGAGGTCTGGACCGGAGAAGCGACCGTCGACTACCGGACCGCCGGCGACACGACCGAGCTCGACTTCGCCGCGAACCTGCGCGGATCGGTCGACGGGTGGGACATTCGCGTCTCCGCGTCGCAGGAAACCGAAGAGGAGACCGACGACGGCGAGGAAGACGAGCTGTGGGTCGCCGAGCGGATCCCGGAGATCTCGATCGCGCACAGCGCGTTCGGCGAAGCGCTGACCGTCCGGCCGAGTGTCGAGCTCGGCCGGTATCGCGAGTGGACCGAGAGCACCCCGACGACCGCGGCGACGCGCGTCCGGGGTACACTTCAGCTCGGCACCCCGACGAGCGAGTTGCTCGGCATCCGGGTCACGCCCCGCCTCGATCTGCAGGGGACGCTCTACCAGGGCGCCGATGTCGATCAGTCGCGCGGGACCGTTCGCGCTTCGGTCTCGGCGAGCCGGGGGGGCGTCAGCGCGTTGTACGACCTGACCGTCGTTCAGGGGTCGAGCCCGTTCGCATTCGACGCCGAGGTCGCCGCCCATCATCTCGGTATCATCGTGAGCGATCGCGATCGAGCGACGCTGACGCTCGCCGGCGGCGTCTCGTTCGACACGATGGAGCTCGACACCGTCACGGCGAGCCTGATCTGGACGGATTGGGCCGACTGGACCCTGTCCGCCGAGTACGACCCGACCAACCTCACGCTCGATTCGGTCCGCCTCGCCGGCGACTGGTCGTCGGGTGGAATCGGCGCAGCGTGGGCGATTCCGTACGCGCCGATCGACGGCGCATTCGAGACGATCACGCTCGACGTCGACGTCTCCGGGGATGCGTGGTCGCTCGACGTCGACCTGAGCCTCCTCCACGGCCAGCTCTCGGCGACGACCGCACTCGCGGCGGCCTACGGCGGCGAAGGGTTCGATCTACGCGCCGAGGCCGAGTTCGCCGATCTCGGTCTGTCGAGCATCCGCCTGTCGTCCGAGATCTCGATCGACCCCGGCTGGGGAGCGAAGGTCGATTGGGCCTACGACGGCGGCGTGCTGTCGTTCGCCGGCGTTCGGTACGGGCTCTTCTGGGACATCGGCGGGTGCCTCCGCCTCGGCGTCGACCGCGAGGCATCGGAGACGTGGGTCTACGTCTCGATCCTCGCCTTCCCCGAGGCGATCATCCGCTACGCCCCGGTCACCTCACAGATCGACCTCGGCGATTAGGCGGCGTGCGGAATCCCGACCCGACATCGCTCCCCGCGCTGTGGCATAATCGGCTCGGGTTGTGAAAGGAGGGGACATGGAGCCCGATCTCTCTGCACTCGTCTACGTCTTGATTGCCGCCATCCTTCTCGGCAAGTTCATCGGTACCGGCCTCTGCGGCGGCGGGACTTGCGGCTGAATGCGCAGTAGAGCTTCGCGCCGCGGCGGCGGCACATGTGGCTAACAGCGAGAACCGTTCCACACCGCTGCGGCGGCGGGACTTGCGGCTGAATGCGCAGTAGAGCTTCACGCCGCGGCGGCGGTACATGTGGCTAGCAGCGGAACCCGTTTCACGCCGCGCGGCGAACACAGGGTTCCGAATCGCGAGAAAGCTGCACGCCGCTGCGGCTGTACTTGCGGCTAGCGACGCGTGAGAGTTCCACGGAGCGCGCTCTGCTGTAGCGAGCCGCCATGTGCGGCTCGCCGCGCCGATCCGATATCATCCGCCCATGCTTCTCGGCATCGCCCAGACGAACCCAACGTTCGGAGATCGCGACGGGAACATCGAGAACGCCCTCAACGCGCTCGCCTCGGAGCGGGCCGATCTGTGGGTCCTTCCTGAGTTCTTCGCCACCGGGTACCAATTCACGTCCCGCGAAGAGGCTGCGGCATTCGCCGAGCCGGTCCCCGACGGACCGACGACCGCCGCCCTTGCCGGCTTCTGCCGCGACCGCGGCTGCCACGTCGTCGCCGGCCTCCCCGAAGCCGCAGATGGCAGCGTCTTCAACGCCGCCGTCCTCGTCGGACCGAGCGGGCTCGTCTCCAGCTACCGGAAGATCCACCTATTCGGCGAGGAGACCGTGCTGTTCACGCCCGGCGACCGTCCGTTCGCAGTCGACGACATCGGGACCGCGCGCGTCGGGGTGATGGTCTGCTTCGACCACCTCTTCCCCGAGTCGGCGCGGTCGTTGGCCCTCCTCGGCGCAGACGTGATCGCGCACCCGTCGAACCTGATCATCCCCGACCTCGCCCAACGGACGATGACCGTCCGCGCGCTGGAGAACGGCGTGTTCACCGCGACCGCCAATCGCGTCGGCGAGGAGGCGCGATCGGAGACGGTCCTTCGCTACACCGGCCTGAGCCAGATCGTCTCCCCGAAAGGAGAGATCCTCGCCCGCCTATCGGCCGATCGCCCCGAGGTCGCCGTCGTCGACATCGACCCCGACGCGGCGCGGTCGAAGCGTCTCACCGCGCGCAACGACAAGCTCGCCGACCGTCGTCCCGACCTGTACTGTCTCGGAGGCATCGGTTGATCGAGCCGGGACTGGCCAACGAACGGACCTGGACGATCACCGTCGATCATCTCGCCAGCCGCTACGGGAGCGGGCTTGTTGACGTTCTCGCAACTCCGGCTCTCGTCGCGTTCTGCGAGGAGACGGCGCGCGGCGCGGTCGATCCGCTCCTCCCGGAGGGGGAGACGTCCGTCGGGACCGCGATCGAGCTGACGCACACCGCGCCGACCCCGCCGGGGCAGACGGTCACCGTCACCGCGCGTCTCACCGCCGTCGACGGGCGCCGCCTCACGTTCGAAATCGAGGCGCGGGACGGGGTCGAGCCGATCGGGCGAGGGAAGCACGCGCGAGCGATCGTCGAGCGGGAGCGATTCGAGCGCCGCGTCGCCGAAAAGGCAGACGCAGTCTGAGCGAAATCGCTCCCAGTCAGCCGACACGCGAAGCCCACTCTCTCTTCACGTGGCATTCACAATCCGGGGGCATCCTCCGCGTTGAGCTGCAGAGATGCAGCTCTCCGCTAACCTCCTTGCGGATAGCCACCACACCGGCTGGGGAGACTCCTCCGGGGTCTCCCCGGTTGCCTTTCTGGGGTTCCTCTCGGCTCTGCCCGCGCGCTCGCTGTCGTCCGTCTTCGCGATCGACGGCGACCAGGCTCACCAATCTCACTGGTTCCTGACAACGTGAAGCGAGCCATCCCCCGCCGTCGGCCCGTCGGCTCGTTCGATCCTCGCCGACATGAAGCGAGTTATCCCCCGCCATCGGCCCGTCGGCTCGTTCGATCCTCGCCGACATGAAGCAAGCTATCCCCCGCCGTCGGCTCTTTCGATCCTCGCTGACATGAAGCGAGCTATCCCCCGCCGTCGGCCCGTCGGCTCGTTCGATCCTCGCCGACATGAAGCAAGCTATCCCCCGCCGACGGCCCGTCGGCTCGTTCGATCCTCGCCGACATGAAGCAAGCTATCCCCCGCCGACGGGGGGGAGGATCGTCAGCCGATCCCCGTCGCGCAGGACGGTCCGAAACCCTTCGCGAAGGGTGACGTTGCCTCCGTTGACCAGGGCGTTGATGTGACGGCGGAACGCGCCACGCTCGTCGAACAGGCGCGCCCGAGCGAGCGGGTGTCGATCGACCCAGGCCCCGATCGCCGTCTCGACGTCCGTCCCCTCCGGAACCTCGAGCGTCCGGTAGCCTTCGTCGAGTTCGCGCTTGAACGAGAAGGCGACTTCGAGTTCGATCCTCATCGCCCGCCGATCAGCCGCCGGGAGATCTCGTTGTGTTGCGGGATGAGGCCGTAGATCGCTTCGTCGACCAAGCGGCCGTCGCGGACCCTCCACGCCCCGTTCACCATCGCGAAGTCGACCCGATCGGCGGCGCAGTGAACGAGGGCTGCCAGCGGATCGGACGATGCACCGGCGAACGCGATTTCAGCGAGGTCGAACGCGATCAGATCGGCCGCCTTCCCCGGCTCGATCGAGCCGATCTCGTCCTCGCGATGGAGGACCGCTGCGCCGCCGGCCGTTGCCATTCGAAGCGCCTCGCGCGCGGTCATCGCGTCGGCCCCGTGAGCGACCCGCTGGAGAAGCATCGCCTGACGAACCTCGCGGATCATGTTCGACGTGTCGTTCGACGCCGAGCCGTCGACGCCGAGTCCGATCTTGACGTGGGTCTCCTTGAGCGTGGTGACCGGGGCAATCCCGGAACCGAGGGTCATGTTCGAACTCGGGCAGTGGGCCATCCCGACCCCCGCGTTCGATAGCTTGGCGATGTCTGCGTCGTCGAGGACGACGAGGTGTGCGAACCAGACATCGTCGCGCAACCAGCCGAGATCCTCCATCAGGTCGACCGGGCGAACCCCGAACCGGCGCTGGCAGTAGGCCTCCTCATCGTGGGTCTCGGCGAGGTGCGTGTGCATCAACACGCCGTGCTCCTCGGCGAGCGTGACCGTCTGGCGCATCAGGTCTGCCGTCACCGAGAACGGCGAGCACGGGGCGAGCGCGATGCGCAGCATCGCCAGCGGCGCCGGATCGTGATGCGTCTCGATCGCCCGCTGGGAGTCGCGCAGGATCTCGTCTTCGGTCTGCACGACCGAGTCGGGCGGGAGGCCGCCGTCTTTCTTGGAGAGCGACATCGATCCGCGACAGGGATGGAATCGAATCCCCGCCTGACGTGCGCCGTCGATGTCAGCGTCGAGGATCGCGCCCCCGCCGCGCGGGAAGACGTAGCAGTGGTCGGTCGTCGTCGTCGCTCCCGAGAGCAGAAGTTCGCTGCACGCCACCGCCGACGCGACCCGCATCGCCTCCTCATCGAGTCCCTTCCATCGCTCGTAGAGGAAGACGAGCCAGTCGAACAGCTTCGCGTCGGAGGCGCCGGGCACGTTGCGGAAGAGCGCCTGGTACAGGTGATGGTGAACGTTGACGAACCCGGGAAGGAGAACCTTGTCCCGGCCGAGAACGAACTCGTCGGCGTCGATGCCGGCGGCATCCGATCCGACATCGACGATCCGGTTGCCCTCGACCAGGACGTAGCCGCACTCGATCTCACGTCCGGCGGCATCCATCGTCGCCACGAGGTCGAAGTCGGCGAAGAGCGTTCTCATCGTCTATCCGGCGAGGTCGATCGTGCTCGCCGTCTCCAGGAACGCCGCCAGCAGGGCGATCGTCGCCTCGATGTCGTTCACGTGGACGGTCTCCACCACCGAGTGCACGTAGCGCGTCGGGATGCACAGCGCCATCGCCGCCGAGCCGGCGCGCGCCAGCTGCAGCGCGGCCGCGTCGGTCCCGCCCTTCCCCGGAACGACGATCTGGTACGGAATCTCCCGTTCGTCAGCCAGCGCCCGCAGCGCCCGCACGAGCGGTGGATGCCAGATCGCTCGAGCATCCTTGAGGGTGATCGCCGTCCCGCCGCCGAGTTTCGAGACCTGCTTGCACTCGTCGACACCGGCCATGTCGGCGGCGACGCAGACGTCGAGGGCGATCGCGATGTCCGGATCGACCCGATACCCGGCGACGTGCGCCCCACGCAGGCCGACCTCTTCCTGGGTCGTCGCGATCAAGTAGAGGTCGCAGTCGAGCTTGCTCGCCCGTTTCATCGCCTCGATGGCGATGTAGACGCCGAGCCGGTCGTCGAGCGCCTTTCCGGAGACGACATCACCGTACTCGACGTACTCCTGCCGGAGCGTGACGACGTCGCCGACCGAGACCTGCGCCGCCACCGCCTCGCCGGACAGACCGACGTCGACGAACAGGTCCTCCATCGTCACCGGCTTCTTGCGCTCTTCGTCGGTCAGGATGTGGATCGGCTTGCGTCCGATGCACCCCGGGAGGATCCCGTCGTTCGTGTGCACGTCGACCCGCTGTGCGACGAGCGTCACCGGGTCGAACCCGCCGAGCGGCTGAATCCGCAGGAATCCTGACCCCTCTTCGATGTGGCTGACGAGGAAGCCGATCTCGTCCATGTGCCCGGCGACGAGCACGGTCGGTCCATCCCCCTTCTTGTGGGCGATGAGGTTTCCCATCGGGTCGACGTCGACCGAGTCGACGTGGTCCTCCAGCGCATCCAGGACGACTTGGCGAACCGGCGCCTCGTAGCCCGAGACTCCGTAGGCCTCGCTCATCCGCTTCAGAAGTTCCATGCAGCCTCCTTTGGACAGGCATAGTGTAGTCCTTCGCCGGCCCGGTTCAATCGTTTGTCGCTCCTTGCGAGAGGCGAGTACCATCCGGTCATGATCCCGATTCGCGACACGTTGCCGAGCCGTCGGTTTCCGGTCGTCACCGTCGCCCTAATCCTCGTCAACCTGCTCGTCTTCCTCTATCAGGGCTACCTTCAGACGCGGCCGGTCGAGCTGAACGACGGCATCGCGTGGCAAGACGAGGGTCTCTCTCCACCCCCCGCATTCGACCCGACGTCGTACCGAACGCACCGTCTCTCGGGAGGCGATCCGGCCCTCTATCCGATCTCGGCGAACGACCGGTTCATCTCGCAGTACGCGCTCGTCGCCGCCGAGCTCCTCCGCGGGGAAGACCTCCCGCCGTCGATCCCCGTTCCGCTCTGGGTCACGCTCCTGACGTCGATGTTCCTGCACGGCGGGCTGATGCATCTACTCGGGAACATGCTCTATCTGTGGATCTTCGGCGACAACGTCGAAGACGCGATGGGACCGGTTCGATTCCTCACGTTCTACGTCCTCTGCGGCGTGGCGGCCGCGTTCGCCCAAATCGCCGTCGATCCTGGGAGCACGATCCCGCTCATCGGTGCCTCCGGCGCGATTGCCGGCGTCCTCGCCGCCTACTTCATGCTCTTCCCCTACGCCCGCGTCATCACGCTGATCCCGATCTTCTTCTTCCTCCGCCTCGTCTCGATCCCGGCCCTGTTCCTGCTCGGATTCTGGTTCCTCCTCCAGGTCATCAGCGGCGCCGGATCCCTCGGCGACGCCGGTGGCATCGCGTGGTTCGCCCACATCGGCGGGTTCATCGCCGGGGCGATCCTCGTCTTCCCCCTTCGACGCCGCGGCGTCCCGGTCGCCCTGCTGCGCCTGATCCGGAGGGGACGTAGTTAAGCCTTCCCGAGCGGTCCTATGTCACGTCCGAACCCCCCGGCCGCCTTCACATCCGGTCACCGACCTGCTACCATGTGTGGCGCGTATCACGATCGATCGCTAAAGGGGTGATGAGGTATGAAGAAGGGTGCGGCTCTCGCGTGCGCCGTGTTCTTGCTTTTTTTCGTCGGTTATCTTGTAACAGCGGGGGATCTGGTGGCGCGGCGTGTGATCGTCATCACCAATGATCACGAGTTCACCGTCGAGAACGGGGTCTGCTCGGGAAGCGGAACGGAAGAAGACCCCTACGTCATCGAGAACTGGTCGATCGACGCCGGGCTCGACGAGTACGGAATCCGCATCCACGGCACGACGCGACCGTTCGTGATCCGCAACGTCGAGATCAGCGGCGCGTCCAAGTCCGGCATCTACCTCAGCTACGTCCAGAACGGGACGATCGAGGATTCCTTGTTCGAGTCGAACTGGGTTGGCGTCACCCTCAATTTCTCCTCGTTCAACCTGATCACGGGATGCGCGTTCGTCACGAGCACCGACGGAATCCACGCCTACTTCTCCCACTCGAACGAGATCGTCGCCTGCACGTTCGATCGCAACGACACGGCGATCTGGCTCGACGCCTCCAACGGAAACGGGGTCTCGGCGAACCTGATCGCCGACTCGCACATGGGGGTCTACCTGAACCTCGGTTCGGTCGGGAATCGCGTCGTCAGCAACGCGTTCGTCGGCAACCTGCACCACGCCTACGCCCACGATCCGAACGAGTGGGACAACGGGAGCCAAGGGAACTACTGGGACGACTTCGAGGCGATCGACGCGAACGCGGACGGGATCTGGGACACGGAGTATCTGATCTCGCGAGACGGGGAGAGCGACGGATTCCCGCTCGTACGACATCCGCTCGTTCCGGAGCCGCCTCCGGCGACCTGTCCGTAGGTCGGCCCGAGGTTCGATCTCTCGGGGACTAGTCGAGCGGAACGAAGCGGTTCTCCGACCAGTACGCATCGCGTAGCGCGTCATCCTCCCGGAGGAGGAGCTGGTAGTGTCCGTTCTCCCAGTCGGCGAGTTCGTGCAGGAACCTTGACGCGGTCTCGTCGTCTGCACGTTCGGCGGACGTCGCGTAGAACTCGTACGCCGTCTTCTCGAAGAGGATCCCGATCGACAGCGCCGACATCTCCACGTGCCGACCGCGAATGCGACGGCGGAAGTCAGCGGAGAAGATCGATGCCGTTCCGTCCGGCAGCCAGCGCTCGCCGAGGACGACGCTCGGATCCCACCCCGTCCCGTCGAGGATCGATCGATACTCCTTCTGAAGCGCGTCGAAGTGCCGGCGTTCCTCCTCGGCGAGGTGGGCGAAGACGTCCCGCGCTCCCGAATCGTCGCTCTGCTGCGCCGCCAACGTGTAGAACTCGAACCCGTCACGCTCAGCGCGCAACGCGTCCTCCAGAATCACGGTCAACCGACGCTCGTCCATTCCTTCCCCTTTTCCGCGGCAAGCATACCGGATTCCCGCTTCGCGGCCGCCCGGGCGCGGGTTGGCTTTCCTCCCGCTGCCTCCTACACTGGACGCCGGCAGCGTCGAGGGAAAGGATCCCATGAGTTCAGATCGTCTGTTTGAGCGCGTTCGAGACGAGGTTTCGTACTCGCTTCTCCATGTTCCCGTGTCCGACTTGAGAGAGGGTCAGCGCATCGGGCAGTGCTTCCTCGTCCGACACAAGGCCCAGCGCTCGACGAGAAAGGGCGACCCGTACCTCGAAATCGTCCTCGCTGATCGCACGGGAACGATCCCGGCGCGGGCCTGGTCGCAGGCTGCGGAGCGATACGCGGACCAGTTCAGCGAAGGGGACTTCGTCTTCGTCGAGGGGCGGACGGAGACGTACCGCAACGACCTCCAGATGATCGTCGAGTCGATCCGCCGACTGACCGCCTACGAGAAGGAGGAGGGGCAGCTCCCCGACTTCGACGCCAGCCTCCTCGTTCCGGCGAGCGAACGCGACGCGGAGTCGATGTGGTCCGAGTTGCTCGCCCTGGCGAACATGATCGACCCCGCGCCGCTGCGAGACCTGACCGTCGGAATCCTCGAGGAGCGCAAGGCGGCCTTCATCGAGGCCCCCGCGGCCATCCACAAGCATCACGCGTACATCGGCGGCCTGCTCGAGCACACGCTCGAAGTGGCGGTCGGAGTCGACGCCTACGCGCGGTCGCAAGCCGCCCTCGGCCTGCACGTCGGGCTCTGCCTCGCCGGCGCCATCCTTCACGACGTCGGCAAGCTGGAGGAGATCGGGAACCCGATCGCCCCGCGCCACACCCTCACCGGGGAACTCATCGGGCACATCCTCCTCGGCCGCGACATCGTTCGCGAGGCCGCTCGCGCGCTCGAGTGGGCCGATCCGAGGCTTCCGCAGCTGTTGGAGCACATCCTCGTCTCACACCACGGGATCCTCGAGTACGGCGCCGCCGTCGTTCCGAAGATCCCAGAGGCGGTCTGCATCTATCACTTCGACAACCTGTCGGCGAAGCTGAACATGATGCGGATCCACCTCGCCTCGGACGCCGAGAAGGGCGACTTCACCGCGTGGAGTCCCGACCTCGGCTGTCGCGTGTTCAAGAGCCGTCTCATCGAGGAATAGCTCTCGATGGAGCGCCGTCGCGATTGCGAGTGGTCCCGGTCCTCCCTAGAATCGTCTCCATCGATGGGCCCCACACCATCGGCATCGGCGCCCCTGGGGCGGCGATGACATCGGAGGGATCCACAGCCATGAGAACGGACTACTGCGGACGATTGGCGAGCACGGACGTCGGCCGAACCGTCGAGCTGACCGGATGGGTCAGCCGCCGCCGGGACTTCGGGACGATCACGTTCGTCGATCTGCGCGACCGAACCGGCATCATTCAGCTCTTGTTCTCGGGAGAGGGAGACGATGACGCGACGGCGATCGCCCACAGTCTCAACCGCGAGGACGTCGTCGCCGTTCGCGGGACCGTTCACCCACGGAGCGACGGCAACGTCAATCCCGACATGCTGACCGGAGAGATCGAAGTGCACGCGGAATCGATCGACCTGCTGAACCGCTCCAAGACCCCGCCGTTCCTGATCGAAGGAGACGGCTCCGACACCACCGAGGAGACGCGCCTTCGCTACCGGTATGTCGATCTACGGCGCAACCGGCTGCAGTCGAGCCTCGAGCTCCGCCATCGGGTGTTCAAGGCGACCCGCGACATCTTCGCCGAGAACGGATTCCTCGAGATCGAGACCCCGTTCCTGACCAAGTCGACCCCCGAAGGGGCGCGAGACTTCCTCGTCCCCAGCCGCGTCCACCCCGGATCGTTCTACGCGCTTCCGCAGTCGCCGCAGCTGTTCAAGCAGCTCCTGATGATCGGCGGCGTCGACCGCTACATGCAGCTCGTCCGCTGCTTCCGCGACGAGGACCTCCGCGCGGACCGCCAGCCCGAATTCACCCAGCTCGACCTCGAGATCTCGTTCCCCAACGGGAAGGACGAGATCCTCGACATACTCGAGAAGGCGATGGTTCACGTCTTCAGCAAGACCCTGTCGGTCGATCTGCCACACCCGTTTCCGCGACTCACCTACGCCGAAGCGATGGCGCGGTTCGGCAGCGACAAGCCGGATCTTCGGTTCGGCATGGAGATTCACGACGTCTCAGAGCGCGTCGGGGGAAGCGGGTTCCGCGTCTTCTCCGAGGCGGTCGCGTCAGGTGGCCGCGTCGCCGGGCTCCTGGCGAAGGGGTGCGCCGCCTACTCCCGGTCGGCGATCGACCGTCTCCAGGAGGTCGCCGTCGCCGCGGGCGCCAAGGGGCTCGTCTGGCTCAAGGTTGTCGACGAAATCGAGTCGCCAATCGCCAGGTTCCTCGACGCAGCGGAGATCGACGGGATCGTCGAGGCGTTCCAAGCGGAGACGGGAGACTTGATCCTTCTCCTCGCCGGCGAGGGAATCGAACGTCCACTCGGCGAGCTGCGGCTCGCCGTCGCGCGGGACGAGGGGCTCGTCGAAGACGGCTGGAAGATCCTCTGGATCACCGACTTCCCGGTGTTCGAGCTTGGCGAGGACGGTGCGCTGACCAGCTCCCACCACCCGTTCACGTCCCCGCGAGCGGAGGATATCGACCAGCTCGAATCGAACCCGCTTGCGGCTCGCTCGAACGCCTACGACCTCGTCCTGAACGGAACCGAACTCGGCAGCGGGAGCATCCGAATCCATCAGCGAGAGCTGCAGGAGCGGATCTTCCGGCTTCTCGGCATCACCCCGGAGGAGGCGACGTTGCGGTTCGGGTTCTTCCTCGATGCGCTCGACTACGGCACGCCGCCGCACGGAGGATTCGCCCTCGGGATGGACCGTCTGGTGATGATGCTGGCCAAGGAGGAGTCGCTCCGCGACGTGATCGCGTTTCCGAAGACGGCGACCGGTGCCTGTCCGCTGACCGGAGCGCCGATGCCGGTCTCGCCGCATCAGCTCTCCGACGTCGGACTGGCTCTGCGGGAGGAGTGATGTCCGTCCGGCGCGCGATCTTCGTCGCAGGTCTGCTCGGCGCCGCGGCCCTCCTCGCGATCGCGCTCGCCGGGGGACTGGAGACGGTCGACTTCGCGTCGGGCCGCATCCTGTCGGAGGGGACTGCACCCCCTCCGTCGGATCGGGGGTGGAGAGGAGATCTGGGCGGAACGCTCGGCGTGCCGGGCTTCGATCCGTTCAAGATCCTCCTCCCCGTCTGCCTCGGACTCCTCGTCGTCTCGGTCGCGTTCTCGATCCGGGATCGCAGCGTCCGTCCCCATCTGCTGGCGAGCATCCTCCTGTTCGCCGCAGCGGTGTTGGTGATGAACTTCGTGATTCCTCAGCCGGCGAAGGAGACCGAGCCGCTCGTCGAGGAAGAGGGGACGGCTCCCGTCGACGACGAGGTGCCGCGCGCGACCGGCGTCCCCCGTGCGCGGGTCGAGCCCCCTCCGTCCGCGACGGGATCCCGATGGCCGATCATCGTTTCGTCGGCCCTCGCCGCCTCCCTGATCGGACTCGTCGCCTGGCCGATTGCCGCCCGCTGGCTCCGCCGCCGGCGCTCGAGCGGAGCGCCGTCGGAGGCGACCGCCCTCCTCGAGATCGCCGCCAACGCCGCCCGGGAGATCGAGTCCGGCGAGGACCCGATCGGCGTCGTCCAGCGCTGCTACGCGCGGATGCTCCACGCCCTCTCCGAGCGCGCGAGCGTCGATCCGACCTATCGGACGCCGCGCGAGTTCGCGGCGAGCCTCCGCGACGCGGGGCTCGGCGGACCGAGCGTCGACGCGTTGACCGAGATGTTCGAGTTCGTCCGCTACGGCGGCCGCACCGACGAACCATTCGCACAGCGCGCCCACGCGTGTCTGTCAGCTCTGAGGCTCGGTCACGATGCGGTCTGACAAGCCAGGGCGCAAGGGGCTGCGCAGGGTCGTCGTTCCCCTCGCCGTCGCCCTCCTCGGAGGCGCTCTGTACGTCGTCGCGAGCGGGCGCTGGCAGGCGATCTACGTCTTCCTCGTGCAGTTCCACCAGCGCAGCCTCTGGTCGACGGTCGTCGCCCTCTCGATCCCCCTCCTCGTCCTCGCACTCATCCGAGGGTGGGGGGTGGAGGACGTCCCGTACGAGGAGGAGGCGGTCGAACTCGGCTCGGGTCGGCTCCGGCGGATCGCCCGCCGGGTCGCGGGGGCACGACGCAACGTCTACTTGCAGGCGCTCCTCGTCGACGAACTCTCCGAGGCGGCGTCGGAGGTCATCGCGATCAACGAAGGGCTGGACCTCGCCAAGGTGCGGAAGCTCTGCCGCTCGGGAGCGTGGACACGCGACCGCGATCTCGCGACCCTGATCCGAGATCGGCAGCTTCCCGGCGAAGACGAAACTCCGTTCACCCACCGGTTCGAGCGCGTCCTCGACGCGGTCGAGCGTGCACTCAGAGGAGGTATACGTTGAACCCTGCCCAGGTCGGAGAGTCGGCGAGCGCGATCCTCGATCGCGTCGGAGAAGCGATCGTCGGGAAGCGCGAGGTCCTCCGCCACGTCCTGACAGCGATCCTGGCGCGGGGGCACGTCCTGTTCGAGGACGTCCCCGGCCTCGCCAAGACGATGATCGCCGATTGCTTCGCCCAGACCCTCGGGATGGAGTTCCGGCGAATCCAGTTCACGCCCGATCTCCTCCCGACAGACATCACCGGGTCCCACATCTACGATCGGAATCGAAGCGAGTTCGTCCTCGTCCCCGGTCCAATCGTCGCCAACATCATCCTCGCCGACGAGATCAACCGGGCCACGCCGAAGACCCAGTCCGCTCTGCTGGAGGCGATGCAGGAGGGGCAGGTCTCGATCGGCGGCGAGACGCGTCCGCTTCCGAGCCCGTTTCTCGTGATCGGTACCCAGAACCCGATCGAGTACGAAGGCACGTTCCCCCTTCCCGAAGCCCAGCTCGACCGATTCCTCGTCCGGCTCGACGTCGGGTATCCGTCCGAAGCGGAGGAGATCGAGATCCTCCGGCGTCGCGTCGCGCGACGAGCCGACGACGTCGCCCTCGACGCCGTCTGCGCCACGTCGGACGTTCTCGCGATGCAAGACGCGGTGGAGGACGTTCACGTCGCCCCCGACATCGAGCGCTACGTCGTCGACCTCGTCCGTCGGACGCGCGATCACGCCAGCCTGTACATCGGCGCAAGCCCCCGCGGATCGCTCGCCCTGCTCAAGCTCGCCCGCGCCCGCGCGGCGATCGACGGCCGCGACTTCGTCCTTCCCGACGACGTCAAGACGCTCGCCGTCCCCGCGCTCGCGCACCGGCTCCTGCTCAACCCGGACCTCTGGGCTCGGCGAACGACGACGGCCGACGTTCTCGACGCGATCCTCCAGACGACCCCGGTTCCGAAGGTTCGCTAGATCGTGTCCACGCGTCGCCGCGCGCTCTACGCGTTCGTTCTCGGTGTCGGACTGGCGCTGTTTGGCTTCCTCCAGTGTCAGGGAACCACGGTCGCACTCTGCCTCCCCTTCCTGTGCTACGCCGCTGCGCTCGTCGTCTCCAATGCGATCACGCGCCCGCCGCGCCTCCGGGTCGGTCGCGCCCTCTCGTCGGCTCGCATCCCCGAGGACGAGGAGACGGAGGTCACGCTCTCCGTCACCAACGACGGGGAGTGCGACGCGTTCCTCTCCCTGTGCGACGAGATCCCTCCGCAGACGACCGTCGTCTCCGGTCGGGCACGTGTCGTCGGGCGGCTTCGCGCCGGCGAGACCTGGTCGCAGAGCTACACCCTATCGGCGACGCGAGGAGCCCACACCCAGCGGACCGTCTCTGGAGCGATCTGGGCCCGGTGGGGTCTTGCCGTCCGCGACCTCACGATCCGGCGGGAGACGCGCCTCGCGTCCCTGCCGACCTGCGAGTCGCTCGGCGACATCGAGATTCGTCCTCGGCGCACGCACGCGTTCGCCGGGTCGATCCGCACCGGTCGCTCCGGGTCGGGTCTGGAGGTTCTCGGGTGCCGCGAGTACGCGCTCGGCGACGACATCCGCCGGATCAACTGGCGCGCGTCGGCGCGACGCGACGACCTGATCGTCAACCTGTTCGAGCAGGAGCGGATGACCGACGTCAACCTGATCGTCGACGCGCGGGCCCACGCCCACCTACAGATCGGGCCGGTCCGATCGATCGACCTCGTCGTCCGCGCCGCCGCGAGCCTCGCCGCACACTTCCTACGGCAGTCGAACCGAGTCGGTCTCCTGGTCTACGGGGACTCGCTCAACTGGACCTTCCCCGGCGCCGGCCGACTCCAGATGGAGCGTCTCCTTCACGCCCTCGCCCACGCCCGTCCGAGTGCGCGCGCCGCGTTCGACCGGCTCCGCCACATTCCGACGAGGCTGTTCGCGACGGGATCGCAGCTGGTCGTCCTGAGCAGCCTCGGGTCGGCCGAGGATGCCGCCGTGCCCGCCGAACTCGTCGCTCGCGGCTACTCGGTCCTCCTCGTCTACCCAAATACGCTCGCACTCGAGGGATCCGCGCTCGGCGAGGGACGCGATGCCGAGCTGGCCCTCCGCCTCGTGCGCCTCCGGCAGCACGCGACGTTGACCCGCTTGGCGCGCGCCGGTGTCGGCGTGATCGACTGGAACATCACCGAGCCGTTCGCCGCCGCGATCCATCACGCGCGACGTCTCACCGAACGAGGGAGGCGACGATGAGGGGGGTCGCCGTCGTCTGGATCGGGCTCGCCGGCCTCGCGCTGGCGGCACACGCCGCCCCCGGGGGCGAGCCCGCGCTCGTCGGACTCGCAATCGGCCTCTCGATCCTCTGGATCGCGACCGAGATCCGCCGAACGTCACGGGCAACCCTCTTCCTGACGGGGTTCGTCGTTCTCGCCGGTCTCGCCGCCGCGTCAGGGCGCGGCTTTCTCCTCCCGACGCTCGCGCTCACGGCGGCGCTGTACGGTTGGGACGCCGCGTTGGCGACGTCGCGGCTCGACGGCCACGCCACCGACGGGCGGCGGCGCCTCTCGCTCCGCTACGCGGCCACGGCGGGCGTCCAGGCGAGCGTCGGCATCGGCCTCGTCGCCGCGGTGAGTCTCCTCCGGCTCCGGCTGTCGTTCGGAGGAGCAATCGGTCTGTTGGCCGGATTCGTCGCCGTCGCGACGGCGATCGGCCTTCTCTCCCGGCCGGCGACGGCTCCAGACGCGGACTCCTCCCCGCGGGGCGACGTCCCCGCTTCGTCCGAAAGAGAACGGGCCGGACGACGACTGTCGTCCGACCCGGAGGATTCCGCGGAAGCTTGATCTACGGCGCGATCTCGAGCTCGCCGCAGACGGCGCCGTGGAACCGCACGCCGTCGGTGTAGCCGTTCAACATCCCCTCGAAGGTCACCGTCGATCCTCCGTAGCCGGGGATCAGCCGGTAGGAGAACTTCGCTTCCGATCCGGGATCGAACTGCGAACCCCACGCGACCTCGTATCGCTTCGGATCGTTTCGCTCGGCCTTGATCGCGCCGCCGACGTCAACCTCCTCGTGCATCCAGCCGCGCGGCAGGGCCTCGGTGAACCCGACCCCGCCGGTGACCTCGTCGACGATGTAGACGGTGATCAGGACGAAGATCGCACCGTCGGCCTGTCGGAGCGTCTCCCGTACGGCATAGGCGGGGAGATCCCCGACGAGGACGCCGAGCCGCTTCGACTTGCGGCGGCCGTCGGCCGCCGTCGAGGTCAACTCGACGGCGAAGAACCCGTCCTCCTCGTAGATGTAATCGACGACCGGCTCGCTCGTCACGAGATCGCTTGCGCCGTCGCCGTCGAAGTCCCACACGTACTCGTACGTCCCCTCATCGAGGCACGGCTCGCAGACGGCGAACGAAACCGGCTCGCCGACGTGCGGATTGAATGTCGACGGCTCGAAGTCCGCCTCCCACGCGAAGCCCACGACGGCGAGACCGGTGAGGATGATCGCGACGGCAAGCGGCACGTAGACTCTCTGGTTCATACCCCCTCCTTCACAGGATCGACCGCGCTCGCTCCTACGGGAGCGAGTCGTGGACCGATCGCCCGGTCAGCCAGTAGCCGATGAGCTCCTGCATCGTCGCGATGTCGATCGTCAGGCCGTCCGTCCGCGGGACCGGGTCTCCGGAGAGCCAGAGCGAGATCGCGTACTGAATCTCCGCGAAGTCGATGATCTCCGGCTCCGCCTCGCACAGTCGCACTTCCCCGGCGTCGGAGTCCCACCGCGAGATGACGATCGGGATCGGGAGAAACTCGGTCAGCGTGAGCTTGTCCTCCCCGAGGATCGGCTGCTCGAAGCGAGGCGACGAACTGCCGAGCGATCCCCCGATCGATGCCTGCACCGCGCCCGAACCGGCTGCGGTTATCTCGGCCGGCGCCTGAAGCAGGTATCGGATCTCTCGCTGCGAGTTGGAGTACTCGCCGACGAGCTGCTCGACGAACAGCCACTCCGCCGTGTCATCCGTCTGCCGGAGCGTCGCCCCGTCGTTCTCTCCTTCGACGAACGTCCAGCCGGGCGGGAACGTCTCCACGACGGCGAGCCCGTTCAGCGTCCCCACGATCTCGATCGTCAGGACGACGCCGACCGTCGCCTCGGGAATCGTCAGATCGCCGGGCAGACAGGTTTCGATCGTTCGAGTCGCGGTCACACGCGGTCCGAGCTCGACGACGATCTCCGCCTCGTACGGCTCGGACTCCTCACCGCTCCCGTCGATCGCCACCAGCGAGACGGTGAACGTGCCGGTCGTGTGGTAGCGATGCTCCGGGTTCTGCTCGGTGCTCGTCGTCCCGTCGCCGAAGTCCCACCGCCAGGCAGCGACCTCTCCGTCCGGGTCGACTGATGCGTCTTCGAACAGGACCGCGTCGACGGTATCGACGACGCTGTCGGCGTCGATCGAGAACGCCGCCATCGGCGGCCGATTCGGATCGATCGTGACAGCAATCTCGTACGCCTCGGATGCGGCTCCCTCTTCGTCGATCGCCACCAGCGAGACGACGTAGGTCCCCTCCTCGGTGTAGCGATGCTCCGGGTCGCGGTCGGCGCTCGCCGTCCCGTCGCCGAAGTCCCACTCCCAGGCGACGACCTCACCGTCGCCGTCGATCGAGTCGTCCTCGAAACGGACGAGGCTGTCGACGCCGTACGGAAGCTCGGTCGCCACGACGAACGACGCGATCGGCGCGCGGTTCGGCTCGATCCCGGTGAGGTAGAGCGTCGGGATCTCGACCGTCCGGGTCACGCCGCGGAAGTCGTCGAATCGGATCGTCGACGAGACGTCGGTCTCCCAGTCTCCGCCTTCGCGCGCTTCGAGTTCCATCTGGATCGACGTCGCATCTCCCAACTCGAGATCGGCGAGCCGCCAGACGATCGTCGAGGCGCCGCCGGCGTGAAGCTCGACCTGGGTCGGCTCCGGCCATGCATCGGTCATCCGGAGTCCAGTCGGGAGGCGCTTCTCGACGCGAACGCCGTGCGCCGCCACGTAGACGTCGAAGCTTTGGACCACGTCCGCTCGCGCTCGGTCCGACGGGCTCTCGAAGAACTGCCCGCCCGTCTCCTCGGCGAACGAACGAAGGAGGTTCCGATTGATGAGCGTTCCCAATCCGACGGGGATCATCTGGATACCCAGGCGAGCCGCGGCCTCGCCTTCCTCGTCGGGCTCGGGGCCGACGCTCGACTGTCCGTCGGAGATGAGAATCTCGACGAACAGCGCTTCCTTGCGGCCGATCTGCTCGAATTCGCTTCGCGCCAGCTGCAGACCAAGGCCCATCGCCGACTTGCCGGTCGCGACGAGATCGGCGATCGCGCGCTTGGCCGCTCCAAGATTGTGGGTCAACGGCATATCGAGTCGGGCCGTCGTCCCGTAGGAAACCACGCCGACGCGATCGTCGACACCGAGCTGGTCGATCAGGTCGTAGGCGAACTCCCTCGCCTGGACCAGGTCCGACGTCGCCGAGATGTCGATCACGAACATGCAGTCGATCGGGTAGCGAACGACGGGTCCCACCACCTCGATCGATAGCGTCAGAAGCGCCGAAGTGACTTCGTCTTCCGTGCCTGTAACGTAGATCTCGTTGGGGCTCAGCGCCTGGTCAATGCGAAGGGTCCCCTCACCCATCACCGCCCAGGACGTGCATGCCAACGTAACAAGGAGGACGGCGAGGGGGAGTAGCCCCCTCGCCGCGTGGTTGGTCGTTCTCATTCGCATCATCTCCCAGTGCGGGCCCTGTCCAGGCCGAACCTACGGGTCACAGATCCACTCGTCCGGGTCGCACGGCCCGTAGGGCGCGCTCGGGAGCGGATCGCAGATGTTCGTGCCGGTCAGCCAGTAGGCGATGATCTCCTTCAGCATGTGGTAGCCGACAGTCTGCCCGCACGTCCACGGCACGATCTCGTCTTCGAGCCAGAACGCAATCGCGCGCTGGACCTGCTGGAACGAGATCTTGTCGGAGAGCGTGATGTCGAGCCGATCGTTGTCGACGTCCCAGCGAGAGATCGCCACGAGAACCGACACGCAGTCGCTCACGTCGATCCCGCTGTCACCGGTCACCGGAGTTTCCATGCACGGGAGACCGGCGTCGACGATCCCGTAGAGATCGCTCGAACTCGCGTAGCACGGGTCGCTCGCGGCCAGTTCGATCGCCTCCGTCTGCGGGACCTCGACCTGATAGATGATCGCCTTCATCGTGTTCGCCGGCAGCTTGGTCGGGTAGACCCACTCCGTCCGTGACGCCTTGTAGATGAATCCGTCGTTGTCGATCGGAATCACCTTCCAGCCCGTCGGGAGATCCTCGTGCAAGCCGACGCCGTAGAGGTCCTGGTCCGCCCAGGTCTCGACCTTCACGGTGAACGTGCTCGCCGCCTTGTCGCCGCCCGGCCCGTAGTAGTTGAGCAGGATGTTGTTGCACGGCACCGGCGTGTGGATCGTCCGCACAGCCCAGATCTGCGCCTGTGGCACGAGCGGGAGCGGAAGGTCGACCGGCGTGCACGTGTAGGCGTACGCCGACAGCTCCTTCATCTGCTCCAGGCTGATCGTCGCCCCTTGCGTCCACGGAACCGCTTCCTCGTACTGCCACATCTCGAGGGCTCGCGTGAGCTGCTGCGGGTCGATCTTCTGCGACAGGCGCAGGTCGATCGTGTCGGCCATGTCAATGCCGATCCGCGGAACGAGGTGGGCGATCGCCGTCTTCAGCGGCAGGGCGTCGGTGATCTCGATCTTCGAGTCTCCCTCGATCGGGATCTCCATCGCCGGCGTCATCGCCTGGAAGGTTCCCGTGATCGTGAAACAGACCGGGAGGGTCGTCGCGATCAGGCGATCGCTGTCGGGCACGGTGACCTCGTACGAGATGACCTTGCTCGTGTTCGCCTTGATCTGATCGATGAACACCCACTGCACGTCGGAGCGCTTGAACGCGGCACCGGCGTTCTCGAGCGGCTTGACCTTCCAGCCGACCGGGAGATTCTCCTGAATCCCAACCCCGGCGAGGTCCATCTGCGGCTCGAACCGGACGACGACCAGGAACGTCGTCCCCGGCAGCGCAGCGATCGTGGAGATGGTGCGGCTCACCTGGACGGCGAGTTCGCCGACGTCGATCGTCAGCGTTTGCCGATCGGTCGTCCCCGCTGCGTCCGTGGCGCGGAGCGTAACCGACTTCAGGCCGCTCGTCGTGTAGGTGTGCGTCACGACAGGATCCGTCGTCTCCAGGTCGAACAGACCGTCTCCGTTGAAGTCCCACTCATAGAGCTGAACAGTCCCGTCTGGGTCGTAGGTCGCCGAGGCGTCGAAGACGATCGGCTCGTTGATGTGAACCGCGGACGGCGACGCGAAGAACGAGACCGTCGGCGGACGGTTCAGCGTCCCCTCGATCAGGATCGGGTCGAGCAGGTTCAGGAACGTCGCCTGCGGCGCCCCGACGCTGCCGGAGAGGAACTTCACCTGACTGATCCCGGTGGTGAACTGCGGGAACATCGTCAGCTGGAACTCCTCCGTCAGCGGCCCGAGCACCATTCCGTCACCGAGCGCTTCGTTCCACGTCCAGGAGATCGTCCCCGTCGGGGGCGCGAGCTCCCACGTGTCGCGGAAGTCGCCCACATCGTCCTGTACCTGGAACGCGGCCCCGGCGGGGACCCCGTTCAGCGTCATCGTCACGGAACCCGCCGTGCTTCCCGCTGCTCCCGCGAGGAGGACGAACAGGGAGAGCTCCCCGCTCGCCGTGTCCCGGTACAGGAACAACACGGCCGTGTTCGCTTCCTCGAGACCCGTCGTGGCCATGCTCGCCGTGTATCCGTAGAAGTCAACCGCCCCCACGGGATTCTCCAAAGGCGAGATCGTGACACGCGTTTCCCCTTGACTGACAGTGTAGAAGCCGTCGCTTTGCGCCAACCCCGTCGCCGGAAGTAGGAGAACGACCACCGTCAGAAGGAGGGAAAGGCCAAACAGATTGACCTTGCGCACCTTCATTGCTACCTCCTTTGTTGGCAATCTCATCTCTAGCATCGATCGAAACGAAGAATTCATCCACACTCTAGCAGAACGACCCCCTTGGAGTCTGTAACCCCGATTACGCTTTCCGCCTGCCTCCTTCCGCGGCCTCTTCATCGTCCCTAGAGCGCAATCGCCAGCTGGTAGAGAGCTGAGTCGATGGCGCCCTTCGCCGCCTCCAGCGGGTCGGCCGTCAGGAGAGACAGGAGAGGCTGGTCCGCGTACGTGACCGTCGTCGAGAACTCGATGTCTCCTCGAGGGTTGAAGACCGTCGCCAGAAGGGCCACGGTCGCTTCCTTGTCGATTCCGAACAGAAGCCCAAGCGGGCTGATCAGGAGTTGAATGGATGTATCGAGGAACGAAGTGGCCCCGAGGAGAAGGAGGGATCGCTCCGGCTTGTAGGAAATCCGATTCTCCCAGCGCACGAGCCGAAGGATGACCACGTGATCGACGTCGAGCGTCTGCGCCAGACGGCGCATCCCGTCGACCGTGATGCTGCTTCCGACGTAGGCGTTCGTCAGCCGCTGCGCGTACATCAGCTCGCCCGACGTGGAGACATCGCATCCGGCAATGACGGCGCACCGCTGGATCGCGTAGTTCTTCAGAAGTTCCAGGTCGTGCGCCGGAACTGGCGCCGCCGCCTGGACGAAGACGGCCACCTTCTGCCCGGCAGCGCCGAGCCCGACACCGAGGATCAGGACAACGACAACGGCCCATCCCGCGATGTTCTGTGTGCGCTTCAACATCTCTCCCCACCACCCGTTTTGAGTCCTGTTGCAGGTGGGAAGAGCGTAGCCGGGACCGGGTGATCCTCGAAAGGAACGGTGTCGAGGCGCTTGTCGGACTTTGTCTAGGGGGTGTCGGACATCTGTCCGTCACCCGTCCGTCGGAGACGACGCGCGAACGATCAGATGGCCAACTCGGCCGGGTTCTGCGCGGCGTGGGGGTGCGTCGGACCGGCGTAGACCTTGAGCTTGCGCAGCATCCGCCGCCCGAGCTTGGTCTTCGGGAGCATCCGTCGGACCGCCTCCCGAACCGGAAGCGTCGGTCGTCGTTCGATCAGCTTCCGATACGAGGTCTCCTTCAGACCGCCCATCCACCCGCTGTGCCGCTGGTAGAGCTTCTGATCCCACTTCTGACCGGTGAGCTCGATCCGCTCGGCGTTGATCACGACGACGTAGTCGCCGGTGTCGACGTGCGGCGTGTAGATCGGCTTGTGCTTCCCCTGGAGGATCGTTGCGATCTCGGAGGCGAGCCGGCCGAGGCGCTTGCCGTCCGCGTTGACCACATACCACTTGTGGTCCCACGCTTCGCCGATCTCTTCGTTCTTTGCCACGAATGTGCGTTGCATGATGGGCTCCCGTCGTGAATCGAGGCGCGATTGTACCTACACGCCGTTCCCGGTTCAAAGCGTCCGGTGGATCGTCTCCTCCGGCGCCGGGCCGTACGAGACGATGCCGACGGGGACGCCGGTCGCCTCCTCGATGAATCGAACGTAGTCGACCGCCTGCGCCGGGAGGTCCTCGACCCGCTCGGCGCCGCTGAGGCCCTCCGACCAACCGGGAAGCGCCTCGTAGACGGGCTCGCAGGCCTCCATCTCGTCCGCCGAGAGGGGGAATCGGTCGGTCGTGCGCCCATCGAGCCGGTACGTACGGCAGACCTTGATCTCGTCGACCCCGGTGAGAACGTCGAGTTTCGTCAGAGCGAGCTCGGTCGCGCCGTTGACCGAGACCGCGTGATCCACAGCGACCAGGTCGAGCCACCCGCACCGCCTGGGACGTCCCGTCGTCACCCCGAACTCGCCGCCGCGTTCGCGCAGGAGGATGCCCGTGTCGTCGTCGAGCTCCGTCGTGAACGGGCCTTCGCCGACGCGCGTCGTGTACGCCTTCAGTACCCCGATCCGGCGCGCGACGTTCGGCGCGGGAACCCCGATCGAGTTCCCCAACCCGGCGAACGTCGTCGACGATGACGTCACGTACGGATACGTTCCGTGGTCGAGATCGAGGAGCGTCCCCTGCGCCCCCTCGAACAGAACGCGCCGCCCCGCGTCGAGGGCGGATCGGATCGCGCCCGCCGCGTCGCCGATCGACTCGAGGAACGGTTCGGCGGTCGCCAGCAGTCCGTCCGCCAGTCCTTCGGCATCGAGCGCCGCGACCTGCTCGTTCGTCGCCCACTGCCGCTTCAGCTGATCGACGCGCCACGCGAGGCGCTCCCGCAACCGGTCGGGACGGAGCAGGTCGCCGGCGCGGATCCCCACCTTGGCCGCCTTGTCGCGGTACGTCGGCGCGATCCCGCGTCGCGTCGTCCCGAAGTGAGCACCGCTCCCCTCGATCTCCTCGAGGAGACGGTGGTAGGGCAGGATCAAGTGCGCGTTCTCGGCGATCAGAAGATCCGGCGAGCCGCCGATGTGGGCCGAGATCTCCTCCAGCTCCGCGCGGAGGACGTCCAGGTCGACGACAACCCCTCCGGCAAGCACGTTGAGCGTACCGTCGTAGAAGACCCCGGCGGGCACGAGGTGGGTCCCGAACTTCACGCCGCGATCGATCACCGTATGTCCGGCGTTCGGCCCGCCGTTGAACCGAACAACCATGTCCGCGTCCTGCGCCAACAGGTGTGTGATCTTCCCCTTGCCCTCGTCACCCCACTGCAATCCGAGAATCGCCGTCGCCACGCTTGCCTCCTACCCCTCAACCCGCCGCAGACCGACGGTGATCGTGCCCGCATCCAGTTCGAGCGTCTCCGAGTACGCGGCCGCGGGATCGAGCGCGGGCGAAACCTCGGTCGCAAGCACCTCCGACGCGATGTCGGGTTCGTGCGCCGCGAGGACGTCGGCGAGCGCATCCTCTCCCTCGTACGACAAGGCGATTCGATCGGTAACCTCGAATCCGGCCGACTTCCGCGCCAGCTGGATCCGATGGACGAGCTCGCGCACGAGGCCTTTCCGCTTGAGCGCGTCGTCGACCCGGCCGTCGAGGAGCAACTCGAGATCGCCCTCCTCGGCGCGTGTGAACCCGTCCGGGAGGACGGCCTCGTAGTCGACGTCCTCCGGACGAATCTCGATCGATCGGCCGTCGATCTCCACCGTCGTCGCGCCGGACGCCAGCCGCTCGCGCAGCGCCTCGGCGGACTGCGCCTTGATCCACGCCCCGACCGACTGCCCGTCCGACCCGAGACGCGGCCCGAGGGCGCGGAAGTTGGGAACCGGCGCGTCCACGTGGACGTCGTCGAGCGACGGCTTGACGTCGAGTCGCTCGACATTTAACTCCGTCTCCACGATCCGCGCCACCTCCGCCGAGATCGTCGCGTTCGACTTCACCAGCACCTGCGCAAGCGGCTGCCGGACCTTGACCTGTGCCTGGTTTCGAGCGCGGTGCCCGAGCGCCGCGATCCGCCGCGCCAGCGCCATCTCCGCTTCGAGCTCCGTGTCGATTGCCCGCTCGTCCGCCGTCGGATACCGGCAGAGGTGGACGCTCTCCGGATCCTCGTCGCCGCGGAGGTTCGCATAGATCTCGTCCGCGAGGAACGGGGCGAACGGGGCGAGCAGCTTGCAGGCCTCGACGAGGATCGTCCGCAGCGTCCCGTAGGCCGCCGCCTTGTCCGGAGACATCCCGCCCCGCCAGAACCGCCGACGCGACAGCCGGACGTACCAGTTCGACAGATCGTCGACCAGCCCTTCCAACGCGGTGGTCGCGGTCACGACATCGTAGGCGTCGAGCGCAGCGACGACGGTGCGCGTCGTCGTCTGGAGACGGGAGCGCAGCCAGCGATCGAGGATCGTCGCCGGGCCCGCTTCGTCCGATGCGCCCGGCTCGTACCCGTCGATCGACGCGTACAACGCGAAGAAGTCGTAGGTGTTCCGCAGCGTGTCGAGGAACCGGTAGAGCGGCTCCGCCACCCCCTTCTCGGACAGCTTGCGGGTCTTCCACGGCGTGCTCGTCGAGTAGAGGTACCAACGGACGCAGTCCGCGCCGTAGCGGTCGATCAGCGCCCACGGATCGAGGACGTTTCCCTTCGACTTCGACATCTTCAGTCCGTGCTCGTCGAGTCCGAGTCCGGTCGACAGACACGTCCGGTACGGCGCCTGCCCGTGGATGATCGTGCTCGTCGCCAGCAGGGTGTAGAACCATCCGCGCGTCTGCTCCATCGCTTCGCAGATGAAGTCGGCCGGAAACTGGTCGCGAAATGCGTCCTCGTTCTCGAACGGGTAGTGCCACTGCGCAGTGTGCATCGACCCCGAATCGAACCAGGTGTCGATGACGTACGGCACGCGATCCGCCTCGCCTCCGCACTCGGCGCAGCGGAGCGTCACCCCGTCGACGTACGGACGGTGCAGTTCGACCGTCGCCGCGAGGTCCGGATCGGTCGCCCGCTCGACCAGCTCGACCCGGCTCCCGACGCAGGCGACGGCGCCGCAATCTCTACAGATCCAGAGCGGAAGCGGCGTTCCCCAGTAGCGATCGCGCGAGAGCGCCCAGTCCTTCAAGTTGGCGAGGAAGTCGGCCATCCGCCCCTCGCCGACGTGGGCCGGCAGCCACTGGATCCCCGCGTTGTTCTGGATCAGCTCGTCCTTCACCGCCGTCGTCTTCACGTACCACGAGTCCATCGCGTAGTAGAGGAGGGGTGTGTCACACCGCCAGCAGAACGGGTAGTCGTGCTCGTACGGCATCGACCGGTAGAGCAGCCCGCGACTCGTCAGGTCGTCGACGATCGTCGGGTCGGCGTCCTTGACGAACGCCCCGGCGCAGAGCGCAAACTGGTCGGTGAACCGCCCTCCCAAGTCGACCGGCTGCACGAACGGAAGTCCGACCTCTTGGCCAAGGTTGTAGTCGTCTTCTCCAAACGCACTGGCGACGTGGACGACGCCCGTCCCGTCGTCGAGGTTGACGAATCCCGCCGGGTAGACGCGGTATGCCGCCGGGTCGTCGGTCAGCGGGTAGAGCGGCTCGTAGCGTAGTCCGACCAAGTCGCGCCCGGGCAGGCATCGCAGGACGCGGACGTCGCCCTCGAGCGCCTTCTCGACGAGTGCCTCGGCGACGATCAGCCGCTCTCCGTTCTGCTCGGCCTCGACGTAGACCGCGTCCGGCGCGACCGCCAGCGCGACGTTCGCCGGAAGCGTCCACGGCGTCGTCGTCCAGGCGAGGAGCGAGACCGGGCCGTCCCCGTCCTTGTCGTACGCCGACTCCGCGTCGCTCGCTACCCGCATCCGGATCGAGACCGACGGATCCTCGACCTGCTTGTACCCCTGCGCGACCTCGTGCGACGACAGCCCTGTCCCGCAGCGCGGGCAGTAGGGGAGGGTCTTGTGTCCTCGATAGAGAAGCCCGCGATCGAACATCGTCCGAAGCTCCCACCAGACCGTCTCGATGTAGCCGTCGGTGTAGGTGACGTAGGCATTCTCGAGGTCGATCCAGAAGCCCATCCGCTCGATCATCCGTTCCCACTCGCCCTTGTAGCGCCAGACGGACTCCTTGCACTTCTCGACGAACCGCTCGACGCCGTACGCCTCGATCTCCGGCTTCGAGTCGACGCCGATCGCCTTCTCGACCTCGAGCTCGACCGGGAGGCCATGCGTGTCCCAGCCTCCCTTTCGAACGACGTGGAACCCCTGCATCGTCTTGTAGCGTGGGAACAGGTCCTTGTAGACGCGGGGCATCAGGTGTCCGAAGTGAGGCATCCCATTCGCCGTCGGCGGCCCTTCGTAGAAGACGTACCGCGGACCATCCGCAGTGGCCGCGAGCGTCTGCTCGAACACCGACTCCTCCCGCCACCGGGCGAGGAGCGTCTCTTCTCTCTCCACCACGTTCTCGGTCAGTTTCTCATACCGCTTCATCCGCATCCCTCACTTCGCTCAGAGGAGGACATTCGTGCTCACTCGACGGCCAACACAATCACGGGAACAGCTCTCGGAGACGCCCCTAGCGGGGCACGGGAATATAGATCAGAAGGGGTCGATAGCGCATCTCTCTTGCGTCCATCATTCGGTCACGGACGCGATCATAGCGAGGCGTTCTGCTGACGTCAACTGCTTTTGCCTCGGCCCGCACCGCTCATGCGCCGATGTCCTCGCGCCCGAGCGAGGACGCCGGCACTCCCGCCACGTCCCACGAGTCCGTCGCAGACGAGGGGACGATGACCCAACCGGCAGCGGGATCGCTGTCGGACCGCGAACGCTCATCGGTCATCGCCCGACGGCGGCGCATCCGCGATCCTTCGGTCATGAGACGAACTCGCTTCGCATCGCTCGTCGCGATCCTGTGCGCGCTCGCCGCGCTTCTCTCCGGGTGCTTCGGCGGATCGAACCCGATCGCCATCCTCGCTGCCGCCGTCATCAGCGGTCCGGCCCCGCTCGAGGTCAGCTTCAACCTGTCCTACTCGGAGCACACGCGCGGACGACCGATGGAGTACTCGCTCAATTTCGGCGACGGGACCGACCCAGCGACGGGCGACGACCTCGGCCTCGCCGTGCGCCATACCTACGAGACCGGCGGGACGTTCGTCGCAGAGCTGACGTTGACCGACGACGAGAACGTCCGCGACACCGACCGACTGACGATCACCGTCAGCCAGGATGGACCGCCGATCGGAACGGACGTCGGTCAGACCGCGCCCGACTTCACCGCCTCGACGACCGATGGGGGCGAGATCCGCCTCTCCGACTTCCGCGGGAGCGTCGTCCTCCTCGACTTCTGGGGGGCGTGGTGCAGCCCGTGCAAGAAGAGCATGCCGCAACTCGACGAATTCGCCCGGGCGTACGCCGCCGACGGCCTCGTCGTCGTCCTCGTCAGCACCGACACCGCCGAGCAGTCATCGATCGACTACCTGTTCGACCGCGGCTACGACGACTTCGTCAGCGTCTGGGAGCCCGGGGGCAAGTACACGCCGATCGCTCTTCAGTACGGCGTCTTAGGCGGAAGCGGGGTCGGGATCCCGCACACCCTGTTGATCGACCGCCAGGGGGTCATACGGTTCCGGGGGCATCCGACCCTCGATCTGACGGCGTCGATGATCGAAGCGCTGCTGTAGCCGGGTCCGACTCAGCATCGACCTCGACCGCCTGCCACCGGCGGAACCAGCGGAGGCTGACCGCCGCCGCACCGACCCCGACGACGTTCCAGAGCGGGAAGACCCAGAACAGGCCGAACGCATCGGCGACGAGTCCGGAGACGGGCGGTCCGATGACCTGCCCGGTCGAGAACGCCGATCCGTGCAGACCGGCGAGCGCCCCCATCCCGTGCTCCTTGCCGAGATCGGTTCGAATCGCCAGGATCGACGCCCGCGACAGCGCCGACAGCGCGCCGACCGCGAACATGACGATCATCACCGCCGGCAGCGTGCGGACGAACGGGATCACGATCAGAAGCAGGGGCGCACCGAGACTCCCGATCACGATCTGCGGGAGGCGGGGAAGTCGATCGGCGACGTACCCGAACGGAATCTGAAGCAGCGCGCCGCCGAAGAAGTAGGCCGACAGGACGTTCCCGATGCTCGCCTCGCCGAACCCGAGGACGGTCGCCGCGTAGAGCGGGTAGAACGAGTTCATCCCCTGGCGCCAGAAGCCGCGAGAGGCGAAGTAGAGCATGATTCCCTTGACCGGATCGAGCCTCATCAGATCGCGCAGCCGCGCCGGCGGGCGGCGCTCCTGCCGGACGCTCCGTCTCGCACCGTGATCGGCCGGAACCCAGACGGCGACCATGACCAACGCCGCCACGCTCAGAATCCCCATCGCCACGAACGCCGCCTGGTGCGACCAGGTCTCTCCGACCCATCCCCCGATCAGCGGGCCGAGCGAGACCCCGAGGAACATCGCGGAGTAGAAGACGTTCATCATCAGCCCGGCCCGACGGCCCTCGGTGATGTCGCCGACGTACGCCTGCGCGATCGGCGTCACCATCATCGACGCCGCGCCTTGGACGAACCGGAGCGCGCCGAGCTGCCACAGGCTCGTGACGACCGTGTACAGGAGAGACAGGATCGTGAACGCACCGAGGCCGAACAGGATCAGCCGACGCCGTCCGATCCGGTCGGACAACTTCCCGATCCACGGGCCGACGAACGCCCGCGACAGGGGAAACGCGGCGAACGCCACGCCGAGCTCGAATCCGCTCGCCGAGAACGTCTTGGCGTAGAGAGGGAGAATCGGGGCGATGATCCCGATCCCGACGAGCGCGACCGCGGTCGCCACGAACAGGCTAGCGAACGTCCACGCGTAGCGTCCGCTCCCGCCCTCCGAACCGGCCATTGAACCGAGGGTATCGCCGGAGACGACGAATCTCCACGGCGGTGGCGCGCGTTGCGTCCATCCGAGGAGCCAATAGAATCGCACCAAACGATCGAGGAAAGCGACGGTGATTCGATGAAGGAGAAGCTGGCGGGCATCGTCGGCGGCATGACCGCCGACTACGCGGATCTCCGCTACGAGGAGAACCGAAAGACGCGCATCTCGTTCCGCGGGGAGAGGCTCGTCGAGGTCGCATCGTACGAGACCTCGGGCGGCCACGTTCGCGCCTACGCGAAGGGAGGGAAGGCGGTCGCCTCGTTCTCCGATCCCGAGCGAGCCGGACCGATGGCCGAAGCGGTCGCGACGTCGGCCGCCCTCGCCGGCGAACGCCGCGACAAGCCGCTCCGCCTCGCCACCGCGCCAACGATCACTGAGGCGTTCCCGATCGAATCCCCGCGCGATGCCCGGCGGGCGTCCGTCCAGGAGAAGCTCGACCTCGTCGCGCACTACAACGAGATGATCCTGCGCGAGCCGACGGTCGCTACCACCGAGGCGAACTACGACGAGTTCGTCTCTCATCGGATCTTCGTCAACAGCGAGGGGGCCGCCGTCGAGTACGACATCGTCGTCGCCAACATCCTCGGCTTCATCGTGACCAAACGAGACGGGGTCATGCAGCGCGTTCGGTTCGCGTTCGGCGGAAACGAGGACTTCGGCCGTCTCCAGGACCGTGACGCCGAGCTGGAGGAGCGGATCGCCGTCGGACGCCGGCTCCTCGCCGCCGAGCCGGCAAAGGCCGGCCTGTTCCCGGTGATCCTCGATCCGAGCGAGTCGGGCGTGTTCATCCACGAGGCGTTCGGCCATCTGTCGGAGGCGGACGGCCTTCAGAACAACCCGGCGTTCCGCGAGAAGCTCCGGATCGGAGAACCCCTCGGCAAGCCCCTTCTCAACGTCTTCGATGATCCGACGATCCCCGGACTCCCGGGGACGTACGCGATCGACGACGAAGGCGTCCTCGGCGTGCGAACGCCGCTGATCACCGAGGGGGTCCTGTCGGGACGCCTTCACTCGCGCGAGACGGCGGCCGAGTTCGACGAACCGCTGTCGGGGAACATGCGGGCCGTCGACGCGTTCAACACCCCGGTCGTGCGGATGTCGAACATCTGCATCGAAGCCGGATCGGATGCGTTCGAGGACATGGTCGCCTCGATCGATCGCGGCTACTACCTCGTCGGCGCCAAGGGAGGGCAGACGTCGGGGGACCAGTTCACGTTCGGCGCGCAGTGGGGGTTCAAGATCGAGGACGGTCGCCTCGGCCCGATGGTCCGGGACATCAACATGTCGGGCGAGCTGTTCGCCACGCTTCGGGCGATCTCGCAGGTCGGAGACGCGATCGAGGGATCCGAGCGGGGCGGCTGCGGCAAGGCGGGCCAGATGAACCGGCTGTCGGGAAAGGCCACGCCACACATCAAGATCGACCAAGTCACGATCGGAGGCGTCTGATGCACCAGCTCATCGAACAGGCCAAGCAGACGGTCGATCAAGCGGAGCTCTACTGGAAGCGCACCCACAGCCTCTCGGTGAGCTACGAGAACAACCGTCTCCAGGAGATCACGGAGAACGACCTGTCGTCGGTCGCGCTGCGCGCGATCCGCAACGGGAGAATGGGATCGACGTTCGCCGTGTCGCCCGACCAGCCCGGGCTCCTCGATGAAGCAAAGACGGCGGCAGCCTACGGCGATCCCGCCAGGTTCGCGTTCGCGCCGGCAGGTGACTACCCGTCGGTCGACGCACACGACACGGAGACGGAACGCTTGACGAGCCAGGACCTCGTTTCGCTCTGCGAGTCGGTCCTCGACGGGATCCGAGCCAAGCGGGACGATCTTCCGCTGTTCGTCGAAGCCGAGGCGGAGCGACGGGAGCTCGCGATCGAGACGACCGCGGGCGCCGAAGCACGCTGCGCGAACACCGCGGTCTCGCTCGGATTTGGTGCCCCGATCCAGGGTGCCGGGATGCCCGTCTTCAAGTCGATCGACTCGGTGTCGCCGCTCGAGCGGCCGGACGCGCTGATCGACGAATTCGTCGAGTGGTACGGATGGACCGAGAACAAGTCGACCCCGAAAACGGGACGACTCCCCGTGATCTTCGCTCCGGAGGCCTCGTTCCTGTACCTCCTTCCGCTGTGGGCGGGCGCCGAGGGCGACGCGGTCGACAAGAAGACGTCTCCCCTCCTCGATCGGATCGGCGAGCGCGTCTTCTCCGAGCGCCTCACCATCGTCGACGATCCTCTCGACTCCGGCGCGACGGGCGCACGCCCGTTCGACGACGAAGGCGTCCCCTGTCGCCGTCGGGCGATCGTCGACGGCGGGATCCTGAAGGGGTACTTCCTCGACCAGCGAACGGCCGCCGCCCTCGGCGAGGCGTCGACCGGGAACGCCGTCAAGCGGGAGCTGTTCGACGGCGGGACCGAGACGAAGCCGAGCCCCTGGCCGATCCGGCTGAGCGTGAGCCCGGGAGATGTGTCGTATCGCGACATGATCGCCGGGCTCGACGAGGGTCTGCTGGTCTACTTCGGGATGGGATTCCACTCCGGCAACTACCCCCAGGGGCAGTTCGCCGTCCAAGCAGTCGGCTTCCACATCGTGAACGGCTCCGTCGTCGGCCGCCTCGACAACACGATGATCTCGACCAACATTTACCAGGACTTCCAGTCCATTCGGGCCGTCAGCCGCGAGCGGGGACCCGCAGTCGGGTTCCTCGACGTCGTCGCTCCGTACGTCCTCGTCGACTCGATGCAGGTCGCCGGCAGCTAGCGACCTCGCCCATCGCCGAACGAACCGGGCTCGCGCGCCAGCGGCGCGGGAGCCCGGTTGCCTCCTTGTCGCACATTCCATATCTTATCCTATGTGTCTGCCTACGACGCTCATTGCCCTTGTCGCCGCTTGCTCGCAACGGGGATCGTGCTCGTTCTCACAGCCGCCGCCCTGCAAAGCTACGGTGAATTCGCCAGCGAGATCGACGTCGCGCTCACGTTCGTCCCGTCGCCCGAGACCGAGCTGGCGCTCGAGCTGACGATCGGCAGCTGGATCGGCCGGATCGAGACCGAGTTCGAGAACGCCTCGTGGAACGAGCAGACGTTCGAAATCGGCTGGGAGTCCGGCGCGGTCGAAGCATCGTCTCGACTCCGCTTCGAGCCGGACAAGGCGCGGTTCAAGGACTGGCGGATCGAAGCGACGTGGACGCGCGGCCCAACGGAGATGGAGCTCGAACGAAAGCTCACGCGAACCCGCGGCTGGCTCACACTTGACGCCGACTGGACGACCGAGACGACCGCGATCGAGTCGCGGCTTCGCCTTCGGTCGATCCGTCCTGACGCCCCGCTTCGCTTCTACGACGCGGAGCTGGTCTGCGAAGCCACGCTCCCGAACGGTGAGGCGTCGATCGAGGTCGAGATCGACGACGACGGGTTCGACGCGGCGACGCTGGAGCTCTCCGACGTCGTCCTTCCGCACGCCCCGCACCTTTCGGTCGACATCGAGGTCGAGCGGACGATCGCCGCAACCGCGATCGAGATCGTGCCATCGCTTGCCGACGGCGAGTCCGCGTGCGTCGAGGTCGCGTTCGCCGTCGCCGGCGTTGCCGACGCCATCCGACTCGAGGAGGTCGAGGCCTCCGGGGAGTTCGCCGCCGTGGCGATCGAAGGAACGATCCTGGTCGACCCCGACGAGTGGATCGACGACGTTTACGCCGCTCGAGCGGAGCTCGCGATCGCCTTCGCGGCGCTTGCGGGAGGCGACGGCGAACTCGGACTCGAGTTCCTCTGGGAGGGCGGGGCGCACGGTCGCCTTCTCCCGTCGCGTGCAATCCTCTCCCTCCGCGTCGAACTCGGCGGCGACCGATCGTTGGAGGCCGAACTCGACGTTCTCCTTCGCCCGGGAACGCTCGCCGGGATCGACTGCACCCTCGCGTGGTAGGTCGCAGTTGCCCCCTCCGGAGCGATCCGGTATCGTCGCCCGAGTCCAGCCCTGTTCAAGGAGGATCATGGCCCCGCTTCACATCCTCGATCACCCGCTCATCCAGAGCAAGCTGACGCGAATGCGCGACCGTCGCACGGACAACGAGGCGTTTCGTCAGCTCCTCGACGAGCTGACCGCTCTGATGGTCTACGAGATCACGCGAGACTACCCGCTCCGTGAGCGGCGGATCGAGACGCCACTCGAGTCGACCGTCGGCCGCGGCATCGACGTCCGCGTCGTCCTCGTTCCGATCCTGCGCGCCGGAACGGGCATGCTCGACGGCGTCTTGCACCTCGTCCCGATGGCCAAGGTCGGTCACATCGGCCTGTATCGCGATCCGACAACGCTCGATCCGGTCGAGTACTACTGCAAGCTCCCGCCGCATCTCGAGGAGTCACAGATCATCCTCGTCGACCCGATGCTGGCGACCGGGGGAAGTGCGATCGCGGCGACCGACGTCGTCAAGCGCGAAGGCGGCAAGAAGATCCAGTTCCTCTGCCTGGTGGCAGCGCCCGAGGGTGTCGCCACGTACTCGGCCGCCCACCCGGAGGTCCCGATCTACACGGCCGCGCTCGACCGTCAGCTGAACGAGAAAGGCTACATCCTGCCCGGGCTCGGAGACGCCGGCGATCGAATCTTCGGCACGTAGGAGGCCCGCGTGAGCGAAGAGATTCGGATCGTTCCAACGCTTGTCGTCGACGAAGCGGACGCGCGACTCCGCCTCTGGTCGATCTACCGGAACGCGTTCGAGCGGCTCAACGAGCGCACGCCGATCCACCACGGCGGATTCAGTGTGGGCCAGTTCGAGACGATCATGCAGGACGAGGACTTCCAGAAGTACCTCGTCTTCACCGGAGACGAGCTCATCGGCGTGACCCTGCTGACGAACGTTCTCGCCAAGGTTCCGTGGGTCAACGCCGCCTACTTCGCACGCCGCTACCCGAACCGGTTCCGAGCCGGCAAGATCTTCTACCTCCCGGCGGTCGTCATAGACCCTCACCATCAGGACCTGCGCCGGGTCGGCGCGCGCCTCCTCCAGGAGGCCGTCGCCGCATTGGGCGAGGACGCCGTTCTCGCCGTCGACTACTCGGAGACGCTTCGCCAGGGGCTCCCAGCGTTCGTCAGTCGCGGGATGGGGATCTCGTTCAAGGAAGAGGTCCTCGACCGGCTGGTCTACCAGATCTTCTACTACCGCGACCCGGACTGAGTCGCGCGAAACGCATCGACGAGCGCGGGCAGGGCGGAGAAGTCCGCGATCACGTGGTCGCAAGCCTCGACCAGGCGGTCGTCCTTTGGATTGGCCGCGATCGCCAGGCCGGCGAGTTCCATTGCCGGGAGGTCGTTGACGTGATCCCCGACGTAGCAGATCTCCGACGCCGCGAGCCCCTGCTCGGCAAGGACGGCGTGCAGCGCCTCACCCTTCTTCCAGAGGTCGACACGCGTCTCACTCCCTCCGGTGAACCGTCCGTCAACGACCTCGAGATGGTTCGCCACCGCGAAGTCGAACCCGAGGTCGTCGCGAACCCAGTCGGCAACGAGGTCGACCCCGGACGACAGAATCCCCAGCCGGTATCGCCCGCGGAGTCGCTCGACCGCGGCGGCGACTCCGGCGGCGTACGGCGCGGGGAAGAGGCGTTCGGCGACGCGATCGAACGGAACCCCCGTCAGGAGCGCGGCATCCCGCGCGACCCACTCCGGATAGGCATCGCGCCGCGGGAAGTACTCGGCGAGGAGGGCTCGCGACGCGTCCCCGACCCCCGCGGCCGCGGCGAGTGCCCCCCAGCTCGACTCGAATTCGACGCCGCGATATCGGACGAGGGTCCCGTCGAGATCGAAGACGACCGCCGCAATCTCGGGCATCCGGCTACGGGATGAGCAGCCGCGCGTCGCTGTCGATCGACAGCGCGTCGAGCGCCCCGGCCGGAAGCTCCAACGCGTACTGGAACGCTTCCTCGGCGGCGTAGAGATCCTCGCTGCTGGCGACCATCGTCGTCCGGCCGACGAGACGGCCGTCGGCGGCGAAGAAGGCGATGTCGAGGTCGAACAGAACCGTCTCCATCGTGAACCGGCGCTCCGCCTCGTCCTCGAAGGCGAACAGGATCCCCGGGAATCCGTCGAGCAGCGCCTCCGGGAATCCGCGGAACCCGGCCCACCGCTCGTATCCGTCGACCGCTCGAACGACGAGAACCTCGACCGTCGAGCCGTCTCCGCGCTCGATCGCGACCGTCTCCGACGCCAGCGTGGCGACGATCCCGACGCCCGCGTCGCCCGGAACGAGCGTCGCCAGCGGGCTCTCGTCGCGCGCGGCGGACGGGTAGACGGTGACCGACGCGTCGCCGTCCTCGTCGACGACGTCCGACGCTGCTCAGTAGTTGCCGACGCCGTCCTCGCTCCAGCGATTCCCGGCTCCGTGGTCGGAGACCTGCGCAACGCCGCCCCCGAGGAACAGGTTCCCGGTGAACGTGTTCCCGGTCGAGTCGAGGTTCGTGTACAGGTGGTTGGCGTTGTCGGCGAAGACGTTGCCGCGGAACGCGTTCCCGCGCGTCGTCGACTTGGTGAACGTCTCCGGGAACAGGACGCCGCGGGAGTGCTGAGCGACCAGATTCCGTTCGATCTCGTTCGACGAGCCAGCGAGCGAAATCCCGTACGCGCCGGCGAGGATCGTGTTCGCGACGATCCGATTCCCGGCCGCCCCGGCATCGAGGAGGACGCCGATCTCGCAGTCGGACAGACCGTTTCGTTCGACCCGGTTCCCGGTCGCAAGCTCCAGCGCAATCCCCTGCTTCGTGTTCTCGTGGTAGACGACGTTCCCGACGACGTCGTTGTCGGCCGACCCGCCGGTGAGGACGATCCCGGCGACGTTGGCGAACGCGACGTTGTCGGTCACTCGGTTGCCGTCCGAGGCGAGGAGGCGAATCCCGGTGTCGTTGACGAGAAGCTGGTTCTCGTCGACGTCGTTGTCCGTCGACAGGGACAGCTGGATCCCGGCGAGGCGGTTGTTCCGCGCCGAATTCGCACGAACCGTGTTTCGATCCGAGCGATAGAGGTGGATCCCGTGGTCGGTCAGGACCGGCTTCGTCCGGTAGACCGAGTTCTCGCGAACGACCGAGTCGGTGACGAACGCGAGGAAGATCCCGTCGCCGTCGGCCACGTCGTTCCCGACGATCGTCACGTTCCGACTGTCGGCGATCGTCAGGTGGGTCGTCGTCTGCTCCTCGACCGTCTCCCCGTCGAGTCCGTGGAGGTAGAGGATCTGTCGCCCGTTGAGGACGTTCGTCCGATCGATCTCGTGACGGTACTCCTCCGCCGTCTCGCCCTCGACGCGCAGTCCGAGTCCGGACGCGTAGAGCATGCAGTCGTACATCCCGATGCCGGTCGACGAGACGATCCGGATCGCGTTGACCGAGTCGGCGACCGTGCACCCTTCCAGGCTCCCGCCGCTCGAGAAGCCGATCCGGATCGCCGCGCCGTCGTAGGCCGAGGCGTTCCGCACGACAACGCCCCGCACGACGAACGACTCGGTCACGTTCTCGATTCGAAGGCCGTACAGATCCTCCGGTCCGACCGTGATCTCCCATCCTGCAATCACGTACGGATCGTCGGCCGTGCCATGTCCCGAGACGACGCCGTTCTCCGCCGTGAAGTCGGCGTTGCCGAGAATGGCGATCGGCCCCCGCGTCTCCGCGACCGCTCCGAAGGAACCGATCGCAAGGCCGATGCCGAGGAGGGACAAGATGAAGAAGATGCGTGCTCGTCTGTTCATGTGAACCTCACCACCCTATCAAGCGAAGATTCGGGCCATTATAGTCCGACCGAACGTCGAGCGTGTTCGGCATCCGCGCACGACTCCGACAAGTTCGGTCGGCCCGCACCGGACGCCAACGTGTTCGGTCGGCCCGACCGAACGTCGCACGGAACCATCGCCCACACCGGACGCCAGCAAGTTCGGTCGGCCCGACCGGACGGCAAACGTGTTCGGCATCCGCGCACGACTCCGACAAGTTCGGTCGGCCCGCACCGGACGCCGGCGAGTTCGGTCGACCCGACCGGACGTCGCACGGAACCATCACCCGCACCGGACGCCGAGCGTGTTCGGCATCCGCGCACGACTCCGGCAAGTTCGGTCGGCCCGCACCGGACGCCGAGCGCGCACGGCATTCGCGCACTTCATCGACGAGTTCGGTCGGCCCTGGACGAAAGCCTATCGGACCGCCCTGTCGCCGCGGTGAGCGAGGTGTGGCAGTCTTGTGAAGCCGCCGACGGCTCTCGTCTTTCGATCGAGTGCCGCACGTCCCACGCGGAGCGGAAGATCCCGAACGACGGGCGCCCTTCGGTCCGTACGATCGAACCATGACCCGAGCGAAGCGTTCGATCGTCGTCCTCCTCGCGGGGGCGGTCCTCACGGCCATCGCCGTCCTCTCCACCGAGCGACCCGCTCCGTCCGCCGGTGCTGATTCTCCGGGGAGCGGACGGATCGGAATCTACCTGACGTCGCACGCGCTGTCGATCCCCTCAATCGTTCGCGGCTTCCTCGCCGCCCGCGACGCGGGGAAGATCGACGCCCTGGTGATCAACGTCAAGAACATGCACGGCGAGATCACCTACGCGAGCGAGGTTCCGTTGGCGTCCGAGATCGGCGCGTCGACCGGCCGGATCGACTTCGCCCTTCTCCTTCCCGAGCTTCGCAAGCGAGGGTTCTACGTGATCGCTCGACAGGTCCTGTTCTTCGATCCACTCCTGGCGCGCCATCTCGGACTCGACGAGGACTGGGTCCCGGTCGACGACGCGACCGCCGTCGCCTACAACCTGGCGATCGCCGGCGAGGTCGCGGAGCTCGGCTTCGACGAGATCCAGTTCGACTACGTCCGCTACGCCGATGCCGGCGAACTCGTCCCCGCTTACGAGGCCCGGTACGCGGCCGTCGAGACGTTCCTGGCCGCCGCTTCGGAGCAACTCTCCGACCGCGTGACCGTCTCCGCCGACCTGTTCGGCCGGGTTCTCTGGCCGTGGAACGCGCGGCGCATCGACCCGATCGGTCAGTCGCTCGAGGGAATCTGCCCCCACGTCGACTTCGTTTCGCCGATGCTCTACCCGTCGCACTATGTCGAGCAGACGTACCGCGACGATCCGCACGGGGTCGTCAAGGAGGCCCTCGACGGAGCCCGCGCGCGGGTCGACGCTCGCTTCCGTCCGTTCCTGCAGGCGTTCGACCTGGAACGGCCGGAGGAGATGTCCCTCGAGGCGTACATCGAAGCGCAGATCCGCGGGGCCGTCGAGGCCGGCGCCGACGGGTACTTGTTCTGGCACCCCGCGTCGGACTACACCACGCTCTACAACGCGCTCTAAGCCCGCCGGCACGCCCGAGCGCTGTCGGCGCACGCATCCATCGGATAGGATCTCCCGAAGCGAAAGGCAGATCGGAACCGATGTTCACCGTCACACACATCGAGAGAGATACCTGCGCCCGCGTCGGGCGGATCGAGACGGCACACGGCCCTGTCGAGACGCCGGCATTCGTCGGGGTCGCCACCCGGGCGACGATCAAGGGCGTCGAGCCGGACGCGATCGCCGCGATCGGCCTGCAGATCGTGATCGCCAACACGTACCACCTCCACCTGCGTCCGGGGGAGAAGACGATCGCCGCCCTCGGCGGGATCCACCGGTTCTCTGGATGGTCGGGACCGACGATGACCGACTCCGGCGGGTTCCAGGTGTTCAGCCTCGGCGCGGGCAAGGAGCACGGCGTCGGGAAGATCGCGTCGATCTTCCCCGACGAGACCGCGGCCCCGACCAAGCGCCGACGCGGAACGTCCCTCGTCCGGCTGAGCGAGGCGGGCGCCCGGTTCCGATCGATCGTCGACGGGTCTCCGCGGGTCTTCACGCCGGAGTCGGTCGTCCAGATCGAGCGCGCGATCGGTGCCGACATCATCCTTCCGCTCGACGAGTGCACGTCGCCTCTCCACGACGAGGCGTACACAAAGCGCGCGATGGAGCGGACGCACCGCTGGGCACGTCGCGCGCTCGCCGCCCACCGGCTCCTGCAGGACGGCGTCCGCGGGCCGAACCCGCGGCAGGCTCTGTTCGGCATCGTTCAGGGCGGGGCGTTCCGGACGCTGCGCGAGGAGAGCGCGCGCACGATCGCCGAGATGGGCTTCCCGGGGTTCGCGATCGGCGGATCGCTCGGCCGCTCGAAGGGCGAGATGCACGCCGTCCTCGATTGGACGATCCCCCTCCTCCCCGACGATCGGCCGCGGCACCTGCTCGGCATCGGCGAGTTGGACGACATCTTCGCCGCCGTCGCCCGCGGCGTCGACACGTTCGACTGTGCCGCGCCGACCCGCCTTGCGCGGAACGGGACCGTCTTCGTCCGCGGCGAGTCGCGCCATCGGATCAACCTGCGCAACGCGCGGTTCAAGACGGACGAGGATCCGATCGACCCCACGTGCGACTGCCCGACCTGCCGAGCGCACTCCCGCGCCTACCTTCGCCACCTCTGTCGCACCGGCGAGGTCTCGTTCTACCGCCTCGCGACCCTGCACAACCTCCGGTTTCTGGTGCGGTTGATGCGCGAGATCCGATCGGCGATCGCCGACGATCGCCTCGATGCGCTCCGGTCGCATTGGGGCTACGGCGACTAGGGCAAAGGGAAGCGGGGGAGCGACACCGATCGCTCCCCCGCACGAGGATTCCGATTCGTCGAGCTGTCAGGCGTCGTCCGGCGCTACGGCAGGAGCCTCCGCAGCGACCGGCTGAGCGCGCCGAAGTCGAGTGACGAGAAGTCGAGCGTCAGCGAAACGCGGTGCGAGGCGCCGAGGGTGTGCGTCACGAATGCGTAGTCGATCATGAAGCCTTCGACGTTCACCCCGAGACCGGCCGTGATCGAGAACGTGTCCTGACCGACGACGCCGAGGCGGAGCGCGAACGTCGGCATCGGCTCGTAGCTCACGCCGGCGTGGACCGCACCGCCGAGGTAGAGATCGACCGCGGCGCGAACCATCTCCATGAGCAACACCGACGCGCCGAGCCGGATGTCCATTCCGAACTCTTCCTGCACCTCGTCGTAGGTGACCGCACCGAACAGGTTGACGGCTGTCGCCCCGAGAGCGATCTCGGAAAGCGTGATCGAGCCGAACCGCGTGTCAGGCAGCGTCGTCCGGAACCCAAGGTCGACCGCGAACCCGCCTCCGGTATCGTCGGCGATCGCCACGCTGAGCGTCTTCAGCCGCGCACCGAGCGAGAAGTCGAACCCGAGATCGGGCAGGAACGGAAGGTCGCTCGGCGACAGGCCCGCGCCAAGGATGAACGACGTGTTTGCGAAGGCGATATTCCCGGTCGGCGTCCCGTCCTCGTCGTATCCCTGGATGCTTCCCGAGTTGTAGAGCATCGCGGCCACGCCGAAGTTGCGGAACGTCAGGGCGAACGCCGAGTAGTTCGACAGCCCGAGGTGCGACGCGTAGAACGAGCTGAAGCTGATCCCCGGCAGTTTGGCGAGCCCGGCCGCGTTGTAGTACAGCGTCTCCGCCCCGCTCGCGATCGAGATCCCAGCCCCGCCGGCGCCGAGCTGAGCGACCCCCGGCTCGATGTCCAGGACCGTCGTCGGCGTCTGCGCCGACACGCCGAGCCCCGCTCCAACGAGGAGGGCCGCCACCAACCAACCGATCGTTCGTTTCATGGTCTTCTCCCTCATCGCGAGATCAGAAGCCGGAAGACCTCGGAGCGGATCGTCCGACCATCCTCGTCCGTCGCGGAGACCACGACGAAGTACAGCCCGTTCGCCACGACCGTCCCGCCGGTTCCCCGCAGATTCCAGACGTACTCAGTGTCCCCGTCGGGGAGCTGCACCTCGAAGACGTTCACCCCGATCATGCTGAAGATGCGAAGCAGGGCATCCGTCGCCCCCTCGGGAAGGAAGTAGGTGATCGTCGCCTGCGTCGCCGCCGGGTTCGGGAACGCGAACGTGACGACGCGGACCGGACCGGCGATGGTGATCGTCACCGTGACCGCATCGCTCACTGCGCCGCGGTCGTCGACCACCCGCAGGGTGACGGTGTAGTCGCCCGGCGCGCTGTAGATGTGCGTCGTCTGGGCGGTCGTCGTCGACGCGGTCTGCGTGTCGCCGTAGTCCCAGCGGTACTCGGCAATCGGATCGCCGTCCGGATCGGTCACCCCCTGCGCGGTGAGCGTCACTTCGTCTCCCGTGTTCTTCGTCGCCGGCGTGTGGCCGATCCCGGTGACCGCCGGCGGGTCGTTCCCGACGGAGACCTGGATCGTCTCCGTGTCGGTCCCTCCCTGCGCGTCGGTCACGGTCAGGGTCACGGTGTACGTGCCCGCCGTATCGTAGCTGTGCGTCGGCGCCGCCAGCGTGCTCGTCGCCTCATCGCCGAAGTCCCACGCGTAGGTGAACGCCGTTCCCGCCGGCTGGTCGTCGTCGGTGACCTCGGCGGTGAAGTCGATGTCCTCGTTGACGGCCGGGTCGTCCGGATCGGCGTCGATCGCGTCGATCACCGGCGGCTGGTTCGGCGGCCCCTCGACCTCGATCGTCTTGGTGACGGTTCCGGTCACGCCGCGGTCGTCGGTGACGGTCAGCGTCACCTCGAACGTTCCCCCGTTCGGATACTGGTGCGTCGGATTCTGCAGGTCGGACGTCGTTCCGTCGCCGAAGTCCCAGTGCCAGGTGGCAATCGCGTCCCCATCGGGGTCGGTCGCGGTCCCGGTGAACTGGATCACGTCGTCGTGCTGGAAGTCCGCCTTCGGCCCGATCGACGCGGTGCCGTTCGTCGCCGCCGCGTATGTGAAGTCGGGGACCGGGCGGTGATTGACCTCCAAGATCCACTGGTTGCTGTCCGCTTCCTTGTCGTAGGTCCCGTTCCGCTCGGTGTGGATGACGCGGGTCGTCAACTGGATCGTGTTCCCCGCGTGGACGTCCTCCGGCTCGGCGAGCTGGACGTAGACGAGGAGGTACGCCACCGCGCCCTCCGGGTCGTCCTGGACGATGTTGTCGTTGGTGATGTCGACGCGGACGCCGCTTGTGCGGATGTCGGCGAGATCGTCCTCCTCGCCGATCTTCGTCTCGGTCCCGTCGATCTCGTCCTGCCGCCAGATCTCGATCTTGGTGATGTCCGGGTTCCCGGTCGCCGTCCCCGCGTTCCAGACGAGGATCGGGTCGATCGCCACGTCGTCTTCATCCTCGTCGCGATCCTCGACCCGGATCCGTTGCGCGAGGAGCTTCTGGCTCGAGTACGCCGTCCCGCCGGTCGGCGGCGTGACGTTCTCGACGAACTCGAACCCCGGCTCATACAGGCCGAGCGTGCCAGGATAGGTCGCCTCATCGGAGTTGTACGCGGTCCCGCCGGGCGCCTCTTGCCCGGTGAATCGGACGACCGGCCGGAACGTGTGGCCGTCGTCGGGCGTCCCGATCGTGTAGTAGACCTTGACCAGTTGCTCTTCGTCGTCGTCGACGTCGTGGTTGGTCGTCAAGTTGAACCACTCGCCGGTGCGGAAGTCATCGAGGGCTCCGCCCGGACCGCCGTCGATCTCGAGGAGCTCCGTCCCGCCCGCCTTGACCTCGATCTTCTCGATCTCGTCCCCGTCGGCCGTTCCCGCGTTGCGCACGTAGAACCGCGTCATCCGGACGTCGTTGGCGTTGGAGTCGTCGTCGGTCAGCCGGACGGTCTGGATGACCACGTCCCCGGTCGCCGCGGTCCCCGAGGCGAGATTCTCGCTCTCCTCGTCGACCCGCTCGAACCCCTGTTCGCGGATCGTCTGCGTCGTCTCCGAACGGACCGCTTGGTCGTACTCGACGACGTCCCCGTCGTCTCCTTCGCCCTCCTCGGTGACGAAGACGGTCGTCTCGGTTCGGATCGTTCGGTTGTCGGTCACGTTCGCTGCGTCCTCGATCTCGAACTCGGTCTGGATCGTCGTCGTCGCGTTGTCCTCCGTCCGACGAGGAAGTGCGTCAGCGGCCGTCTGTGAGTCTTGGACGCCATTCTCGTCCGCGTCCTTGTAGAATCCTGGCATGGCGGCGCTCACGAACCCGTAGGTGAAGTCCATCGGCGAAGCCGGATTCCAGTTCACCCAGCCGGTCGTGTATTCCGCTCCGGCCATCGTGATCGTGACACGGACCCGGTCGATGTCCGTGGTCTCCCCCGACCCGAAGTTCTCGACGGTGACAATGACACTGGCATCCGTCTGCGTCGGATCGAGCTTCCACCAGACCGGGCTCCCGTTGGCATCGTTGTCGGTGAACGTCGCAATCTGGACGACGTCCTGATCGTCCGGATTGAGGTAGCCAGCGTCCGGCGAGGAATCGTCCGTCTCGTCAAATCCGCCGTTTCGGATCGTTTCGGCCGTCAGGTCGGTGATCCACGAACTCGTTCCCGGCACGTCGTTGCGCGTGTAGTCGAACAGGCAGCGGAACTGGATCGTCTCCCCGCCGCTGACGGTCGGACCGACGGTGACGAAGACCTTGACCGAGTGCGTCGTCCCCGTCATCTCGAACCCGAGCGGGATCGTCACGCCGTTCGTTCCGCGGATCCCGGACAGGTTCTCCGTCTCCCCGATGACGTCGCCGCCGTCGCGGACCGTGATCTTCGCGATCTCTCCCCCGTCGGCCGTACCGAGGTTCCTGAGCGTGATCGCACTCAGCACGACCGTCTCCCCCGCGCTCCGTGTCACCCGGATCTCCTGGACCATGATCGTGTCCGTGGGATTCAGGTTCCCGGCCGCGGTGTTCCGGTCGGAGAAGCCGGGAAGGCCGAACGCGGCCCACGAAGCGAGCCCGACGAACAGCAAGGCGAGCGGTACGCATCGCCGGCACGCAGTCTTCATTCTCAGCCTCCTGTTTCGACGTCGAAGAATGGAAGCAGGCATAGGATTTCAGTCACCTGCCGGGAGTATAGGGTTGTGATGAAGATCACCGGGAGAGGGGCGTCCGCGGCGAGCCGCGTCTCTGTCGCCG
>Ga0180434_10000742_pt1 | contig 47777 bp, 36 predicted proteins | sample SS_ome_7_FD_132453 | JGI IMG/M metagenome (GOLD analysis project Ga0180434, IMG submission 132453) | Hypersaline lake sediment archaeal communities from the Salton Sea, California, USA - SS_1_D_2 metaG | ecosystem: Environmental > Aquatic > Non-marine Saline and Alkaline > Hypersaline >... | reverse complement strand
GAAGTCTTTGCCAAAATGCCGATGTTGTGCCATAATTCCGACTCCTTTCATACTACATTACCGACAAAATTATAACACAACTTACACCTTATATGCTGGTCTGATTTTCGGGGAGTATTATATGAAAAGCAATTTTTGTGCCAGTTTTACCTACAAACTACAGATGCACCCCTGGGATGGCCAAGGCGGTGAAATTTTGTGTTGACAAAGGTTGGTAGGGGGGTAGATTAGTAGTTGAACATAAGAACATTTCAAAATGAAAGGGGACGAAAATGGCTGTTAAACGAATTAGTGTGCGTTGTGTTGAAATAGAGGATAAGGCTGGGAGTCTTCAGAAGCTTTTGGCTGATGCGGCCTCTGCGAATGTTGACTTAGAGTTCTGTGCGGCTTTTTCAGCGGGCGGCGGCCTCGGGCAGGTGTATTTGAGCGGCAAGAATGAAGAGGCGTTAAAGTCCTTTGTCGCGGAGGCGGGGATTTCGACGACGGCAGCGGCGGGCTTTATCATCGGCGGCGAGGATAAAGTCGGGGCAGCGATGGAGGCACTGAAAGGGCTTGCCGATGCTGGTATCAGCGGTCTGGCCGGTGCGGTGATAGTCTGCGACGGGCAGTACCGGATGCTGGTTGTGGTCGATGCCGCCGATGGTGATGCTGCTGAAAAGGCGCTGGGAGCGTAATATATTTCGTATCTCGTATTTCGTGTTTCGTATCTCGTGTTGGGTAGTGCAGGTTGCATATTGGGTTGTAGAAGATGATTGAAGTCAAAGACGGGATTGTTATTCGCCAGGAGGAGATTTTTTTTAAGTTTTCCCGAAGCGGCGGGCCGGGCGGACAAAATGTCAATAAAGTCAATACGCGTGTAACGCTATTTTTTGATTTGGCGAATGCTGCGGGTTTTACCGATGCGCAAAAGAGCCGAATACTCAAACGGCTTGCGACTCGGGCCGACAGGAACGGCGTAATAAGAGTTGTTTCACAGAGGTACCGAACGCAAAAGGCCAATCGAGAATGTGCAGTCGAACGATTGGTTGAGCTGCTCAGAGAGGCACTTAAGAGAATGGCGGTGCGGAAAGAGACACCGGTGCCGAAATGGGCCAAAGAGAAGCGGCTGTCGGAGAAGAAACGGCGAAGTCAGTTAAAACAACAGAGGGCGGAAAAGGATTTTGAATTTTAGTGTCAGGTATTGACAGGACATTTTTTAGGGAATACAAGGGATTTTATTTGAGATTGTTGGGATTGATTTTTGAAAAGTTTTTGGGAGTCTAAGGATGGGAGTAATAGATTTTTTGGAAAGTTCCGGGGTGAGTTACGAGGTTACGGAGCACCCGCCGGCTTTTACGGCACAACGTCTTGCAGCGGAGGAACATGAGCCGGGCAGGTATGTTGCCAAGCCGGTGATAGTCAAGGCGGACGGCAAATATGTCATGTGTGTGCTTCCGGCGAGCTGTAAGATTGATATGGGAGCTTTGAGAAAGCAGCTTGGTGCCAAGAAAATTGAGCTTGCTGAGGAGAAGGAGATGGGTGAGATATTCGGCGACTGCGAGCTTGGGGCTGAGCCTCCTTTCGGCAACCTGTATGATTTGGAAACAATTATTGATAAGTCGCTGGAAAAAGACGACCATATTGTGTTCCAGGGCGGCTCGCACAAACGGGCGGTACGAATGAGTATGGGTGATTATCGAGAACTGGTTTCGCCGAGGGTGCTGGAATTCAGCTACCATGCGACTACGTGATTTTGGTTTGGGTCGTCTCTGCAGCGGGGCGATTATAAAGCTAATATAACAACGATTAGTAATTGATGTCTCGGTGTGGTTAATCGTTCCTGCGGAGTTTTTTGTGGCCGGGGCAGTATATATCTTCCTGTTCCCTGTATCGTCGCTGTCGGGTGGTGCTTTTCTCAGGTTGCCAGATGCCGAGCGTCTTTTCAATTCTTTTGATTCTGGAAGAGAGGTCATTTAATTTAGCGTCGATGGAATCCAATTTTTCGAAAATGCTCTGGAGGTTTGTGTTGATAATATCCAGGTTTTTTTCTGTTTGAATTATATATCTTTCCATTAAGCGCTCATAAGGGTCGATGGTGCTGACGGTGCCGAATCCGTATTGCGGCAGGATGATTTCGGGATGGATTTCATAAGTTTTTTGGTCGGCCTGAATCGATGCGGAAGACCAAATCAGCGCAGCAATTGTGAGCAGGGCGGCGACAAGGACCAATAATTTGCTGTTCGTTCGCATTATATCATCTCCTTTTCGGCTTTTTGTAATTTTGTACCAACTTTATTTTATCGGCATAAAAACCGTGTGAAATATCAAAGAATTGAAAAAAAGGTGCGTATGTGGTACAAAGTATTCGAGTTAAGTCGGTCTTTTTTTGAGGTGTTTCTATGTCGGTTCGGTTTATTTTGGGCAGAAGCGGTACGGGCAAGACCAGCTATTGCGTAAAGGCGATAGTAGAATCGCTGCTGGGCGGTGGTGAGGAGCCGTTGATACTGCTGGTACCGGAACAGGCGACGTATCAGGCCGAACGTGCGATTTTGAGCGATAAGAGAATAGCCGGCTACAGCAGATGTCGAGTACTTTCATTCGACAGGTTGGGGTTTTTCCTGAGGGGCAAAAATACAGCGATGCCGGCTCTTTCTCACACGGGCAGGCAAATGATAATCCAGAGGATTCTGCGAGAGCACAAGAGCGATTTAAAAGTACTTGGCGCAAGTGTTAGTCGGGTTGGGGTGGGAAAGACGATGGCGGATACGGTTGCAGAACTGCATCGGTATGCAAAGACGCCGGAAGATATTGAAGCGCTGCTCGGTGAATTGGAGAAGGATGAAGAGAACAAGGCGGCTGCACTGAAATTTGCCGATGTCGGGTTGGTCTTTCGAGAATATCTAAAGTTTATCGAGGGCAGGTTCATTGACCCTGATATGCAGCTTTTGCAAAGCTGCAAAGCAGTGTCGCAGGCGGATTTTGTTAAAGGAGCGAGACTTTGGGTGGATGGCTTTGCGGGCTTTACGACGGCTGAACTTATTGTGCTGGCTGAATTGTTCAAGACGGTCAAAGAGGCACAAATCGCCCTTTGTCTGGATGTGTCGAGGATAGATTTGGCAAATGTGGATTCGGGAAAAATCGACCCTGCTGATTTGTTTAATCCAACCGAGCGGACATACGCAGAACTTCTCGGGATAGTAAAGAAATGCAAGAGCGAACTTGCCGAGCCGATAATTTTGAATGAGGCGCTCAGATTTTCTTCGTGCGGGGCGCTGGGTTATGTCGAGCGAAATATATTCGAGCCGGCAGTGGCAAAATGCAGGGCGGCCGATAATATCCGGATTGCAGCGGCGGCGAACAGAAGGGCAGAAGTTCAGTTTGTCGCAAGGGGGATACTGGGACTGGTTAAGGAGAAGGGTTTGCGGTATCGTGACATTGCGGTTATCGCCTCGACTCTTGGAGAGTATCAACATTATATAAGGGGGAGTTTCGAAGATTACGGGATACCATTTTTTATTGATGAGCGCAGGACGCTGAATCTTCATCCGCTTGTGCAGCTTGTTTGTTCGGCTCTTGCGGCGGTTACAGGTGGTTTTAAGAGGGATGATATTTTCGCCTATCTTAAGAGCGACCTTGTTCCGATAGAACGATGTGAAGTTGATTTGCTTGAAAATTACTGCATTGCATTCGGCATAAACGCCGACGACTGGATGGACGGGCGAGAATGGCACTTTGAAAGGGAGGAGGAGCCGCACTTCGACGAGCAAAGGATAAATGAGATTCGGCAGGAAGCGGCTGTCGGATTGCTTGAATTGTACAGGAGACTTTGTCCGGACGGTGAGAATGGCGAAGTTCTAAGCGCGGTGAAGTTTACAAAGATTGTTTTTGATTTTCTTGATAAATTAAACGCTGTTGAGCAAATCGACGGCTGGATTGAAGAAGGGATTGGGCTGGAGGATTTTACGAAGGCCGATGAGCATCGGCAGTTCTACGATAAGTTTGTCAGCATATTCGACGAACTTGTGGAGGTTTTTGGCCAGCAGCAAATAAAATGTGAAGACCTGATTGCGATTATAACATCTGCTTTTTCAGAGTTGACGCTGGCTTTTATACCTCCGAGGCTTGATGAGGTCCTTGTAGGCTCGATTGAGCGCAGCCGACATCCGGATTTGAAGGCGGTATTCCTTATAGGTGTTACACAGAAGCAGTTTCCTTCGCCGGTCACTACCAGTTCCATATTGACCGATGACGACCGTTCTGCAGCAGAGGCGTCCGATTTTGAATTGGGCTCAACGGTAAGTGAGGCTTTAGCTGAACGACAGTATCTGGCGTATATTGCCTTTACCCGGCCATCAGAATTTTTGTGTGTTACGTATCCTCTGGCAGATGCTAAGGGAAGGACGATAGGCCGGTCGGGTTTTGTAAGTGAGCTCGAATCGCTTTTTGAAGACCTTGAGGAAGAATCTATCGCAGAAGAACAAATCGGGATTGAGCAAATCCACAACGAGGGCGAACTTGCGGATTTGCTGTGCAGCCGGCTCGGCAGAGATGTCAATCTGTCCGAACAAAAGATGGACGGACGATTAGGGATGTTGTTGGAGGATATGTGCTCGGACGAGGAACTTGCGGAATTGGGGACGAAGATTGTTTTGGCGATAAATTATGACAACAGTGCGAAACTTGATGAGAAGTTAGCGACAGAGCTTTTCGGTCGCCGGATAAAAAGTTCTGCGACGAGGTTAAGCACTTTTGCGGCCTGCCCCTACCAGTTTTTTGCCCGGTATATACTCGATTTAGAAGAAAGGAAAGAGTTTAAGTTTGAGCCGTTAGACGTGGGTAATTTTTACCACAGCGTTCTGGACGCACTGCTGAAAAGACTTAGCGAAGAGGGGAAGGGTTTTGCGACGATTGAAGATGGGCAGTTAGTAAAGCTTTTGGGGGAAGAGATTTCAGGGATTGTCCAGAAAAATTCTTTCATATCGAATTTTGTACGTCACGGCAGGCATAACGCGTTTATTGTCCATTCGGCAAGTGAAGTTCTTGAGGATTGTGTTCTTGCGATTGCGTCAATGGTGCGGGCGGGCAGTTTTCGGCCGATAGCATCGGAAATTGTGTTTGGCGAAGTCGGTAACGAGCTTGGTGAATATAAAATTGAGCTTTCAAACGAACGGCAACTGATTTTAAGAGGTAAAATCGACCGGCTTGATATTGCGGAACTGAAGGGCGGAAAAATCGGGATTGTTTTCGATTATAAACGAAGAGATAAAACCTTTAACTGGTCGCAGTTCTACTACGGGCTTGATATGCAGCTTCCGATTTATATGCTGGCTGTTCGGGCAGCAGGGGAGTCTCAATGCAAAATGCAGGATGTGGTGGGGGCGTTTTATATGCCGGTCGAGGCAGGTCTGGAAAAAGTCGGACTTGATAAGCTGTCAAATGAAGCAGAGGGTTTTAATCATAAAGCGAAAGGTATATTTAACGGTGAGTATTTTCAGCAGTTAGACAGTTTGACAGAATCCGGCTGGAGTAAGTTTTACAGTTTCCAAATTAGCTCAGAAAGCGGACAGTATGGTAACTATGGGAGAAGCAATGTATTAAGGCCGGGCGATTTTGAAAAAGTGCTTCGATTTACCGAGGGCAGGATAGTTGAGCTGGCCGGAGAGATTGTATCCGGCAAAATCGATATTGCGCCTTACCGAATAGGTACGGAAACACCTTGTGGTTACTGTAAATACCGGCCTGTCTGCCGATTTGACTGGCAGGTGAATGACTACAGGCCTTTAAGGTCGCTTATGAAAGAGGCGGTGCTTGAAGAGATGGGTGGGATTGATGGCTGAGAAGAAGATTAAATGGACAAAGCAGCAGCGGCGTGCAATTGAGCAGCGTGGCAGCGATGTTTTAGTGACGGCCTCGGCCGGTACGGGTAAGACTGCGGTGTTGTCGGGGCGGTGTGTCAATATTTTGTCGGATGAATCTATATGTGGCGATGTTCTTAATATGCTGGTGTTGACTTTTACCGAGGCCGCTGCCGAGCAGATGCACTCTCGGATTGCCGAGCAGCTTAAAGAGGCATTTTTGGAAAGCGGTAACCGACGGTTTCGGCATCAGCTTATACTGCTGCAGGGCGCCGATATCAGTACGATACATTCTTTCTGCAAACGGCTTATAACAGAATACTTTTATAAGCTTGGTATTGACCCGACTTTTCGCGTAATTGATGACGATGAGCGCAGGCTGCTCAAGAGAGAGGTTCTGGAGAGGACAATTGAGTGGGCCTGGCGCCAAGGGAATCTGGCAGAAGGGATGGCGCAGCTATTTGGCAGGAGAGACCTTCGCACGAGCGACGGCTTTGCAGCAAAGATAATATCCATGAGCGACTTTCTGGACGGGGTGGTTTCACGTCAGAGTTGGTATGAGAGGACATTGGCGCTTTCGGAAGCCCTCAATCCCTTCGCAGGCGAGCTGGGCAAGAAACAAAAACAAATCGTTGCAGAAGAATTGCAGAGTGTTTTAGAGCAACTGCGGTCTGTTCAGCAGTTCTGCCAAAAAGCAAATGCCGATGAGACGTGGTGTCAATGGCTTGAGGAAAAGGTTGTTGAGGTTGTATTACGATGTATAGAGTATTTGAAAAGTGAGAATTGGCAAAGTTGCGCCGAGGAGATAAGAAACTTTCGAAGACCAAGATTTAATAAACCTAAAAGTCCGGATGAGCCTGTCGCAGGGATGATTAGAGATACAGCCAAAAAAGCAGCAGTTGATTTTGAAAGATTAAAGGGGCTTGCGATTATTAATCCTGATTACCTTGATAGAATCAGTGGGGCGGTAAGCGGCCAGACGAGAATTATGGTTGAGCTTGTTAAGAAATTCGACCGGCTATACAGCCGGGCCAAGCAGACAATCAACTGTCTTGATTTTGCGGACCTTGAGCATTATGCGTTGAAACTTCTAACGAAAGAAGGTGATAAAGAAGACCAATTGCTGCCTTCGGAGACGGCTTTGGCACTGCGCCGAAAGTACAAATATATATTCGTTGACGAGTATCAGGACATCAATCCGGTGCAGAAGGAGATTCTGGCGGCATTGAGCTGCGAGGATAATGTTTTTGTTGTAGGCGATGTCAAGCAGAGTATTTATGCGTTCAGGGGTGCAGAGCCGAGAATTTTTACCGAGGAGCTCAAATCAGCTACTGTTGAGCCGAAGGGGTCGGATGAGGGTCTGCGAGTTGACCTTACGGCCAATTTTCGTTCGAACAAGAGTGTTCTTGATTTTGTCAACAAGTTGTTCGGGCGAATAATGACATCGTCTTTCGCGGATATTGACTATGACGAATCGGCGAGGTTAAGGCCGGCAGTTATGGAGCGATTGAAGGAGGCATCAGGGAGTGAGAGAAGAACCTCTGTGGAGCTGCATATACTCGATGACGAGATTGAGGACACCGAGCGGCGGGACGAATCTGGCGAAGATGAAAATTCGGGCCACGAGAGGGGTTCTATAACGATTTCCGATGGTTTAAGAGTTGTTAGTTCGCGTCAGCGTCAGGCGGCTATAATAGCGGGGCGCATCAGGGAAATGGTCGGTGCAGACGGCGGCGAGGCGGAATTTGAGATATTTGACAAGCAGCAAGGCAAAATGAGGGACGTTGAGTACCGTGACATTGTGATACTGATGCGCTCGCCCGCCAAAAGGGTCAATGATTATATTGAGGTTCTTAGACTGGCCGGTATTCCGGTTTCCTGTGAGGCTTCGAGCGGTTATTTTGAGGCGACGGAAATCAGAGACCTTTTGAGTCTTTTGAAGGTTTTGGACAATCCCCAGCGTGACATTGAGCTGGCTGCGGTATTGCGAAGCCCGCTTTTTAATATCAGCGACAGCGAACTGGCGAAGATAAAAATTCACAGGGCAGAAAAGACTGAGGGTTCGGAAGATTTAAAATCAGAAGAGAAAAAACGCAAAAACTTCCATGATAGTGTGTGTGATTACTGTGAGAGCGGTTCGGATGTGAAATTAGCTGAACGGCTGAAAGAGGTTTTGGCCCTGCTTGAGCAGTGGCGGACGGTCGGTCGGCGGGGCGATATTGCAGAATTGATTTGGCAAATCTATCGGGAAACCGGTTATCTATTCTTTGTGCCGGCCCTTGCGAACGGTCAGGTGCGCAGGGCCAATCTTTTCAGGCTGCACGAGCGGGCGATTCAATTTGAGGGTTTTGCCAGCAGCGTGGGTGTGCCGTCACTGACTCGGTTCGTTGAGTTTATCGAAAAACTTTACGAATCGGGACTGGACTGGAGCACTGCTGAGGAAGAAGCGTCCGCCGGTAACGCTGTTCGTATTATGAGCATACATAAAAGCAAAGGACTTGAATTTCCGGTAGTCTTTTTAGCTGAACTCAACAGTCAGTTCAGCAGTAAGGATTTGCAGGATGATTGTATTGCAGAGGCAGGGGGCGGGCTGGGGCTGAGAATTATCGAGAGCAGAACAAAAACCAAGGTGGATTCGGCGGCATATCAGATTATCGAAAAGATAAAAAGAAAGACGGCACTTGCCGAGGAGATGCGGATTCTTTATGTTGCGACGACGCGGGCAAGAGAACGGCTTGTTTTGACGGCTTCAGAGAAGGCAAAACGGTGTCGGGAAGTTATCTGTGACGGAATTCTGTTCGGTTCTGAAACGGCAGCCGACTGGCAGCTTGGCCGATGCCGAAGCCATCTGGAGTGGGTCCTGTATGGATTGAGTGATAAGAAAGTGGTGCATGATGGTTTCGGGAGCGGCCTGGCGCCGGAGGCAGGTGATGATAATTTGTTTGATTTTAAGCTTTACGAAAAGAGTGAACTCGAGCGATTGAGCCGATATGTTTTTGAATTGAGAAGGAGGAAACGAATTCAATTTGATTCGGCCCAAAGTAAATTGGGGCAGGGTGGGTCAAAAGACAATTTATTGCCAAAAGTAAAAGAGCGCCTGGCGTGGCGATATGGGTTCGGTGATGTTTGTAAGGTTCCGGCCAAGCGTTCTGTAACACAATTGACTCATCTCGGCGACGAATATGTGAAAGTCGATTATTCCGGCGTACTGGCTCGAAAGCCAAAAGCAGTTTCGGCTGTTGATGCAGCCGAATCTGTCCAAAGTCGGCTCATCGGAACTGCAACACATCTGGTAATTTCCAGACTTGACTTGACAAAACAAGTGAACAAAGAGGTAATCGACAAAACTGTGGGAAAGCTTGTAGCTGCCGGGGCTATAGCCGAAGCTGTAGCCGAGCATATTGATACCGGTTCAATAATGACATTTTTTGAAAGTAAACTGGGGCGGTTAGCTCTTGATGCTAATAATACCGTATGGTGTGAGTGGCCTTTCACTTTTGCTCTGTCGGCTTGCGAATTTGCTGATTTGGGTAACGGGTTACGAGCGACGAGCGACGAAGCAATCGTCGTTCAGGGGATAGTCGATGTGCTGGTCAAAACACCGGAAGGTTTGCTGATAATAGATTTCAAAACCGATAGTGTAACAGCGGAGCAGGCCGAAGAGCGGGCGGAGCTTTATCGCGAGCAACTTGGGCTTTACGGCAGGGCGGCTGGGGCGATTCTCAACGATAAGCTCCACGGTAAATGGGTGTATTTCCTAAGCTGCGCCATCTCTGTCGAGCTCGAATGAGACCATAAGAAAATGAGACTTAGATAGGTGTTTTCTGTTTGTACTTGTGTGTTGCAGGTGTGTTTGTATAATTGGTGTGAGTAAATTGATATTTAGGTCAAGCATTTAATGGAGAACAGATAAAGATGGCGGCGGCACCGAAAGCAAACGCAGTGGTTGGACAGTCGGGCGGTCCGACGGGGACAATCAACGCATCATTGGCGGGCGTTATTGAAGAAGTCTCCAAAAGGAGCGAAATCGAAAACCTCTACGGTACAATCCACGCTGTCGAGGGAATCGTCAAGGAAGAATTTATCGATTTGAAAAGTCTGTCGGTGTCGGTTCTGGAAGGAGTTGCGAGCTGTCCTTCGGCGGCGCTTGGTTCGAGCCGTGATAAGCCGGATGAGGCATATTGCAGGAAGATTTTTGACGTATTTAAGAAGCGAAATATTCGGTACTTTTACTATATCGGTGGTAATGATTCAGCTAATGCCGCCCATATAATCAATGTGATGGCGGCAGAGGTTGGTTATGAGATGCATGCGTTTCATATTCCGAAGACCATCGATAATGATTTGTTAGTGACGGACCACTGTCCTGGTTACGGCAGTGCTGCGAAGTTTGTGGCCTGTGCGCTTATGGGAGATGATTTGGACAACCGTGCTCTGCCTGGTGTTAAGGTCGATGTGATAATGGGCAGGCATGCGGGTTTTCTGGCAGCGGCGACTGCTTTAGGCAGACAGAGAGTTGATGACGGGCCTCACCTGATATATTTTCCTGAGAGAGAAGTTTCGATAGATAAATTTCTCGGTGATGTTGAAGATGTTTATAAAAGGTTAGGTCGCTGTGTAATAGCAGTGAGCGAAGGTATATGCGATACTGAGGGGGGTACGTGGACCGAGAAACTAACGAGGGAAAAAGAGGCCGATTCTCACGGTAATATTCAGCTCTCCGGTACGGGCGTTTTGGCGGACTTTCTGGCCGGTCAAATCAAAGCTCAACTCGGCGCCAAACGGGTCAGGGCCGACACTTTGGGTTATATGCAAAGAAGCTTCGTCGGATTTCAATCTTCGGTAGATGTTGAAGAGGCCCGCAGGTGTGGTCGAGAAGCAGTTGGGTTTTCAATGGCCGAACAAAGCGGTTCGGTTGTGATGAACCGAACGGGCGAGGGGGAAAATTATGCGGTAGAGTTTTTGAGTACCGAGCTTCGCAATGTCGCCGAGAAGTCGAGGACGATGCCCGATGAGTTTATCAATCGGAGAGGCAACGGTGTTACGGAGGCGTTTGTTAAGTACGCAATGCCTTTGACAGGCGGGCTGCCAAAGACACATTATTTAGGTAATTATCCCAAGGTTTAGTTTTGATTTACGATTTACGATTTTCGACATACTGAATACTGGTTACTGAACACTGATTAATGATAAAGACCAAGATAATCGCCACACTCGGTCCTTCGAGTAATGAGGCGGGGACAATTAAGGCCCTGATTGATAATGGTGTAGATGTGTTTCGTCTGAACTTTTCGCATGGGACGCTCGATGAGCACGCTGAGTTGTTGGAGGTGCTGAATTCAGTCCGCTCGGAGCGCCATAATATGGCGGCTGTGATTGGTGATTTGAGCGGGCCGAAGATACGCACGGGGCTTATTAAGCCGGAAGGGCAGATGTTGAGTGCCGGTGCTGAGGTCAGCATCGTAGCCGGCGAGGAAGCAGGCACGGCAGAACGTTTCGGAACAAACTACGAACGTTTTACCGATGATGTAAATATCGGCGACCGAGTTTTTATCGATGACGGACAAATAGCGTTGGAAGTGATTGGCCGGAGGGACAATGAAACGGTTTGCAAAGTTGTTGTTGGAGGGGCGCTTCGCAGTCGAAAGGGTATCAATCTGCCCGACTCAAAAATAAGCACACCATCAATCACCGAACGTGACTGGAAATGCGTTGATTGGGCGATTGAAAAAGAGCTGGATTTTCTTGCATTGAGCTTCGTGCGGTCGGCTGATGAGATTAAAGAGTTGAGAAACTATTTGAGTAAGGCCGGTGCAGATATTAAGATAATAGCCAAGATTGAAACACTCCAGGCGCTGGAGCATCTGGAAAAGATTGTTCGCGCCAGTGATGTCGTACTGGTTGCCCGCGGGGACCTTGGAGTTGAGATGGATTTGGCTTTAGTTCCGCTCATTCAGAAGCGCATTACACAGATGTGCCGAGATTTGGGCAGGCCGGTCGTGGTTGCTACACAAATGCTGCAAAGTATGATAGAAAATCCTACAGCCACCCGTGCCGAGGTCTCAGACGTTGCCAATGCGATTATGGACTTTGCCGATGCTGTTATGCTTTCGGGTGAAACCGCTGTTGGTAAATACCCGCTGGAAGCCGTACAGACCATTGAGCGGATTGCACGTGTAACAGAAAGCTATCTCGAGGAGAACGTCAATGTTCATCCTCAGAGTGCGACTGTAGATGAATTAGTTCAGACGGCGTCAATGGCACAGAGTGTCGGTCAAATTGTCGATGGTATTGGTGCTAAGCTTGTTGCGGTCTGGTCTCAGGGCGGCTCGTCGGCGCGGCTGCTCAGTAAGGTGCGGATAGATGCTCCGATTCTGGCGTTGAGTTCCGATGAGCGGATGTGCCGTCAGATGTGTCTTTATTACGGGGTAATACCTCGCTGTCGGTCGGTACCAGAAAATATCGAGCAGTTTACCCGCATAGTTGAAGAGATGATTATCAATGATAACCTTGTTCGGATTGGTGATAAGATTGTCCTTTTGGCGGGTCAGCCGCTTGGTGCAGCCGGCACGACCAATGCTATAATAGTTCATAATGTTACAGGCGGGTGATTATTATTTTCGATTTACGATTTACGACTTTCGATTGGCAGTCGATAGCAGGTGGCATTTACTGAAAGAGTGATAAAAATGGAGAAGCTTGATTTTACTATTAGTGTGTTGGGTAAACGAACGGTTCGGTCGCCGATATCTCTGTCAAAGGCGATGGGCGATTACATAGCCAACTACACCGATGACAGTCAGTGTGTGCGGTACGATATTGAAACCGTCTCTGGTGGGGGTGCGTGGAGCTCTGGACGCGGTAAGCTTATGGAGAAGGCAGGAGCTCGGGAGCAAATTTACTTTGAGTCGGCAAAGGTGCATGCCGGTATTGTAAGCTGTGGTGGGCTTTGCCCCGGGCTCAACGATGTGATACGTGCGATAGTTATGTGCCTTTGGTACCATTACGGTGTGAGACGGATTTCCGGCATCAGGTACGGTTACCGCGGTTTTCTTTCGGAGTTTGGTCTGCCGGTTATGGAGCTGACGCCTGAAAAGGTTCTGGATATCCATCAAAAAGGTGGAACGATTCTTGGTTCGTCGCGCGGTTACGGCGACCGTGTCGGCGAAATCGCAGATTCTTTGGAACAAATGAATATCAATATTCTTTTCACTATCGGCGGTGACGGGACACAAAAAGGCGCTCTTAATATTTCTCAAGAAATAAAAAATCGAGGTCTCAAAATCGCCATAGTCGGGGTTCCCAAAACAATTGATAATGACCTGAGTTTTGTAGAAAAGTCTTTCGGCTTTGAAACCGCTGTATCCAAGGCGGTAGATGCCGTTGCCGCAGCTCACGTTGAGGCGGAAAGTGCAATCAATGGGGTCGGGATCGTTAAAGTGATGGGCAGACAATCGGGTTTTATTGCCGCACACACGGCCCTGGCCATCAATGATGTCAATTATGTGCTCATTCCGGAAGTGCCCTTCGACCTCGATGGTGAAAATGGATTACTTTCACATCTGGGAAGGAGATTTGAAAGCCGCCATCATGCGGTGATTCTGGTGGCTGAGGGTGCGGGACAGGAGCTGATGGAAAGCCGCGGGAGAGTGGATGCTTCGGGCAATAAAAAGCTGTCGGATATCGGTGTTTTTCTTAAGGATAAAATCAGCGCATACTTCAAAGCCAAAGGAATTGAGATAAATATGAGATACATCGACCCGAGCTATATGATTCGTGGTATGCCGGCCAATTCGAATGATTCGATATATTGTGCCAGACTCGGCACCAATGCTGTGCATGCAGCTATGGCGGGGAAAACCGAGCTTCTTGTGAGTCTTGTCAATAACCGTTTCGTCCATGTCCCAATTCAAATGGCTGTCTCAAGGAAAAATTATGTTGACCCGGACGGCGAACTTTGGCGCAGCGTAGTCGAGGCGACGGGCCAACCGCGGCTGATGAAGAATTGAATTTTCTTATCTGTTTAATTAAATAGGGCTTCTACGAAGGTTTTGGGGTCGAACTCGGCGATGTCAGTTGGCTTTTCACCAAGGCCGACAAACTTTACGGGAATATCAAGCTGGTCTTTAATGGCAACGACGATACCGCCTCGAGCGGTGCCATCGAGCTTGGCCAAAAATATGCCGGTAACGTCAATGGCCTGGGTGAACATCTTTGCCTGAGCGATTGCGTTTTGGCCGGTAGTTGCATCGAGAATAAGCAGTACCTCGTTAGGCGCATCGGGGATTTTGCGGGCGACGACGTCTCGGATTTTTGTAAGCTGTCTCATCAAGTCGGTCTGTGTGTGCATTCTTCCGGCAGTATCGAGGATAAGAAAGTCCGCATTCCTTGCCAGTGCGGCTTCGCAGGCGTCAAAGGCGACTGCGGCGGGGTCGGAGCCGTGCTTTTGCTTTACGATTTGAACTCCGATGCGCTCGGCCCAGATTGTAAGCTGCTCTGTGGCGGCGGCCCGGTATGTATCGCAGGCGGCGACGATGACTTTTTTATTGTTTTGACTGAGTATGTGGGCGAGCTTTGCGATGCTTGTAGTTTTTCCGGAGCCGTTGACGCCGGCGACTAAAATGACGGTCGGGCCGGTTTCGGCCGGATGTAATTGTCTGTCTCGATGCGGCCAATAGCTTTTAATATGCTCCTTGAGGAACGGGATAACATCGTCTGTGGTTGCGATTTGCCTGCTGCGGAAGGCATCCCGCAGGTCTGTTATCAGCTTACCGGTGGTTTCTACGCCGACATCATCACTTATCAGTGTTTCTTCGAGTTCATCGAGCAGTTCGTCATCTAATTTTTTACCCAGGCTCAGCACCGCCGAAAATGAGTTGCTGATTTTGTCTCTGGTTTTTCCGAGCCGGTCTTTTAAGTATTCAGTCGTTTTAGTGAAAATGCCCATACCTGCGTACCTTTGGGATAAAGTCTTCTAAGGTGTAAGTTTCGCAGATATTTGCGAAGATATCAAGCAGATTCACACGCAAACTCTTTTTTTCATAGAGCTGTCGGTTTCTTAAAGGGTAATGAGCCATTTGTTTAAGTACCTGAAAATTTTGGCTGTTCTTTTTTTGTGCCTGCACCTTTTTTTATTTTTTTGCCGAAAGAGGAATATTTTCTTTGACAAACCTGGCAAGTGCCGTTAGACTTTTTCTGCTGTTTTTTTCAGGGAGAGTTTTTGTTCAACGACGAAAGTTGTGAGCTTTCGTTTTATGAAGAATACAGGCAAGGAAGTTTTAAGCGGGCGCTGTTTTTACAGTCTGGATATTTATAAAGGAGGGCCTTTTGGCAGCTCAGGAGGTTGAAAACATTTTCGCAGATATAGTAGAGCGTGCCAAAGCACTTGACCCAGTCAATACCCGTCAGTGGTTTGATGAATTAAGAGTTTTACATTTGAGTGGTGGTTCTCTCGGGATTGGCTGTTCGGATGAGGCAATGGTTGAGTTTTTACGAGACAACTGCAAAACCAGTTTCACTCGTGCTGCCCAGCAGATAACCGACCACCTTGTCAGTGTAGATTTCAGTGTTGCCGCCGGTGAGCAATTTACCGGAGTTCCTCAGGGGCGTGAACGAGGGTTTAAGCTTCATCCCGACTATACGTTCGATAATTTCGTAGTAGGACCGAGCAACCGGCTCGCTCAAGCAAGCTGTATAGCAGTAAGTCAATCGCCGGGTAATACCTACAATCCTCTTTTCATTTACGGTAACGTCGGTTTGGGTAAGACCCATCTTTTGCACGCAGTCTGTTGTGAGACGGGGCGAAGAAGCAATAAAGCGGTGATACAATTTTTAAGCTGCGAAGAGTTCGTCAACCGATTCATCAGGGCGATAGAGGAAGGTAATCTGCCCGGCTTTCAGAGCCAGTTTCGTACGGTCGATATTCTGGTAATCGATGATGTACAGTTTTTGCGGGAACGTGAACACAGCCAGGAGGAATTTTTCCATACTTTTAACGCTTTGTACAACAACGGTAAGCAACTCATTCTCAGCGCCGACTGTGCTCCCGGCGAGATGCCGGGTCTTGAAGAGCGTCTTATCAGCAGATTCAACTGGGGTCTTGTTGCGCGAATCGACTCGCCAACCTATGAGACAAGAGTTGCAATCGTGCAGAAAAAAGCTCATCTTCGGGGGCTGAGTGTACCCGATGAAGTGTCTGAATACATTGCCCGTAAAGTGCACGCAAATATCCGGGAGCTGGAGGGAGCATTGACAAGTATCTACGCGGTGGCAATTACTGCCGGCGAGGAGATTACCCTTCAGTTGGCTAAAACGGCACTGGATGGACAACTCGAGTCGTCGGCGAGGTATATAAGTATCACGGATATTATCGAAGTGGTAACGAAGCATTTTGACGTTCGGCTTGCGGATTTGCAGAGCAAAAAACGCAGCCAAAGCGTAACACTGCCTCGTCAGATTTGTATGTATCTGGCGAGGGATATGACGCGGCACAGTCTTGAGGAGATAGGGGGTCATCTGGGCGGACGAGACCATACAACCGTTATGCATGCCTGCAGCAAGATAGGCCAGGCCAAAGATAACGACCCACAAATGCGGGCACTGCTGGGGGAGCTGACAAAACAAATCACACAATCACCACAGGGCTAAAGACCATAAATTAACAGCATTTACTAACAGATGCGCATAAGAAATGCTCTGAGAAGATTTACAGTTTTTCAATTGATTTGATAAGTTAAATCGCCGACCTATTTTCTGCGTTTTCTGAGCAAGGCCAGAGCGCCGAGCCCGAACAAACATATCGTGGCCGGCTCAGGAACAGCGGCAACATTACGAACCTCAAAGACCATATCCTGAAAGTCCTCGTCACCGCCTCCATTATCCCAACAAATCACATATGTGTCCTGAAAAGTAGGTATTGAGAATGTAACCATGTGGTCGTTTAAATCCGAGTTGAAAATATCTACACTATAATATGTAGTACCATTACCAAGTACCCAAATGAAGGCATCAGTGTCAGGCTCTATGTTGAATAAGGCATTTTTGCCGACGGCATCAAGATACCCTCCAAAACCATCATCCAACCATACAATAGGTGAGCCGATTGTTTCATCCAGTGAATAACCGAGCCAATGATAATCGGCGGCATATATTGCCTGCACCTCAATAAAGCCGTTCAAATCCAACCAAATCTGGTCTATTGAGTCGTCTATACGGTTGTAATTTCCCGCCCCATAAAGTCTGTCGAGTAGGTCATCAAACCCATGTTCACTTCCGCCGTGGGCCCCGGGATTTGGATGTGTAGGCAGGCCGGCGTGCAGGTCCTCTTCACCGGCATGAGTTGTGTCATACACAGGAGTATATACTGCATATAACGGCGCGTTCAGTACAAAAGCACTTAATACCGAAAGCAGCACAATGAGCTTTCCATCTCTCCTCACTTCTCTATCTTACCTCTTCTTTATCAGACTCCTTTAACTAACTCTCAGGGTAAGAAGCTGTTATAGACTCTTCTCACACCTCTTCTTCAATAGAGGTATTGTATATCAAACTGTCCGATAAAGTCAAGAAAAAAAATTTTGAAATTTGAAAGTTTTTTTGTCAGCGGAGAGATTTTTTGCTGGAAAGTTGATTTTTTGGCCAAAAAGGCACTATCAGAATTGCTTATAAATAGTATAAGCGTATTTAGCTTCGACACTTTTTCAAGTTAAGGTATTATTGTTTTGCTCGTTGTGGTATTGGCAGGCCGAGTTCGGTCAGTACTTTTTTCATATCCTCCCAGACTCTTTCGCGGTTTTCGTGTGTATAGCTGCGCAGTAAATATGCGGTGTGGTAGGTAGGCATAAGTTTTATAGGCGGTCTGTCAAGGCCGGCATAGTATTCGTGAAATAAACCCCGCAACTGGCCAATTGATTTGTTTGTGTTTAACAAGGTTTTGGCTGCGGGGGCACCCAAAGCAACTATAATCTCGGGATTTATTATTTCAATCTGTCTTTGCAGATATGGAAAGCAATTTATTATCTCATCGGGTCTGGGGTCGCGGTTTTCCGGCGGCCGACACTTTAAGATGTTGGCGATAAAGACGTCTGTTCGTTTCAGGCCGCAAGCGATGATTATCTTATCCAGCAGTTGGCCGGCCCTGCCGACAAAGGGTCTGCCCTGAGCGTCTTCGTCGGCGCCGGGTGCTTCGCCAACGAACATAATTCGGGCGTTTGGGTTTCCCTCGCCAGGCACGGCATTAGAGCGCAGTGAGCCGAGCCGGCATTTGCGACAGCGGCGAACTTCATCATCGATTTTTTCAAGTTCGACTTTTATCTTGTCGGCTGGTCGGCCAGCCTTGTTTTTTTTTTGTTTATTTTTTCCCACGGCGGGCGCAAAGCCGCCGGTAAAAAAATCGTCCATATCAGCGTGCTGGCGAATAGCTTTATTTATATCCGGTTCTTTTTCCATCAGGGCAAATTATAATGGTGCAGCTACAAATAGACAATAAAAAAGGGCGTTCATTTTTAACAGACGCCCTGTTGGAATTTTCGGTTTGTCTTTTACACAAGGCCCTGAGCGAGCATAGCATCGGCGACTTTGATGAAGCCGGCGATGTTTGCTCCTGCGACGAAATTGCCCGGGCAGCCGTATTCTTCTGCGGCCTGGCTGATGCTTTTGTAGATTGTCGTCATAATAATCTTCAACTCGGACTCGGCTTTCTCAAATGTCCAGGGGATGCGCTGACTGTTTTGTGCCATTTCAAGGCCTGAGACAGCCACTCCGCCGGCGTTTGCGGCTTTGGCCGGGACGAAGAGCACATTATTGTTCTGGAATATTTCGGTGCCTTCGAGGGTGGTCGGCATATTAGCCCCTTCGGCGACGGCTATGCAGCCGTTCTTAACCAGTGCTTCAGCGGCGCTCTCATCAAGCTCGTTCTGGGTTGCACAGGGCAGGGCGATGTCGCATTTAACGTTCCAAATACCGCTGCAGTCTTCGGAGTATTTAGCTCTTTTATGTGTTGAAACGTATTCTTTGATACGTTTTCTCTCAATCAGCTTTATCTGCTTGACGGTGTCAAGGTCAATGCCGTCCGGGTCATAAATAAAACCGCTGGAGTCACTGAGAGTTATGACTTTGCCGCCGAGCTGCTGAACTTTTTCAGTTGCAAAAATAGCGACGTTGCCGGAGCCGGATATGCTGACGTTCATACCGTCGATACCTTTTCCATTACTTTTTAATACCTCATCCATCATATAAACAAGTCCGTATCCGGTGGCTTCGGTGCGAACGAGAGAGCCGCCCCATTCAATGCCCTTGCCGGTAAGGACGCCGGTGAACTCATTACAGATTCGTTTGTACTGGCCGAACAGGAAGCCGATTTCGCGGGTGCCGACACCAATGTCACCGGCTGGGATGTCCGTATTCGGTCCGATGTGCCTGAAAAGCTCGGTCATAAAGCTCTGGCAGAATCGCATAACCTCAGAATCAGTTTTTCCTTTGGGGTTGAAATCGGAGCCTCCTTTTCCGCCGCCTATCATTAAACCGGTAAGCGAATTCTTTAAGATTTGCTCGAAACCCAAAAACTTAATAATTCCAAGATACACACTGGGATGAAAACGAATACCTCCTTTGTAAGGGCCTAAGGCACTGTTAAACTCGACCCTGAAGCCCCTGTTTACGTGGAAGTTTCCTTTGTCGTCCTGCCAGGGGACTCGAAAGATTAATTGCCTTTCCGGTTCGACCAGACGCTCAAGAATGCCTGTTTTGATATATTGAGGGTTTTTATCAATTACCGGACCCAAGGTATCCAAAACTTCTTTGACCGCCTGGTGGAATTCGGCCTCACCGGGATTGCGTTTGAGTACCTGTTCGTAAACGGCCTGGGTCACATTATTAGCTGCCATTTAAGTAACCTCCATTAATAATTAACAAATTTATCCGACCGCCTAACAAAAAATATGTTAAACTGCGCAAAGAAATAATAAAATTACCTTGAAAATAGCAAAAAAATCCATATTATATTGAGTTAACTGGATGTGGCAAGAAAATTAAATAAGAAAATATTGTATATTAGGGCGGCTTATAATGCATATAGAAATTCTAAAGATGTTCTGCGATTTATGTGAGCTGCGAAGTTTCTCAAAGACGGCAGAAAAGAATCTTTTGAGCCAGTCAGCGGTTTCCCAACAGCTTGCGCAACTGGAACTTATCCACAAGTGCCGATTACTCGACCGAAGGAAAAGACCTATTGAGCTTACCAAAGAGGGTCGGCTGCTTTACAACGCTGCTAAAGAGATGCTCGACAGATATGAGCAGCTAAAAAGTGAACTCAATAGTGTGAAAAACCTAGATAACAACAGAATCAATTTGGCTGCGGTCTTCAGTATCGGGATGCACAATCTGTCGAATTATGTCAAGAAGTTTATGACGAGGTATCCGGATGTTAATGTCCATATAGAATATTTCACAGCTAATAAGATTTACGAACTGGTTTTGTCAGGACAGGTTGATATTGGTTTGGTTGCGGTGCCGAAAAGAGATAAAAGACTTGAAGTTTATGACTTTGAAGAAGAGCCGCTGGTTTTTGTCTGCAGCCCTAAGCATCCATTGGCGGGTGAATCGGAGATTGATATTCATAAAGTTCAGTTTGAAAGATATATCGGCTTTGAGGAAATTGCTCCGACACGTAAGTGGATAAAAGATATATTTGAGCGTTATAATCTTAACATCCACCCCGTGATGGAGTTTGATAATATCGAAACCATCAAGCGAGCAGTTGAGATAAACATAGGGGTGAGTATATTGCCGACGACGACGATAATTCAGGAAGTCACGAGCGGCTCAATCAAGGCCATAAAATTTTCGAATGAGAATTTTATCAGGCCGACCGGAACAATTGTACGCAAAGGGAGGCCTCTGAGCGAGGGCAGTCAGTACCTTATCGAGCTGCTTCGAAGAAGAGGTCAATGAAACACAGCACCGCTTTAGAGAAAAAATGTTGTGGTTAGAAGTTTTAAAAAACGGCCTGCCGGTCAAAGGATAAAATACTAAATGCAGCTCATAAAGTGCTCCAATGTCAATAAAAGCAGTGATATTTGATTTGGACGGGACAATAACCCAGCCTTACTTTGATTTTGATGCTATTCGTGAAGAGATAGGCTTGCCGAGGGATTCCGGACCTGTTCTTGAGTCGATGTGGAAGATGGCGCCTCAACAGCGCAAATTCGCTGAAGAAATACTGCATTTGCATGAGATGCGTGCGGTAACAAAATCACGGCTTAATGCCGGTGCCAAAGAGACATTGGAGTTGCTGCGGGCGGCGGGTATTCGTGTAGGGGTATTAACGCGTAACAAGCGAAGTAATGCCTTAGCTATCGCCGGCAAGCATAACCTGAAGTTCGACGCTGTCATCGGCAGAGAAGAAGGCCCGGTCAAGCCGGACTGTTTTGGTGCACTGCGAATATGTCTGCAATTCGGTGTAAAGCCGGAAGAGACGCTTATGGTGGGTGATTATCTTTTTGACCTGGTCTGTGCCAAAGCCGCAGGTACGGTAGCGGTATTGCTGGCCAACAGCGAACGAGCCGGTGAATTTGCCAGACATGCGGATTTTTGTATTGAAAGAATCGACCAGATACTTCAAATTATTAAAGAGAGCGAATAGCATATATAGAACAGGGGGCAGAATAATGGATAATAAAATGGTAACAAATGGTCTCTTTATCTTGTTATTGATAGTTGGTGCGGGCGGCTGTTCGGAGGATTTAGCTGTGCAGCGGCCGGCAGAAGTGTCGTCAAAAGCGCCTGTGGAAAAGGCAGAGCCGAATTCGGTTGAGCAGGTATTAACACAATTAAAGCAGAAAACAGAAGAGCTTAAATTATATCAGAGTGAAATTGAGTATCTAATCAGTCAGCCGTTGTTCGAATCGAAGACGCTGCGAAAAGGTGTTTTGTATTATCAGAAGGGTGAGGGCAAATCTGCGCTGCGGATAAATTTTGAGACATTAAAGCAGGATGATGAGAAGACACAAAAATACGCAGAGCATTTTATCTTCGACGGCGTCTGGCTTACTCACATCGACTACCAAATTAAAGAAGTTAAGCGTTATCAAAAAGCTGAGCCGAACGAACCGGTGGATGCCTTCGAATTAGTCAGCGAAAATTTTCCCATAATCGGCTTTAGCAAAGTGGAAGACCTTAAAAAGGAATTTGAAATAAGGTTAATTAAGCAGCAGGGGGGTGGAGTGAAGGATTTTATTCAACTGCACTTGAAAGTTAAAGCGGATTCAATTTATAAAGATGATTATGCTTCCATCGACTTCTGGATTGATAAGCAATTATATCTGCCGGCAAAAATTATCGCAGTTTCCACCGAAGAGGATATTTATGAAATAAAATTCCTGCAACCGGCTATTAATAAAAAAATAGACAAAAAGGTCTTTGAGGTTGAGGTCCCGAAAGATTTTGATGCGCCTGAGATATTTGAGCTGAAGAAAAAAACCAAATGACATCAGGTAAATGGCAAGTGAAAGACAACGACAAGCTACTCGGCGCATAGAAGAGATATTGCGTGAACGTGGTTGCGATCTCGCAGATCAAGTTGCGCCTGTAACGGACGTTATGGAATTTACGCGGGATATTCGTGAAAGGATTGTAAACTATGAATTGGCAGATGAATTTTGTGAGGAAGGTCTGAAACCAGATAATGAGCCAAACGAGTACGGGCTTGAAGTAGAGGATTTGATAGATGCTTGTGGTCTTGCTCGGGATGATTAGAATAGGCGGCCTTGTAGCAGTAACGCAAAAACGCAGGAGAGATAGAAAGGATTAAAGATGGCTAAGGGGATTGTTATTTATTATTCGAGAAGCGGTAATACGAAAGAGATGGCTGAGATTGTGGCAGAGGCGATGAATAAAGCGGGTTTGAAGACCGACTGTAAGTCGGCCGAAAAGGTAAAGGCCAACGACCTGCTGGGCTACGATGCGATAGTAGTTGGCTCGCCAACCTATTACGGCAGTATGGCTGGGCCGATTAAGCAGCTATTCGATGAGATGGTAAGCTTTCACGGCCAACTCAGCGGTAAAGTGGGAGGGGCATTCAGCAGTTCAGCCAATATCGGCGGCGGAAATGAAACCACGATTATGGGCATAATAGAAGCGATGCTCATCGCTGGTATGATAGTCGAAGGCGACCCGCAGGGCGACCATTACGGACCGGTCTCCATCGGTAAACCCGACGAAAGAGTTAAGCAGCAGTGCGAAAACAGAGGGGGAAGGATTGCAAAGCTGACCCGAAAACTCACATCCTGAAGGGCAAAAAAAAATAAATATTGCTTTTTTATTGTAAAAATGGCATTTTTCTTTGACAAAACCATTGTGGCAGGTTAATTTTCTATGGAATTTTTAACCTTATGTAATGGAGGTTAATTTAATGCAGCAGTATGAAGACCTTAAAGTATTGGTAGCTGACATCGAAGCAGATGTCAACAAGGCTGAAGGCGGAAACAAGGCGGCAGGGACGCGAGTTCGCAAGCAAATGCAGCAGATTAAGCAGGCTGCCCAGGCGGTCCGCAGCGCTATTCTTGAGATCAGGTCAGCCCAATAAAGCATCGCAAGTACCTGTTATAGCTGTAGTTAGTGCGTATTTCGGCTTGTTTTGCGGCGGTATAGCCAGCCTACCTGGGGCAGGTAGGTGTCGGTGTTTCGAGTGCGCAGATACTTTTTATGTAAAGGTGAGTAGATGCCGCCACCATTATTGTTCGATTTATCTCAAATCGACCTGCAGGGTCAAGTGCTCTTCGACAAGGAAGTAATTAACCGTCTAAATCCCCAGCGGTTCGAGATGCAGCATCTCGACGGTATTCTTTGGTACGATAAAGAAAAATTTTTGATTCTGGGGTATAAGGACGTTACTAAGCAGGAATTCTGGATTCGGGGGCATATTCCGGGAAGGCCTTTAATGCCTGCGGTAATAATGGTTGAAGCAGCGGCCCAATTGTCGAGCTTTTTTGTGAAGGAGACTTATGGTTTGGAGGGTTTTATCGGCTTTGCCGGCATAGATTCGGCGAAATTCCGTTCTGTTGTTGAGCCCGGCCAAAGATTATATCTGCTTGCTCATATAACAAAGTTCAGCAGACGGAAATATACCTGTAGCACTCAGGGGGTTGTTGACGGCACGTTGGTTTTTGAAGCGGTCGTATCCGGCCTGAATGTTTAACATATCCTGCCTCTGTAAGTTGTTTATTTGCAAGCGGGTTTTTCTTCGTCGAGATAATCAAGTGTTGCAGTTCCATTTTTAAGTAGGTGATGAGGGCGGGGGTGTTGCTGCAAAATAGCCCCAACCGGATTTGAACCGGTGTTGCCGGGTTGAAAACCCGGTGTCCTGGACCTACCTAGACGATGGGGCCATAAGAGCTAAAAACTTAAAGCTAAAAATTAAAAACTATAACTAAAAACTCAAAACTGAAGACTTAAAACTTATGAGATATGATAGCAATGTTGCCGCAATGCGGCAACAGATTCCTCGGTTTTTACTTTTTCGCTTTAACTTTTAATTTTCTTTTATTCCATACTGATTGCTTCGGCGGGACAGGCATCGACACAGACCCCGCAATCTACACAGGAATCAGCATCAATACTGGCCTTTTCCTCAACCATACTTATGGCTTCGCTGGGGCACTCTTCCACACAGGTTTCGCAACCAGTACATTTTTCCTTGTCTACTTTAGCCGGCATTTGTATAACCCTTTCACAATAAAAATTAAAACTTACCAATAAGGGAGGGAATGTTACAAAATTCTGTTATTATTGCAAGACAAAATTTTTTGGAAATTCGCCTGTGATGCAAAACTGCCATTGCCGAATTTCTTTGCACATCTTCCAGCGGCTCCAGAAGCAGCGCTGCTTCCGGTTCGCTGCCGGTAAATACGTCGAAAAGGCCGGTTGACTCAAGGCTTGTCGGATTGCCGGATTTGAAGCTCCACCCTTCTTATTTTGTTGGCCAGGATCCAGTTTCCCGAAGCCTCAGCATAGATTAGTGCTTTGTGCAGGTGTTCGAGTGCTCGGTCGGTTTGACCGAGCTTGAGAAGCGACAATGCCAGGTTGAAATGAGCGGTGTCTAATTCAGGATTGATTTCGAGGGCTTTCTCGAAATGTTTGACGGCCTCTTCGGTTTTTCCCTGTTGGGCCAGCACCGAACCCAGGTTGTTATAAGCTGAGAAGTATTCGGGATTGATTTCGAGAGCTTTCTCGAAATGCTTGATGGCTTCATTTTGTTTTCCCTGTTGGTTTAAGGTAGTTCCCATCATATCATGTGCAGCGTGGTCGTGCGGATTCGCAAGCAGTGCTTCGCTGAGGTGCTCAGCAGCTTTCTCGAATCTGCTCTGTTTTAGACTCTTACTTGCAAGCCAAGCGTACATTTTGGCTCTGCAGTTAATACTTTCGGCTGCGAATGGGCCGGCGATGCTGAACAATACCCCACAGGCAGCGGCTATACCGACCATTGCTGCTGTGCGGCGCCAATGCCCCATCCTTATCGTTTCGATTATGGCGAAGAATCCTGCCGATGCCACCACAGCCAAAACCGGTACCAGCGGCACGCGGTAGCGTCCCGTCACGAACACCAGAATAATGGCAGATGGGTAAAGTATCAGAAATAGAAAAACAGGCAAAGGGATTCGCTGTCGGTGGTGAATTATGCCGATAATCGCCAGCGGCAGCAGGACTCCGAAAGGAAATCCGAACCCGTTTGTTTTCCATACCAGCCCCGAGAGCAGCAGCGAATACCGTCGCGACTCATACACATCGTAAATCCTCTGAATTTCCCTCGAACTGACGAACTGTATAGACTTGTGGATAAGCCCCGTAACAAAATGGAGCGGCTGAGTTACGACGTATTTGAAGAACCGTCGTCTGAAAAACTGCTGAACTTCGTACCTGTCTTTTGCTTCGACTTCCTTTGCCAGCAGGTTGAGGTTTTTCCAGTCATCTCCCGGTCGAATGGTGATTGTCTTTGATGTATCGGGGTTGTTGCCGATGTAGAGATTAATCGGACCGCTTTCCGGCAGTGGGCTTATCCTGCCTGTTGTCCTAAGACACAATATAGAGACAGCGACCATAATCAGGAAAAAGCCTGCCAGGATAAGCCTTTTCCTGGCGACAATCATATCTTCCGGCATCAATGTCCGTCGCAGGGCGAACACCAGCCAGACAGAGGCTGCTATACAGAATGGAAGAAAGGTTGCGCGGGTAACAACACTGAGCCCGCCGCATATTCCCAGCGCAAAGTATAACCAGGGCCCTTTTTTTTCACCGGCTTTGAGAAGGAGAATTATCAGAGCCACTGACCAGAAGGACGCCCAGCCGGTTGCCACCAGCTCGCTGTCGAAAAAGATGAGCGGTCCGTACAGCGCCGTGATTGCACCGGCCATTATGCCCGTCCGACGGTCGAAGACCATCTCGCCAAGCCGGTAAACGAGCACACAGACAACAGAGCCAAGCATGATCTGGGTCAGCTTTGCGCAAATGATAGAAGAGCCGCTGAAGAAATAGACCGTGGAAAGGAAAAAAGGGTAGAAGAATGACTGCAGGAAAAAATCTTTCTGCATTAGCCCTCGCTGAGCGAGTGAATGTGCAAGACGGTCGTATAAATCTGAATCGCTAATCGGTATAAGAAAAGTTGGACTCTTTGAAATCTCGTTGAAATAGATAAGTCGAACTGTCAGTGCCAGGGTGAAGATACCGACACCAAGCCATAATCCTTTGTTGTTTGGTTGATTGCTTTTATCTAATGTTGCTGTCATTGTTAATTCTGCAACAGCTTATAAACTAATTCGAAGTATTATATTGCTTGCCATATATTATCCAAATTCCTGAATGAATCAAGCAATTGCGGATTCGTTGAAGTTTTTGGGCCTCTGCAGGGTTATCCGGCAGGGCTTTTGTCTAAGTTGTCAGCGGGCGGCTTCTCTTGCTGCTGTGGCGTGTGGATAGTGGCACCGAGGGCGATGGCCATATTCCGAACGAGTGTGCTTGAATCGCGTTCTGCGGTCCAGTTGAGTACCTTATCGAAGTTGCCACCTTGATTTTTAGCCAGCAGGTAAAGTGCGATTAAACGAGCCGGCCAGTGGTCATCGTTGAGGTTTTGTGCTACTGCGGTTATCAATTCGAAATCCAGCGGCAGCGAGAGCATCCCGGCCATAGCATGGACTTTGACGACCCAATCATCGTCAGTGAGGTTGTGTACGAGGGCGGATTTCAACAGTTCCGACATTCCGTCTGCATATTTAAACTTGTACAGAGGTTCCCGGTTGGCCATTGCGTGCTGCTCTGCTAAAAGACCGATGAATAACTGAGCGGTTTTGATTTTTTGGCCCTGTCTGGCTCTTGGCAGTGAATTGACGCGGTTCTGCAGGTATTTAGCCGTGAGTTCAATGCCTGGGCGCTTAATGATTGTTTGGGCCGGTTCAATATAATCAAGCCGGTTTGTCAGCCTGCCGTCGGGGGTTGTTACAGGGTCGATAAAGAGTGTAAATGCTATATCCAATGATGCCTGCGGATATGAAAAAAGTAATTGTTTGAGTTCGGCTGTTTCAAGATGGACCGGAATAAGGATACTTCGCTGAGGTTCGACAAGCAGGGAAGGTCGAATCTTGAGAGATACGAGATTTGGTATCTGCCTGTTGATGTCACCGGTAACGTCGGCATCGATTCGGATATTACCTTTGAATAGACCATCATCACCGATTACAAGCGGCTCGGAGGAATTATTTGTGACTGCGACAGAGGCGTCGAATTTGCTGCCGTAGGAAAACTTACTGCCGTGAAGATTTAACTGTACCGAGATTATTTTTTCGGGACTGACGAATTCGGGAACAACATTTTGTCCAAGATTGTTTTTTAAGGCCGTCAGGATAATATCCGGGTCAACCGGCGGGATGTAATCTGCCCCGTGTTTTGTCAGAATTGCCCTGGCGGTTTCGGCCGCTAGGGTTCCGGGGTCTGATGAGATTGCAGACTTTAAGGTATCAAAGGCCGAACTTTTTTGTTCCTGGGCCAGCTGAATCCGGGCCAATGCAATGTCGGAGATTTGATTGTTCTGATAACGTTCGATAATCTGCCTGGCCCATTCGGGCTGTCCGTTTATTGCAAGTGCATAAGCCAACAGAGCGGCGGCTGTTGGCCAATTAGGTTCAATTGAATAGGCCTTATTGGCCCAGTCAATGGCTTGTGAGGCGTCCGGCAGGACAAAACAATAGAACCAGGCAAGCTCAGAAGCAATTTCAGGTTCGGGTTTTTCAGATGCCGATTGCCGGATGGCTTTTGCTTTTTCCTGAGCATCATTAAATATCCGTGCTGCCTGGTCTTCATCGCCGATTTTCAGAGCGGCTTTGCCGGCGATGGCTTCGAGGAGCAGGTCGAAGGTTCCGCTTTGGCGTATCTGTTCGGCGATTTGGAGGGATTTGTGCTGATTTCGCTGTGTGTTATAGTTGCATCGTGCCCAGGGGAGGTAAATGTAGGCGGGCAGGGCTTCGGAGGGATACAAAAAGGCGAACAAATCTGCACAGTATTTGAAACTGTCGGCAGCGGTTTCGTAAAGCTGCAGTCTCTGGGCATAATCTGCAAAGGCCAAAGCGGCCTGCAGGTCCAGGGGATTTTCACGCAGTGCAAGTCTTAGATATTCGAGATATGTAGCCGGCTGAATCTGTTCCGGCATAAGCTCAGCGAGTTTCTCAAATGCCAGCTTATTGTGATTATTGATGTTGAAGGCACGGGCAAAATATAATGCGGCAGCTTCAATGTCGGGTTTTTCGGCGGCCAGCAGGCCAAGCAGGGCGGCCAAATCGGACTTCAGAAAGGCGTTTTTCGGGCCGAAATTTTTTAGCATCTGCTCGAGAAGTTTTTCCCGTTCTTCCCGAGAATCCAACTGCTCAAGCAGATACCCCACGGCCAGTCTTACCACCTCGAGGTCGGATGAGCTGTCCACATATTTTACCAGGGCGTTTGCCACCAGGTCCGAATAGTCCTGTTCTGAGTCGGCATCAGGTGCTGCAGTTAAACGTGATGCAAACCTGATTGTCCAGGGAAGCAGATAGCCGGCTCTTTTATCCAAATTTATCGCGGCGTTTAAGAAGAGAATCGTCTGGCTGTTTTCTGAGGCACTTCGGTCTTCGGAATTGCCCTGTTCATAAGCAACTTCGTAAAATATCCGGCTGACAGAGGGCGAAAATAGCGTCTCTGAGTCCAGAGGCACCGCCGAGAGGCCTCCCCACGCGCGCTGCGCCCAGGGCGAGTTGAAACAGAAGAAAAATACCAAAAAAACTAAAAGAATCCTGTCCTTGAGCATTAGCGTCTCCATCAAGCTGACAAAAAAGCGTCCGTTAATATACTATATTTCGGGCGATTTTGTTTATCGCTTTAGGCGTATTGACAGCTTAAATTTTGCATTTTCGCCGTTTTATGTGGATTGAGTATTATTTTTTTCTCTGCTGAGGATAAAAAGGAACATTTTCAAGTGCTTATAGTGATGGAGATTACAATAGTTGGTAATCAGACGATTGGCTCATTGCCACTTTTTCTGCCGAGGATGAGAGAGAGCATTTCGATATTCAGGAATTTGGCCGCTATCAGATACATTACGGCCGCTGATGGCACAACTACAGCCAACCTTAGAATGTTAAAACATCTATCATAAGACAGATTACTCATAATCCTCATAATTCCGGCGCCGACTAAAAACATGAGAACCGTGGCGGCAAGCGTTTTCACAAAAGCACCTCCCAGACCGGCTAATATTGGCTTGCTAAAGGTTTTGCGAAGGACAAAGAGCAGAAAGGCGACCTGTAAATATGAACAAATCGCGGTCGAAAGCGCCAGTCCGGCTGTTCCCATAAACCAAATAAGAGTCAGATTAAGAGCGATATTTACAAAAACTGCAACCAGCGCGCTTCTGGCCGGTGCCTTTGAGTTCTGCATCGAATAAAAAGCCCGCGTGACAATCTGCTGAGCGAAGAAACCTGTCAGTCCAATTGCATAAAACGACAGTGTCCAGGCCACTATCGGTGTATCATCGGCTGTGAATTTGCCATGCTCGAATATTGCTGAGACCAAAGGTTTGGCCACGAGAAACAATCCGGCGGTGGCGGGAATCGCTACGAAAACCGCACCTTGAAGCCCTCGTGAGATGGTACCGCGAAGCGCATCAAAATCCTTTCTTGCCGCATCGGCACTCATAACGGGGAAAATAGCGGTAGCGAGCGATATTCCCAATACCCCGAGCGGAAACTGGTAAAGCCGCTGGGCGTAGTAAAGATAAGATGGGGCGCCATAGCTCAATGGGTATCCTTCTTTGGTCATAAGAGAAAGTGCAATGACGTCATCGGCAAGTGTGTTAATCTGTGTAACGGTAAGGCCGAGTATCATCGGCCCCATCAGGACAAGAATTTTTTTAAAGGCGTTAGAACGAATAGCCCAGGCAGGCCTGATGTAAACACCTCTGGAGCGCAACGGCAAAAGTTGAATGGCAATCTGCACCAGCCCTGCAATTAAGACTGCGACAGCAACGAAGAAGACCTGCTGTTGAGCCTTGATATTGAAGAACCAGCCGGTAATTAAAATACTGCCGATGATAAAGATGTTCAGGACTATTGGTGAGGCCGCTGGCATTGCAAAATGTCTGTGGACGTTAAGTATGCCTGCCAGTATCGCCACGGTGCAAACAAATATCATATACGGCAGCATAATGGAACACAATGCCAGTCCAAGTTGAGGGCCGGTTCTGGTTTCAAAAAAGTAGTAGTATGTCCAGACGAGCCCTTCACCGATAAGTACCAGCGCAGCTAAAAATACAAATAAAACAGTTACTACGGTGTTGGCCAGTCGTTGTGCCTGCTGGGGATTATTATGAAGCTCTTCGCTATATACCGGAATGAAAGAGGCTGAAGCAGCTCCTTCTCCAAAAAGTCTTCTGGCGAGGTTTGGAATCTTAAAGCCCATAGTCCAGGCGGTCATTAGCCATCCAGCCCCAAAGAAGTGTGCGAACGCCATATCACGCACCATCCCCAGCGTTCTGCTTACGACCGTCAAAGAAGCAATTTGTCTGAATCCTTTTATCATATCGTATTGCTTATATCGTATGTGGTATTGCGTTTTTGGTAAAGTGATTTTCCGGCCGTGTCTATTCGAATGCTTTAGGAGCTACCGTAAAGGTGCGGAATCTGCCGATATTGTTTAGCAATCCGACCGAGACCATACTGACCAGCAGACTCGAGCCGCCGTAACTTACCAGCGGCAAAGTCAAACCCGTAATCGGCATTAGGCCCAGTGTCATACTCACATTGACGATGACCTCAACGGTGAACATTGCTACGACGCCGACCGCAAGCAGTCTGCCGAACGGGTCGGTGTTGTGTTCAGCAATTTCGAGTCCGCAACCAACTATAATCACGTAAAGTCCCAACAGAGCCGCACAACCGGCAAAACCCCATTGTTGTGCGATGATAGCGAATATGAAGTCGTTGTGCCTTGCCGGCAGAAAGTTGTATTTAATGAAAGGTCCCTGCCGGTAGCCGTAACCTTTTATTCGGCCTGAAGCAACCGCATATCTTGAGCGGATAAGGTGGAAACCTTCGTCGCGTCTCCACTGCTTAGTGCTGAATTTTTTGCCGACAAGGATTTCCCCAAGTGTTGGGTTCTCCTGAGTTTTCTTTTGGAACCAGTCGTTTTGGAGCAGTACAGAACTTATTCTTGTCCTTTGGTATGGTTTCATTCCAAACCACATCAGAGGGCTGAGAAGAAGAGCCAGAAGTATTATTATTAAGAGGTGTCTGACCTTCGCGCCGGCGACGAAGAGCATTGTAAATAGAATCGGCATCATCAGTATTACAGTGCCCAGGTCCGGCTCGAGCAAGATTAACACCATCGGCAGTATTGTCAGAGCGAACGGTCCAATCAATGCTTTGAAACTTCGGTAATTGCTGCGGTATCGCAGATACCATGCCAAAGCGAGGATGTATGCGAGTTTGCAGAGCTCCGAGGGCTGGATGCTCGGCAAAGACGGATGAATTCTAATCCATCTGTGTGTGCCGTTAATCAATGGTACGAACGGCAGATTAACGAACCAGCCGAGCAGAACGACGGTCAAAAGCAGCAGAACAACGCCATATATCCAGTAGCTCGCAGCGCCGAGACGGCGGTAGTTAACGAGGTTGACGGCAAGGAAAGCAGCCGCCCCGATCGCGATGAAAATAATCTGTTTTTGCCAATTATTGACCAAATCCTGGAAATCTTTGGTCTGGCTTGCGGCAGCCGGCTCGGCCGGGTGGCCCACAGAATAAATAGTGATTGTCCCCACGGCAAGCAATAATAGTGTTGCCGCCATCAAAGTAAGTCTTACGACAATAAGTCGTCCTTTTAGAAAAGTGTACATAATGGCAAAGAAACAATAACATAGAGTTGGTCGAATTGCAAAGCAGTGCGTAAAATTGCGAAAATTTTTTCCCTTCCCCTTTCTCCAACAAAACTTCTTTAATGGCCATTTATACGGCAATAATGGCACAAATCAGTACCGAATTGTCAGTAATGTGCAATAATCTGGTGAAATATGCATATTTTTTACCAACTGCTGTAAAAATGGGTAAAAAGACTTGACTTTTGGGTGGGGATTTGGTTAAATAGTGTCAACAGATTGGGGGTTTGTTAATGCAAAAACGCAGATATGAGCTTCTTAAGCGCAGCAGCAAGGCAAAAATAGGTTTTTTGCAGGTTATTTGAGGCTTTTTGGGGCCATTGAAGGCGAAACCATGATAGCAACGAGGGAAATTTCGTTGAGTAAGGAAAAAAGTGCAACTGGGCGTTTAGGCAACCTTTGTAAGTATTTTCCCTTAACTTGCAGATTTTTTAAAAATTTTCAAAATTTTTCTTGATTTATTTTGTTTTTTGTGTTACTTTACATTCAACCTTCACCGGTTAATAGTGTGTTGCGCATATCCTTAATGTGCACGATTTCGCCGATTGGCGGGAAAGGAGGAATGGGCATTTGGTATTTATTGCCTGGTTGTCCTGTCGGCCGGGGTGTATTGTTCAATTAACTTATTACTACAGTTAAAGCGAACAAACATAAAAAAGAGATTTTTATCAGGCAGGATTAAGGTTTAATGAGGATGAACCTTAAAGTAACAACCAGAATTGTGCAGAGTGTGTGGCTCTGCAAGAGAAGAAAAGAAAGGAAGGTTACATTATGAAAAAGATTCTATTTGTTTTGACGTTGCTTTTGCTCGCCGCACCTGCGATGGCAACTGTTACCATTAGTGCCACCCAGTCAGCTACTGAGCCTTGTGATGTTTACATCACGTATGTGAACACTGAGGACAGTAATGTCAGGGCCTTTGCTCTGGATATCTGGGTGGATGACGGTAACATTCTTGCCATTGAGGATTACAATAAAGGTGAGTGTATAGGTGACGCCAACTGTGGCTATGGCATCTTTATGGGCACGATTCAGATTGACACGAGTGGTAACGTTACCGATGACGGAACCCCTGTAGCTGAGCTTGCCGACCTGCCGAGCGACACTCTGCCCGGGCCTGACAGCAACGGCGTTACTACTGAGATGGGCTCGCTGTATGAGGCGGGTGTAGTTCCGGGTCCGAAACAGACCGGCACCTTGTACAGGGTAAGAGTTAGTAAAGTTCCCTGCAATCTGTGTGTCAGGACTAACGCCAGCCGTGCCGGTATAGTGCTGGAGAATGGCAGCAGTTCGGAAGACGCAGGTCCTCCGTTCACAACCAATCTGCCTTTCTGCGTGGCTCTCGCCGGAGCCGGTCCCTGCCCGGGTGATTGTGAACCCACGGGAGGTGACGGCGACATCGATATCGCTGACTATAACAGGCTTAAGGGCAAGTTGAGTCAGGCCGGCTTCTTCAATAACGGCGTCTATTATATTGCACCTGGTGACCCGAATACCGGTTTCCTGTGGGATGCTGCTTTGGATTGCGACCCGTGGGGCGTCGGTGATGGAAAAGTCGATATCAGCGACTTTAACAGGCTTAAGGGCAAGTTGAGTCAGGCCGGCTTCTTCAACAACGGCGTCTATTACATTGCACCTGGCGACCCGAATACCGGTTTCCTGTGGCCATGCCCGTAATTTAGAATTGGTTTTTCAATTTATGGATGTTTAGTTTATTAGTTTCGACTTTTTTGTAAGGAGAAGTATGATGAAAAAGTTGTTTGTTTTAGGGCTTGTCCTGGTCATCTCTTCGATGGCGATGGCTGCCCGAGTGGACCTTGTCGTGCTAAACCCGCCGACTGAGTACCAGCCCAGTGATACCATCACGATATCGCTGGTTGGCAGCGGCTTTGATACGAGTGGCTCTGCCCCCTGGGATTCATGGGGCGGACTGGCAATCGGGACGGCGACATCGGATAATGGTGGCACTGCCTTGAACCCAGACCTGCATACAGAATTTAAGGGCGGCTTGTATTACAAAGGTACGGTTGTAAATTCAGGCGGCATTCTGATTCAGACCGTTGATGGCGGTGTTGATATGGGTGACTACGATGGTATTCCGAATGGTGAAGCCGGATGGTGGTTTGAATTCCATATTCCGGATGTACCGTATTCGACTATTATCACGATTGACCTTACCAATCTCGTTATCAGGGACTGCTTCCAGGATACGATGAGTGTCATTTATGGTGGAGCGCTTGAGATTCACGTGGTTCCCGAGCCGATGACCATCGCGTTGTTGGGAATTGGCGGGCTGTTCCTGCGTCGCCGTAAATAAGGGCGGGCAGACAAGCCAAAAAACAACCTTAGGTATTCCAGGAGGCAGGTCGTGGACCTGCCTCTTTTTTATTTTTTGACACTGATTTTGTTCCTGCCACGAAGGCACAAAGACACAAAGGAAAAGAGGATAGCGTTTAGCGTATATAGCGTTTAGGAATTTGACACGGATTAACACTGTATTTAAGGATTTATATTCGGCGTTCCTTCGGCTGCCTCGACTACCTCGACCGTGCTCGGTACAAGTCCGCTTGGTATAAATCCGCTCAGGAAAAGTTTTGCGGGAATGACAACTTCGCCGATAGTGTCTGTGGTTTTTCTGCTTTGCTTTTTATCGGGCGTTGGTGGTCGGCCTTAATTGTTGAAAAAAACACTTGTCTTTCGATAATTTGCTTGACTTGTATTTGTTGTTTTGATAAAATAGCTTTATCTTAAATGGGGTTGTTAATACTGTTCAAATATGGGGGAAATATGATGAAGAGTTTTTTGCTTTTGGGGATTGTTTTAGCTCTCTGCTCGTCGGCGATGGCGGCAGGCCATATCGAGCTTCGTATCGCACCTGAAGACGTTAATCCGGGCGGCTATCAGGCCAGCGACACTATTACCATTCAGATTTATGCCACAGGTTTTTACACGGATTATCCCAGCGACACCATTGGCTTTATGGACATTGATTCCATAAATACCAATAACGGCGGTACTGCTTCAGCACCTGACCTGCACGATACACTGGAAGCAGGGTTCGGCATCAGTGCCGGCACGGTTATAAATTCGGGCGGCATTCTGATTGAGAATATCAGAGGATATAAGGCAGCGCTGGATTTGGTTGGTGTATATCCCTTCCCGGCGGTTCTGTGGGAATGCGAGTTTCATATTCCCGACCTGCCGTATTCGAGCATAATCACAATCAGCCTCAGCGGGTTGAGTCTTACTAACGTTGGCAATCAGACCATCGTACCGTCATATACCGTGTCAGGGCCGCTGGAAATTCACGTGGTTCCCGAGCCGGCTACCGTTGCGCTGCTCGGTCTTGGCGGGCTGTTCCTGCGTCGCCGCAAGTAAGAACTCGCCGGACAAACAATGACATTACATATTTAAGAGGCAGGTTACAAAACCTGCCTCTTTTTTTGTGATTATTAACCACCTGTGAAGAGCTCAAAGTCAGCTAATAAATTCCAATAGCTTTCGATAATTTGTTTGATTTTTACCTGCTGTTATGCTAAAATAAGCTGAAGTTGTGTGAGGTCTTTGAGAACAGTGAGGATGATGAAAAAGCTTTTGTTATTGTGGATTGTTTCGGCCTTTTGCTCTGCGGTGGTGGCGGCAGGCCATATCGAGCTTCGTATCGCACCTGAAGACGTTAATCCGGGCGGCTATCAGGCCAGCGACACTATTACCATTCAGATTTATGCCGCAGGTTTTTACGAGAATTACCCCGGCGACACTATTGGCTTTATGGATATTGCCGCAGTACAGAGCGATAACGGCGGCACAGCTTCGGAACCGAACCTGCACAGCGCACTGGCAGTTGGAATTGGTGCCAGTGCCGGCGATGTTATAAATGCGGGCGGTGTTCTGATTGAGGATATCAGAGGCTATAAGGCAGCGCTGGATTTGGTTGGTGTATATCCCTTCCCGGCGGTTCTTTGGGAATGTGAGTTTCATATTCCCGACCTGTCTGCTTCGAGCATAATCACAATCAGCCTCAGCGGGTTGAGTCTTACTAACGTTGGCAATCAGACCATCGTACCGTCATATACCGTAGGAGAGCCGCTGGAAATTCAAATGGCGTGCTGCCCGGGTGACACTAACAATGACGGCGACATCGATATTGATGACTATAACAAGGTAAAGGGCAAATTGAGTCAGGCCGGATTTTTCAATAACGGCGTCTATTATATTGCACATAGCGACCCGAATACCGGTTTCCTGTGGGATGCTGCTTTGGATTGCGACCCGTGGGGCGTCGGTGATGGGGACGTTGATATCGACGATTTTAACAGGCTTAAGGGCAAGTTGAGTCAGGCCGGCTTCTTCAATAACGGCGTCTATTATATTGCACCCGGCGACCCGAATACCGGTTTCCTGTGGCCATGCAATTAGTTTGTGATGAGGATTTGGGGATTTGCAGCGGTGTGTCATTTTTCCGCAGAAGGGGAAAGAGCTGTTAACTATCTGCCTTGGGCAGCATAAAATATTTGCAGGGTCTTCCTGAACCGTTTCTGGTTCAGGGTTTCTTTGAGCATTTAATAATCGTAGTAGCGGACGCTGTCGGAATCGGTGCCCCCCCAGTCGAGCCTTATAGTCTTTGTAGCAGCGTGATAGAGCCAGCCGTATTCTCCGGAGGCTTCTTCGGGAAAGGATTCCTGGTTTGCCAGGGCCCTTACTGTCCATTCGTTATTGAAAGGGTTTTTGGGTTTGTTTGAGATATAGGGTCCAAAGTCCTGAGCTGAGGGGTTGGGGACATACTGGCCGTCAATATTTGTAGCGGCGATAAGCTGAATGTAGAACCAGGTAGATAGCGGGGTCGATGATGTGTCGCCGTTGGGATATCCGGGAGCGGCGTCGTTGTGCTCTGCTGCGTAGATTTTAATGGCGTCCCGAAGTATGCGCAGATTGTCCTTTGCCGCAGCGGCCCTGGTCTGTTTGATGTGTCCCTGAAAGGTCGGCAGGGCCATAGCCGCAAGGATGCCCAGAAGGGCGATGACTATCATCAATTCGACAAGTGAAAACCCCTTTTTCATACGCATACCTTTAGACGTACCGTTAGAATGTTATCCTTCATCGGCTTATAAAAGGGGGGACTTAACCGAATAAGAAATGTTATGGGACATAAGAATTGATTTTTAATTTTCCAGCAGATGGATATTCGATATTGATAAGTGCTTTTGCTCTGTTTTAATTCTGCCTTGCCCAGTCTCCGCCCAGCAGCACGAAATCCCGTACATCGACAATGCCGTTATTGTCGAGGTCGGCGGGGATTAACGGGGCCTTATTGAGCCAGGTATTAACCAGCAGTAGAAGGTCGGTGAAATCGACCGTGCCGTTGGCGGATAAGTCGTAAATCTGCAGCTCGTAAGCGCCGATGTCAAAACCGTCAAAGTACGGCCTTGGGTCTTCGTTCAAGTCGGTCAGCGGGGCGTGAAGTGAGATTCCGGCATCCCTGCAGGGTGAAAAATATGGTATGTGATAGTCGCCAAATACCCAGCTCGCATTCGGGTCGTTCGGTTCGACTATGACATTAGTATCGTTCACGTCTGCCCAATAGCCGGTCGTGAGCAGACAGGGGTCGGCGGAGATATTGCCCTCAGTTCCGGTGAGGTCGTTTATTTCGCCGATATAGTTTCCGCCCTGATTGTTCCAGACGTTATTATTCATCAGGTTTGGCTCTGACGGCAATGAGCCATCCGGTTTTACGTACACGCCGCCGGTGGTGCCGTTATTAGTAATGATATTGTTGGTGATTGAGTAAGCGGCCAGATAGGCAATTGCTATACCGGAACCTGCATACTCTGCCGTGTTGCCTACAATTGTATTGTTCGATATCTTAGCGATGCCGGTTCCCTGTACCCAGATTCCGCCGCCCTCGTCGGCCTTATTGCCGCAGATAATGTTATTTCTGATTAAAGTGTCACTGTTCCTAATCCCTATACCACCGCCGCGGCCGCCGTCGCCGTGGCCCGAAGATGTCGCCGTTGAAATGTTGGCTGTTATAATGTTACCTTCGATGACTCCTGCCGGACTGTCCCACTGCCAGATTCCGCCGCCCCACGCACACATTGCCTTGTTGGCTTTAATTACATTATCAATAATCCAGGCCGTTGTATTATCGTAGGTATAAATACCGCCGCCGGCTTCGCCGCTTGTAAAATTGTTTTCAATTCTGTTGTTCTTTATTAAACAGCTTGAGCCAGGTCCAATGTGCACACCACCGCCGGCCGTACCGGCATCGTTATCAATGATAGTATTGTTGAGCACCTCTGCGTAGGCGTTGTTTCGGCAGTCAACGCCACCGCCGTAACTGTCGGCTGTGTTATTTGTAATGTAGTTGTACATCAGCATCGGCCCAACCGAATCGTTGACGTGTATTCCGCCGCCGTATTGGCCGTGTCCGTTTTGCAGCCGCAGACCGGCAACCAATGTAGAATCATTTTGCCCGGAAAGAATACTAATACAACTTCCCTGGTCATTGCCGTCTATTATTGTTTGTGCGACAATGTTCGCATCGAGTGGGTTGAGACTTCGCAGGCGAATGTTCTTGGTGAGAAAGTCAACGTTTTCCCGGTAAAAGCCGGGCAGCACGATGATTTCATCGCCGTCATTTGCGTTATTAATAGCTTCCTGAATGGTATTGAAATCAGTCGGTACAACGATGGGTTTGTATTCCTGCGGCCCCATATCAACTACACCGTTGACCGTACGGCTCGTTCCGTCGTAATCCTCTGTAAGCCAAACCTCAAGAGCATCATTGGCCCCGGCGTCAATGCAGGGTGAATTTGGATGCAATTCGTGCAGGGTCAGCGGCTCCGGAAACGCCGGCAGGACCTGCGGGTCAGCAGATATATTACCGTTCGTTCCGGTCAGGTCGCCTGTGACGCCGCCGTAGTTGCCGGCAGCATTGGCCCAGACGTCATTGTTTTTGATTACCGTACCGGCCTGGATTGTGTAAATACCTATATTATTATTGTCGTAAACAATATTATTTGCGATTAAGTCTGTCGAGCCGCTGCCGCTGGTTATTGTTGCTGCCCGTATGTGCGTATTGATGACCGTATTGCCTGTAAAGAGATTGTTGATAACCTTGCCGGCGGTGGTGGCTTCAAGTAATATCGCAGAACCCGTTGGATTATTGTTGGCCGGCCCGCTGCAGGTGTTGCCGATGAAAAAGTTGCACGCAATAATCGGCGAGCAATTCACGAAATAATAAATTGCTCCGCCGTGCAGTCTTTCAGAATCGTTTTTCTCGAACCAGTTATTCGTAACTTTTGAGTAGCATTGGCCGCCAAGATATATTGCTCCGCCAATATAATGGGCGGTGTTGTATTTGAAGATGTTATTGGAGATTGTCGGCGAGCAGCTTGCTCTTGCGAAAACGCCCCCGCCATACCAGCCGGCATAGTTGTCGATAAAGGTATTGTGAGTGATTACGGGCGAGGCGCCGTTGTGACAGAAGATTCCACCGCCGCCATATTCGGCCCGGCAGTCTTTGAAGATGTTTTTTGTAATGATGGGCGAGGCGTTGCTGCAATGTGCGCCGCCGCCGTCGCCATTTTCTCCATCCCAGCCTCGCCAGGTAACGGTAGGGTCGGTTTGGCCGGTACCGTTTTGAATGGTAAAACCGGTCAGTACCGAATTGGCGTCTTCAGCCTTGTTAAAAGTTACGACACTGCCGATGTTCGGGTCGGCAGGATTGGAGCCGTCGATGATTGTTGTTGCCACCACATTCGGGTCGTTCGGGTCTTCTGACTGAAGTATAACAGCTTTTCCGAGAAAATCGATATTCTCCAGATATGTGCCCGCTGAGATGATGATAGTATCACCGTTGTTGGAATCGTCGATTGCCGACTGAATGGTGCTGTATTGTCCGCTGGGGACATAGAGCGTATCCGCCGAAATTTCTCCGCAGCATAAAGCAAGTGTTATAACCAATAAGAGTCTTTTCATCATCCCACCTTTTGAGTGGACAACACTACCAATGGTAAGATATTATAGCATAAAAAGCCAGCCGAATCCAGATGTTTTTTGCTTGTAACTTGTGTTTTATTAAAAAGTTATAAGGTTTGAAACAGGAATAAAGTAAACGTTGTGACGGCCTGATTTTACCGGACTTCGGCTCAAAAAATACAGCCAATAAAAAACCTCGCAGCGGTATTCGAGCAAAAATCGTTCTTCGAACAGTTGAAATAAAAATTTTTTTTGGGGGGGTATGCTCGACTTTTATACAACCTGGCGGTAATAAATATATTGACAAAAAGGGCAAAAATCGTATAGACTTGCAGGCAGGAAAATTTGAGTGTTCTTGCGGGCGTAATTCAGTGGTAGAATGTCGGCTTCCCAAGCCGAATGTCGTGGGTTCGAGCCCCATCGCCCGCTTTAGTTTTTTTAGCCCAATAATACAGTTTCTTGTTTTTAAGGAGCAGCCCGGTGAATTTAAGAGACGCCCAGGCACAAAACGTATGGTCGATTTTCCGCCAAATCAGTCAGGTCCCTCGCACATCGAAACATGAGCAGCAGATTTGTCTATGGCTGGAAGAATTCGCAAAGAATAATAATCTCGTACATCGTAGAGATTCGGCCGGCAACATCGTTATCGAGCTTCCCGCAACAGCCGGTTTTGAAGACTCTGCGGCGATTGTCATACAGGGGCATGTTGATATGGTCGGTGTAAAGGATGCCGAATCAACTCATGATTTCCTCAAAGACCCGATTAAAATAATCGAAAAAGATGACGGCTGGCTCTATGCCGATGGTACGACATTGGGGGCCGACAACGGTCTGGGAATTTCACTTGGCCTTGCCCTGGCACTTGAGAAAGAGCCGGCCCATCCCAAAATCGAACTGCTCTTTACCGTCGATGAAGAAACCGGACTGACAGGAGCTGACGCCCTTCAGGAAGGTTTTGTCACCGGCCGGCGACTTCTCAATGTCGATAGTGAAGAAGATTCTTTTACCGCAGGTTGTGCCGGCGGCAAAACAACTTACACTACCGTCGAACTGCAATACGGCGACATACCAGCTGAATTCAGCCCGTATCTTCTTGCTGTTTCCGGCCTCAAAGGCGGCCATTCCGGAATCAGTATTCACGAACAAAGGGCAAACGCTATAAAACTGCTGACCCGGACAATCAACGCTTTAATGCAGGAATTTACTCTCAGCATAGCAGATATTCAGGGCGGCACCGTGCACAACGCCATCCCCCGTGACGCACAGGCGACTATTTGCTTTGACCCGGCCAATCTTAAAAAAGCCAAACAAATCATCGATGGTTTAGTCCCTTCTCTTAAAAGGGAATTCTCCACCACCGACGGCGACCTCACAGTGCAGCTCAATCCGCACTCTCAATCCGATTGCAGCAGGGTGTTCTCCGCTGGCACCGGCGCAAAAGTTATCAACCTGTTGATGGCTCTGCCGCATGGTGTCCACAGATTTTCGCGCAGGTTTGAAGGTTTGGTTGAGACTTCGAACAATCTGGCCGTAGTTAAAACAAACACCTCCGAAAACACACTTCAGATTATAACCTCGCAGCGAAGTTCCGAAGAATCCTGCCTGCAGTATATCACCGGCAGGATTATCGCTGCGGCGAATCTGGCCGGTGCAAAAGTTAAGTCCTCCCAAGGCTATCCCGGCTGGCAGCCTGATATGAATTCACCGCTGCTGGCACAGTGCAAAAAGGTTTACTCCGAGCTTCGCGGCAAAGAGGTACACGTGGAGGTTGTTCACGCCGGCCTTGAGTGCGGCATTATCGGCAAAAAGTTTGAGGGTATGGATATGATTTCTTTTGGGCCAACAATCGAAGGTGCCCACAGCGTAACAGAGCGGGTTAATATCGAATCGGTGGACAATGTCTGGAAGTTCCTGCTTAAACTGCTCGCCACCCTGAAATAAAAATATTTCGTTCGAAGAGTGTGCCGCATTACCAGTTCAGGAGGTTTAAGATGTCGTTTTTTTTCTTGCGGACTGCGTATCTGCCTGCGGCAATGAGCAGATTTTGCTCGGCGGATGATAATTTACCTTTGTTCTTTAATTTTAAGGTTGAAATGTTGCGGAGCATATCAAATGGTACGGCGCTACGGTTGGATTTGGCAGTAAGTTTGGTTACGTCATTCGGGGCAAGCCCGAAATCAAGGAGCGGCTCACAGTCGGTCAATTCAGCCAGGTCTTCAAAGCTGACAAACACAACGCCGATACTCTTGTCGCTGCAGAGACTTCGTGTGATTTCACGGTACCGTCCATGCCAGGAGTCGAGGGATATGTTCATTGAGCGAATTGCAGTACTGCCAAGAGGAGGGGGCCTTCTGATGTTGGAGAAGGGAGTGAATGTTCCCTGATAAGCGTCAATAACAATCATGGCCTTTGTCTTTACCGCATCATCACAGTCATTATCGAGCAGTCTAACCGCAGTTATCACGCCTATATTTTCGGCCATTCCACCGTCATAAAGGTGCAGGTAAGGGTTGTTTGGGTCAAGTGAGTTCCAAAGAGTGGTGGGATAGGTTGCAACGGGGAAATTTGCGCTGGCTGTGACTGCCACAGAGAGCGGCATTTTCCAGATAAACTCGTCGTTGTTTCTCTGTGAGGGATGTTTGTATTTTTTTGAGCGGTGTTTATATCCATAGATTTTGTAGAGCTTCAAGTGATCCGGCGTAAAGGTAAAGATTGCCCCATTCTCATAGGCGGTAGTGTTTGCGACCCAGTACGGCAGACGTACCTGGGTGTTGGGGTCGTCTTTTTTGACGAATACGTCGGCAAGTGTCAGTGTCGGGCGGCGTTTCCAGTCTTTGGTTAGTGTCTGTAGTTTCATTTTTCTCCAGCGGTATCCGAGGATGTTGTCGTCGATGCTTTGTTCGAAACAGCCGGTCTGGCTAAACAGGCTGGGCAGCAGTAACGAGAGGACGTCTTTTACCATATCTTTAACGATGTCCGGGTAGAACCCTTTTAGATGTCTTCTAATACAGGGGTCTGTTGTTTCGTCTCTGGGGGGTGGTTTTTTGCAGGGACAGTTTATCGTTTGATAGTTCTCGGGCGGGTATCTAAGTGCGGAGGCGAAGGAATAACCGTCGTATGTTTGGTTGAAGTAAAGATGGTCATGAAGGCTGGAGATATAGGCTGCAGCGGCGAATCCTCCGCCGGAGACGGTCGAGAAGTAATCGACCTCGCAAAGGATGTTGCTTTTTGTTGCATTCTGGTTTGTTGTCCATTCCAGCTCCAGAAGTGCTCCGGCGCCGAAGTTAGCGGAGCGGCAGCCTCCGCCTGAGATGGCGACCGCAAGGGATAGGTTTGGGTCCTGTCCGCTGCGCTGCTGGACCGATTTGTAGTTACAGAGGTCCGCCGAACATTCCTCGTATGGTTTTTCGCAAAATGGATGGATATTTGACGCTTCATATCGGGTCTGAGCGCATCCGGTGAGCATAGATATTAAGATGCTTAGGATAAATGCAGTTGGCTGGTGTAGTTTCGTTAGAATTGAGCTTAAGACGCCTGAACCGGGGGCGGAATACATCTGCTTTTTGGGGTTGATGATAAACATTTTAATTTCCTTCTAGTTTATATCGGCTGGAGAGGGTGGAAATCTTGACATCTTCGGCGCAAGCTGGGACAATCGCTTCATAGCTATGAGTAACAGAACCGACAGTTTGTTTGAGGTAGAAGAGACTGAACAGGCCGGCCTCTGCAATCATATTATTCGTGTGGCGTTTGAGTCGGCTGTCGATAGCGAGTTTAATTATCTTGTGCCGGATTCACTTTGGCCTGTTGGCGCCGGACAGAGAGTCGAAGTGCCGTTCGGCAGAAAAGATAAAATCCAGACCGGCTTTTGTACACAAGCGGATATACCGCCACAAGAGTCTTTTATTGCGCGGAAGGGGGGGCGCAGGTTAAAAAAGGCAGTTAAAGTAATTGATAAAGAGCCGTTGATTGATGCCATCCTTATGGAGCTGGCAAGGTGGATTAGCAGTTACTATGTCTGCCCGTTAGGGCAGGTTCTGGCGGCAATGGTGCCGGCGGCGGTGAAAAAAGGAAGCGGTGCAAAAAAACAAAAACTTGTTTATCTCGCAGCGGATTTTGAAAACCAGAGCGAACAGTTAAAGGGCAAAAAACAAAAGCAAATCATCGCTTTACTTAAAGAGAGAGGTGCCTGCAGGGCGGATAGCGCCATAGAAATGCAAAGTTTATTAGCTCAGAGCGATTGTACTGAGGCGCCGATAAAAAGTTTGGCTCAAAAGCAGATTATCAAAATCGCCCACAAAATAATCCTCCAATCTTTGCCCGCTATTCCGGAGCCGACGGCGTTAAAACAGGAGGAAATAGTCCTCAACGACGACCAGCAAAAGGCGCTGGCTCATATAAAAGACGAGCTGAATACAAGGCGGTTCGGCGTGACGCTTTTATATGGCGTTACCGACAGCGGCAAAACCGAACTTTACATAAGAGCGATTGAGGCGGTTTTGCAGCAGGGCGGGCGCGCCATAATTTTGCTTCCGGAGATTGCTCTGACGGCGCAGACTGTCCAGCGGTTCAGCTGCCGATTTGAGAAAATTGCTGTGATGCATTCCGGCCTGAGCGCCGCTCAGCGAAATGTGCAGTGGCAGAAGATAAGAACAGGTGATGCTGATGTGATTATCGGCGCCCGCTCGGCTGTTTTTGCTCCGGTGCCTAAGCTGGCCCTTGTCGTTGTCGATGAAGAGCATGAGCCGAGTTATAAGCAGGATACCGCGCCGCGTTATAACGGCAGAGACGTGGCGATAAAACGGGCGCAGTTAAGTAGCGCACATTGTATTTTGGGCAGTGCCACGCCGGCGTTGGAAACACTGTTTAACTGCAAAAGTAAAAGACATTTCAGTATGGTTCGTTTGCCGAAAAGGGTGATGAATCTGGCTATGCCCGAAATGAGACTCGTTGATTTGCGGGAAACATATTCGTCCGAAAAAGGTTTGAATTTGATTTCTGAGCCATTGGCGGAACATCTCAGAAAGGTTCTTTCAAAAAAAGAGCAGGCGATTTTACTTTTGAACAGGCGCGGTTACAGCAATTTTGTGTTCTGTCCATCCTGCAGGCATACTCTGCACTGCCGAAACTGCGATGTAGCGCTGACCTTCCATAAATCAAGGTCCCTCGGCGCCGACCGAATGCGAACGGTTACCGGCAGGCATATGCATTCGGGCTATGCCTTGTGTCATTACTGTTCAGCGCAGACTCTTGTGCCTCGGAAATGTCCGTTGTGTGGCTGCGGGTTGGCGATGATTGGGCTTGGGTCTCAGCGTCTCGAAGAAGAGCTGGCCAGGAAGTTTCCTGATGCACATATTGCCAGGGTTGACAGCGATTCAATGGCTGGCAAAGATTATTACCGTGTTCTTGGAGACTTTAGCCGGGGCCGAATCGACATATTGGCAGGAACGCAAATGCTGGCCAAGGGGCTGCATTTTCCCAACGTAACGCTGGTGGGTATAATCAGCGCCGATACCTGCCTTTATCTGCCGGATTTCCGGGCGAACGAGCGGACGTTTCAGTTGATATCTCAGGTGGCCGGACGTGCCGGTCGCTGCGAGAAAAAAGGGGTAGTGTTCGTTCAGACATTTCTGGCTCACCAGCCGGCCATACAGTTTGCCCTCAATGGTGATTTTGAGGGCTTTGTTAAGGCTGAACTGGGGCACCGCAAAGCCTGTAACCTTCCGCCGTTCTGGCGATTGGCAAGCTTGGTTATGCGGGACAGAAATTTTGACAAGCTTGAAGCCGCCTGTAAGGCGATGCGAGAAAGAATTGACTTTATTGTCGAGCGGGACGGACTGAAGGTGATTGTTCGTGGGCCGGTGCCTGCTGTGATAAGCCGTATGCAGCGTTTTCACAGGATGCAGATAATCGTCCAGTCGCCGCAGGCGTCGCAGATTCAGCGGCTCTTCAGCTCCCTGCGCGCCGCAGCGCGCAAGCACACAGCCGTCAAAGTAGCCATAGACGTTGACCCGGTCAACTTATTGTAGCTTGCAATATAGACAGCGCTGTGCTATATTCGTCGATTATCGGGGAGTAGCTCAGCTTGGCCAGAGCGCTGCGTTCGGGACGCAGAGGTCGCAGGTTCAAATCCTGTCTCCCCGATTTTGAGCAAAGCTCAAAATCAGAGCAGTAGATGAGAAGATCCGAATAGTCCTCGAAGGGCTGCGAGCAGAGACGCCCCTATCAGAAATTTGCAGACGAGAAGGTATAGCAGCTTCAGTTTACTATAAGTGGTCTAAGACATTTCTTGAGGCCGGCAAAAACGGTCTCACCAAGGCTATACTCCGCGATGCCACCGGTGAAGAAGTGCGTGGACTTAAGCAGGAAAACAGTGATCTGAAGAAGGCTGTAGCTGAGTTGGTTCTTGAGGTCCAGCGATATAAAAAAAGTCTCGGCATGTAAAAGGAAGAGGTATCAACGAATGAGTAGAAACGAAAAGATGAAATTTGTACGCCTTATAGAGGGCTGTGAACTGAGTGCCTCTGCAGCTTTGCAAAAATATGATGTACCAAGAAGCACTTATTACCGTTGGAAGCGAAAGCTTCATAATCAAGGTATAAAGGGCCTGCAGGATAACAAGCCTTACAGGGCAAGAACCTGGAACCAGCTGCTGCCATGGCAGATTGATAAAATATTGGAGTATGCAACATTTAATCCTGAATATTCCAGCAGGGAGATTGGTCTGTATATTACTGACAATGAAGGCTTTAGCGTCTCTGAGAGTACTGTTTACAGAAGGCTTAAAGAACGTGGACTAATCCCTGAGCCAAAGATTAAAAGATTCCCTGCATCAGATGAATATCATACAAAAACGACCGGAATCAACCAACTCTGGCAGATAGATGCAACATATCTGAAAGTTGATCGCTGGGGTTGGTTTTATCTTATAAGTGTATTGGATGATTACAGCAGAAAGATATTGGCCTGGCAGTTACGAATATCGATGAAGGCTGGCGACTTCAGCGATGTAGTCGAACAGGCCTGTGAATTTACAGGTTTAAATAATGTTCCGACCAATGACAGAACAAAGCTGCTTAGCGACAACGGCTCAGCCCTTGTCGGAAAAGACTTTGGTGATTACCTGGAGGCAAGAGGTATCGGCCATATATTTGCCTCGTCATATCATCCGCAGACCAATGGCAAGATTGAACGGTATCACCGCTCGATGAAAGAACAAATATTTTTACATGTTTGGGAACTACCTGAAGAACTCGAAAATGAAATCGCCAGATTTGTCAACTGGTATAATAGCCGCAGGTATCATGAAGCTGTTGGCAATGTCACACCTGATGATGTTTACTATGGCAGGCGAGAAGAAATTGTGGAAAGAAGAAAACAGTTAAAAGCAAAAACAATTCTTGAAAGATATGATGAAAAACACTTGTGCACCAATATATAATCCAACGAAATAAATGGAAACTAATAGCGAAAGGAGGTGCACAAGATGCTATACGTAGGAGTTGATGCTCACAGTAAGACAT
>Ga0180434_10000740_pt1 | contig 47845 bp, 41 predicted proteins | sample SS_ome_7_FD_132453 | JGI IMG/M metagenome (GOLD analysis project Ga0180434, IMG submission 132453) | Hypersaline lake sediment archaeal communities from the Salton Sea, California, USA - SS_1_D_2 metaG | ecosystem: Environmental > Aquatic > Non-marine Saline and Alkaline > Hypersaline >... | reverse complement strand
TTATTTCATCCATTTCTTGCTCCGCTGTCCTTGCCGTGTTGATATCAATTTGTCAAATTTAATCTGATATTATACAACTATAATCAGGAAAAGTCAACTTTCAATAATTATTGACTAAATACCGGGGCCGTGATAGATCGGGCCAATAAAAATGCCGGACTTGCCGCAGGACGGATCCGCCGGCGCACTGCGCTTGTCGGCAACGCACATCCTGTCGAACCCTGCCATCTGAATCGGCGGTACATTGAAAATCAGAGGAAATTTATGCTGGATGCAAAATTTGTTCGGGAACACTTTTCTGATGTTCAACAAGCGCTTTTACACCGCGGGGCAACGGTGGACCTAGAACGGTTTCAACGCTGTGATGAACAGCGTAAGGAAATCCTGTTCGCCAGCGAACAACTGCGGCACGAAAAAAATGTGGTTTCCAACCGCATCGCCGATTTAAAGCAAAAGCAGGCGCCGGCACAGGCCTTGATCACCGAAATGCGGGAAGCCGCATCCCGCATCAAGGCGCTGGAAAAGCCTTTGGCGGAAAATGAAAACACAATGCAGCAGATTATGCTGGAAATTCCCAACATACCCCATGCCTCCGTACCGGTGGGCAAGGACAGCGGCGACAACCCGGTTGTCAAAACCGTCGGCGGGCGGCCTGATTTTGATTTCGCGCCGCTGCCCCACTGGACCATCGGCGACACACTGGGCATTCTTGATTTTGACCGAGCCGCCAAAATCAGCGGCGCACGGTTTCCGCTGTACTTCGGTCCCGGCGCCCGGCTGGAAAGAGCCCTCATCAATCTGATGCTCGATGTCCAAACCCGTGAAAACGGCTACAAGGAGGTTCTGCCGCCTTTCATCGTCAATGAAAACAGCATGCGCAACACAGGCCAGCTGCCCAAATTCAAGGAAGATCTGTTCAAGATCGACAGCTGGCCGTATTTTCTGATTCCCACCGCGGAAGTTCCCGTTACCAACATTCATCAGGGTGAAACACTGACCGCGGAAAGCCTTCCCAGAAAATACACCGCCTATACACCCTGTTTTCGCAGTGAAGCGGGATCTTACGGCAAGGACACCCGCGGACTCATCCGGCAGCATCAGTTCAACAAGGTGGAGCTGGTCCGATTCACCACCCCTGAATCGTCCTATGATGAGCTGGAAATTCTACTGGCGGATGCCGAATCCATTCTGCAACGCCTTGAGCTGCCTTACCAGGTGGTGACCCTCTGCACCGGCGATCTCGGCTTTTCAGCCGCCAAGACGTACGACATTGAAGTCTGGATGCCTTCACAAGGGGTTTATCGGGAGATTTCATCCTGCAGCAATTTTGAAGACTTTCAGGCCCGACGGGCCAACATCCGCTTTAAAAGCAAAGGAATCAAGGGAAGCCGCCTTGTTCACACACTGAACGGTTCAGGGCTGGCCGTGGGCCGCACCTTTGCCGCGATTCTGGAAAACTACCAGCAATCCGATGGATCCGTGCGCCTGCCGAAGGCGCTGCAGCCCTACATGGGTGGAATGGAAGTCATTGCCAATGAAATTTGAAGATTTTCCCGCGGATATTAAACCCTATTTGCTGCCGAAGGCGGAAGGCCGTCTGCTGTATCGATGTCTCAACTGCCGTACGGTCCATTCCATCGAAAAATTGCTGTACACCTGTCCCGAATGCGGACAGGTGCTGTTGCTGCAAGACCCGGAATTCGACCGGTTAAAGCAAATCGACGGCGCTTTGTGGCACCGCATCTTCGATTATCGAAGGATGCTGGACTTGCCGTCCCTGGCCGGCATTTACCGCTATCATGAATTTTTGGGATCCGTCATGCCCCTGGATGCCGTCGTTTACCTGGGGGAAGGCCACACCCCCATTATCGAAGCCAACCCGCCCCTGCAGCACCGCGTCGGTTTGCGCTTTTTTTTCAAGAACGAGGGGCAGAACCCCAGTGCATCGTTCAAAGACCGCGGCATGGCCAGTGCCCTGAGCTACATCAACTGGATGTTGAAAAAAGGGGCCGTCGATGAAATTCTGGCGGTGTGCGCTTCGACGGGAGACACGTCCGCCGCCGCCGCGCTGTATGCCGCCTATCTTACACCCGGCATCAAATCCGCTGTTTTGCTGCCGCACAACAAAGTCACCCCGCAGCAGTTGTCTCAGCCGCTGGGTAACGGAGCGACGGTTTTTGAAATACCAGGGGTTTTTGATGACTGCATGAAAGTGGTGGAAGCCCTGTCCGAACAGTACCATGTCGCCCTGCTGAATTCCAAAAATGCCTGGCGCATCCTGGGACAGGAATCCTATGCTTATGAAATATCACAATTTTTTTCTTATTGTCTGCAGCACTTGGTAGTGGTGGTGCCCGTCGGCAACGCCGGCAACATCACGGCGGTCATGAACGGCTTTATCAAGTTTTATCAGGCCGGCGTCATCGACACGCTGCCCAAAATCATCGGGGTCCAGTCCGCGCACGCCAACCCCGTTTGCCGCTACTACAGCGAGCCCTTGGCCGAAAAGCGTGAATTTTTTCCGGTCGACGTCAAACCCAGCGTCGCCCAGGCCGCCATGATCGGCAACCCTGTTTCCATGCCGCGCGTGATCGAACTTGTGCGGCACTATCATTTACTTTTCGGCCGCCAGCGGGTTTTTTTCGTGGAGGTGGATGAGCAGTCCATTATGGACTGGCAGTTGACCGCCAATCGCAACGGCCATATCGCCTGCACCCACGGGGGGGAATCCCTGGCTGGCCTTGTCGCGGCATACCGCCGGAATCTGGTGACAAGCGCTGAAACCGCGGTGCTCGATTCTACGGCCCACGCGCTGAAGTTTTCCGGTTTTCAGGATCTTTATTTTCAAAATTCCTTTCCCGACGAATTCTCAATCACGCCGGATGCCCAGCTGATCAACACACCGATTTACATCTGCCCGGAAGATGCAGCGGCGGTACCCACACCGGAGCGACCGCTCCGTGAGCAGGCACTGCGACGTTTTGTCGATCAGGTCGCCGCGGACATCGGACACCGGCTGCAGCTTAAAAAAAAGATTGGTTGATTGATTGATTGTATTGGTTGTATTGGTTGTATTGGTTGCAATGGCAATATACCTTTAACAATGTTGTTTCATAGAAAGACCCTTGCGTGAAACGTCATTTGATAACACCCGGAGGCCGCACGATTTTGCTGCTTTGCCTTGTGCTGTCGGCATTGTGGCTGCCGCCGGCCCCCTGCGCCAAGGGCGCCGTTCTTTATAAAAGCTACGTGGTGCGCTATGATCGCGGGCGGGACATTTTATGCGATCCCTATATCGTCCAGACAGATGACTGGATTTACAAAATATTCCGTCAAAAGGGTGACATCTCCAGCCGTGACTTTAAGGCGTTTCTGCAGATTTTCAGGCGCTTGAACCCCCACGTTCACGACCTTGATCTGGTCCGCCCCGGCCAGCACATCCTCATCCCGCTCAAAATACTTGAACCCGGGTCTTTTCCGGGACAGCACCAGGGCACGGTCACGATTCCTTTTGTGACCATCTCCAGAATTCCGGAATTGATTGCCGAACACGCTGCACGCTATGTCGTCCAGCGGGGCGACAACGTTTCCCGGCTGATTTCTCGACGTTTCGGGCCCTTCGGCTCAAAATCATATCAAGAGGGGCTGGCCATGTTTGAAGCCATCAACCCCAATATCCTGGACATTAACTTCATTTATACCGGTCAGGAGATATTGCTTCCCGAAACAGGCATCCAAAACCAATCGTGGTATGAATCCCTTTTTGACGGCACCGGGAATATCCGCCACGACTTCGGACGCGCCGCTTCCCTGCCTCTTTTCGACGAACAAATCGGCGCCGAGGATACCGCCGATTCTGAATCCGACCCACTGGCGGCCATCGCGGACATTCTGGACGCACGCCTTCTGGACCAAGGCACCTATTTTTTTCCGAAAAACGGAACGGCGGATGCCGCGGACAGCGAACTGAATCTGGCCACCCATCCGGTACTCGAAATGAAAGACGGCACCCGTCTGGTATTTACACCGGACAATGCCGTGGACCACCAGCTGGCCGAACGCCTTTCCGCTTTTTGGAAAAATGTGCATATGATCCCCCTGAAAGACGAATCCTCTTTTGCGAAAGTGATGCAGCAAGCCATGCCAGCGGCGGACAGGGAGCGCTTTAAAAACGGCCTGTCCTTTTTCGACAAAGGTGTTCAAGTGACCGTTCGGGCTCAGTGGATAAAAGAAGAAACCGCGGCGGAAGATGAAGGCCGGCGCTACCGTTGTCTGACGCTGATCCAGGAACCGGGCCAGCGCACACACGCTGCCATCGTTCGATACCTGGATGAAAACGGCGTTGTCGTTAAAGAAATTCTTGAACATACCGGCAGCGGACGGCTGGAAAAGACCCCGCCGCCGGAACCCGAGCGCAGCCCATCCCGCGTCATCTCCCTGCCGCCGGTTTCCGGCCGGAAACAGTTTGTCCGCCAGCTGGCGGCGGCGCTGGACTGCGATTATGCCGAGAATGTGCCCATCAGCTTTCCATATGCCGGCATTCAGGTCAAAGCATATGCAAACCTTCTGACCTGCGGTGGCGGGGCTGAAATCTTGATGGACTTTGGCGAGCTTTACGGCGATTCGCTGATTGAGATCAGGAAAACCGGCCTGGCCGTCGTTCAAATCACAAACCAGGACACACCTTCGGGCATCATTGAAAAGCTTTTGGCGGCCCTGGAAGCTTCTTTTGAAAAAGACCCGGTCTTTACGGCGGCGGAGCGCCACGGGCCCTACAATACCCGTATTAAAATAACAGGGTACCTGCTTGATGAAACCGGGAGAAAAATTTTATTGACTGGTTTGCCGCTCCACAATCGCATCCTGCAATTTTTAAACGCACGGAACGTGGCGGTCATCTTGACCGGGCTGGCCGGCCTGCCGTCGCCTGCGATGCAGGCAGCCCCATCATCATAAATCGGAGGAACCGGCGATGACAAAGCAGCACCGCAAACGCATTCTCTTCATTTTGGCTGGCATAATTTTTCTCATATCCTGCGCAACCGGCCGGGAAGTCAAAATCAAGCAGGCCCGGGCGACACGCCTGCTGGGGGAGGCTTACATGCAACAGGGGAACAACCGCGAAGCGTTGAAGGAATTTTTAAAGGCGGAACGCTTGTATCCCGATGACCATCTGCTGCAAAATGATCTGGGGCTGGCGTACATGGCGATCCAGAGCTATGACAAGGCGCAATTTCATTTTACAAAAGCGGTTGCCTTGAAACCCGGCTACGCTTCGGCGTTAAACAACTTGGGAACGGTGTATCTGGCGAAAAAAGAATGGGATCAGGCGATCGCCCATTTCAAATCCGCCGCCGACGATCTGTTGTATGCCACACCGCATTATCCGCTCTCCAATATCGGGCTGGCCTACTATCATCAGGCGCAGTACGAAAAGGCCGTCCATTATTTCAAACAGGCCCTCGACATCGAGCCCCGTTTTGTCCTCGCCCTCCGGGGGCTGGGCAGAACGTATCTGGCCATGAACAAGCCGACCGCCGCCGTGGCCACTCTGGAGAAGGCCGTCAAAGAGGCGCCGAATTTCGCGGCCCTTTTCCTGGACCTGGGAAACGCCTATCAGCAATCCCAACAGCATGCGAACGCCCGCTTCGCCTATCAGAAAGTCATCGACATGGCGCCGGAATCGACGGCGGCTGAAAACGCCCGCCGGCAGCTGAGGCTCTTGTCGGAATAATGATAGGGAATGGATCGCTTTAGAGCAGACCGCGCTGTTCCAGTTTGACGATTTTGGGGGTAATGAAAATCAACAGCTCGTTGTTTTCGCGCTCTTCTTTTTCGGTTTTGAAAATCCATCCCAAAAGCGGTATTTTTGACAGCCACGGAAAACCGGAGACGCTGGAGGTCTTGCGGGTTTTCATGATGCCGTCGATCACGATGGTATCGCCGTCGTTGACCAGAAGTTCGGTCTGCGCTTCATTGGTCGACAAGGAGGGAACGCCGTTGGTAATGGTGTCGATGTCGTTTTTCGTGATGCTGATTTCCACCGATACGCGATTGTCGGGCGTCACATGGGGGGTTACTTCCAACAGAAGATCAATGTTCTTGAACGAGACCGACGAGCCGCCGGTATCGTCTCTTTCCAGATAAGGGTATTCGATCCCCTGTTTGATGGTGGCCTTTTTGTTGTCAAGGGTGACGATTTTGGGGCTGGAAATGATTTTGCCGTCGCCGTTTGACTCCAGGGCGTTCAGGGTTGCATTCAACACAAAGGGCGTGCCGATGATTTTATCAAACGTAAAGCCCATGGTCGACGTGGCGGAGGCCGCCGGAAAATTCATGGCCATGTTTCCCGTAAAATTGCCGTCCATGGTGTCATTGAACACCGGTCCGGCGCTGGCGGTCCAGTCGAAGCCGAGCTCAGTGGAAAAATCGGTACTGACCTCCGCAATGCGGGCCTCGATGATCACCTGCGGCGTGACTTTGTCTATGCGCTGCACAATTTCTTTGGCCTGCCGGATTTTTTCGGCAATGTCCGTTACGATAATTTGATTGTTGCGGGTGTCCACGCTGACGCTGCCTCTTTCGGGCGTGAGGATGTTTTTCAGATGGGGCAGTATCTCCTTCTCCGCGCTGGAATAATTGACGGCGATATACTCGGTTACCAGCGGCTCCAGCGCCTTTTCCTGGGCTACGGATTTCTGTTCGGCCGCGATTTTGGCCGCCCGCAAATCTTCTTCGGCCTTCAGCGTCGCCAGGGTCGATATGCGAATGATATCCCCTTCCATCTTCATGCCCAGCTGATTCATGCGCAGCACCAGATCGAGCACCTGATCCCAGGGAACGGGTTTGTCGAGCGTCAGGGTGACCCGGCCGGTGACGTCTTTGTCGATGGCAAAATTTTTCCCGCTGATTTCCCGCAAAATGCGAAACACATTTTTGATGTCGGTTTCAAAAAAGTCGAGGGCGATTTTTTCGCCGACAAATTTCCGCGGCGGCGCTCCCAGGCCGATGTCCGCAAACGTCGCTCCCGCTTCATACGGCGTTTCGGCCGGGGAAAGGGGCGCTTCAACCGCGGCGGACGCTTCCGTGGCAGGGGCCGGCGGCGGGGTTTCGGTCATCACCTGGTCCATCACCTTTTTCCAGGACGGCAGGTTCGCCTCTTCAAGCGGTTTCGGGGGAATGGTGGAGGCCTCGAAATGAACGGCAATGAAGGCTTCATTTTGTTCTACATAAAACGGCACCGCTTCCCGCAGCTCGATGGCGAAAACCGTTTCGCCTTGCATGTCGGGCTGTTGAATAGGAATAATCCGGTCGACGGCGCTTTCAAAACGGGTGGTGATCAAAGGATAGCGCCGATAATCCGGCAGATTGGTTCCAAACAGTTTCAGCCGCAGCAGTGTGTTTGTTTTTTTGGTGATTTCGTACGCAACCGGCCGGGTCGTCCCGATGATGACGGTGGACTTGCCCGCCTCCTCGGCCGAAAAATCAATGCGGTTGACCCAGGCGGGCGGTGCAGCCGCCGGTTCAGGATCCGTTTGTTCTTCCTCCACCGCTCCCGCCGGTTCCGAATCGACCTTTTCCCCGCTGTCGGCTCCCGACGCCGCCAGCGTGACCCCTGTCGACGAACCGGCCGACGGCATGCCGGCGGCATGCGCCGCGTCGCTTGCTTCCGTGGCAGGGGCCGGCGGTGTCGACAGCCCGCTGTCGGCGGCCGCCGGTGCGGCGGCGGCAAACCCCTTGGTAAACGTCACCTCAAGCCCGCTGCCCTCACGCGTGACGGCATAGGCCGCCGCCGTTTTCAGCACTATTTCAACCCGCAGCGCACGGCCGTCCGCCTTCAGTTCGGTCGCGGTGATGGCTTCGATGACATCACTTTCCGTTACCGACGTTTGGGCGTCTGTTTGTAAAGCGGTCTCCGGAAAATACAGCACCACCGCCGGCGGCGCCGGCTTTTTTACGGCCGTATACGTCAGCTCCCTGCTGCCCTCAATTAGGACCCGTGCGTTATCGGCATCTTCCACGGTGGTGATCGCCGTAATGGCTTTCACGGAACCGCTTTGATCGGTATCCGTCCTGACCCGGTCGCCGCCGGCGGCGCATCCCGCCATCAGAAATACGAGCGACATTAAGAGAAGGCGGCACGCTGTCGATTTTTTCCTGTGCATCCGTGTGCTGTCCATATTATTCTCCGGTCGGTTTCGGAAGTATCATCTCTTTACGCTGAAGAGAATAATCCCCAAGAACGTTTTCCACTTCTTCTTCTATGATGACGCGGTCCTTTTCGATTGCGACCACTCTTCCCTGATTGGTCCCGATATAGGTGCCCTTTTCAAGAATGTAGCCTTTGCCGGTGGACTCCTCCACCAGCGCTTTGTTGCCGCTTTCGATCCGGACAATGGCCCGCAGCCGGAGCTGGCTCAGTTCGATTTTTTCCAGCGGGGTGCGGGGAACGCGTTTTTTGCGCGTTTCCTTTTTGAGACTGGTTTCTGCAGCCGCCTTCACCGGCTCCTGTCGTATCAACGGGAGAAAGGGATTGATCTTGTCCTTTGGATCGTAGCCGATGCCTCTGGGAATGGCGGTTGCCTTCTGCAAGGCCAGATTGCTCATCATCTCGGGAAGCGGGGAAGCAGCCGGCGGCGCCGACGACGGTTTTTCAGCCGTGCTTTTTTGCTCCGACGGCGCCGCGCTTTCTTCCACAGCCTCTGTTTTCATCGGCGTTTTCACCGTCGTGGCCCTGCCCGCATCCGCAACCTTTTCATCGCCCGGCAGTGAAATTTTCTTGCTGACGATCTTCCGGGCCGGCTGCTGGACGGGCTTCTCGTCGTCGCAGCCGACTGTTAGAACCACGGACAGCGCCACTGACAACAGGCAGCCGAAAAGAATGAAATGCCGCAGGGGAGTTTTTGGATGAAGAATCGTCTTCACGTCAAATCCTGTTATTTCTTCTTCTTTTTACTATCCGCAGCCCCGGCTTTGGCCGCATCCACAAACTGATACGTAACCGCAGTACAGGATGTGGTCAGATCCATGCCGTCTTTTCTGGGAACGATTTTAATGGATCCGATGTTTACGATACGCGGGAGCCCGGCGATCATGTCAAAAAACACCGCCACATTATGATAGCTTCCCGTTACTTGGATATCAATCGGCACTTCGGCGAAAAAATCCTTCTGGATCTCCGGCTTGGGTTGAAATGTCACAATTTCAAGCCCGGCATCCCGGGCCGCCATGGATATGCCGTTGAGCAGCGTCGGTATTTCCTTTTCATCGGGCAGCGCCTGCTTTGCGATCTGATATTGGGCCTCGGCCGCTTTCATCTGAGAACGGTATTCATTGAGATTTTCCGCATTTTTCCTGGCGCTGATCAGCTTTTTTTCCAGTTTGTTGATATCGCTTTTCAGCGTACCGATCTGCTTGTATTTGGGCAGATAGGCAAAGTAAATGAACGCCCCTACCAGAACCAGAACGGTTCCGAAATAGATCAGCGCGCGCTGCAGTTTGGACAAGCGCTCGATGCGCTCAATGGCCGGTGCAAGTGTCTTGAATGAAAAAGCTGCTTTTTTCATGATTTTTCAGCGCCTTGAACCGAAGGTTTTTGCAGCGGGCCTTTGATCAGCGTGAAGCTGAAATTCTTCAGGGTCAACCCTTGACCCTTCAGCGTATTCTGCTGCAATGATTTCAGGGTTACATCACGGAAGACGCTCTGAAGATTTTTCATGAAATCCGCAATCGTGCGTTCGTCCATCGCCACGCCCTGAATGGCGATTTTGTCCTGCTGAAGCGACATATCCGTAAACCACATGCGGTTCGGAACCACCAGCTTGGTCATGACGTCCATCAGCAGCACCGCTTCCTTGCGATTGCCCTCCAGCTCTGAAATGACGGCGATTTTCTTGTTCAGTGTATCCAACTTGGCTTTTATCGTTTTGATCTCGCGGTTGATCTTGTCGTATTTGGTCAATTGCGCGCTGATATCTTTCTTTTCGTTCTCCATGCGCTGAACAACGCTGTTGAGCTTCATGTTGTAATAAACCACAACGACAAGGATAAATACCAGACTGAGAAAAAACACCGAGATCTGCCGGCGGACATTCTCTTTTTTCCGTGCCGCCCTGAACGGCAGCAAATTGATCCGTATCATTTGTCACTGACCTTTCTGAGGGCGAGCCCCATGCAGATGGAGGCCTGGGGGGCGATTCGTTCAATGAATGCCGGATCAAAGCGATTTTCGTCGATTTGAATGTTCTGAAAGGGATTGATCATCTGAACATCGGCGGAGGTTTCCACCGCCAGGAGCTGCCGGAATTCTTTGATGCCCGCACCACCGCCGCTCAGCACAATCCGCTTTATCTGTTCTTCGGGGTATGTAGAGTAGAAGAAATCCAGCGCGCGCCGGATTTCGGTGCACCAATCGGACACAACGGATGAAATGATCTCCGACAAGTCCTCACCGGAAATTTTTTCCGCCTGATCGCCGAATTTCAATTCCTCCGCTTCTTCCAGGGAGCAGTCGGCGATGGAAGCGATCCGATGATTGATCTGCCCGCACCCGAGCGATACGTCCCGCATGAAAACCGAGGCGTCCTCCTTGAGGATGTTCAGAGACGTTTTACTGGCCCCGATGTCGATCAAGGCCACATTTTCATCCCGGGTGTCGTAGTTGATTTCAAAAACATTCTGCAGTGCAAAAGCGTCCACATCAATAATACAGGGATTGAGACCGGCAAGCTGCACCAGATTGATATAATCGTTGACCATCTCTTTTTTGGCTGCCACCAAAAGAACGCTCATTTGATTTGGATTCTGTTCATTTTCGCCCAGTATCTGAAAATCGATGTTCACATCGCTGATGTCAAACGGTATGTACTGCTCGGCTTCAAAGTGAATCGTTTCCTGAAGCTGTTCTTCGGACATGGACTGCACATTGATTTTCTTGACGATCACAGAATAGCCGCCGATGGAGATGGCGACATTCGGCTCTTTGATGCCCGCCGCCTGATACAGTTGATGAATGGCATCTGCAATTTCTTCCGGGCTCTTGATGGAGCCGTCTTCAATCAGCCCGGGTGCGATATCGATGGTGCTGAATTTATTGAGGACCCGCCCTTTGCCCGTCTCTCGGACTTCACCCGCTTTAATGGTTTGCGAGCCGATGTCCAATCCGACGAGCAGGCCCTTTTTTCTGAAGAGCATCATGATTTCTCAATCACCGAAAATCTTTTCTTTATCGGAAAGCTTGTAGCCCAACGCCAGGAGAATTTTGCGTTTGGTCTCCATCCGGCACGGCATGCCTTTTTCGATGCGCGTGATGGTGATGGGCGAAACATTGGCTTCTCTGGCAAGCTCCGACTTGCTCATTAATAAAGATTCTCTGACCTTTTTGAGTGAATTTTTGCTCATCGATCCATTAGCTGATGATGATTGAAATGCGTCGGTAAAACCACCTAAATCGCCTCGAAAGTCGCTCTCCTGCCGGCATCAGCCCCCGCGTCCCCTTTTTCGCTTTTATACAGCCTTGATCGAAGCATCACAATTGTCAAGCAAAATTATGCATAATTTATATATAATTGAACTAATTTACTGTATATTGTGCTCCCTTAAACATCATCACTACATCTAGTGTCGCCCCGACGGCGGGCTTTTTAAAAATTCCGCAGCCCCGTCAATCGACGGGACCGTGGAGACCCCACGCCGCCGATATCGCACATGCGCCTTGAAAGCGACACAATTTTCTGCGTATAATCAAATGATGACCGCTGGCGTAAAACATCTGACAGCCATGCTTGAGCTGGCCGGAAAACCGTTCGTCCGGCTGGTGGAAGAGTACGGCCGCATTATGCTGCTGCTCCTTTCGGCTTTGTTCTGGATGGTGCGGCCGCCTTTTCGCCCGCGTGTTTTTGTCCGGCAAATGGAATTCGTCGGCGTGCACTCCTTTTTCGTGGTCATGATTACCGGCGCATTCACCGGCATGGTGCTGGCGCTGCAGTCATATTACGGCTTCAGGATGTTCGGCGGTGAAAGCCTCGTGGGAACAACCGTCGCGCTTTCCATGACCCGTGAACTGGGCCCGGTCATCACGGCGCTTATGGTCACCGGCAGAGCGGGGTCGGCCATGGCGGCCGAGTTGGGCACCATGAAAGTGACCGAACAGATCGACGCCCTGTACAGCATGTCCGTCAATCCGATTCAGTATCTGATTGCACCGCGCATCATTGCCGGCACGGTCATGCTGCCGCTGTTGACCGGCTTCTCTGATTTCATCGGCATCGCCGGCGGCTATCTGGTCGGCGTCAAACTCCTGGACATCAATTCAGGAATTTTCATCGCCCGCATCGTGGAATTTGTCGACCTGAGCGATCTTTTCAACGGGTTGATCAAATCCGCCTGCTTCGGACTGATACTGTCATTGATCAGCTGCTACAAGGGATTTTCCACCAGCGGCGGCGCCGAAGGCGTGGGACGCGCGACAACGCAATCCGTGGTTTATTCGTCCGTGTCCATTCTGATCAGCGACTATTTCCTGACGGCGGTGATGTTTTGAAAATCAAACTCCAAAATGTGTGCAAGGCTTTCGGCCGGCAGCGGGTGCTGGACCACCTCGATCTGGACATCGCCTCCCGGAAAATCACCTATATTATCGGACAGAGCGGCGGCGGCAAGAGCGTCCTTCTCAAGCACATCATCGGTCTGATCAAACCGGATTCCGGGCACATATTCGTCGACGACACCGACATATGCGCACTTCGGGAAAGGGAATTGAATGACATCAGAAAGAATTTCGGCATGCTGTTTCAGGAAGCCGCGCTGTTTGATTCCATGACGGTCGGTGACAATGTCGCCTTTCCCCTGAAAGAACACACCCGTCTGCTTCCTAAAAAGATTGATCAAATCGTGGAAGCCAAGCTGCAGCAGGTCGGTCTCACCGATGTCAGCCACAAAATGCCGGCCGAGCTTTCCGGAGGAATGCGCAAACGCGTCGGTCTTGCCAGGGCCATCGCGCTGGATCCGAAAATTATTTTGTTTGATGAGCCCACCACCGGCCTGGATCCCCTCATGTGCGACGCCGTCGACCAGCTGATCGCCGACACCCAGCAGCAGACCGGGGCCACCTGCGTTGTCATCAGCCACGACATCGAATCCACATTTAAAATTGCACATCATGTGGCGATGCTGTATGGAGGTAGAATTATCGAGTTCGGTACGCCTGACGACATAAAGGCCTCTAAAAACGAATACGTTCAACGGTTCATAACCGGTAAGCATGAGCGACGCTAGCCCTGAGTTGAAAACATGACGAATTTCAGTGCGGAAGCAAAAGTCGGCCTGTTCGTCATCATCGGCATCGTCCTGATCGGGTACATGTCCATGAAAGTGGGAAAGCTGCATCTTTCCAGCGCCAATGGATATGACGTGCAGGTGCTGCTTGACTCGGCGGCCGGCCTGGTCGAAGACGTCTCGGTCGAAATCGCGGGAGTGGAAATCGGCCGCGTGCGGAAAATCCAGCTCAAAGACGGGCGGGCCATGCTCACGCTGCACATCCGCCCGGACATTGTCCTCCGCAAAGATGCCCGGGTGATGATTCGAACCAAGGGGATCCTGGGCGACAAATACATTGAAATCCAGCCGGGAACGCCGGACGCGCCCGCCATTGAAGCCGGAGGACGGCTGGTGCGGACCGTGCCGGCCACCGACATGGACACCCTGATGAACACGCTGGGGGAAGTGGCCAAGGATATCAAAAAGCTGACCACCGCCTTTTCGAACGTCCTGGGGGGCGAAAAGGGTGAAGCCTCGCTGGAAACGATCGTTCAGAACGTTGAGGAAATGGTCACAAACCTCAATCAGACCATTAAAGACAACCAGGACCAAGTAAAAAGGGTGGTCGACAACCTGGCGGCTTTCAGCGATATGCTCAATGATGTCGGCCATCAGAACCGGGAAAACATCAACGAACTGCTGCACAGCGCCAGGAACACCGCCACCACCATGGCGTCTCTGATGGTGGATTTGCAGGAAATCGCCCAAAAAATCAACACCGGCCGGGGCAGCATCGGCCGTCTGATCAACGACGACGAACCGATTCAACAGCTGAATCAGGTGTTGGCGTCGCTCAGAGACATCACCGACCGGATCAACAAAGGTCAGGGGACCCTCGGCAAACTGCTGACGGAGGAAGAAACCATCCAAAATCTCAATGGAACCCTGGCATCGCTCGACGACATCACCGGCAAAATCAACCGCGGCGAAGGAACCATCGGGCGGCTCGTCAACGACGAAGAAACGGTTGACACCTTGAATCTGACGCTGTCCCGACTCAATGACTATCTTGAAAAGCAGGAGACCTTCCGAACCTATCTCGACTACCGCGGTGAATACCTGTTCGGCCAGGAAGCGCTGAAATCCTATGTTTCGCTGCGGATTCAGCCCAAAGAAGACAAGTACTATCTGCTGCAGGTCGTCGACGATCCCTCAGGCAAGGAATCCGTCACCAAAACCGAAAGAACCGTCGACGGAACGACAACGACGAGCAAAAAAACCCGAACGGAATTCGACACCCTCAAATTCTCGGCACAGGTGGCAAAACGCTACTATGATTTAGGGTTGCGGGGAGGGCTGTTTGAATCCACCGGCGGCGTCGGCCTCGATTACTATCTCATGGACGACCGCCTGGTGCTGACCTTCGAGGCCTTTGACTTCAGCCGCGAGAAAAACCCGCACCTCAAGGCCGGCGTCGATTTCACCCCTTTTTCGTATCTCTACATCACCACCGGATTTGACAACTTCATCAGCGATGAGGGAAACGACAGTTTTTTCTTCGGTGCCGGCATCCACTTTTCGGATGAAGACATCAAAACCCTCATGGGCAGTGTCCCCCTGCCATAATGCCGGGCAGATCCAATTGCGCATGAACGCACGCGAAAAGATCGACAAAGCCAAACCGTTCAAGCTGTACAAGTATGTCACCTTCACCAGCTTCATCGTTATTTTTGTGGGCACGATCGTCCTGTCGGCCCTCAACACCCACTGGGCGCGCGAAATGCAGTTCAGCCAGAGCGAAGACTATGCGCTGCTACTGGTATCCAACTTAAATCACCAGATATTCCGGCAATTTGTGCTCCCGATGTCTTTAAAATACGGCAAGATTCAACTCAGCGAAACAGAACAGTTTGAACGCCTGGACACCATCGTGCGGGGGACGGTTCACGGATTCAATGTTAAAAACGTAAATGTTTATGATCTGAACAACATCATCTCCTACAGCTTCGACAGCGGCATCATGGGCATCGAAAATCTCGGCGGTCCCGGCTATGAAAATGCCCGTCGGGGAAACATCACCTCGTCTTTAGAGCAAAACGGGAGTTTCATCGAAATTTTCCTGGGCATTCCAAAGGACATTCAGTTGATCACATTTGCACCCCTGCATGCGGAAACCTCGCTGGCCGCCGCCACCGGCCCGATGATCGGCGTCGTTGAAATCGTTCAGGACATCGCCGAAGACTATCGAACGATCTTCAGTTTTCAGGTACTGGTCGTACTGACGACCACGCTTGTCATGGCCGTTGTCTTTCTGGCGCTCGTATTGACCGTCAAGCGGGGCGAGAAGATTCTCGAAAACCGTGCCAAAGAGCGGCTGCAGCTGATCGAAAAGTTGAATCGGGCGGAGCACCTCTCGTCCATCGGTGAAATGGTCGCCGGCGTCTCCCATGAAATCCGCAATCCCCTGGGAATCATCCGCAGTTCAGCCGAACTGCTGAAGAAAAAAATGCCGGCGGCCGAGGCGCCCAGCCCGCTGCCGGACATTATTATCGAAGAAGGCGGACGGCTCAACAACATCATCACGGATTTTTTAAACTATGCCAAACCCAAAAGTCCCTGCAAAACCGATTGCAATATCATCGACGTGCTCGAAAAAATCATCCAATATCTGCATTCCGACCCCCGCATGGACGGCTATCGCATCGAAAAGTACTATGCACCCGGCATACCGTCCATCAAAGGGGACCAGGACATGCTGCACCAGGCCTTTCTCAACCTTTTGCTCAATGCCGTCCAGTCCATGCCGAACAAAGGCACATTGACCATCAGCGTGGAGCTGGACGGCCCCTGGCTGCGGATATCCTTCAAGGATCAGGGCGACGGCATCCCTGAAAACCTGCTAGAAAAAATCTGGGATCCGTTTTTTACAACCAAAGAAAAAGGAACCGGCCTCGGTCTCGGTATCGTTAAAAATATCATCGAGGCCCACAGGGGCGGGATTCAAATCCACAACCGCATGATAAAAGGCGCTGCGGTTACGATACGGCTGCCGCTGGCCTGATGCGGGCACTGCGCCCCCGGGATGAAATAACCATGGAAACGGTATTGATCGTCGATGATGAAAAAAACTACACGTTGATCCTTGCAGCCGTCATGGAAGAAGAGGGTTATGAAGCCCTGACGGCAAACAGCGGTGAATCCGCGCTTGAGATTTTAAGCCGTTCGGATGTTGATCTGGTGATTACCGACATGAAAATGCCGGCGATGGACGGCATTACCCTGCTGGAGCGGATAAAAAAACGCGACCCGGATCTGCCGGTGATCATGATGACCGCATACGGCACCGTCGAAAAGGCCGTCGAAGCCATGCAAAAAGGCGCCTACAGCTACATCACCAAACCTTTTGACAATGACAGTCTGACCGCTTACGTGGGCAAAGCCGTCGCTATGTACCGCATCGTCAAGGAAAACCGGCGGTTGCGGCAAACAGTGGAGGCCCGCTACAACTTCGGCAACCTGATCGGCAAAAGTCAGCACATGCAGCGGGTTTTTGAGAGAATTCAAAAAGTGGCGGCCGCCAACGCCACCGTTCTCATTGAGGGCGAAAGCGGCACCGGCAAGGACCTCGTCGCCCGCTCGATCCACTTCAACAGCCCGCGACACAACCATCCCTTTGTCGCGGTCAACTGTGCCGCCCTCGCCGAAAGCCTCTTGGAAAGCGAACTCTTCGGACACGAAAAAGGCGCCTTCACCGGCGCGATCTCCACCAAAAAGGGACGGTTTGAGCTTGCGGAAGGCGGCACGTTGTTTTTAGACGAAATCGGCGAACTGGCCCAGCCGCTTCAGGCCAAACTGCTGCGGGTCCTGCAGGACAAGGTTTTTGAGCGTGTTGGCGGCATCCGCCAGGTGTCGGTTAATTTTCGGCTGATTGCCGCCACCAACAAAAATCTCAAGCAGGCCGTCCGCGATCACCGTTTTCGTGAGGATTTGTATTACCGTCTGAACGTCGTGCACATCGAACTGCCGCCGCTGCGGCATCATCTGGAAGACTTGCGGCTTCTCATCGATCACTTCATCGAAAAATATGCATCGGAGCGGCTTTCAGCCGAACCGGTCAAGGGGGTGGAGCGGGATGTGGAACGCATTTTTTATGATCATCATTGGCCGGGAAACGTCCGAGAGCTGGAAAATATGATTGGAAGGGCGATGATTTTGTGTCCCGGGGATATTATCCGCGTGGCGGACCTGCCGCAGGATTTCAGAAACACCTTTTCCGACACCCATCTGTTGAACGGCGTTCCGGAAAACGCCCCGCTCTCGGAAACCCTGATGAATATCGAAAAAAGCATGATCAAACGCGCGCTGCAACGGACCGGCAACGTCCAGTCGGAAGCAGCCCGGCTGTTGGGCATCGGCAAAAGCGGCCTCAACAAAAAGCTGAAAAAGCACGGCATCCAATAAATTTTCATGAAATTTTCATGTGACAGCGCGTACAGGGAATATCAAACGACATTTTGTTGCTGAACGATCAGAAGTCGCTTTTTAAGACATTGCATGAAAATTTATTTTATCTGGAGGGTGCTCCGGTTTCCATTTGGAAACCGACTGGTTTCCAAATGGAAATTAACCGTCTTGAAAAAAACAACATGCTGGAAAAAAATGCCGGGAACGCTCAATAATGGATTGGAATTATTAAATAAAAAAATAATGGTAAAAAGAAGCGTTTTGGCAGAGAAATTGCTTTATCTTTTTTACAGCATATTCACCATCATTTTTTCATCTATTTTCTCCTTGAACGGCTGACCGCAAACCCCCGGTCAGCCGTTTTGTTCAGCCCTGCAATTTCTCCCTTACCATTTCCTGGTAAATAAAATCCGGATACGACTGGGCCAGTTGATCATAGGCGGCTTCGCTTTTTGCGGCGTCGCCCAGCCGGGCATACAGCCGCCCCAGGCTGAAGAGGGCTACATCCTTCATGAGCGGTGTATTTCCCTGGACAATCTTTTCAAAGTACTGTACCGCCTTGCCAAAATCCGCCTGCTTTTCATATGCGTAGCCGAGGCTGCTGAGCAGAAGGTTGCGATAAAGACTGTGCGGCCCGACGTCCTTCAGGGCGGCTTCATAAAGAGAAATCGCCTGTTCAACATCACCGGCCTCATAGCTCATCTGGGCGTACACAAGACGTGCGATTTCACCGCCTTTGCGGCGTTTATAGCGCTGAATCAGATCTTCGAAATCTTTATGGGTCTGTGTGTAAGCGGCGGCGGCATCCTTTTCCGCGCGCGTCTTTTCATATGTCGTCATCACCCGGTGAAGGGCGGCGAAGGCCTTCTCCTCGGCCCGGGTGTCGACATATTGATAAGCCACGTAAAGCAGCGCAACCAGGAAAACAGCGCCCACGCTGATCATCAGCTGGTTCTGGTATTGCCGCACCCAGCGGATGACGCGGCCGGTGATACTGATGAACTCATCGGGCTTTTTCAGCAATTCCTTGCGCGAAAGCTTCTTTCTGCTAGCCATCATGCCTCCATTTTCTGACGAATTTGAACCCAGTGCGCCTCGCTGATATGGGTGCCGACCACCTGGCACACCGCATGCCCGCAAAGCGAGCCGAGCTCACCGCATTTCAGCGGTGAGTGCCCCTTGATAAACGCATGCAAAAAACCGGAAGCCCACAAATCGCCGGCGCCGGTCGTGTCCACGGCCGTTCCGCCGACCACCGGCTTGATTTTCACAACATCCTCTCCAACGGCAATATAGCTGCCTCTTTTGCCGACTTTGAGGATTGCCACCGCCGCATATTTTGAAAGCTGCCGCAGCGCATCCGCTTCGTTGTCCCTGCCGGTAAACACGCGTGCTTCATCTTCGTTGGCCATAAGAATGTCCACATAATCATGGACGATAGCGGCCAGCACATCCTTATGGGTTTCCACCACGGTAAAGCTTGCCAGATCCAGCGATATCAGGGCGCCGGCGTTTTTAGCGGCCGAAAGCGCCGCAAACATCAACGCCTGGTTAAACAAAAGATAGCCTTCGATATGAATGACGGCGGCATCTTCGAAACGCCGCATGCGAATTTCTTCGGGGCGCATTCTCGCCGAAGCCCCCAAAAACGTGAGCATGGAACGCTGCTTGTCCGGCGTGATAATGGAGAGAACCTTGCCGGTCGGCAGCCGGCTTCGCAAAAGATCCGGTTGCACACACTGTGCCTTGAGATCGTTTTCAAAAAGCCGTCCGGTTTCATCCGCACCGCACTTTCCGAGAAAACGGGACTGGCCGCCCATCTTTCCGATCCCCACAACCGTATTGCAGGCCGATCCCCCCGGCACCATCACCGGTTCGTCCGCCGCCATTGAAAGCGCGCGATGAATCTCGTTTTCCTCGACCAGCCGCATGCCTCCTTTTACAGCCCCAACCTTTTCCAGAAACGGTTCCTCCGCTTGAATCAAAATATCCATCAGGGCTGAACCAATGCCGACAACCCGTTCTCTTCCCGCCATTTTTTCAGTTAAATCCATTGTTCTATTTCCAAATCAGGGAGTTGTGAATCCAGCCGCTGTCGCCGTCGGCATGTTCGACATGAAACCAGTTGCCCTGCGAATCCAGAATTTTAAAAGGGATCCCCAAACCGACAGAGAACAGCACCTTATGCTTGAGCCCGGGTCCCGAACGGATGTTGCACCGATCGGTTTTGGTGATTAATGCCGGCACATCGCCCACCAGCGACCGGTGGATCCAGCCGACGTCATCTTCGAAATCCCGAAAGCGGTACCAGGCACCGGATTTTTCAATAACGGCGATCGGAAAATATTTCTGCACCTGCCACAGCACATCGTGGGTCGTTCCAGGGCCGGACCGGATGTTGGCCACACCGGCTGTTACGGTCAGCCGCTGTGGTTCAGCACCGGCGACCGCGGCCACCGTCAACACCAGAATCAACCCCAAGATCTGTTTCATACCAACCCCTCTTACGAATGACCGGGTTTCACCCATATCTTCTCGGCCAACCCTCTTCCCAGGACCAGCCGCTGATAATCAACGGCGATCACCAGTTGGCCCCGGTTCATATTGGTAATGACTTCGATGGCATCGCCGACCCGCAGCCCCATGCTCAACAGTCGCATGCGCGAGGTAGCCCCTCCGGTGAACTTTTCGATCACAAGGCGTTCGCCGGGTCGCGCGGTGTTGAGCGGCATGAGCGCCAATCGATTTTTAAGGCAGTTGGCACAGATGCCGTAGATTTCCATTCGATGTTGAAGCATGTGAAATCCGTGGGACTGGGCGATCTGCAGCTGGAGGGTTTCCAACTGTTCGTTCTTGAACTCGACAATGGCCTTGCACTTGGTGCAGATCATGTGATCGTGGTGCTGGCCCAGGTGTCGGTGTTCATAGCGGACAACCCCGTTGCCGAATTTGCGCTCATGCGCAAAGCCGTATTGACACATGAGCTTCAGGGTATCCGCCACAAATTCAGCGCCAACGTTTTTGTGGCTGTGCCCTAGCCGCGCATTCAGCTCTTCTACCGTCACGTGATCCTCATCGCTGAAAAATGCCTCGAGGATGCGCAGACGCTCATTGAGTCGATCGATACCTTCCTGTTCAAACAATTTTTTAAGCTGGTCTCTTTCCTGCTTATGAATTTTCTGCATTTGCGCTCCTGGTCAAAAGCGGCCGCCGCTGCCCATAAAAGGCAAAAAGCCCCCGGCCCCCGGCGCCGGCGGGCAGGCGGAAAGCGAAAAAAGAACGCACCGCCGGCAATCCGGCAGCCGCTTTGGCCGGTCCTGCTGCGCGGGTGATACGGCGTTGCATCATCCGTTGGGGCCGGGAATGGTATAGGTTGTACAGCTTCCGCTGGCACACGTGCGCGTGGTTGCGTGAGTGCCGGCATTGCCGGAGGATGGCGCGGCCATGTTGTGACGGGTAACGCTGATGACGCGTTCAAAATCCGACGCGTGGCAGCGGGGGCACTCCATGGTCACCTGGTCTTCTTCGCCCATGACCAGGATCTCGAAAAAATGATCGCACCGAAGGCACTTGAATTCATAAATCGGCATTGTTCAACCCCGTGTTTTTTTCGTCTGACGCTTCGTGCTTGTTCAGGCCATGGCCGCCGTTGGTTCCGGCCCGCAAATTCAGATGCGTGCCCATCAGCGCCATGGGTGGAAATGCACTTAAAATAAATAGTTTATTATTATATGATGATATATGTCAAGGATTGAGATATAAATTCAGGTGAGGGGCAAAACAACATCAAAGCGGGCGCCCCTTCCCGGGCGGGAAGAAAACACAATGCGGCCGCCGTGCCGCTGAATGATCTCATGGCAGATGTACAATCCCAGACCGGTGCCCTCGCCAACGGGTTTTGTCGTAAAAAAGGGTTTGAAAATATCCTTCTGATGGGCGGCGGCGATGCCCGGACCGGAATCTTCACAGCGCATGAAGACTTCATTTTTGCTTTTGTCGCAGCCGGTGGAAACCTGGACGGTTCCCCCCTGATCGCACACGGCCTGCATGGCATTCTTGATGATATTGAGCGCCACCTGGCCGAGGTTGGCGAAGTTGCCCTTCACCGGGGGCAAATCCGGCGCATAGGCTGCATCAACACGGATCGGTTCGTGTTTGAACTGGCTTTCCAGAACACGCAAGGCATCCCGAATCACCGTGTTCAGGTTTACGTGCTCGGCATAGGTCTGCGTCTGCCGGGAAAGTCCCAGCAGGCTGGAAACAACATCCCTGGCCCGCTTAAGCTCGCGTTCCGCCAGCAAAAGATCCGCTGCCGGTTCATTTTCCCGTCCGGAACCCACGCCTTCCCCGGGCAGCTCCTCAAGCGTGGATTGAAGCAGACTGATGGCCACCGAAAGCGGGTTGTTGAGCTCATGGGCAACACCCGCCACCAGTTGACCGATGGCGGCCAGACTTTCGGATCGAACCAGCTGCTCCCGGGTCTTTTCCTTTTCAGCCAGGGCCGTGGAAAGTTCCCGGGTTCGCGCCGCCACCCGGCGGTCGAGCTGCTGATTCAATCGTCTGAGCAGCCGATAGGAGCCGGCATTGACGATGGAAAGCGACACCTGGAGAGCCATCGCATCCAGCCGGCGCAGGTCATTTTTTAGATACAATCCCCCGGCTCGCCTCTCCCCCAGAGCGATGACCCCCACCAGCCGCTTATGGAAAACCAGCGGCAGCATCACCTCCACCCCCAGCGCATTCATTTCCTGCAGAATCGGTGCACGCGCCTTGCACCGGCTCTCTTCCAGCAGTCGGCTTTTTACCAGCGGCCGCTTGTTTCGGACTGCATGACGAAGCAGCGGTCCGGGAACGACCGGCGACGTCCGTATCCGTCCCCCATCCGTTCGCCCCCGGCTTTCGCAGCAAAGAAACATCGGCCTGGATCGGCTTTTCAGAAAAATCAGACAACGCCGGACCTGCATTTCCGTTTGCGCCGTGCGGATGATGAGCGCGACAATGTGTCCGATTTTTAATGTCGCCGCGGTTTTGCGGCCGATGCGTTCAAGAGCGTCGTTGAACGCCGCCTTGTGCCGGTTCAATCGGCGGTCCAACATATGACGGACCGCCGTTTTCATTGGGCTGAAAACAACCGCCACCAGCAGGGAAAAAATGATCGGGAAGGCGAACGAGTCTGAAAACCGCAGCTGGGAGAAAAGCCGGTTTGCTATCGTCACGATCAAAGCATAAACGCCGATCAGAAATGTGGTCAGCACGGAATACAGGATGCTCGTGTTGACGATGCTGCCCATGTCCAACACATCATATTTCAAAACCCCGATGCCGAAAAAGATCAGCGGAGCAAAGCTGAAGCAGCCGGGCGGATAAAGATCCCATCCCAGCAGCGGCAGCACGTTCAATCCGTTCAGCAGCCCCATGAGTCCGAACCCTGTCAGGATATATTTCAATTTTTCCCGCTGCACATTGCTTTTTCCCCGGAGCAGGCTGCGGTAAATCTGCAGCAATGTATACCCCAGCGTCACCGCGGCACCGACCGCCACCAGTGGATACAGGCGCCCCCCGCTGCCATAATAGCCAAAGACGTGCCGCTGTACCTTCTCTATCAGAAGCGGTGTGCCGGCCATGCAGGCCATTCCCAGAGCAAATCCGTAAGCGGCCCACAACACCCACCGCCTGTTTTGGATCCCGAGAAAGGCATGAAAAAAATGGATGTAAACCGGCATGGTAAACATCACAATGCGATGATCGAAACGGCTGAAAAAGAGGGCTGTTTCCGGAGACCGAGCATTGAAAATCATGATGATTCCCAGATGCATGCAGGCACCGAGAAAGCAGAATACAAACAAAAGAACGCTGATGCGGCTTCGCCGCCGCCGCAGAATGATCAGCAGCATGAAGCCTAAAAAACAGGACAATGTCATCAGCGGCGGCAGGCTGTAAAACAGTGGGTGCATAAAACCGGCATGCCACGGCCGGCGCCGGTCTTCAAGCCGGAAAAAACACCCTGTGAATACGGTCTGTTTTTAGGTGGTCAGCATCTCCCTGGCGTGGGCGAGTGTTTTGGCGGTGATCGTCTCGCCGCCGAGCATGCGTGCAATCTCCTTGACCCGTTCATCTCCGGTCAACTGGACAATGCGGGTGCTGGTTCGTCCACCGGCCACGGTTTTGAAAATACGATAGTGATGGTCGGCGAACTTTGCAATTTGGGGCAGATGGGTAATGCAGATGACCTGATGACGTTCGGCAAGGTCACGGAGTTTTTTACCCACCACCTCCGCCACACCGCCGCCGATGCCGGCATCCACTTCATCGAACACAATGGTTCCGACGGCCTCGGACGCCGCAAGCAGCGCCTTCAGCGCCAGCACGACCCTTGACAGCTCGCCGCCGGAAGCGATGTCGGACAGCGGCTTGGGCACTTCGCCGACATTGGGTGATATCAGAAAGGTTGCCTGATCGCCGCCGGTTTCCGTCAAGAGAACCCCGTCGGCGGCAAGAAAAAAACTGGTGTGGTTGTCCGCTTCCAGAGGCGTCAGACATACCTCGAATTCCGCCGGCGACAATTTCAAACTGTCCAGTTCACGCGCCACGCCGCGGGCCAGTTGATCGGCGGCAAGGCGACGTTTTTCCGTCAGCAGACGGCTTTGTTCCTTTAAAGCCGCGCTGTCTTCACAAAGGGCCTGCCGCACCGCATCGATGGATGCGTCCAAATGCTCAATGTGCGCAAGCGACGCGGCAATGGATCGCTCCCGCTCAAAAATCGCCTCGATCGAACCGCCGTACTTGCGCTTCAGCCGGTGCAGTACATCCAAACGATCCTCGGCCTGCCGCAGGCGCGCTTCGTCATGCTGGATGCCTTCCACATAGGTTCTCAGCCGCTCCACGCTGTCTTCAATCTGATAAGCGGCCTCTTTCAGGGGAGCGATGGCGGCATCCAGAGCGGGGTCGATTTCCCGGGCGCCTTCCAGCCGCCGGCGGGTCTCAACCAGGCGTTCGAGAACGGCGCCCTGATCACTGTAGAGCGTTTCAATACCGGCATGCAGCGTCTGCTGCAGCATTTCCGCATTTTTCAGCCGGGCGATTTCCTTTGCAAGCGCATCGTCTTCACCCGGCGCGATGCCGGCCCTCTGAATCTCCTGCTGCTGAAACCGAAGCAGATCCATCTGGTCGTCGCGCCGCTTTTGCAGATTCTCCAACTCCTCCAGCTTTTTTATCTGCGGCACAATCCGGCGGTGGATGGCGCAAAGCGCCTCCCGCATCGGCAGAAGCCCGCCGTACTGATCCAGAATGCGCAGCTGCTGGTCTTCGTCCAGCAGCCCCTGATGGGCGTGCTGGCCGGAAATGCTGGCCAGGTTGCGGGTCAACTGCGTCAGCTGCTGCAGCGTTGCCGGACGTGCATTGATATATATCCGGTGCCGTTCGGTGGCGGAAACAATCCGTTTGATCGAAAGCGTTTGCGGCGCTTCGAAGCCCATGTCGGCCATCATGCCGCAAAGGGTGCCGCCGGGTTCAACACTGAACCGCGCGGAAAGTTCTGCGGCGGATCCGCCCGATCGAATCAGCCGCGCCGTCGCCCGGCTTCCAAGCAGCAAATTGACCGCATTGATGATAATGGATTTCCCGGCGCCGGTCTCACCGCTTAAAATGGTCAGACCGTCTGAAAAACGGATCTCCAAGTCGTCGATAATGGCAAAATTCTTGATGCAGAGCTCTCGCAGCATGAGGATCGACATCTACCTCTCGGGATAGCCCGTAATGTCCCGTATCTTTTTATAAAGCGGCTTCAAACGCTTGTACATTTTCTGATATACCTTCCGGTACAGATCATCGTAAAGCCGGTGTTTGCGCGGATCGGGTTCATAAACATCCTTGACGCGCGTCATTTCCTGCACCGCCGTGGCAAAATCATTGTAAAATCCGAGCCCCACCGCCGCATCGATGGCCGCTCCAAGGCCGGAGGTCTCGTACAAGGTCGGCGTGGCCGTCGGCAGCCCGAAAATGTCGGCCGTTAATTGCAGCACCTGGCGGCTCTGCGATCCACCACCGGACACCCGCAGCGACCGCACCGGAATGTTGCTGCGCCGTTCGATGCGCTCCATGCCCTCACGCATGGCAAACGCCAGCCCCTCAATGATGGAGCGGTAAAGATGCGCCCGGGTGTGAATATCCCCGAACCCGATAACAGCGCCTTTGGCCTCCGGCCCGGGGGACTTCAGACCCGGCGTCCAGTAGGGCTGAAGAATGAGTCCCATAGAGCTGGCCGGAATTTTTTCGAGAAGGTTTTCAAACAGCATCTCCGGTACAAGACCGGTTTTAGCGGCCTCCTGAACCTCCAGGTGGCCGAACTGCTCCTTGAACCAGTTCACCATCCAGAAGCCGCGGTAAACCTGCACCTCCACCGAATAAAGTCCGGGGATGGCGGCAGGGTAGGCCGGCAGCAGCGCGATGGGTTCGACGTAGCGCCGATGCGTGACATTGATGGTGGCTGTCGTTCCATAGCTGATACAGCCGATGGTGTTTTCGATGCCGCCGGAACCGATAACCTCGCAAGCCTTGTCCGCCGCGGCGGCGATCAAGGGGAGGCCTTGCGGAATGCCGGTTTCCCGTGCCGCCCGCCCGGAAATGCCGCCCAGAACCGCTCCCGGTGGAACCAGCCGGGGGAGGCGCTCCCGTTCGATCGGCAGGCAGCGCCATTTCCAGCTCCAGGACGGGGCCCATTCGCCGTGCCGGTAATCAAACGGCAGATAACCCACCTGGCAGGCGGTGGAATCGACGAAATCGCCGGTGAGGCGGTAGCTCAGATAACCGGACAGCAGCAGATATTTGTGGGTCCGCCGCCACACATCCGGTTCGTAGGTCCGAATCCAGTTGGCCTCGGCCTCGGCCTGCAGATAGGCGATCGTACCGGACAAACCGCTCAATTTGAACAGCAGGCCCCACCAGCCGCCGATGAAGGGCAAACGGCGCGTCTTACGCTGGTCCAGCCACAATATGGCCGGCCGGAGGGCATTGCCCTTGCCATCCACATTGACCACCGTCCCCCGCTGCGTCGTCAGCGCCACGCCGGCGATGTTTCCGCGGTCCACCCCTGACGTCCGCCACAATCCGTTGCAGGCCCTGCACAGGGCGTTCCAGAAAACCGCCGGGTCCTGCTCCGCCCAGCCCGGCCGTTTGGAAAAATAGGGATCGAATACGACCTGCTGTTTCGCCAGCAGCGTGCCCGCGCCGTCAAACAGCATGGCCTTAATGCTCTGGGTACCGTTGTCGATGGCAAGGATCAAATTTTTGGACATGGCCGCCGTTTGATATCCGTCAGTTCATTCATCAGCGCATTTTTGCCCAAGAATGTTCAACACCGCCTGCCCCACCACGGCGCACGCGAGGCCGAATGGCAGATATCCGGCATACCCGAGCAGCGGCATTTCAAAAATCATGAACCGGTGCACATACGGGATGCTGTATTTCCAGTTGGCCATGCTGTAATAATTCCACATTTCCCAGAAAAAACCGCACGCCAGCGCCGCCAGGGCAAAAGACACGATGCGGGTCCAGTCGCCGCTTGCCGCACCCGAGAGCACATGGGTTTTACCCTGCAGCGTCAGGACGGAAACAAAAATCAGCAGGGGACCCAGCCATAGAAGCGCAAACAGATGATTCGGCGCCACGCCCATCAGTGCCATTAAAATCGATATCGCCGCAAGCGTCATCCAGGCCCAGCGGCGCGGTTGTTTGAACCCCACAGGATGCCAATTTGAAAATGCCGGCCGGATTCCGTCATATGCGCCGATCAGCTGCTGCATGCTGTAAACGGCCGGCAGCACCATGGAAAACGACAGAGAAGCATAAAGGACATACTCGCCCGGGGCAAAGACCACGCCCACATAGTACCAATTCTGCACAAAGCGGTTCAGATATTCAAAAACCCACCAGAATGCAGCGCTGACCGGAAACAGCACCATCAGAAAGCCGGTGCGGTGGGTGAGCAGGCAGCGGCCCGATCGACGGTAGCACAAGGCATTGAGCACAAAAACGAATGAAAGCCACAGCGGGCCGAAAGTGTGCGCCTGAAAGGCCTCAAACCAGGTGAACCGCGTCCAGGCGAGAATCCAGGCGGCGGCCATGACCGACATGCTCAGCCAACCCCACCATGGAAAGGGGGTGGCCGGCGGCCGGCGGCGCGGCGACGGAATGCGAAGGAAACGCAGCAGCAGGGGCAAAACAAACATCGTGATAAAGACGGCATAACCGATGAAAACCGGCCAGGAAAAATCCTGGTGACGAACATAATGGGTCGTGGGCGGGAAGTGCGCATACCGTTTCAAGGGATACCCTGCAAGGGCGACACCAATGAGCGGCGCCGCCATCGTCAGTCCCACGGCGGGAACCCAGACGGCCGCCGGCTTCTTTTCAGCGCCGTTACGGCGATCCATTTTCATATTCCGAGCACTCGCTCACAGGTTGTCGACCCCGCCTACCTGCTGAAATCAATGGGGTAGGTCCTGTAGTAATGCGCATTGCGCCAGCTTTTGCGCAGCGCCTGGTTCAATTTGAAAATGGCCAAAAACATGCGCGGCCGCCGCACCCGTAAAAGCGACCTGAAAAGCCGCAGTGGATAGTGAGGGGCTGAATACAGTTTGTGCTTGATGTAGTTGTCGCCTGTGTAGACATCACGGATGTCGACGCCCTCGGGGCGGTGGACCATATACGAAAAACGGTATTTGTCCCAGTCCGCCGGAAAATTTTTGTGTATCAACCGATCCGTTTCCAGAATGTCCTGCATCAGCGCCGTACCCGGCAAGGGGGTCAGCACGCTGATCTGAAACATGTCGATGCCTGAATGCACCAGAAAATCAGCCAGCTGCCGGTAGTAATCGGGATTTTCATAGTCATTGCCGATAATAAAGGCGCCGAAGACCCCGATGCCGTGCCGGTGAAAGGTGTTCACCACCTGTTTATAATGCTGTACGCCGGCCAGAATGTTGGCCCCTTTCTTCATGGCCCTGAGCACATCCGGCTGGATGGTCTCAAAGCCGATGAACACGAACATGCATCCGGCTTCGGCCGCCAGTTCGACGACCGATTCGTCGTCGGCTGCATTGATGGATGTCTGCATCCACCAGCGTTTGTTCATGTTTTGCCGTATCATGCCCTTGAAAAGGGTCTTGGCCCGCTCCAGATGTTCGCGGCGATGCCCCACCAGATTGTCATCCACAAAGGCGATATACCGCTGTCGAATGCGGCCCAGCTCATCCAGCACATCCGCCGCCGGTCGAAAGCGATAGGCTCTTCCCAGATAATTGGATACCGAGCAGAAGCGGCATTCAAACGGACAGCCGCGCGATGTCTGCACGGACTGCCACAAGTAGCCGGGATGCAGAAGGTCGCGCCGGGGCCGGATCGATCGCCGATTAAAATCCACTCTGGGGCCGCGGTATACAGCGGCCAGACCGCCGGCCTCGAAATCGGCGATCACCGCCGGCCAGATTTCTTCCACTTCGCCGATAACCACCGCGTCGGCGAACCGGCGCACTTCAGCAGGGTTCATGGAAGCGTGAATACCGCCCATGACGACCTTTACACCCCGCTCGCGATAGCAGCGGGCGATATCGTAGGCCCGGTTGATGTTGCTGGTAAAAGCGGTGATGGCGACCAGGTCCGCCGTCTGAAACCCAAAAGGCTCCATGTTTTCGTCGAGGATGCGCACCTGCCAGTTCGAGGGTGTAACGGCGGCGACATACGCGAGCCCGAGGGGGGCGAACGTCGAATACCGGCTCATGAGATAGCCGCTTTTGCGGCCCACAGGGTTTATCAGCAGTAGCTTTTTCATGTGCCTCGATGGCGGCAAGTACATTTAGTACGGCGGCTTCCGGCCGCGGCAGCAAATCACCGGCGTATAGGTAAACCGACGCGGATGGGCAAAGGCTTTCTGAAACTCCAAGAAAAATTCGGCGCGGCCGCCGTCATAGGCCTTGAAAGCGTCATCGCCCAACCGCATGCCGGCCTCTACTTTCTTGGTCCAGTTAAAAGCATCGGACGTCTTCAGCCGGCCGAAAATCAAGTGGTGGGGTTCCATGTGGACGTCGATGTCCGCGTAGCCCAAATCGTAGAGATGCGCGTAAAGCTTACGTCCGGCATAGGCGTCGAAATCCGCTTTTTCCGCGAGCTGTTCCTGAATGGTCCGGATGGCGGCTTCAAGGCGGTCCGGAATGCCGTGATGGCTCAGACAGTTGTAATCCAGGTCGATCAGGCAGAGAATGCCGCCGGGCTTGAGAAGCCGCGCAACGTTGCGAACAATGTCAAAACCCGTTCTGCGGTAATATTCCAGCACAAACCGCACCCAGACAAGATCGAAGGATCCCATGTGGGCGAGATCACCCCGCACGTCGTCCTCTACAAAAGCCAACCCCGCCGCCGTGTAGTTCGCCCTGGCATATGCGATGCGCTGGGCGGCGTTGTCCACACCGACGACCTCCCCGGCCGGTTGAACCATCTCATTCAAAAGAAAACTGGTCAAACCCGAACCGCAGCCCAAATCAGCCACCCGCAATCCGGGTCGAACGCCCGCCCAGCACGCCTGACGTTTTACGGCGTCTGGATCGGTTTTCAGGTCCAGACGCCGCGCTTCATCATCGCTTTCCATCAGATACCCGGCGGCGTTCTTTGCGCCGCCGCCAGGAGCCGTACGGGCGTTTATGTCCATGGTGCTTCCTTATCTCATCCACGCCCCAAAATCAACGACCACCCGCTTGCGCCGGTTTCTGCGGCTGCGGATGGTCGCTCTTTTTTAATGTCAGACAAGCGCCCGTCAATCAGAACCGTATTTAAACGACAGTGTGACCCGGGCGCGATAGGCCACGACTTTCCCATCTTCCACTTTCATGTCCAGCTTGGTCACTTCGGCCACGCGCAGTTCCCGGAGCGTTTTGCCGGCGGTTTCCACGGCGTTTTTCGCCGCCTCTTCCCAGGAAACACTGCTTGTGCCAACCAGTTCAATCATTTTGTAAACGCTGCTTGCCATTTTCTCCTCCTTTGCGGATGAATGGTTTTCCGTCCCCGGCCGATTTGCCGGCCCGGCGGCGGTATTGAACTGCCCGGTATTCCTTGCCGGACAGACTTCCGGAGAAAACATCTGCATTACAACTTGTTCAGCGTTGGAATGACCTCACAATACCCTGCCGGTGTCATCAAGTCAACCGCCAAAGGCGGTTAGACATGCCCCACCGCATCCAGACCCACCCGCAGCCCGAACGGCATTTTTTTGGTCTGAACACAGGTCCTGGCCGGCTTCGGCCTTATAAAATAGTCCTTGTAAACACTGTTGAAACGCCCGTATTCCCGCATATCCGACAGATAGGCGGTGATCTGAAGGACATTCTGCAAAGACGACCCGGCGGCTTCCATGATGATGCGGATATTGTCAAGCGCCATCCGGGTTTCGTTTTCGATAGTGTCCTGCATCACCTGGTTGGTTTCCGGATCGATCGCCCCCTGGCTGGAGATGAAAATCAAGTCTTTGTAAACGACCGCCTGTGAATAGGGGCCGCCTGGTTCGGCCGCCCGTCGGGTGTGCACTTCTTTTTTTCTGCATGCCATCGCTGTCGACCTCCTTTGCAACGCGTGTGTTTCAGTCTTTTCCGGCATCCTCGCCCGTCAAACGGTAAAACGGTCTCCAGTAAAGGCGCCGCAGGCGTTTATAGCCGCTGGCCGCCGATCGGGTTGCGGTGTACAGCAGCGCATAAAGGGTCGGCACCACCACCAGGGTGAGAATGGTCGAAAGGGCCAGGCCGAAAATAACGGCGATCGCCATGGAGCTCCACCACTGCGTGGATTCGCTGACCCACGATATTTCCATCTTGTGAAAATTAAAGGCCACGCCGGTTACCATCGGCAGCAAACCGAGAATGGTGGTGACCGCCGTCAGCAAAACCGGCCGCAGCCGGGTGCAGCCCGCCGCGATGATCGCCTCCTTGAAACTCATGCCCCGTTTATGCAGCCGGTTGGTATAGTCGATCAGAACAATGGCATTGTTAACCACCACCCCACCCAGTGAAATCACGCCCACCCCGGTCATGATGATGCCGAAGGGAAATTCCATAAAAGCCAGGCCCAGAAAGACACCGCCCAGTGAAAGAATAATGGATGTCATGATGATCAGCGGCTGAGCGATCGAATTGAACTGGGTGACCAGTATCAACGCAATCAAAAAAACGCCGGCGGCAAAGGCCTTGGTCAGAAAAGCCTCGGCTTTTTCCTGCTCTTCCTGCTCGCCGGTGAAGCGAATTTTGTAGCCCGGCGGCAGCGCCAGCGTTTTCATGATCTTTTCCGCCTGGGCCCGCACCACGGGGCCGGGCACATGCTGTTCCTGCACACTGGCCGTCACCGTCACCGCCCGTTCATGGTTGATCCGGTTCACCTCCCCCAGCCCCCCCGTGGTTTCGAAACGCGCGATCGTGCTCAATGGAATCAGGCCCTGCGGGGTCGGAATGAGCAGTTCGCGCAGCAGTTCCGTGCCGCGGCGCTCGGAGGCCGGCAGCTGCACCGTGATGTCGTAGTCTTCATCCCCTTCCCGAAAAGTAGACACCTTGACGCCGTTGAAAGCGACCTTGAGCGCAAACCCGACAATTTCGGTGGAAAGGCCCAGAAGGGCCGCCTTTTGCCGGTCAACACGCACTTTCACCGTCGGGGCGCCGGCCACATAATCGTCGCGGATATCCTGCACAAAAGGAATTTTTTCCAGAATGCCGCGAAGTTCACGCGCTATCTGGCCCAGTATTTCAAAACGGTCCCCGATGATTTCGATGTTGATCGGCGCACCGGTCGGCGGGCCCTCCTCCTGTTCGGCGATGCTGATGCGGGCGCCCGCAATGTTGCGGATGCGCTTCCGGATTTCAGCCATGGTCTCGTCCGTGGACTCCACCCGTTCCGCGAGATCGTGAAACTGAATGCCGATATGATTGGGCGCGTTGCTTTCAAACTGGGAACTGCCGCCGATCACGGCAACGGTCCGGGAATAAATGTCGCGCACATTGGCCATGTCCGTCACGCCGGTCACCGTGCGGCCGCTGCGCAACACATGGTTTTTTTGCGCCGAATCGCCGTAGTAGCACTGGGCCGGATCCATACCCGGAGACATCGCTGCACCCCACTCTCCGTCGCACAGGGCCAGTTCCACCTGTTTGGCGACGCGGTCGGAGTATTCCAGATCCGCCCCCTCGGGCATGTCCAGATTGATGTAAATATTTTCAGGCTCCACGTCCGGAAAAAATTCCACCGGCTTCTCGATGCCGACCCGCAGCAGCCAGATCATGGCCATGGCCGTCACCGCCAGCAATGAAATCATCAAAACGGCCACGCGGTGATTCAGGGCGCTTTGCAGCAGCCGGCGATAACCCTTGAGCAGCGGCCCCTTGACGGTTATCGGCTGTTCTCCGGCCCTTTCAATGGCCTCCGCGCTCGCCTTGGCGTTTGCATAGCGGTGCCCGTATGGCAATTTGAGAAAAATGGACGCCAGGGCCGGGTTGATCACCATGGCCACAAAAAGCGAAGCCGTGAGGGTGATGATCACCGCCTTCGGCAGATACGACATAAACTCACCCATGATGCCGGGCCAGAAGAGCAGCGGGAAAAAACCGGCCACCGTTGTCAGCGTGGAAGCCGTGACCGGCTGGGCCACTTCCGCGGTGGCACGCATGGCCGCCTGAATCCGCGGCACCCCCTGCTCCATGTAGCGGAAAATATTTTCCACGATGACGATGGCGTTGTCCACCAGCATCCCCAGGGCCAGCGTCAGTGAAAACAGGACCACCATGTTCAGGGTGATGCCCATGGCCTGCAGCACGACAAAGGTAATAAACATGGAAAACGGAATCGCCATGCTGACCAGAACGGCATTGCGGACCCCCATGACAAAGAACAGAACCACAATCACCAGAATCAGACCGGTGACGATATTGTTTTCCAGATCCGCCACCATGACACGGATGTCCTCCGCCTGATCCATCAGGGTCGTCACTTCGGTGCCGGCCGGCCAGGTGGGCCGCTTTTCGGCAATCAGGCGGAAGATCTGATCTGTAATTTTCAGTATGTTCTCACCGGCACGTTTCTTGACCTGTACGTTGACGGCTTCTCTGCCGTTCAAGCGTGAACGTCCCTCTTCGTCCTTGAAGTCATCCACCACTCTGGCGACATCCTTGAGATAAACCGGCTCACCGTTGTGCAGGCCGACCACCAGCCCGTATATCTCTTCCGGGGTTGCAAACTCGCCCGGTACCCGCAGTTGAAAACGTCCGTCGCCCATACGGATGGCGCCGCCGGAAACATTTTGGTTTTCCTCGGCGATCACATCCTGCAGCTTCAGAATCGACAGTCCGAAATAGGCCAGTTTGGCCGCATCCGGTTCCACGCGCACCTCACGCTCCAGGCCGCCGGTGATTTCCACTTCCAGCACCCCGGGTATGGCTTCAATGTCCTCCTGCAGGTCCTCGGCGATTTCCTTGAGCCGCACCAGTCCGCTGTCGCCGGAGAGCGACAGCACGATAATAGGCATCTCGGATATATTGATCTCCATGACCTCCGGATCGTCTTCCAGGTCCCGCGGCAAATCCACCTTGGACATGTCGACCTTGTCTTTGGTTTTCGGCAGAACATCGTCGATATCCGTCCCGGCGACAAACTCGATGACAATCGAGCTGATCCCCTCGGTGCTGGACGATTCGATCCGCTTGACACCCTCCAGGCCTTTCAGTTTTTTTTCAATCGGAATGGTGATCGCGCTTTCGATGTCCTCGGGCGAGACCCCCGGGTAGGTGGTCATGATGAATACGAACGGTATGGTGATATCCGGGGCGGATTCGCGCGGCAGGGCTTTGTAGGAGATAATACCGAAAACCAGAATCATCAGGGCCAGCACCATGACGCTGGTCCGTTTCTTGACCGCCAGATCGGAAACGATCATGACGTCAGCGCCTCCTGCGCGCTGTCAACCGTTTTGACAACCTTGACCGTCTGTCGATCGTTCAGCAGCCGATGGCCCACAATGATCAGACGATCCCCGACGTTGAGCCCCTCAAGCACATGGATTTGCCATCCCATCAACATGCCGGTCCGCACCGGCCGTTTTCTGGCGGCGCCGTCTTCTTCGACATAGACAAAGCTTTCGCCCCCCTGATTGATGACGGCGTAAACAGGAACGACCAGCGCTTCCGGGTAGATGTTCTTTACCAATTCGACCCTGGCGAACATGCCGGGCAGAATCTTCAGATCCGGGTTCGGCAGCTTGAGCTCGAGATCAAACAGACGCGCCAGGCTGCGGGGCTGCTTCGACAAAAAGATTTTTTCGCCGGTCACCCTGCGCCCGTTCAGAGCTTCGATGACGACATCGGCGGTTTTCAAGTCAAAAAACGACGTCACGTCGCTTTCCGGAACCCCGACCGCGACCTTGACCGCCGAAACCTGCAGAATCTGCGCCACCGGCGCCCCCTTTTCGAGCAGATCGCCCTTGTTGACCGTTACTTCGTTCAGCTGCCCGGTGATCGGAGCACGGATACGGGTCCGCTCCAGCGCCAGCCGCGCCGCCGCGCGCTGCGCCGTGATATCCTTTAACTTGGCCTCGATTTCATCAAACCGGCTCGCCGACGTGATTTTTTTCCTGTCCAGCACCGCAATGCGCTCGTATTCGAGCTTGGTGAGCCGGTAACTGGCTTCGATGCGGTCCAGGCGGATGCGGTAATCCCGATCGTCCAGCTGAATCATGGGGTCGCCCGCCCGCACCACCTGGCCCTCTCTGACCAGAAGCGCCTGCACCTGACCGCCGACCTCCGCCTTCACCCACAGATCTTCATAGGGTTCCACCTGGCCCGGAAGACTGATTTTGTCTTCCAGCCGCTGCGGTTTCAGCGGCAGCACAATGACATTCATCGGCGGCGTCCGGGTTTTGACAGCGGCCGCTTTTTCCTGATCGAGCCGCATTTTTTCGGCATTGATGCGCCCCCCCAATTGAACGATAAAAAAGGCGATCGCCAGTACGATCAGCCAGGGGAAAGCGCTCCAGACCAGCTGAAGCAATTTATTTTTCATGCGCAAACCCATATTGTTTTTTTTGTCGATGGCCGGCGTTCCGCAGGCATCCCTTTCATCGGCAACCCCCGGGACGCGCTGCGCCGATGTAAACGTTTAACCTGTCTGTATATAATGCGCATTCCAAATAGTGCAATGGTTTTTCTTTTCTGCGTTTGGAAGGCACCCACTCCGTCCATGCACCGGGCCATGTGTTTTTCCCCGTCGAAATTGCTTGCACCGCTTCGGACTTAACAGTATAGAAGCAGCGTCGGCCGGACGTGAAAGGATATGCAAACAGCGCCAGCAGCGGTGGAATCCGCCGAAACTTTTTTTTTACCGGATATGCGCCCAAACGCCCAGACAAGCCCTCAAAGACAGCCTGTGGACATCCAGGCCGCCGCCGGTCTGATCGCCGCCATCCAGCGGCCCAGCGGTGAAATTCCATGGCATGACGGCGGCAAGACGGATCCGTGGGATCATGTCGAAGCCGCCATGGGACTGACCATCGGGGGGTTCACCAAAGCCGCCCGCCACGCCTACCGCTGGCTGTCCGCCCGGCAGCTCAAGGACGGCAGCTGGTACGCCGGCTACCGCGACGGCCGGCCGTCGGACCGCACCCGGGACACCAATTTCTCCGCCTACATCGCCGTCGGCCTGTTTCACTATTACCTGGTCACAGGCGACCTCCGCTTTGTCGACGCCCAGTGGCCGACGCTGCGGGCCGCCATTGATTTCGCCGTTCAGCACCAAACCCGGCACGGTGACGTTTACTGGGCCGTCAGCCCGCAGGGCGATGTGGATCGCATGGCGCTTTTGACCGGATGCAGCGCCATTTTCATGAGCCTCAAATGCGCTCTGGCCATCGCCCGGCTGACCGGTCGGCCGCAGCCGGCCTGGCAGCAGGCCCTTGCGGCGCTGGGGCATGCCATCCGTTTCAAGCCGCACCGCTTCAACATGACCAAATCGCGTTTTTCGATGGACTGGTTCTATCCCATTCTGGCCGGCGCGGTCACCGGCAGGGCTGCACAGGAACGGCTGGATGCCTCCTGGAAAAAATTCGTCGTCGTCGGGCAAGGCGTCAGATGTGTGTCGGACCAGCCGTGGGTGACGCTTGCCGAAACATCCGAGCTTATCCTGACGCTTGCCGCCATGGGCCATACCGATCTTTCCCACATCGTCTTCAACTGGATCAGTGAAAAAAAATTTGATGACGGCTCTTTCTGGTGCGGTTTCACCTGCCCGGACATCGTTGTCTGGCCCGGCGAAAAAATGACGTGGACAAACGCCGCCGTGCTGATGGCCGCCGATGCGCTGTTTAACCTTACGCCGGCGGCCGCAATGTTCAACCACCGCTTCTGGAGCACATTAGACGACCTGTACGCGCGGCCTGCCTGATGCGAAAAGACCACCGTCCCTATTTCGTCAAACGTCTGTACCATCGAATCACGGTTGCGTATGTCAACCACTTCATCCGGCCGCAGCTGGATTCGCTGGGTTGGGGCTTCACCTTCATGAAGCCCTGGTACGTCAAAATTTTCGGAGCGCCCATTCGCATCGGCCGTTTTGCCACCCTTGTGGCCGCATCCGACAGCCGGATCCGGCTCTCCGTGTGGCCGGATCAGCCCGGCAGGGGGGAGATCGTCATCGGAGACTATTGTATGCTCTGCCCCGGTGTCCGCATCGGCGCAGCGCAAGCGGTGGTCCTGCAAGACAACTGCATGCTGGCCGGCAATGTATATGTCACCGACAGTGACTGGCACGGCATTTACAACCGGATCTCCGTCGGCAAAACCGCCCCTGTCACCATCAACAGCAACGTCTGGATCGGTGACAGCGCCATTGTCTGCAAAGGCGTCACCATCGGTGAAAACACGATCATCGGCGCCGGCGCGGTCGTTGTAGACGACATCCCGGCCAACTGCATCGCCGCCGGCAATCCGGCCAAGGTCACCCGCCGCCTCGACCCGGCGCGCCGGATGGTCACCCGGGCGCAGTTTTTTGCGGATCCGGCGACGCTTTTCGCCGGATTCGATGCCTTTGACCGGCGGTGGCTCGCCCAAAACACTTTCCGGCACTGGATACGGCATCTTCTCTTTCCTTCCCGTTCGGACTGACAAATAAAGGTCCATGCCGCATGATATCCATTGAATCATGTAAGGACACATGTTAGGCTGACAGTTCGGCAGCGGCCGCATCTATCAATGCACTCTGGGGGTTAAAATGGACTACATAAAAATTCGTTTCAGCGATGATGTCAGTCATCTGCATTCCTCGTATGAAAAATCACTCGAAGACATGTTCCGGTCCGTCAACCCGATGTTTTCTCTGGATCAGCGAACCTGGAAGCCGCCGATCGACATTTACGAAACGCCGGTGGAAATCATTCTCAGGGCTGAACTGGCGGGTGTTGAAAAACAAAACCTGGAAGTTGAAATCAGCCGCCGGGCCATTAAAATTTCCGGCAGACGCAGCCAGCCGGCGCACCTTAAAAACGCGACATACCGCCTGGCGGAAATCCAATACGGCATCTTCGAACGCACCCTTTACCTGCCGGTTTTCATTGACACGGAAAAGGTGTCCACCGCTTATTCGCAGGGCTTTCTGGAAATCCGGCTTGCCAAAGGTGAATCGGAAAAAGTCTATAAAGTCCATGTGTCGGACGGTTAGGCTGCCGCAACGGCCTGTAATCTTTCACGGCTTTAACCGAAAAGGACCTATCGGAGGAACGCATGCCCGACGTTGAAACCCGGGAAGACTTCGACCCCAACAGCTTGCCGGATGAACTGCCGATTCTGCCCCTGTTTGACACCGTTCTCTTTCCAAAAATGGTGTTGCCGCTAGTGGTGATGCAGCCGGAATCCGTCCAGCTGATCGACCAGGCCATGTCCAAAGACCGTCTTGTCGGACTGATCGTCTCCCGAAAACCCTCCAGCGACAAGCAGTCGTCAAAGGAAGACCTTTATTCCATCGGTACCAGCGCCCTCATTCTTAAAATGGCCAAAACCGACCAGAACCGCTCCCAGCTGCTGGTTCAGGGGCTGAGCCGTTTCTCGGTGAAGCGCTTTGTGAGCGATACCCCCTATCTGCGGGCCGAAGTCAGCGCGCTGGAGGAAAAAGAGGAAAAGGACACCGAAACGGAAGCGCTGATGTCGAACATGATTCACCTTTTTTCCAAAGTCGTTGAATTGTCGCCGGTGCTGCCGGCGGAAATGAGCACCATGGCCAAGTCGATTCAGGAGCCGGGCATCCTCGCCAACATGGTCGCCTCCAGCATCAACGCAACCGCGGAGGAAAAACAGCGTGTCCTCGAAATCAACGATGTGAAAAAACGGCTGAAGCAGGTTACCCGCATGGTCAATCATCAGCTGGAAATCCTGGAACTCGGCAATAAAATTCAATCCCAGGTCAAGGGCGACATGGATAAAAGCCAGCGGGAATACTATCTGCGGCAGCAGTTGAAAGCCATTAAGGAGGAACTGGGGGAAAAGGATGAAACCACGGTTGAGCTCGAGGAATACCGCAGCAAAATTAAGGAAAGAAACCTTCCCGAAGAAGCCGCCAAAGAAGCGGAAAGGGAGTTGAAGCGTCTTTCCAAAATGCACCCCTCTTCCGCCGAATACACCGTCGCCCTGACCTATCTCGACTGGATGACATCGCTGCCGTGGAACGAACAGACCCCGGACAACCACGACATCAAGAAAGCCCGGCGGGTGCTGGACGAAGACCACTACGGTCTTGAAAACGCCAAGAAGCGCATTATCGAATATCTGGCGGTCCGCAAGCTGAAGCCGGACTCCAGAGGTCCGATCCTCTGTTTCGCCGGCCCGCCGGGAACGGGCAAGACGTCTCTGGGCCATTCCATCGCCAGTGCACTCGGCCGAAAATTTGTGCGCATTTCTCTTGGCGGCGTCCGGGACGAGGCCGAAATTCGCGGACACCGCCGAACGTATGTGGGCGCTCTTCCCGGCCGGATTATTCAGGGCATCCGCCGTGCCGGATCTAACAACCCGGTTTTCATGCTCGACGAGATCGACAAGGTCGGAAGCGATTTTCGCGGCGACCCCTCATCGGCGCTTCTGGAAGTACTGGATCCGGAACAGAATTTCTCTTTCGCCGACCATTATCTGGACGTCTCCTTTGATCTGTCAAAGGTCATGTTCATCACCACCGCCAATATTCTGGACACCATTCCGCCGGCCCTGAGAGACCGCATGGAAGTGCTGATGCTGACCGGGTATACGGAGGGTGAAAAAATAAAAATCGCCAACCGCTACCTGATTCCCCGCCAGCGCCGCGAACACGGTCTCAAAGCCGACCAGATCCGATTCACCAACGGCACCGTCAAGCGCATCATATCCGGCTACACGCGCGAGGCCGGATTGCGCAACCTGGAACGGGAAATCGCCAATGTCTGCCGGGGTGTGGCGAGCCGCATCGCGGAAGAAACCGAAACCGCGGTCACCATCAACGTCGGCAACCTGCACAAATATCTGGGCCCGATCCGCTTCATGTCGGAAACCAAATCCAGGATTTCGACGCCGGGTATCGCCATGGGCCTGGCCTGGACGCAGAGCGGCGGAGAACTTTTATTCGTTGAGGCCACCGCCATGAAGGGCAACAAACGTCTGACCCTGACCGGCCAGCTCGGCGAAGTGATGAAAGAGTCGGCGACCACCGCTTTGAGCTTCATCCGCGCCAACGCCGTATCCCTGGGCATTGACGAGAATTTTTTTGAAAATCACGATATTCACATTCATGTGCCGGCCGGTGCCATCCCCAAGGACGGCCCCTCGGCGGGTGTTACCATTTTAACCGCCCTGACGTCCCTGTTAACCGACAGAAGCATCCAAAAAGATACGGCCATGACCGGTGAAATCACGCTCCGGGGTCAGGTGATGCCCGTCGGCGGCATCAAGGAAAAGGTGCTCGCCGCCCATCGGGCCGGCATAAAAACGATCATCATACCGCAGTGGAACGAAAAAGATTTGGAAGACATCCCCAAAACCGTTCAAAAAACGATTCAGTTTCATTTCGTCCAGAACATGCGGGATGTCCTGAAGCTGGCACTGGGCAAATGAACCCGACATCCACCGTAAAGCGCCCCATGCATCGCCCCGCCGTCCTGATGCGCTTGGTCTGCGGACTGCTGGCGCTGCTGGCGGGGTGTACGGCCGCACCGCCGGCGCCTGAAAAAAAACCCGCCCCCTATCGCGTCGAAGGCCGGTGGTACCACCCCGTAACGGATGCCAAGGGGTTTCGCCAGCGGGGGGATGCCAGTTGGTACGGCAAAAAGTTCCATGGCAGAAAAACATCCAGCGGTGAAATTTACGACATGTACGCCATGACGGCCGCGCACAAAACACTGCCCTTGGGAACCTATGTGGCGGTGACCAATCTTGACAACCAGCGCCGAACTACGGTTCGCATCAACGACAGAGGCCCGTTCGTTCGCGGCCGCATCATTGATCTTTCCTATCAGGCCGCCCGGGAGATCGATATGCTCGGGCCCGGCACCGCTCCCGTCGAAATCACCGCCCTGGGCGTCGCTCCGGACAGCCAGAACGAACCGCCGACAGAATTTGAGCCGATTGATTATTACACGGGAAATTTCACATTTCAGGTGGGGGCCTTTAAAAATCAATCCAATGCCCGAAAGCTCAAACAGCAGCTCGAAAAAAAATACAGAAACGTTCACCTCACGACCTACCACCTTGACGGCGACGTTTTCTACCGTGTGCGGGTCGGGCGCGCCACCTCGCTGGAACAAGCCGGTGAATACGAAAAAATTCTTATTCGGCACGGATTCAAGGATGTCTTCATCGTCGCGGAATGATCCCCGGCAAAAAATCGTTTTCCTGGATAGAGACGGCGTCATCAACCGGGATTCGCCCGCCTATATCAAAAAGCCGTCTGAATTCGTATTTCTCCCCGGCAGCCTGTCGGCCCTGGTCCGTTTGTCGCGTGAGGGTTTTTCCCTGTTTGTTGTCACCAACCAGTCGGTCATCAATCGACAGATGGTCACGTTGGATACGCTGGGCCGCATTCACGCCAAAATGACCACCGCTGTTGAAAAGGCGGGTGGCGTCATCCGCGACATTTTTTTCTGCCCGCACCGTCCGGAAGAGGGATGCCGCTGCCGCAAGCCGGGCATTGGTCTGATCGAAGCGGCGGAAAAGAAATATCGCTTTCGCGCCGGGACGGCGGCCATGGTGGGCGACAGCGCCAGGGACGTGGAGTGCGCGGCCCGGGCGGGATGCCGCTGCAAAATTTTAGTCGGAACAGGCAACATTGAAACCGCCCGGCGGCAGCTGGCCGGCCGTGGTGTTGCCCCCGACCGCATTACCGCTGATCTGGCCGAAGCCGCGGACTGGCTCATTGACCATTTTTAACGATCAGGATTCGGTGTCTGTTGATTCCGCCACCGGGATTTTGAAAAAAGAAATGCCTTCGTCACGCAGCGTTTTTTCTTCCTCTTTCGTGCTCACGCCTCTTATATTGCGGGGCTCGGTCACCCCGTAGTGCATCTTGAGGGCCTCTTTGGCAAAATCGCACCCCACATTGTCAAAATTGGTCTTTACATAATCGACAATTTCACGGTTGATCCGCTGAAGGTTGGGGGTTGCCTTGGAAAGGGTTTCCGGAAGCTTCGGCGTTCCCTTGATGGCAAATGTAGATGGGATTTTATCGATCGCATTGCTGCTGCAGATCGGGCACGCAATCAATTGCTTTCTCCGCTGGGTTTCGTAGGCCCGACTGTCTTCAAACCAGCCTTCAAAAACATGCCCGTTCCGGCACTTTAAATCGAATGCAATCATACAGAAAATCGTTCCTTCATCTATTTTTATACACATTCCAGATAATTAGTATAATTCATTCCACACACGTTGTCCAGTCTTAAAAAGAAATTATTGACAGCTTTCCCTGTTTCAACAGAGAATACGGGACCGTTCGGGGATGAAGGGATACACTAGGGCGTGTTCGCCCGCCGCCGGCATCTCCGAAGGCCTTTTTCTTCAATCTGATGCGTCGCATTGAGGTGCCCATGGCTTATTTTTTTAAAACGGCCGCGCTGGTGGTCATCGGCCTGTGTGTTTTCGCCGCCGCGTCCGCGGCCGAAAAGATGTATGTTTCGGACGATCTGCGCATTACCTTTCGGACCGGTCCGGGAAATGATCGCAAAATTCTTTCCATTCTGCGATCCGGCCGGGCGCTTGAAGTGCTGCGCACGGAAGGGGACTGGTCGCAGGTTCGTCTGTCCACCGGCGAGGAAGGGTGGGTGCTGACCCGCTATCTTTCCGATGAAGAACCCTGCGCCATGACCCTTGAGCGGCTGCAAAACGAATTTGAAAGACTTGAACAGCGCAACGATGTGCTGACCACGGAAAACGCCCAGCTGAAATCGGAAAACAGCCAGCTGAAAAACGCAGCCGAAAAACGCCAGGAGGCCCTGGAGAGCGTCACCCGGGACTACGAAACCCTGCGCGAGGAGTCGACCCAGTATCTGACGCTCAAGGCGGCGCATGAAAAAGCAACGGCCCGTCTTGCGGCGCAGACCAAACGGGCGGACACACTGGACGAGGAACTCGGCCGGGCATTGCGGCGGCAGCATATCCGCTGGTTCTTAAGCGGTGCAGGGGTGATGGTGCTTGGAATCGTCATCGGCCTTCTCACCCGTCGTGAAAAGCGTCGATCCTCTCTGCTTTGAACTGATTTTTTTTCTTGAAAGCCATGGATTATCAATCGGATTTTTTGATTATCGGCAGTGGGGTCGCCGGCCTGATGTTTGCAATCCGGGCGGCGGATTTAGGCTCGGTCGCCGTCGTCACCAAAAACGACGTCATGGACAGCAACACGCGCCTTGCCCAGGGCGGCATCGCCTCTGTTTTCGACGATCTCGACTCTTTTGACCTTCACATGCAGGACACGCTGGCGTCCGGCGATGGACTGTGCGATCCCGACGTGGTTGAGATGGTGGTCAAAAACGGTCCGGACCGAATCCGGGACCTGATCGATCTGGGCGTTAAATTCAATCTTCAGCAAAACGGTTCTTCGGCGAGGGAAGGCCTGGAATTTGACCTCGGGCGCGAAGGCGGTCATTCCAAAAAACGCATCGTGCACGCGGAAGACATGACCGGACGGGAACTGGAGCGTGTGCTGGTGGAAAGAGTGAAGGCCCACCCCAATATTGTTCTTTTTGAAAACCACATCGCCGTCGATCTCATCACCCAATCCACACGCATGCAAAGAGGGTTTGTCACCACAACCCATGAAGAGCAATGCTGCGGCGCCTACGTCCTGGACAAAAACACGGCGCGGGTCAAAGCCTTTTCCTCAAAGATCACCCTGCTCGCCACCGGCGGCAGCGGCAAGGTCTACCTTTACACCAGTAATCCGGACATTGCCACCGGCGACGGCGTCGCCATGGGATACAGGGCGGGAGCCACCCTTGCCAATCTTGAATTCGTCCAGTTTCACCCCACCTGCCTCTATCACCCGGAAGCAAAAAATTTCCTGATATCCGAAGCGGTTCGCGGCGACGGCGGCATATTGATCGATCAGAAAGGCCGGCCGTTCATGCAAAAATACGACCCTTTGAAAGATCTGGCCTGCCGGGATGTCGTTGCCCGGGCGATCGATCGGGAGCTGAAAAAAAGCGGCGCCGAAAGCGTTTTTCTCGACATTTCCCACAAACCGGCGGCGGTTGTCAAAAAACGGTTTCCCAATATCTACCGCCAATGTCTCCTGTATGGGTACGACATGACCCGCGAGCCGATACCGGTTGTGCCGGCGGCGCATTACATGTGCGGCGGCATTGTAACCGACGCCGTGGGCCGAACCGACATCAAGCGGCTTTATGCCGTAGGGGAAACGGCCTGCACCGGATTGCACGGCGCCAACCGCCTGGCCAGCAACAGCCTGATCGAAGCACTTGTTTATGCCCACAACGCCGCGCAGCAGGCGGCCGATGATTTAAAGGAAACAGCGGCCGTCAACGTCTCGCCGGTGCCGGTCTGGGATGAAGTCGGTTCGACCGACAGCGATGAAACCATTATGGTGTCCCACAATTGGGATGAAATCCGACGCCTGATGTGGAACTATGTCGGCATCGTGCGCTCCGACAAGCGCCTTGCAAGGGCCAAACGCCGGATTGAAATCATCCAGCAGGAAATCAGAGAATATTACTGGAATTTCAAAGTCGAATCGGAATTGATCGAACTGCGCAACATCGCCACCGTCGCCGAACTGATTATTTCCTGCGCCACCCACCGCAAAGAAAGCCGGGGACTTCACTATAACATCGCTTATCCAAAAAGAGACGACACGCGCTGGCGCAAAGACACCATCGTGCGCCGTTCCCTCCTGGAATAGCGCTTTTTGTGGCATGAACGCCAACAAGCGCCGCGCTTCGATTTAAAAAAGCCTTAAACGAATGGGCATGCTGCAAAACACCGCTTGTCATGACGCCGGAGAACGCCGTCCGGCAAAGCGGTTGACAACGGCTTTTTTTGCATTAGTTTGTTACGTTGAAGGTGAGCGCCTTTGCACGCAAACAAGGCGGAGCGCACACCCGGCCAGAAATTTTACTCCGCAACCGCAACATCGGAAAATTTATCTATAATGCGTAGCAAAAGAGACTATTACGAAGTCCTGGGCGTTGAAAAAAACGCCAGCGAGTCTGAAATAAAGGCCGCCTACCGCAAACGTGCCATCAAGTATCACCCGGACAAAAATCCGGGGGACAAAACCACCGAAGATAAATTCAAAGAGGCGGCGGAAGCGTACGAAGTGCTCAGGGACCCCCAGAAACGGAACATCTACGACCAGTTCGGGCACCAGGGGCTGGAAGGCTCCGGATTTTCCGGTTTCGGTGGTTTCGATGACATTTTTTCAAGCTTCGGTGACATATTTGAAGATTTTTTCGGCTTCGGCGGCGGACGGTCCCGGCGCAGCCGTTCTCAACGCGGTTCGGATCTGCGCTACGATCTGACCTTGTCTTTCATGGACGCCTGTTTTGGAACCGAAATGACCCTGAATGTGGAAAAAATGGATCTCTGTCCGGTTTGCAGCGGCAGCACCTGTGAACCGGGGACTTTTCCCGAGACCTGCGTCCACTGCAACGGCTTGGGGCAGGTTTCAAGAAGTCAGGGTTTTTTTACCGTCCGCACCACCTGCCCCCACTGCCGCGGCACCGGACAGCGGGTCACGCACCCATGCAAAGAATGCAGCGGGCTGGGTAAAATCAAATCCCTCAAAAAGGTCGCCGTTAAAGTCCCGGCCGGGGTGGACAACGGCTCCCGCCTCCGGTTGACGGGCGAAGGGGAGGCCGGCTTACAGGGAGGACCGCCGGGGGACCTGTACATTTTCATTCACGTGGAAGCACACGATTTTTTCACGCGCAACAACAACGACGTGGTCTGCAACGTTTCCATATCCTTCGTGCAGGCGGCGCTCGGGGATCAGATAGAAGTCCCGACCCTGAACGGCGGCCAGCAGCTGAAAATTCCGAAGGGCACCCAGCCGGGAGAGCTTTTTCGCCTGCGCGGCAAGGGCATTCCATCGCTCCGAACCGGTAAAAGGGGCGATCAGATCATTCAGGTCAACATCAAAACGCCCACCCACCTGAATAAAAAACAGGAGGCGCTGCTCAAAGAATTTGCACGGCTGGAATCCCGGGGGTTTTCCGGCAAAATAAAAGACATGTTTAAAAGTGAACAGACAGCACAGTAAGCCGCCGGCGCGCTTTTGCATTGCCGGATCCGCCATGACCGTGGAGGGCCGACCATGTTCGAATTAAAAGTCATCAGCCGTTTCGCCGCGGCCCATCAGCTGCAGATGCGTGGAAAAAAATGTGAAAACCTTCATGGCCACAACTGGAAAATCGAGGCCTACGTCTGCGGTGAAACCCTGGACGACACCGGACTTTTGATGGACTTCGGTGATATCAAGCGCCATCTTGCCGATATCATCGCGCAGCTTGACCACCGCTTTTTAAACGATCTGGATTGCTTGAAAGCGGTGCCGCCGTCCTCTGAAAACATCGCCCGGTTTATCGCCGCCGGCCTTCAGGATAAAATATCAGCCGCCGGGCTGTCGGTCGCACGGGTGACCGCATGGGAATCCGAAGACGCCGGGGCAACGTATTATCCTTCAAAAAATTCTTTCCCCATCGCGTAACAGCGCATCAACGGTTGATTTTAATTCCCTGTTCAGGTAATAAAAAAGCCTCCACCGAACTGGAAGAAGCGATTTTCACGGGTTTCGGCAAAGGCTTTTCGAGAAAGGAAAACTGGTGTCAGCACTCCTTCATCTCAACCCCATTTCTATCAGACCGGATGAAAGCGGTCAAACCAAAACACACACACGCTTCAACGCCGGGCTCCTTTTCGGCTGGATTTTCATTCTGTTGATGATTCTGCCCGGTTCGAAGCTGTCCGCCGAAACCGAGACCGAACGCCTCTCCCTGCGCCGGATCACCGAACTGGCCCTGACCGCCAACATCGACATCAAGTCGTCCCGCATGGAAACCAAAGCGGCCGGCGCCGCCAAAAACGCCGCACGGACCTTCTTTTTTCCGACACTGAACGCCACCTATCAATACCAGCGCAATGAAGAGGAGGTCAGCAGCCCGCTTTTCGGCATTATCACACCGGAAGAGCAATACACATTCGTCGCCTCCATCACCCAGCCCATCTTCAATGGCTTTTCCATCCGCAACCGCTTCGATCTGGCGGCGCTGGGATTTGACATCGCCCAGGCCAATGAAGAATTGACCCGTCAGAACATCCGCCTGGAAGCGGTCAAAGTGTACTTCAATCTTTTGAAAGCGGAAAAGCTGCTGCGCATCTCCAGGGAAACCGTCACCCAAATCAGAACCCAGAAAGATGTCGTCAACAATTTTTATCAGGTGGGCATGTCGCCGCTGAACGATCTTTTGCAGGCCGAAGTCGAACTGGCCAATGCCAAGCAGGCAGTCATCAGCGCCAGGAATCGCCTTGAAAGCGCCCAATCCGCGCTGAATGTTCTGCTCCGGAGGCCTGTCGGTTCTCCCGTGCGTCTGGTGGACATC
>Ga0180434_10000739_pt1 | contig 47892 bp, 38 predicted proteins | sample SS_ome_7_FD_132453 | JGI IMG/M metagenome (GOLD analysis project Ga0180434, IMG submission 132453) | Hypersaline lake sediment archaeal communities from the Salton Sea, California, USA - SS_1_D_2 metaG | ecosystem: Environmental > Aquatic > Non-marine Saline and Alkaline > Hypersaline >... | reverse complement strand
GTCTGAGGTACTTGCGTCGTTCGTCCACACTCATCTTGTCATCGCTCGGCATGGTCCCCCTCGGTAACATTCTTAGTTGAGTGAACCATACCCTCCCGGTAACATTTTAGGTGAGTGAATACGACCCCTTGTGTCGCGACCATCACGTGAGTATACTCTATGCTCTCCGTCGCATGTTTAGCATTATGGCATGGGGTGCACACTAGTGGAGCAGATATTAGGCAAGCGATTCGAACCCAGGAAGATCATCGACAACCCGTCCGAGGAGAGCCTGCGTGCGTGGGCCCTCGAGCACGGCGGTATGGTAACCGAGTTCGGCAACCTGGCGGTCACAACGAAGGTCCGGAACAGGATGGCGAAGCTGACTGAGGTCATAATGGACCAGCCTGACCCGGAAGATACGCAGCTGGTCCACTGTGTTCTCGACTATCTGCGCGACAAAGAGGTGATCGCGCTCGACAGGGTGATGTGCTCGACACCCGGTTTCAAGAGGCACTGCAGGCTGTACGTCACGACTGAATACGCCAGGCTCCCGTTGATGTGGGGCAATACGCTGTTTCCTTCGGAAGGCAAGGAGCCCGACTTCATCGCGCTCACCGTTCCAGAATGGCCGGAGAAGAAGGTGCTCGTCTTCCCGGCGGCGGGCCTGACTATCATCCTGGGGAGCGACTATAAGGGCGAGAACAAGAAGGCTATGCTCCGGCAGGTGATGTATTGGGCCAAGAAGCAGGGACACCTTGGCCTCCACGCTGCGAGCAAGGTGCTGCGCGTACATAGGGACGGCGAACTGAGGGACCTCGGGTTCCTGCTGTTCGGCCTCAGCGGGACAGGGAAGACCTCGCTATCATGCCATTCTCATTGGCTCGGCTATCCCGAGACAGTGGTCATCCGGCAGGACGACGTTGTCATATTCAGGAAGGACGGCTCGGCGGTTGGGACCGAGGACTCGTTCTACATCAAGACCGACGCCCTGGAGGCCGGATCACAGCCCCTGCTCTATGCGGCGGCATTGAGTCCCAGGGCGATACTGGAGAACGTACACGTGGACGCGCACACAGGGCATGTGGACTTCTACGACAGCAGCCTGACCTCGAACGGCCGTGCGATGGTCAAGAGGAGAGACATAGCTTTCACCGATGACAGCGTCGATCTGGGGAGGGTGTACTTCATCGTGTTCATCACGAGAAGACAGGACATCATGCCTCCGGTGGCCCGTCTCAACCACGAATGGGCGGCGGCGGCCTTCATGCTCGGCGAGTCCGTCGAGACCTCCGCAGGCGACCCGACCGAGGCAGGCAAACCGCTCAGGGTCGTGGGCACGAACCCCTTCATCGTCGGTTCGCGGACAGAGGAGGGCAACATGTTCCTGGACATCCTCCGGCACAATCCCGACATCCAGTGCTTCCTCCTCAACACGGGAGTGGTCGGCGGCATGGTCAGGGGCCAGAAGATAACCGTGCGGGACTCGGTCAGGATACTGGAGATGATTGCCAAGGACAAGATCAGATGGGCGAAGGACGACTTCTGGGGCTACGAGGTGCCGACGGAGATACCCGGCGTGGACGTCGAGCGCTTCGACCTCGGGAACTACTATGATGATGAGCAGATAGAGGAACTATCGCAGAACCTGAAGAGCGAGAGGCTCAGCTGGCTCACGCAATTCCCCGGCCTCAACCGTGATATCCTGCAAGCGCTCAATCCGTGATCCCCTCCACAACCAGTATCTAGTCCAGCACCATGCGCGTCTGGCGGGCGTTGCGCACCGCCTTGTCCTCGTGGCAGTTGTTGAACAGCACGTGCAGCTGCTTAGTCCTCCCGGCCATCGCCTCGATCGCCGGTTGCCACTCTCGCAGCTCCGACTCGCTGTACAGGTAGTTGAACCGCTCCGCCGTGGTCAGCCCCTTCTTCTCCCAAGTCTCGGCGTTCCTGCCGTGAAAGCGGACCACTCCCACATCGGACGTGGTCTCGGGCACCGGCGGCACCGAGGACGAGAAGCCCTGGGGCGCGTCGACGCAGACGTGGGCCAGGCCGTTGTCCCTCAGGAAGTCGAGCGTCCGCTCGCGGTTCTTCTCGTTCAACCACGAGCCGTGCCGGAACTCCACCGCCACCCTGTACTGCGGGAGCCGCTCCTTGCACGCCGCTATGTATTCGCGCTGGTAATCGCCCGGATGGAACCAGGGCGGGAACTGCAGCAGGACCACGCCCAGCTTCATGGCGCTGTCCAGCGGCAGGAGCGCTCTCTCGAACCTGCGCCACAGCTCGTCCGTCGTCTCGGCGGAGATGTCTCGCTGGTATATGTTCGCCTTCTCACCGGCCTCGGCTGGCAGGGACTCGCGTATGTCCTTGGGGAGGGCCTTGAGCGGGGTAGGGTGGTGCGTGAACAGCCGGAACGCCTTAACGTCGAAGACGAAGCTGTCGCCCGTCCGTTCTACCCATAGCCTGGCCGTCTGCTCGGCGGGCATAGCGTAGTAGGTGCTGTCGACCTCAACGATCGGGAACTCGCCCGCGTAGAAGCGGAGCCTGTCCTCGGCCGACTTGGCCCAGTCCGGGTAGAAGCACCCGCACCCGATAAGCGTGGGGTCCGTCCAGGAGCACGTGCCGATCAGTATCTCGCCCATCTGAATTGACGGCCCACTGGGACGTCCGTTGACTGATACGTACCCTATTCGGGCACGCGCAGGGTTATCACCGTTCCGGCACCTGCGTCTGACTGGACGATCAGGGTGCCGTTCACCAGACGCGCTCTCTCACGCATACCGACGATCCCGAGCTTTCCGTACACCACGAGATCGCTGGCCCTCTGCGGCATGTCGAAGCCCTCACCATCGTCAGATATCACCATCGTCAAAGCGTCTTCGGCGAAGTCCACGGACATATCGACACGCGACGCCTGAGAATGCTTCCGCACGTTGCTCAGCGCTTCCTGGGCGATACGGAACACAGCCAGCTCCTTCTCGGGGGACAGCCGCCGGGGAGTGCCCGCAATCGCCACACTCGTCGATATGCCACTCCGCTCCTCCAGGTTAGTCGCGAGCCACTCCAACGCTGGCACCAACCCGAGGTCATCCAGAACAGAGGGCCTGAGGTCCTGGCTGAAGCGCCGCACTCCCTCGAGAGCCGACTCGGTGAGAGCATGCATTCTCTCCAAACGTTCTCTGGCTGTCTTGGGGAGCTTCGACTTTCCCGACGTTAGCGAGTCCAAGCCGCGCGACAGTCCCACCAGCAGCTGTGCCGTGTCATCATGAAGTTCCCTTGATATGCGAAGGCGCTCGTCCTCCTGGGCCCTGGTTATCTGCGTGATGTAGTATTCCATGTTCTGGCGCAGCTGTCTCTCTTCAGTTACATCGCGCAATATGGCTTGCAGGCCTAGTACGCCGTCGCTCGTTACAAGTGGACTTACCTTCAACTCGACGTACGCGTGCTTGCCGTCCTTGACCACCAGATTGAGGTCTTCACTCTGACCCAACGCAGCCGTTGTACTGTCGTCGGCGAACAGCTCTTTTACCTTTTCCTGGCTCTCGTCTGAGAAAAGCTCGTGCAGCGTCAGGGTTAGTAGCTCCTCCTGGGTGCGCCCCGTGAGTTCCTCGCAGGCCCTGTTGGCCGAGACGATTCGCCCTGTTGACGAACAGACGAAGATGGCCTCACTCGCGTTCTCGAACAGCCCTCTGTATCTCTCCTCCGAGAGCTGGAGCTGCTGGCCAAACAGCGCCTCAATGTGATGTAGTCGTGCGTGTTCGATAGCTATGCCCATTGCGTTCCCAGCGCTGTTCAGCAGGTTCAGCAGCGCCTCGTCATCACCGCTGTTCGCAGCCTGGACAATTGCCATAGTCCCCTCATTCCCCGATCGGGATGGCATAGGCACTATGAAGAGAGAGACGCCGTTCGTGGCTCCCCCCGGCTCGAGACCGATCTCGTTCGGAGTCACCTCAGTGTGCAAGGGCGTTCCCGTCGTGGCGACCTGACCGTCGAGACCCGCGTGTGGCTTGATGCGCCCTGCGGTCTCAACGAAGTGAGACGACAGGCCACGATGGGCCCTCAGGACAAGATCGCCGCTCTCATCGTCCCTCAGGTATATCCAGCCGGCGTCGCTCCTGGTCAAGTCGAGTATACGGTTCAATGCATCCTTGGCGATCTTGTCCAGGTCGAGCGTGCGATAGACGACAGTCGATATGTAGTACAGCGAGATCAGCTGCTGCTGCTGGCTTTCTATGGTCTCCAGTGAGCCCTCGAGGTCACCCTGAGCGTTCTGCAGCCGCTGCACGGTCTGTTGCAGGCGGTCTATCAGCCAGCTTACGATCAGTCCTATCACTATGAACGCGACTATCTCCGCATGGGCCTCTCCCCTCTCCGTTGACCAGAAAAACGCGCGGGGTATGAGGGCGGCGCTGATGAAGATGGTCGTGATCGCACCGCCGGGGAACCGGAAAACGAACGCCGCATATGCCACCGGAATGATGGAGAGGATGCGATGCGTCGAGTAGCGGGCCAGGCCTAGGGGAGCGCGATCGACAAGGGTCTCGATTCCTGGGATTTGGTCAGCGTAGTAGAGGACGGCTCCGCAGGCCATGATGGCCAGGATTATCCAGAAGTGCGGTACCCTCAGCACCTTCGTCACTGGAGCCTTCTTTGCGGCGCGGGGGCCTATTTCATCTCGTCCAGCGTGAACCAGCCTTTCCTGAGGGCCTCCAGCACAGCCTCCGTCCTCGATCCCACGTCCATCTTGAGGAATATGTTGGCCAGGTGTGCCTGCACGGTTCGCCGGCTGAGATGCAGCTTGTCCGCAATCTCACGATTGCTCATGCCCCTCGCCGCCAGGCGCAGGACCTCCATCTCACGCTCGCTGAGGTCCTGCGCTTGAGCGTACGCGGCCGATGACTTTCCTGGTGACGCCAGTCGAGCGAATACCTTGTTGGCAACAACCGGATCGAGCACGGCCTCACCGGCACAGACAGCCCTGACGGCATTGACGAGGTCGCGCCCCTTGACGTTCTTGAGCAGATAGCCAGCAGCGCCGGCGTCCAACAGCGCCACTATGTACTGGTCGTTGTCGTAGGCAGTGAGGATCAGGACGGCCGTGGCTGGATGCTTGGCCTTGATCTGCTTCGTTGCCTCTATGCCGTTGATCCTCGGCATGGCGATGTCCATTAGCACGACCTGAGGCCGAAGCTTCCCGACCAGTTCTACCGCCTCCTCGCCGTCGCTAGCCTCCCCCACCACCGCTATGTCGGGTTCCGCCTCCAGCAGGCCCCTCGTTCCCTCCCGCACCAGGGCGTGGTCATCGGCGAGAATGACGCTTATCTTGTTCATTGGCGACTCGTCAGGCGCAATACGCCGCAGCTTGCCGTTGCCAATTATATACCCCCACCTTCCGACATTTCAAACAGGCTCCTCATGTCTTCAGTACTCTCTCCACGGCCATAACCAGTACGCAAGTAGGGTCGCACTGCACACATGGCCTAGTCCATGATTAGGCCATGTGTTCGATGAAAGTCTGCAGCGATTGACGATGTGAGGCGGTCTGTTGCCCTGCTAACCTGGAATCGAGAAGGGTGGAGAAGAAGGTGGAACGAACTCAGGGGGTGACAAAATGACGCCAAGCAAGAACATCCACGAGCAGGAGGCCAAGGTCGAGAGCTTCACGGGGGTATCGAGGCTCCTCGAAGAACTCGAGAAAGACGCACCAGCGAAGGCTCCGAAGGCCAAGGAGAAGACACGCGTCTCAGGCAAGGAGGCGATACTCGAAGTGCTCGGCCGGGCTGCCGACGACCACAAGTTCCTGGCGCGTCTCGCGGAGAACCCGTCCAAGGTGCTGGAGGAATACGACCTGACACTGGAGCAGAAAGCCGCTCTGGCATCGGGCGATCTCCGTCGCGTCGAGTCGTGGGTCGGCAAGCTTGACAAGCGACTCGGCACCTGGATCTGGTGTCGACTTCAGCAAGAGAAGTGGTAGTCCCGAACCAATAACCGCCAGCGGTTGCCAGTATCAGTCCCGATGCCGAGCCTACTGCAAGCTCGCAATGTTGAATAGGACATCGTGGGGTGCGAAATGACGGTTTCACGAGTTGCTGAAGAGGTTTCTACTCGTGCTCAACAAGCAGAGGAGGTTGTAGAAAGCCAGGTAGAAGAGATCCTTTCAGCGTACAAGGGTGAGAAGGGTGATCTCATTCCGATTCTACAGCAGGTGCAACTGAAGCTTGGCTACCTACCCGAAAAGGCAATGAAGCAGGTAGCCAAATTCATCGGCATACCGGAGAGCACGGTCTTCGGGGTAGCAACGTTTTACGCACAGTTCAAGCTGGTCCCAACTGGTCGAAACGTGATAAAGGTGTGCCGGGGTACAGGTTGCTATGTACGCGGAGCGCCTTCGATACTCGCCGAATTGGAGAAGCGACTTGGTATCAAGGCTGGAGAGACTACGGCGGACTTGGAGTATTCGCTGGAGACGGTTGCTTGCTTCGGCTCTTGTGCCTTGGCTCCAGTTGTGGTGGTGAATGACAAGGTATATGGCAGGGCGACGGCGTCCGAGGTGAAAAAGCTGATCGTCGATGATGCCACCGATTCCTGACTCTGAATTAGCTCGCATGAATGATGCATTTGAGGAGGCACGATGGTCTTCGAAGAGATAAAACGTGAAGCGATGTCGTATTGGGAGGCAATGAAGAACAGCCCCAAACCTCGCATCCTGATCGGCATGGGCACGTGTGGCATGGCAGCGGGCGCTGAAGATATTCTCGTGGCTCTGGGCAAGGAGTTGGCAAGCCGCAAAATCGAGGCCGATATAATTCAAGTGGGCTGTATTGGGCTCTGCTATGCCGAGCCGCTGATCGAGATTATCAAGCCTGGTATGCCCAGCGTCTTCTACGCGAATCTTACGCCTGAACTCGTCGCTGAAATCGTCAATGACTACTTGCTTCTGGACAATCCTCGTGCAGACCTTGCGTTCGGCACTCGCCAAGAAGGTTTCCTGAAAGGAATCTCCCGGCTTTCCGATCTGCCTGTACTCAAGCCTCAAGTTCGCATTACTCTGCGCAACTGCGGAAATATAGATCCCGAGGACATCCGCTACTACATAGCTAGTGGTGGTTATGGAGGTCTGAGAAAAGCGCTCGACATGAAGCCCCAGGAAGTAATTGACGAGATTAAGAAGTCGGGATTGCGGGGGAGGGGAGGCGCGGGTTTCCCCACAGGGTCCAAGTGGCAATTCTGCCATGACGCTCCCGGCACTACCAAGTACATAATCTGCAATGCTGACGAAGGAGACCCCGGGGCTTTCATGGACAGGGCGGTGTTGGAGGGCGACCCGCACGCTGTTCTGGAAGGAATGCTCATTGGTGCCTATGCCATAGGGGCATCCAATGGCTACATTTATGTTCGGGCGGAGTATCCTCTGGCCATTAGACGGCTACGAGTCGCGCTACAACAGATGGAGGAGCGTGGCTTGCTGGGCGACAACATCATGGATTCCGGCTTCAGCTTCGACGTCAAGATAAAAGAGGGTGCGGGTGCTTTTGTGTGTGGTGAAGAGACGGCACTGATGGCATCCATAGAGGGTAACCGGGGTATGCCCCGGTCCCGCCCTCCCTTCCCCGCTCAGGCTGGTCTGTGGGGAAAGCCCACCAATATCAACAACGTTGAGACTTGGGCCAATGTCTCTGCCATCCTCCAGAAGGGAGCAAACTGGTATGCCGGCTACGGCACCGAGAAGAGCAAAGGGACCAAGACCTTCTCTCTGGTGGGCAAGGTTATGCGCCCGGGGCTTATTGAAGTGCCTATGGGCATCACTCTGCGCGAAATCATCTATGGTATTGGCGGCGGGATTCCGGAGGGCAAGGATTTCAGAGCGGTGCAAACAGGTGGGCCCTCGGGAGGATGTCTCCCTCCCAGCTTCCTCGATTCCCCTGTTGACTATGAATCCTTAGCAGCTGCTGGCTCCATTGTCGGCTCTGGTGGGATGGTGGTGCTGGACGAGAGCAGCTGTATGGTTGATGTGGCAAAGTATTTTGTCACCTTCACCCAAGCTGAGTCCTGCGGGAAGTGCATCCCTTGCCGTTGGGGCACCAAACAGATGCTCGACATTCTGGAGGATATAACCGACGGCAAAGGGCGACCGGGTGATATCGAATTGCTGATCGATCTCGGAGATGCGGTGAAGGCTGGATCGCTTTGCGGCCTTGGCCAGACGGCTCCAAACCCTGTTCTTACTACTATCCGCTACTTCCGTGATGAGTACGAGGCGCACATACGTGACAAACGCTGTCCGGCGCTGGCATGCAAAGAACTCATAACCTACCACATTGTCCCTGACAAGTGTCAGGGTTGCGGTATCTGTGCCAGGGCTTGTCCTGTCGAGGCGATTACCGGCGGTAAGAGGATGGTACATGTCATAGATCAAGACCGATGTATCAAGTGCGGAAGCTGCTTGGACGTTTGCCCATCCAAGTTCAGTGCTGTGGAGAAGCTTTCCGGTGAGCCTGTGCCAGGTCCGCAAGAGCCTGTTCCCGTAGGCAGCACGACCTAAGCACTGATGATGAACAAACCTTAGTGGCAAGGGAGTAAGACGATGAGTGCAATGGATACGATTGTTGAACCAAACAGGAAGGTGGAGACCGTTACACTCACCATAGATGGCAAGGAAGTCGAAGCGGAGAGAGGCGCTACTGTGCTGGAGGCGGCACTCGCCTCCGGTATATATATCCCGACGCTCTGCTACGACCCCGGCCTGAAGCCGTACGGGGCTTGCCGCCTCTGCGTCGTTGAGATTGAAGGAATGCGCGGCCTGGTCACATCGTGCACTACCACGGCAACGGACGGCATGATAGTGCGTACAGAGACACCGAAGGTGAACCAGTCGCGTCGAATTACACTTGAGCTGATTATGGCCAACCATCACGGCGATTGTCTTACCTGTCCGAAGAACCAGCAGTGTGAGTTGCAAAAGGTCGCACGGTACCTGGATATTGATGACGAGCATTTCCAACAATTGCGAAAGAGCACGCGGATTCTTCCTATCGATGACAGCCATCCGGCGTTCTCCCTCGATCCGAACAAGTGCATACTCTGCGGAAGATGCGTACGGGCATGCCACGAGATAGCATGTGTCGGCGCGATCGATCTGGCCTTCCGAGGCAATGATGCAAAGATCAGCACGTTCGGCGGCAAGCCGATGGTTGAATCCATTTGCCAGTCATGTGGCGAGTGCGTTTCCCAATGTCCGACGGGCGCTCTGGTACCCAAAGATGCCAGGCAGGCGTCGCATCAGGTCAAGACGATTTGTCCCTACTGTGGTGTTGGCTGCTCGATATACCTGGGAGTTCGCGGCAATGAGATAGTCGACGTTCAGGGAGACAAGGAGAGCCCCGTCAACAAGGGCGGCCTGTGTGTGAAAGGGCGTTTCGGGTTCGATTTCGTAAGTCATCCGGACAGACTCACCACACCACTCATACGCAACGAAGGCCGTGCCAAGGACGACAAGGTCAACGGCAATCTCCGCGATGTCTTCCGTGAGGCGAGTTGGGATGAGGCTCTTGATCTCGTCGCCAGCAGACTCTCACAGATAATCAAGGAACGCGGGCCCGACAGCATTGGAGTCCTCAGCTCGGCCAAGTTCACCAACGAAGAGAACTACCTGGTGGAGAAATTCGCACGTCTGGTTGTGGGCACGAACAACGTCGACCATTGCGCACGTCTCTGCCACGCATCTACCGTGGTCGCGGCACTGGCGGCCTTCGGCGACGGCGCGATGAGCAACTCGATAGAGGACTTCGCAAAGGCTGACTTGCTCTTCGTGATTGGATCCAATACAACCGAGTGCCACCCGATCATTGGCAGGACCATGCGCCAGGCTCTGGCGCGCGGCGGAACCAAACTCATCGTGGCTGACCCGAGGATGACCGAGTTCGCCAAGCTCTCGAGTGCGCACCTGCAGCACAGGCCCGGTTCAGATGTAGCGCTGCTGAACGCAATGATGCACGTAATCATCGATGAGAACCTCCACGACAAGGAGTTCATACATGAGCGGACCGAGGGCTTCGAGGAACTCGCGGAGACCGTCAAGAAGTACACTCCGGAGATGGCCGAGGGGATCACAGGTGTTCCCAAGGCACACATAGTGAAGGCGGCACGCCTGTTTGCCGGGGCTGATAAGGCTGCGATCCTCTACGGCATGGGGATCACCCAGCACACGACCGGTACGGACAATGTCAAGAGCGTAGCCAACCTGCTGATGCTGACGGGGAACATGGGCAGACCGGGTACCGGCTTCAGTCCGCTGAGGGGACAGAACAATGTCCAGGGCGCGTGTGACATGGGAGCCCTTCCCAACGTCTTCCCCGGCTATCAGCGGGTGGACAACCCGGAGGCGAGGGGCAAGTTTGAGGCGGCCTGGGGCCGATCTCTGAGCGGGACTTCGGGCATACCCGTCACGGAGATGATCGAAGCGGCCTCCATGGGCGTCATCAAGGCAATGTATGTGGCTGGCGAGAACCCGATGATGAGCGAGCCTTACCTGGCCCACGTCAAGCGCGCTATGAGCAGCCTCGATTTCCTGGTAGTGCAAGACGTCTTCCCGACCGAGACGGCCGTGATGGCGGACGTGATACTACCAGCCGCTGCGTTCGCGGAGAAAGACGGGACCTTCACCAACACCGAACGACGTGTACAGCGGCTCAGGAGGGCGGTTGATGCTCCGGGTGAGGCCAGGCCCGACTGGCAGATCACGAGCGAACTGGCGAACCGCATGGGGTTCAGCTTCGACTACTCCAGCCCCAAGGAGATCATGGACGAGATCGCATCGCTGACTCCCATCTACGGCGGCATGCAGTACGACCGCCTCGAAGCGTACGGACTGCAGTGGCCGTGTCCCGACAGGTCGCATCCCGGTACGCCCATGCTCCATGTGGGCAAGTTCACCAGGGGCCTGGGTAAGTTCCATGCGGTCGAGTACAGGCCTCCCGCTGAATCCGTGTCCGAGGAGTACCCGCTGATACTGACGACCGGGCGAATTCTCGAGCATTGGCACACCGGGACCATGAGCCGACGTTCCAGAGTGCTGAATGATCTCAGCCCAACCGGGGCCGTGGACATACATCCGTCCGATGCCTTGAAGCTGGGGATAGTGGACGGCGACATCCTGGCGATTGCTTCCGAAAGGGGCAGGATTGAGGCCCCGGTCCATGTGACGGATGAGACGTCTCCAGGTCTTGCATTCATGGCGTTCCATTGGAGCGAGTCGCCGGCGAATGCACTCACCAACGACGCGCTGGACCCGTCGGCCAAGATACCGGAGTTCAAGGTGACTGCTGTCAAGGCGGTGCTTGCCGTCCTGGACAGGGCGGCTCAGGACAATGAGTTCTTCGCTCGATTGGCGGCGAATCCGGTCGAAACCCTCAAGGAATACGACCTGACCCCGGAGGAGAAGGCGGCAATCCTGAGTGGAGACATTCGAAAGATCGAGTCCTGGGTTGGCAAGCTCGATGACAGGCTGAAGAGATGGCTCATAGCCAGGCTGCAGCAAGAGAGCTGGTAGTTGATGCCGGCGTTGGTTGCCGCCGGCAAGTGCCGATCCTTGGGCGAACCCCATGGCCCTAAACGTCTATCGGGGATGGATGTGCTACCGTATGCTGGTGTACCGTAGCACCAGCGTATCCTCAGGGCATCGTCGGGGATACACGCGACCTCGGGCCAAAGAGAAAGCCGCCCACGGCTGTGGGCGGCTTCGTTTCCCGAGTCTTTGCTCGGCTATCCGAGCGTGTGAGTGTCGCGGAACAGGCCAGCCGGTGTAGCCTGGTCCTTGGCCTGGCCGCCATCGTGACCGGCCTGGATTGATATCCACCCGTTCCGGACAGCCAGCATCACCGCGTGAGCCCTGTCGTTGGCGTTCAGCTTCCTGAGTATCGCGCTCACATGGTTCTTGATCGTCTGTTCGCTGATCCCCAGGATGTTGGCAATCCGCTTGTTCGAGTTGCCCTCTGCGATATGGCTGAGTATCTGGATCTCCTTCGACGTCAGCGGCGTCGTGATGTCCTCCACAGCCCTGCCCATGGACGCCATGTCCTGGAACTGGCGAAGGACGCGCCAGGCCACCCTGGGCCTCATGCTGACGCTATCGTTGATCGGGTACTCGCCGTTGGAAGCACGCTTGATTATTTCGGTTAGCTCATTTGACGTCAGGTTCTTGCTCCTGAGATACGCCACGGCCCCCGTCTTGATGACCTCGAAAAGCTCCTCGTCGTCCTCATCCGGATTCGTGCTCAGCATGACGACCTTCGTCCCGGGGAAGTTGCGCGATACCTTCTTGCACATCTCGAGTCCCTTCAGGAAGGGATACCCGATGTCCATGAGCACGATATCGGGAGAGTGGGCTGCCACCTGGCGCATAGCCTCCTGGCCGTCCTCGCCAGGCTCGCATTCCAGGATATCGAGGATCTCAGGCGTGCCCTGTTCGGTCAGCGCCTGTCGTACACCTGCCCGGAAGAACGGTTGGCTGTCTATGACCATTACTATTACTTTACGCATGATTCCACCTACGCATCACGTGGTAGTTGTTTAGTAGAAAGTGTTGGCTGCTCTCACGGGTGCGCTCCGCTTCTCTTCCTCGAGAAGCTGAGCGATGTCTTCCAGCCGGAACCTTCGATCGCCGCGCGGGCCGATGCGATAAGCCTTTATGAGACCCCGATCGCTCCACCTGCGCAATGTGTTGCTGTGCACATGAAGGATCTGGCTTACTTCTCTGACTGTGAGCATGGTACCGTTGGGGTTATTGGCCAGCATTGCTACCTTCTCCATCTACTCGTAAGGTACCTGGTTACCACTATAAGCAACGTAACTCAACCCCACAATCACCCAATTGGGCTAATGCCCGTAGTAAATGGTCATGTGAAAAACGTATACGCATAAGGAGGTAATGGAGGGTTGTGTCGTGTCTGGTCACCCCCCTACCGGGCTACACGGTAGGCGAGGGGCTGCGAAATAATGCCGGCGCCCGAGGGCGAGTCACATACGTGCTGTCGGCCATCAATATGACTGTGAACCCGACTTATCCCACAGGGGATAGCCCATAAGCACTAGATGGACTAGTCACGAGTACCGGTACTGAAGTACCAGATCGGTGGGTAAGTGTAGATTTGTAGTAGGGTGTGTAGGTTGACATTTGAGGCGGCGGGCGATACACTCTTGGACACGGGAGAGCCATACCCGATTGTCCTCTCCTGTGTGGGTGTGAGGTAGCAGTGAGCCACTATCTGGAATTGGTCACTTGGATAGTGGGGAGCCAACAGTGAAACCGACCTGACACGGTCGGTTTTTTTTCAGTTGAACACGAGAAGCGGGGGTGAACCGATGAAGCGACCGATTACTGTATTCTTTGTGCTGATACTTGCACTCTGCCTCTCTCTGCCCACTGCGGCCTTCGCCGTGGTGTCGGCTCAAGGGATACCGGGGCCCGCAGTCCAGTTGGCACTGCTCCTGGACGGCTCCGGAAGCGTGGACGGGGCAGAGTGGGGTGCCGCGGTTGACGGCGTGCGAGACGCGATTACCAACTGCGTGCCACATGACGGCACTGTCCAATTGACGGTCATCCAGTTTGGAGCCGATCGAGCTTGGGAAGAGGGTGGCGAGGTCATCTATGACCCCGGTGCCGTTGCCTACTTAGTCCGCGAGGTCGTCACTGACGCGAACGCCGCTTCGCTCGCGGCCACGGTGGACACCACACTGAGAGCTGACAAGATCGGTGGCGCATCGCCTCTGCACTATGGCATCGACCTGGCCGTCGAACTCATGATCGGAGAGTCAGGCGAGCACATCATTCCAGGCGCGAAGCAGATCCTCAACATCTGCACCGACGGCGGCCTGGATGAGTGGTACGAGATGAAGCGGGCGCCCGCTGAAGCCGCCCGCAACGCCGCCATAGCGGCCGGTGTGGACGAGATCAGCGCCGAGGGCCTGGGGGACATCAGCACCGGCACTGGTTCCAGTGCCGAGTGGCTACTGAACTCCATAGTCCACCCGCAGGAGGGCACCGAGGCACCACCGTTCACCGCGGGCTGGCTGTACATGGTTGGCACGGACTCCAGCGAGGTACAGCGCGCAGTATGCGAAAAGGTCAGTCATACGTTGACCGTTGACATAGATGGCTGCTGCACGCTCGAGGTAAACGGTGAGCCAGTATCGATCCCCTACACCCATGAGTTCAGTGAGGGGGCAGTTGTCACCATCGAAGCGGTATACGGGGAATGCTGCGCCTTCGAGTCCTGGGACGGCGACGTAGCCAACACCGGCTCAGCAAACACCGTCGTCACGATGGATGCTGACAAGACCGTGACCGGCTATTGTGTCCCCTTTGATGACCAGGACCCCGTGATCACCTGCCCTGATGACGTAACGGTCGACTGTGGCGAGTCCACACACCCTGACTACACCGGGTACGCCATCGCCACGGACAACTGCGATCCCGACCCCGAGGTCACATACAGTGATGATTGGGTTGGCAATGTCCTCTACAGGACTTGGACTGCGACCGATAGCGCTGGCAACTATGCCGAGTGCACGCAGACCATCACCGACATCTGCGAAGTGCAATGCACTCTGACTGTTGTCTCCGATGGCTGCTGCGGGGTATGGGTAGATGAGGATGCCTACTACGTCGATCCGGGAACGAGCAACGAATTCACATTCGACTGCGGTACCCAGGTAGACCTCGAAGCGTGGCAAGGCGAGGGATGTAACTTCGTCGAGTGGATTGGCGTCGATGAGCAGGAGGGCTGGCTCGCCAACGTCCTGCTGGATGGCAACAGGACGGTGACGGCCGTCTGTTCGGTAGCGCCTACACCTACACCTACGCCAACACCACAATGCACCCTGACCGTTGTCTCCGATGGCTGCTGCGAAGTGTATATCGTGGGTGGGGACACGGTTGAACCCAACAGCTCGGCAGAGTTCACATTCGACTGCGGTACCCAGGTAGACCTCGAAGCGTGGCAAGGCGAGGGATGCAACTTCGTCCGCTGGGAAGGGGTTGACGATTCAGAGGGCTCGTCGGCCTACGTCCTGATGGATGGCAACAGGACAGTGACGGCCGTCTGTTCGGTGCCAGTTCCCGACCGGACCCTCGTTGTCTACTCCACGGATTGCGGCAACGTCACCGTGGGTACGTACGGTGAGGTCAACGCATGGAGCCGGGGCGAGTTCACCACGATCCCGGACGGTGAGGAAGTCACGCTGACGTTCTCCCCGGGGGACTGCTGCGACGACGAGGGGTGGCTGATAGCTGAGGGCGCGACCGATCCCATGCAGTTGGACTTCGCCGCTCTGCCGCCGGGACCGCTCGCGATCACCATGGATGGCAACTACACCGTGGTGTCCGCGAGTTCCTACTGCGAGAATTCGATAGACCTGGACAAGTGGACCGAGCTTGAAGGGTGTGTCAACCCGGGTGATCAGTTCGACTACACCATTTACAATTCCATAGGGGAGGTGGGAGTCCCCGTCATGATCCGGGATTGGCTGCCCGCCGAGGTCAGCTACGTATCGTCCTCCCCCGAGGGCGTCTATGACCCGTCCGATCACACCGTCACCTGGGAGTTCAGCGACGAGGAAGTCCCGGAGAGACCGGAAGTCACGGTCGAGGTAAAGTCCGGGGTGTCGGGGGTCACTCTATTCAACCTCAGCGCTGCTCTCATTTGGGGTGAGGGATACGCAGTCGACTGGGCGAGTGACTCTGTGGAGGTCTGTGTGCAGACCTGCGATCTGACTCTTATCTCGGACGGCTGCTGCGGAATCTACGGTATGGAGGTCATATACGTCGAACCTGGCGGGCAGGAGACGTACTATGAGATCCCATGTGGCACGCAGGTATGGCTCTACGCCGACACCTACTACTGCTGCGGGTACGAGCCCACGAGCGTGGAGGGATGCGAGGTAGACATCGAGTGGATAGTTGATGGTTGTCCGGTGGTTGGCTACGACTACATAGAAGTGGTGATGGATGCTGACCACACGGTTACGCTGGTCTGCTCGGTGGAGCCGGAGCCCACGATAACGCCAACTCCAACTCCGACAGTCAAGCCTACGCCTACGCTTGTACCAACGCCTCCGCCTCCACCGCCAGGACCGACAACGCCTCCACCTGCGCCACCGACGGCCACGCCTACACCGACACCTACTCCTGAGCCGACTGAGGCGCCGACCCCGGCTCCCACGCCGACTCCGGCTCCGTTCATACTGTCGATCGACGTGATACAGCCAAGCGACACGATTCAGGTCGGCCAGAGCCAGGCCTACCAGGCGATCGCCAACTACTCCGATGGCAGCACCCAGGATGTTACCGGCCAGGTCGCCTGGAGCTATAACGGAGTCATAGTCGACTTCGACCAGGCTATGGGCACCGGGGTGGGAGTAGGCACGACCGACATCACTGCCGCCCTCGGGGCCATCTCGAGCCAGCCGGTACAGCTGGACGTAGTGGCTCCTGCCGCGACCCTGATGCGGATTGAGGTAATGCCTGAAGAGGCTTCCATCGCTGTCGGGCAGACACAACAGTACACAGCAACTGCATACTACTCTGACGGCACGTCGGCTGATGTTACCGACCAGGCGACATGGGTTGTCGCCGACGGTGACATCGCGACCATCGATGATGCCGGTCTGGCAACCGGTGAGGCCGGCGGAGACACCCAAGTGACAGCCAGTCTTGCCGGCGTGACCAGCGAGCCCGTCGACCTCAGTGTCGTTCCGGGTGTGCCTTGGGGCATGATCGGCGGCATCATTGGCGGCGTGCTGGCTGCCGGGTTCCTCTTCTTCCTCATCGGAGGATGGCGAAGGAGGAAAAAGAAGCAGGAAACCGAGGGAGCGCCTGCTTAGGGCAGCCCGCCCAAGGGGAAATGTAGCGGGATAGCCCGGGAGACAAGCGCAACAAAGGGGACCGTCCACTTGGACGGTCCCCTTTCTCTATGTTCACCATTGGTCGAGAAGATATAGAGGGGGCACTGGGTTAAGCTCGGGGGTCCGTTGAGAAAACTGATGCCGGGTGACTACCTGCCCGTGTAGAGGCTCACGAAGCGTTCGATGCCGAAGACGATTATGGAGAGACTCATCAGAGTCTCCAGCACCAGGATGACCTTGTTGTCTTCGTAGATGAAGACTCCACCATATATCCAGAACAACGCGAAGTGAACCGAGAGAATGATGCCCAGGGCCACGACCAGACTGAACGCTATCATGTTCCTGAGCGTCATCCTTGACTGACCCACCTCTTGGTGATGTGCCGCCGGGCTCTCTAGGCTCGACCGGCTGTCTCTGACGTATTCCACAAACCCAGTATATGTACGCTTACGACCACTCTACAATCACCCAATGGTTTCCATCCCGTCAGAAGATGGTAATACACCATGGGGGTACTGGTGGCTGGAGCAAGCATCCGGGCTACGCTCGTGTGAGTATGTCTGTACGTCTCTGTATAGGTTGGTGGGGCATCGTACAGCAACGTTGAGAGTAAATACGATTCATGCTACAATATGCTTCGGTTGCGAGACCGAAAGGAGGCACGATACATGGTAGGGATCAGGTCATATGGTGCCTATATACCATTGTATAGGCTGGATCGAGCAGAGATAGTCAAAGCATGGCGAAGCCCGTTCCCTGTTCCGGGGGAGAAGGCGGTTGCCAACTACGATGAGGACGCCCTGACGATGGGCTTCGCAGCCGCCTGGGACTGCGTCAGGGGCATCGATCGGAGTGAGATTGATGCCCTCTTCTTCGCTTCGACATCCTCACCATACAAGGAGAAGCAGGCTTCCACAACCATAGCGGGCGCTATGGGTCTTCGGAGAGACATACAGTGTGCCGACTTCGCAGGCTCGTTGAGGGCCGGCACTATCGCATTGAGAGCTGCTGTCGACGCCGTCAAGGCGGGTTCCGCCAGGAACGTCCTGGTGACGGCTTCCGATCTGCGCCTTGCCGGCGCGAACGGACTGAACGAGATGTTCTTCGGCGACGCGGCAGGAGCCCTGCTGATCAGTGAGCAGGCTGTGGCCGCCGAGTTCGCCGGGGCGCACACGGTCTCGGAAGACTTCTTCGACCAGTGGAGATCGAACAAGGATGAATTCGTTCGATCCTATGAAGAGCGGTTCATACGCGAGCGCGGCTACACGCGCATGGTGCCGGAGGCTGTGAACGGTGCTCTGAGCAAGTGTGGGCTCAAGGCGCAGGACGTGGCGCGGTTCGCGTGCTACACCGACGATCCAAGACACATCAACGCAGCCTCCAAGATCATCGGCTTCGACCCTGCGCAGGTTCAAGATACGATGTTCATGAGTGTGGGCAACGCCGGTACGGCGGTGCCCTTGATGGTCGCCGTGGCTGCTCTCGAGGATGCCAAGGCTGGCGACAATGTCATGGTCTGTGGGTACGGCGACGGCTGTGACGCACTGATCTTCAAGGTGAACGATCAGATTGAGAAGGTGAGGGACCATGGCGGGGTCAAGAAGCACCTCGAATCGAAACGAATGATGGCCAACTACGGTCAATACGTGCTTTGGCGCGGCCTCATGTACATGGAGCCCCAGTCGAGGCCGGCGCGGCCGACCGTTTCACTCTCAGCACTGTGGCGGGACCAGGAGTGGGGCCTCGCGCTTCGTGGCGTCAAGTGCACCAACTGTGGCACGCCGCAGTACCCGGTGCAGCGAGTATGCCAGGTATGTCAGGCCGTTGACAAGTACGTGACATACGATTTCGCGGACAGGAGGGCCAAGCTGACAAGCTTCTCGCATGACCATCTTGCTATCACCGAGGTGCCGCCAATAACGCTTTCGGTGGTCGATTTCGATGGCGGCGGCAGACTCACGTGCAACATGACTGACCGCGAACCGGATGAGACCAAAGAGGGAATGGATGTCGAGATGTCATTCAGGTGGATGCACTTCGTTGGTGGTGTGCACAGCTACTGGTGGAAGTGTAAGCCTGTGAGGTTCTAGGACCCCGTGAGTCTGTCAAGGAGGAGAAATGGAGAGCATCAAAGATAAAGTTGCGATAGTGGGGATGGGCTGCACGAAGTTCGGTGAGCTTTGGGACAAGAGCGGCGATGACCTGATAATCGACGCGGCTCTCGAGGCCTATGAGGATGCAGGTATCGAGCAGAAGGACATCCAGGCCGGGTGGGTCGGCACTATGTTCTCTGGCGATACCGGCAGGCTGCTGTCGGAGCCCCTGAAGCTCAACTACATACCGGTTACGCGCGTCGAGAACATGTGCGCCACCGGGTCGGATGCGATGAGGAACGCTGCATACGCTGTTGCCGCCGGCGTCTACGACATCGTGCTTGCGCTTGGCTTTGACAAGCTGAAGGACACCGGTTGGAGCGGGCTCGGCGACGTGCCATTCCCGGGCACGAGCAGGGGCATTATCGGCTCACAGGGCATGAGCGGTCCCAGCGCGTTTGCCCTGCTGGCCACAGCCTACTTCGCGAAGTATGGACTAAGCCCTCAAGAGGGCAAGCGAATGATTGGCATGATCTCCGTAAAGAGCCACAAGAATGGCTCCAAGCACCCCAAGGCGCACCTGCGCCGCGAGGTCACAATCGAGCAGGTGATGAACGCCCCGATCATCGCCTGGCCGCTCGGCCTCTTCGACTGCTGCGGCGTCACCGATGGCGCGGCGGCTGCGATCCTGGTGCGGGCAGAGGACGCCAAGAAGTTCCGTCCTGATCCCGTGCGCATCAAAGCGCTGCAGATCTCGGTAGGCCAGTCGCAGGGCTTCTGCCGCTCCGATTTCGAGTTCACCAGCGTATACGAGACCGTCCATGCCGGCAAGAGAGCGTACGAGGAGGCGGGCATCAAGAACCCTCGTGAGGAGTTGAGCATGGCCCAGGTGCATGACTGCTTCAGCATAACTGAGGCCGTTATCATGGAGGACCTCGAGTTCAGTCCCCGGGGCAAGGTCAAGCAGGACATCGACGCTGGTTTCTTCGAGATGACCGGCGGCCTTCCCGTGCAGACGGATGGCGGTCTCAAATCATTTGGCCATCCGATAGGCGCAAGCGGTTTGAGGATGATGTACGAGTGCTACAAGCAGCTACAGGGGAAGTGCGGTGAGCGGCAGCTTAAGGATCCGAAGCTCGGCCTCACACACAACCTCGGCGGATTCCCGGCGACCTCCACAGTGAGCTGCTGTATCGCGGGTCTCTAGCAGTACAAGACAGAGTCGCCAGTAGAGACGCAGAAGTGTGGCGCTTCCGGAACGGAAGCGCCACACTTCCTACACTACTTTGCAGATCGCTCGTCTACTTGAGCTGAACAGTCTTGGCCAGACCATTCTCCAGTATCTGACTCGCCTCTTCGATCATGTCGTCGATGATCTGCTTGGAGGTCCGCCGCCTGTTGAGCAACCTCGTGGCCTGACTCGCCGGCGTCACGAGTATGTCATCGTACTCCGGCTGGTCTTTGTGCTCGTAGGCGTAGTCGACGATGTCCAGTATGAGCAGATTGTGGAACGGCCACCCTAGCGGCGGCTTCGGACCCTTGTCCCAGTACTCTGTGAGCGGTGTCCTGAGCTGTCGAAGGGTCTTGCCGCTGATCGCCCTCGTTATGACGGCTTCCCTCTCATTGGCCTTGATGACCTTGTCCTTCTGCAACTCGGTGAAGGTGGCCTCTGGCGAGAGGAGGAACATCGATCCACACCAGACTCCCTCCGCTCCCAACGCCAGAGCGGCAACCAGGCCCCTGCCGTCAGCTATACCGCCAGCAGCGCAGACGGGGGTCGGTTTGACGGCGTCCACTATCTGCGGAACAACTGCCATGGTCCCGATATCGCCGGTGTGCCCACCGGCGTCAAACCCTTGCGCTACGATGACGTCTACCTTGTCCTCGACGTGCTTCAGGGCCATCTTGACGTTGGCGCCGATTCCGATCGTCTTGATGCCACGCTGGCGGCACTCATCCATGACCCAGCCCAGCCTGCCCAGGCCGGCTGCCAGGACCGGCACGTTGTTGTCAAGGCAGACCTGTACCAGGGCCTTTGTCCCTTCGGATGTCCACAGCGCGCCACCCCTGTTGGTATGGTAGTCCTCAGGTACATGGAATTTCTCGCGGAGTTCCTTCTCCAGCTCCCAGTAGTCTTCGGGGACGTACTGCATCAGCCCTTCCTTGCTGATGCCCTCCATCTGCTTCAGGCTGTCGGGAAGCAGCAGGTCGATGGCGAAGGGCTTGCTGGTACCCTTTCGGATCTCCCTGATCGCCTCATCCAGGGTATCCGGCTCATAGACGGCTGCGCCGAGCGTACCCAGTCCGCCGGCCTCCGACACGGCGATGACCAGCGGGGGATCGGAGAAGCCGCCCATACCCGCCTGGATTATCGGGTATTCGATCTCGAGTACATCACATATTCTGGTATGGAACTTCCTTCTACCCATTGGCAGTCAACTCTCCTTGCATTTGAAGCTAGCTGAATTAGCCGCGTGATGGCAGCAGCACCGTTGCCGTCCCCGGCGTGGTCACTTGCCCGCTGCCGTTCTCCACGCCGATCTCCAGATCGACGAGATGCTCATCGCCCTCCACGTACTTCTTGACTATCTTCCCCTTGCAAAGCCACGTCTCGCCATCCTGGGGCTCGTCCATGGTCTTCATCTTGCGCGGAAAGTCCAGTCCCCGGTACTGGCAGGAGAACTTCTTCATGAAGCCCTCGTCACCCATCCAATTGGTCACGAGTTGGATCAACCAGGCGTGCTTCAGAAGCCCGTGTACTATGACTCCGTTGGTTCCCTGGCTCATCCCGAACTCGTGCTCGTAATGATGCGGGTTGAAGTCGCCGCTCGCGCCAGCCCATTTCACCAGCATCAAGGAGTGGGCGACTTTCGGCAGCGTCGGTATGTCTTGACCTTCCTGGATGTCTTCCCAGTATATCTGCTCTGTAGCCATTTTCTCCTCCGCTGGGTTAGAGTTTGCGCCCGATGAGAGTCTGAGACGCCTTGGCAACAGTGTCGCCGTTCTGGTTAAGATAGGTCGTCTCGAATTGGGTGATCATCATGTCCTTCTTGCCGGCCTTGGCCTGGATGTCCTTGACTTTCGTGTACGCAATCAGAGTGTCATCGGCGCGCACAGGCAGGAAGAACTCATAGGCCATGCCGCCATCCAGTATTCCCGCGTAGCCGGCATTGATCATGGCTCCCATCAGCCCGATGATGCCCTCCGATTGCGGGATGGACTGCTTCGACCAGCCGAAGAAACCGGGGGGAGCGATGATGCACCCATAGGGTGAGTCAGCGGCGTACTCCTCGTTGTAGTAGAGGGGATTGGGATTGCCCAAGGCGTCAGCGTACCTGCGTATAGAGCCCTTCTCGACTTCCCGTACGTGCGGCGGGTCGATCTTGCCGATGTACTGTGCCAGCTCGTCGGGAACCTTCAGTTCCTCTGCAGCCATTCGATACCTCCTTGATGGATTTGGGGCCAGGATGGGACGAATATCCGATTCGAAGGGGAACTTGCGTGATCCGCAGGGTGCATCTCCAAGGGGCTCATAGCCAAAAAAGCGGATTGCCACCCGAGTCACGCGCAGGCAGACAACCCATACTATGAAACCATATCCGAACGCTTTTGTCAAACTCGGCTGCCTTCACCGAACGCCTGCGACCAGCGAGGGGGATGCTGAGCCAGCCTACTGCGCAGGTAGCAACCGGGGGAGACCGCAAACCTGCGCGGTCTCCCCCGACTCATCACGCACTATCGATGTTCGCTTAGGCTACTTGAGGTCGGGGCAACAACCCGGCCGTCTCCACGATCTCCGGTACGGCCTCTTCCCACTCAATAGCCATGAGGTGTATGCCAGCCACGCCCTTGATCTCTCGCACCTGGTTGATTATGTCAACACATTGCTTGATGCCCTCTTTCTTGACGTCCTCCTTGGGCACCCCTTTGAGGCGCTCGATTATCGGCTCCGGCACGTCCATTCCGGGCACCTTGTTCTGCATATACCGAGCAGCACCTATCGACTTGATCGGCGCGACCCCCGCCAGGATCTTGACCTGCTGGTCCAGGCCTCTGTCTCGAACGCCCTCCATCCACTTGGCGAACTTGTCCACGTTGTAGATGATCTGGGTCTGGATGAAGTCCGCACCCGCGGCCACTTTGTTAGCCAGGCGGAGTACTCTGAACTCGAAGGGGTCGGCAAACGGATTCGCCGCAGCGCCGATGAAGAGCTTGGGCTCGACATCCATTTCATCACCGCACTGGAACTTCTTGTCGTCCCTCATGTCCTTGACGACCTTCACGAACTGGATCGAGTCCAGATCGTAGACGCCCTTGGCCATCGGGTGATTCCCGAAGATCTGGTGGTCGCCCGTGAGACAGAGCATGTTGTTGATGCCGAGCGCGGCGACGCCCAGCACGTCCATCTGGAGTGCGATCCGGTTCCTGTCCCTGCAGGTCATTTGCACTATTGGCTCCAGCCCCATTTCCTTGGCAATAACGCACGACGCCCAGCTGGACATGCGCACCACAGCCGTCTGTCCATCGGTCACATTCACAGCGTCAACGTTGCCCAGAAGGTGCTTTGCCTTCTGCCTGATGACTTCTCCGTTGGCACTTGCAGGGGGCCCCAACTCCCCTGTAACGGCGAAACTGCCGCTATCGAGCACCTTCTCCAGTCTGCTGTTGCTCTTCATCAGCTACCTCTCTAGACTTTGGTTGCTGCGCCAGCCATTAGGCTAACGCTCCAATCCTTCGGTGCCGTGATCTGGCTAAGCTTATCCAAACGGCCCAGCTTCGTCAACCGATCGATTATCTCCTGCCACGCGCACGGGACATCCGGTGAGACCTCGCACTTGCCATCGGCGGAGCCCCCGCACGGACCATTGAGAAGCATCTTGGAGCATCGGGCTATGGGGCAGATCCCGCCTGTGTACTCCAACATGCAGTCCCCGCACTCCATGCATCTCTCGCCTTGCCGCCACTCAGCGTGCCGCCCGCCCATCGACACAGTGTTGCAGCCCGGGTGAACCATTCGGTCGACGACCGACGAAGTCGCCTGCACGCCGACCCCGCAGCACAGGGCCAGAAGCGAGTCTGAGTCCACTATCTTGCCCTCGTGCGCGTTTAACGTGACTCTGACCAGGCTGTCGTTGCACATGAAGTCAATGAGGGACGTGCCCGTGACCGTCTTGCCCGCCTGCTCCAACTGCTCCTTCATCTCCAGGACTTCTTTCTCTCCCCCCGTATGACAACCCTCGGCGCAACCCCTACAGCCTACCACGAATATCTTCTTCTCGCCAGCTGTGTACTCGAGTATCTCTTCGAGCGGTTTCTGCTTGGTCGTCAGCATTTCCACACCTTCGCTTTGTTATTGGCTTTGCCGGAGGACAGACCGATCTCCTCCAGCACAGTCTCGATAAGCCTTGGCATCTTCTCCTGCAGAGCCGGTGAGAGCTCGAGCCCCACCTCGACGCTCGCCGGTTCGATTCCGATGATGACGGTCTGCCCGGGCATGTCGCCCATCAGCTTCATCATGTTGAGGTTGTCCACAATCCCGATTTGATGTACCGACGTGGCTATGCCCGGTTCTGACACGATCTTGTCGGGAGTGAACCGATACACGGTTCCGGGCTCGTAACCGCCCTTGACTGCGTCGATGATGACAAGCTTGCCGGCGCCCTGGACCAGGTGCCCTATGTCTGGGCTGGTTCCGCCCTCGATAAGCTCGATGCTTCCATCAGACAAATCCAGCCGCTCCTGCAGAATACGAACAGCGTGAACGCCGACGCCTTCATCGCTCATTAACTCATTGCCGCTGCCTAATACTACTGTCCTGTCCATCAGAGGCCGTTCTCCAGCTTCCAGGGGACTACGCCACGCGGTACTCACCGAGAGTCCTTCCTTTAGGAGTGATGACGTGTACGGCGCAGGCCAGGCACGGGTCGAAGGAACGGACGATGCGGACGATCTCGAACGGGTTCTGCTCGTCTTTGACCTTCGTTCCTGTGATAGCCTGCTCCAGCGGGCCGGGTTGTCCCTTATCGTCGCGTGGCGACATATTCCATGTGCTCGGCACGACACATTGGTAGTTGGCTATCCTCTTGTCCTTGACCTCGATCCAGTGCCCGAGGGCTCCCCTGGCTGCATCGACGAGGCCCATTCCCGTGGACTCATCAGGTATCTCGTATTCCTGATACACGGGCTCACCCGGCTTCAACTCCAGCAGCCAAGCCGGCATCGTGTCGGCTATGACCTTGCAGCTCACGGCTCGCGCCAGGTGGCGGCCCAGCGTCGAGAACATCACCTCGGGCCCGGCCTTGAACTTGGCCAACGCAGGGTCAACAATCGCCTTCACGTTCTCGTCGCCAGCCAGGTACGTGGCCATGACGCGCGCGAGCGGGCCTACCTCGTACACCTCGCCATTGTACCTCGGCGACTTCACCCACGAGTAAGCGCCTCCCTTGTTCTCGTTCGGCACTGTGTCGCTGTCCAGCGGCTTCCTGCCGCTTGTCGACTCCTCGTACCATGAGTGCTTCACCTGCTCGGCGATACTGCCGGCGTCGAGCGGTTGCAGCTTCAGGTCGGGGCCGACGGCCCCCTGCTTTAGCAGCCTCTTCCTCTTCGTGAGGTCGGGCTCCTTTCCGTCCAGCTCGTAGCTTCCGTAGGACAGGAGATGCTTGCAGCCCACACCTATACCGAAGTAGTCGCTGTATACCTCTGCGGCAGCCACAACGTCGGCCAGATAGACGTTGTCGATGAAGTCGCGCAGCTCGTTGAGACGCCACAGGAACGAGGCGATCTTATCCACGGTGGGGACTTCTGTCACGCCGCCCGGCACAATGGCCATGTTGTGCGGCATCTTGCCGCCGAATATGGCGCACATCTCCTGGGCCTTGCGCCGCATCCTCAAAGCCTCGAGATAGTGCTTCACCAGCTCCTGGTCTACCTCCGCCGGGAATCTGTAGTCACCTTCGTATCGCGGCACGAACGGCCCCAGTTCGCCGCGTTCGATGAATTCCTTGACGGACTTCAATGCGGGGTCGTTGCCTTCATACTTCGCCACCTTGGTGACGTCAACGTAGTCCAGCGCAGTCAAATGGTAGAAATGGAGGATGTGGTCGGCAATGTGTGCCGCCCCCAGTATGAGGTTGCGCATCAGCCTTCCATTGTCTGGTATGGAGCCACCCAGGCCGAACGCGCTATCGAGGCACAGGGTTGCTGCAGTGGAATGGCTCGTCGGGCACACGCCGCAGATACGCTGTGTGATCCGCTGGGCGTCCCTCGGGTCACGGCCCCGGAGAATGATCTCGAAGCCTCGGAAAAGGGTGCCAGAGCTCCTGGCCTCCTTGACCTCACCACCATCGACGACGGCTTCAACCTTCAGATGGCCTTCGATACGAGTGATCGGGTCTATGACGATCTTGCCCATGTTACTGAACCACCTTCTGACCGATATTCGGCAACACCTCGTCCGGTGTCTTCTCGTACATTGGCGATACGAGGTCGGGGAAACCCTCCGACGCGCATCCAATACACAACCCGCCGCACTGCACACACCAGTTCACGCCGTTGTTCCACGTCCTCGTGGCACAGTCCGCGTGGGTGACGGGCCCCTTGCAGCCTAGTTCATACAGGCACCCCGGATCGCTGAGCTTCTTCGCGAACTTCTGCTCGTCATAGTAGGCGCGTCGCGGGCAGTTCTCATGTATCAGCTGGCCATAGAAGGCCTTCGGACGATTCAGCTCGTCGAGGTCGCCAGCCTTGGGCAGGCCTCCGATGAGAACGCTTGCCACGGTGCCCACGAACCAGTCAGGGTGCGGTGGGCACCCAGGTATATTGATCAGAGGGGTCGACACGCCCTTGGACTGGAACAACTGCATGACACTGACACACTGACTTGGATTGGGCTTTGCGGCCGGTATACCGCCGAACGCAGCGCAAGTCCCGAGAGCGATCACCGCAAGAGCATCACGGCCCAGGCTCTCCACCCTGGACGCGAAAGAGACGGGCTTGCCTTGCTTATCCTCACCGAGTGAGCAGTAGGAGGCCGCGTCGCCTCTCGTTGGAATCGCTCCCTCAACGACCAGCACGTAGCCGCCCTTCTTGGTCTGCCACGTTTCCTCCAGGGCCTCGATCACCAGGTCCCCGGCCCCGGCCATCACGGTAGCCTGAAATCTGAGATTGACGTGTTTGCCCGGGATCACTTCATCGACTAGCACGTTCTTGATTGTTGGACTTACCGAGTTGAGAACCGAGACCGAACAACCTGTGCAGGCGGCACCTTGGATCCATATCACAGGGATCTCTTGCGTCTTCTGGCTTGCCATAGTCCCTCCATCTTGTCGGAAGCTCTTTGACCAAATACATATTGTAGCAGACACATCATCCTCTTTCTATAGCAGATATACACAAGGGGGGAGGGGTAGACCCACCCATCCCTGGGTGGGTAGACCTACGAACTATGTGGTGACGGTTCTCTTCACCACAGCATAGACAAGCTGCCAGTTATGTGATAACATTGCACCTTGCTAGCTCATGGAGAGTAGGGACGACGAACCACCAACAGCTGCTATGCCAGGCCCGTTTCCCACAGAGTCAATAAGCCCCCATCCTGCACCTGCTAGGCCGGCGGCTTGACAAAACAATCCCTCTTCCAATGCTATGCGCATTATGTGTAGATGGCCTGTGCCACTGGTGAGAGAGGTACGGCGATGCCGGAGAGAGGTCTGCCTGAGACGATAGTGCCGAGCCCTTCGTTCCGGGAACACGTTCAGGAAAGGTCTGGAGAGAACGTGTGCGCCTGCTATCAATGCGAGAAGTGCACCAACGGGTGCCCCTTGGCGTTCTCGATGGACATCGTCCCCCACAAGGTCATCCGGGCCGTGCAGTTGGGGCTGAAGGAACAGGTCCTGACCAGCGATACCATATGGATATGCGCCTCGTGCGAAACATGCACGACTCGATGTCCCAACGACATAGACATCGCCCACGTGATGGACTGCCTGAGGCAGACAGCACGTAGTGAGGGGACAAAGGCGTCCCAACCCCAGGTTGCGGTCTTCCACGACGCATTCCTGGCGTCCATGAGGCGCTTCGGCAGGGTGCACGAAGGGGAGATGGCCGTCACGTACGCCCTGAAGAGCGGGGGTTTGAAAGGCCTTCTGTCGCTCTCGGGCATGGGCCTGGACATGTTCCGGAAGGGCAAAGTGAAGATGTTGCCACACAGGCCCAACCGCGAAGTGAAAGACATATTCCGCGTCACGGAGAGAAAAGGATAGCCATGGAGGTCTCGATCTATCCGGGTTGCTCTCTCGAAGGGCTGGCGAAGGCGTACGGCGAGTCTATCGAAGCGGCATCGAAGGTCCTGGGGGTCAGCTTCAGGGAGCTGGAGGACTGGACATGCTGCGGGTCTTCCTCCGCTCATGTCACGAACGATGAGCTTGCTGTTGCCCTGGCCGCGAGGAACCTTGCGATCGCCGACCGTACGGGAAGCGATCTCGTGGTGCCCTGTGCAGCGTGCTTCCAGCGGCTCAAAGTCGCAGAGAAGCACCTCAAGGCCGGCAAAGCGGTAGAAGGGGTCCCCCGGTACGACGGCAGGTTCCGTATCAGGACGCTGCCCGATTTCTTCCTGGAGGACGTCGGGGAAGCTGCCCTGCGGGACAAGGTGAAGAAGCCACTGACCGGACTCAGCGTAGCATGCTACTATGGCTGCCTGACCTTGCGCCCTCCGAAGATTACGGACGCGAAGAACCCGGACAACCCGAAGGAAATGGACAGGGTGCTGGCAGCGCTGGGCGCGGATGTCAAGCCCTGGTCCTTCAAGGCGGACTGCTGTGGTGGCAATCTCACTCTAACTCGTCCCGATCTACATATGAAGCTGACTCAGAGGATACTGGACATGGCCGAGGAGGCCGGGGCGGATTGTATCGCAGCGGCGTGTCCGATGTGTCACGAGAATCTGGACTCCAAGCAAGCGGAGATATCGCGGGAGAGTGGCAAGACCTACGCCATGCCCGTATTCTACTTCACCGAGTTGATGGGACTAGCGTTCGGCGAGTTAGATGTCCAGAAGTGGCTGGGAAGGCATACAGTCGATCCGCGGCCGTTTCTGCAAGGGAAAGGACTACTGTAGGAGAGGCGCAGGATCATGGCGGAGAGCCAATCGGAAAGGGTGGCCAAACCTGACAAGGTCGGTGCCGTGATGGTGGTGGGAGGGGGCATATGCGGCATGCAGTCAGCCTTGGACCTGGCCAACTCCGGCTTCAAGGTCTACCTCGTGGAGCAAGAGCCGTCGATAGGCGGTCGGATGGCCCAGCTGGACAAGACCTTCCCCACGAACGACTGTTCTATGTGCATGATATCCCCCAAGCTGATCGAGGTCGGCAAGCACCTCAACATCGAGATCATCACCAACGCGCAGCTCGAATCGCTTGATGGAGAGGAAGGCCGCTTCACGGCGACGGTGAAAGTCAAGCCCCGCTACATCGATGCCGAGAAGTGCACCGGCTGCGGCCTGTGTGCCCAAAGCGAGTACGGGGAAGACGTCCTGAGGTTCAAGGACGGGCAGACGTGGGTGGACAGGATCAGGGTCAACGAGCAGGTGTGCATCCAATGCGGCGAGTGCGCGAACGCATGTCTGCTTGAAAACGAGAGCAGGCAGGCGATCACGGATATCGCTCTGGAGCGGAAAGCCCACCTCCTGGCTCTGCCGGAGCAGAAGACGCCGAACGAAACCCTGATGCACGATATCGCTCGCATGAGTACCGAGGAACGCGGGGAGTTCTGGCGCAGGCACCTGAGCAAGTGCATCAAGTGCTACGGTTGCAGGGAGGTGTGCCCTGTATGCATCTGCGAGGAATGTGAGCTGGAGGACCCGCAGTGGGTCAAGCCGGGCCGCATACCGGCGGACTACCCGCTCTTCCACTTGATCGCGGCCTACCACTTGGCCGACCGGTGTGTCGGATGCGGTGCGTGCCAGGATACCTGTCCCATGGGCATACCGCTTCTGACCATGATGCATCTGGCGCGTATTGACAGGGAAAGGATCTTCGAATACGTGCCGGGCTTGGATGCGGAATGGAAGTCCAAAATCATCGAACGGGCCGACAAACACCCGATAGGGGAAAGGAAGGTAAGGGCATGAACGCAGACGTCGTGCTGACGACTTGCCCTTATTGTGGATGCGGCTGTCAGCTGTTCCTCGAGGTGTTCGATGGCCGTATGACCGGCGTCGTCCCGTGCAGGACCGACCCGATAAGCCGGGGACAGCCATGCATAAAGGGCAGAAACGCGCATGCTTTCGTGGACCATGAGGACCGCCTGCGGACACCCCTGATTCGTGAGGGTGACAAGTTCAGGGAGGCCAGCTGGCAGGAAGCGCTGGCATTGGTCGCGGAGAAGCTCCGCCAGGCCAAGTCGCAGCACGGTCCTGACTCTATCGGCTTCGTTGCCTCGGCGAGGTGCACCAATGAGGACAACTACGTCTTCATGAAGCTCGCCCGAGCCGTGGTGGGAACCAACAATGTTGATCACTGTGCGCGTCTCTGCCACTCGGCCACAGTGGCCGGCCTTGCCGCCAGCTTCGGTAGCGGCGCAATGACCAACTCCATCGTGGAGCTTGAGGATGCCGACTGCATACTCGTCGTCGGCAGCAACACCACCGAACAGCACCCCCTGGTTGCGAGCCGCATCATGGCTGCCAGGGACAGGGGTGCTCACTTGATCCTCGTCGACCCCAGAAACACACCCCTCGCCGAGTTCGCGGACATCCACCTTCGGCTAAGGCCGGGCACGGACATAGCCTTGGCCAATGCATTCATGAATGTCATTATCGCCAACGGTCTCGAAGACTCGACGCTCATCTCGGAGCGCACCGAGGGCTACGACGAAATGCGCGCCAAGGTGGCGGAGTACACGCCCGAGAGGGCCGCGGACATATGTGGTGTCTCAGCCGACGATGTGAAGCGTGCGGCGCTCCTGTACGGCAACGCGAAGCGCGGGAGCATTGTCTATTGCATGGGAATCACGCAGCACACCACCGGCACGGACAACGTCAAGGCCATGGCCAATTTGGCAATGCTCACGGGCAACGTGGGGCGAGAGTCGACGGGCGTCAACCCTCTCCGGGGACAGAACAACGTCCAGGGAGCCTGCGACATGGGGGCACTCCCGGAGGTGCTCACCGGCTATCAGCGCGTCAGCGATGAGGGGGTGAGGGCCAGGTTCGGGGAGGCCTGGGGATGCGATCTCAGCGCGCAGCCAGGCCTGACGTTGACCGAGATGTTCGATGCCGCCCATGAGGGCACGCTCAAGTCCATGTTTGTTATGGGCGAGAACCCGGTACTGAGTGAGCCTGACAGCAACCATGCGCGGGAGGCTCTCGGCAAGCTGGAGTTCCTTGTCGCGCAGGACATATTCCTATCAGAGACCGCGGAGCTGGCCCACGTTGTGCTGCCGGCGGCCTCGTTCGCTGAGAAGGAGGGAACGTTCACGAGCACGGACAGGCGCGTGCTGCGTGTCCGAAAGGCAATCGATCCGGTTGGCGAGAGCAAGCCCGACTGGCTGATCGTCTGTGAGCTGGCGCGGGCGATGGGCAGCCAGGGCTTCAGCTTCAGCAGTGCCTCAGAGATCATGGGTGAGATAGCGACACTGACGCCGAGCTACGGCGGTGTGTCGCACGAGCGGCTTGACAGGGGCGAGACGCCGGCATGGCCCTGCCCGACCGAGGAGCACCCGGGCACCCAGTTCCTGCACAAGGACATGTTCGTTCGTGGCAAGGGCAAATTCTTCCCTGTTGATTACGCGCCCCCGGCCGAGGCCCCAGACGAGCAATTCCCGCTGGTCCTGACAACCGGGCGTGTAATGTTCCAATACCATACCGGCACGATGACGAGGCGGACCCCCGCATTGGAGAGAGAGTCACCCTCCGCTTTCGTCGAGATCAACGCCGAGGATGCGGGCAAGCTGGGCATCTCGGATGGGGACACCGTCTCCGTGAAGTCGAGGCGAGGCCAGATCCAGCTATCCGCCTCGGTGACCGACGGCGTGAAGCCGGGCGTGGTCTTCGTGCCATTCCATTTCGCGGAAGCCGCAGCGAACATCCTGACGCTAGACAGGCGCGATCCCGTGGCAAAGATACCGGAGTTGAAGGTCTGCGCCGTCAGCGTGTCCAAGAAGGTATAGGGCAATGCAGAACGGCATTGATGAAATTCGAGAGCAGGCAGCCCGCGCTCTGCGGGACGGCTGCGACGGCATAGTGGGGCTGCGGGAGAGGTGGGGCAACGTGGGCCCACACCTCTTCACGAGCGTTGACGAGCTCGAAGACCTGGTAATCGAGCCTCGCTTCCAGATGGCCACGTTCATCCGCAGGATTCAGGACAAGTGGCCTCAGAAGAGGCTGGCCGCAGTCGTCAGGGGCTGCGACGTCCGCGCGCTGCGCGAGCTGGAGAAGAGGGGCGTCTTCAACAGAGATGAGCTCCTGACCATAGGGATTGTCTGCAGTCAGGAGCAGGCCGATATCTGCAACTGCGAGAAGCCGAGCTACAACGTCTTCGATTGCACTGGCTGCTGGAAGTGCATGGAGGCCTGTCCCGAGAACGCGATCGAGAGAATCAACGTCTGCCCTGTTGTACTACCCAAGGAGTTCGACGAGGGCCTGGCCTACAGGAAGGCCGTCCACATCCCATTCCCGCAGGCGATTCCTCTCAAGTACACGAGGGACCCTGAGAACTGCCTGAAGATCAACGGGTGTCTGGATTGCAAGGGCTGTTTCGGTATCTGCGGCACCGAGTCCATCCTGCTCCAGGACAGTGAGCAGGTGCGCACCGTCGAAGTGGGATCGGTCATACTCACCCCTGGGTTCGAGCCTTTCGACCCGGCCCTGAAGCCCGAATACGGGCATGGCCGTATGGCCAACGTTGTCACGAGTCTACAGTTCGAACGCATACTATCGGCCTCCGGCCCCTACCAGGGGAAAATTCTGCGGCCTTCGGATGGCCGGCACCCCGTGAAGGTAGCCTGGATCCAGTGCGTCGGCTCACGCGACACGACGTGTGACAGGGACTATTGCTCGTCGGTCTGCTGCATGTACGCCACCAAAGAGGCCATCATAGCCAAGGAGCATGCCAGCGAGATCGAGCCGACCATCTTCTTTAATGACATGAGGGCGTTCGGCAAGGGCTTCGAGCGATACTACGAATCGGCGAAGAGCAAGTTCGGCATAAGATACGTTAGAGGTATCGTGTCGGGCATCAAGGAGCTCCAGCAGACCAAGAACCTGATCATGGAGTACTCGAACGAAGACGGCGGTAGAGCCCAGGAGGAGTTCGACCTGGTGGTGCTGTCGGTGGGCCTGGTCCCGTCGGCCAGCACGCGGGAGCTTGCCCGGTCGCTCGGCGTGAGTGTGGACAGATTCGGGTTCTGCAATACGGACGACTTGATCCCGAACGTCAGCTCGCGAGCCGGGGTCTATGTTGCCGGTGTCTTCGACAGCCCCATGGACATACCCGAGTCGGTGATGCAGGCGAGCAGTGCCGCGTGCTTGGCCTCGCAAGGCATAGCCGGGGCTCGCGGCTCAATGGTGGCTGACAAGGAGTACCCGCCTGAGCTCGATGTGTCCACCGAGGAGCCGCGTATCGGCGTCTTCGTTTGTCACTGCGGAGTCAACATCGGGCGGGTGGTGGACGTGCCCTCGGTCGCGGAGTACGCAAGGTCATTGCCACACGTCGTCTACGCTGAGGACAACCTGTACACCTGTTCGACCGACACGCAGACGAAGATAATGGACGTGATCAAGGAGGAGAGGCTCAACCGGGTGGTCGTCGCCTCCTGCAGCCCCCGGACTCACGAGCCGTTGTTCCAGGACACCATACGTGAGGCTGGTCTGAACAAGTACCTGTTCGAGATGGCGAACATAAGGGACCAGTGCTCTTGGGTACACGGGACTCACCCCACGGAGGCTACCGACAAGGCCAGGGACCTGGTGCGCATGGCAGTCGCCCGCGCGGCTACGCTCGAGGCGCTCCGCGAGTCCCCCTCGCCTATCAAGAGTGGCGCTCTGGTCATCGGGGGCGGCCTGGCCGGCATGACGGCGGCTCTGGGTATCGCCAGGCAGGGGTATGAGACCTATCTGGTTGAGCGTGAGAGCGAGTTGGGCGGCAACCTCCGACACATCCACTACACGATTGAGGGAGGCGACCCGCAGGCCCTCCTGTCCTCCCTGAAAGAGGAGTTGGAGAAGGAGCCTAGGGTCACTGTGTACCTGGGCGCGAAGCTCAAGGAGACCTCCGGGTACGTTGGCAACTATCGGTCCGCCGTCGTCATGGCGGATGGGAGCACGATGGAGTTGGAGCACGCTGTCGTTGTCGTGGCCACCGGAGGAGTCGAATATGGGCCCACGGAGTACCTGGCTGGCCAGTCCGATCACGTGATGACCCAGGTCGAACTCGAGGATAAGATCGCCAAGAACAGCGCTGAAGTCAAAGGGCTGAAATCGGTGGTCATGATCCAGTGTGTCGGATCGCGCGAGGAAAACCACATGTACTGCAGCCGCGTGTGCTGCAGCCAGGCGGTGAAGAACGCGATCAGACTCAAAGACGCCGACCCGCAGACTGAGGTCTACGTTCTGTACCGGGACATCCGGACATACTCGATGAAGGAGCTGAAGTACCGCGAGGCCCGTGAGAAGGGTGTCATCTTTATTCGCTTCGATGCGGACCGGCCTCCGGAGGTTGCCCAGGAGAACGGCCTGCTGAAGGTCAAGGTTCGTGACATGGTCATGGGAACCGACATCCTCCTCACCCCCGACATCCTGGCCTTGAGCGCCGCTATCCGGCCGCAGCCCGATGCCGAGGAGTTCGCGAGCAAGCTGAAGCTCCCGCTGACCCAGGACAAGTTCTTCATGGAGGCGCACATGAAGCTGCGGCCTCTGGACTTTGTGAACGAAGGCATGTTCCTCTGCGGCCTTGCTCATGCGCCCAAGACCATCTCCGAGTCCATCTCGCAAGCCAGGGGTGCCGCATCGCGGGCGATAACCATCCTGTCCAAGCCGTACCTGATGGTGGGGGGGGTCGTGTCCCAGGTCGACGAGGACATGTGCGTGGCCTGCCTGACCTGCGTGCGCTCCTGTCCCTACAATGTCCCGAGGATCAACGAGCGCGGTGCGGCATACATCGAGCCGGCTGCCTGCCAGGGCTGTGGCATATGTGCCAGCGCCTGCCCGCGGAAGGCAATCAAGCTGCGGCACTACTCGGACGAGCAGGTGATTGCCAAGACCGCCGTACTGTGCACGGCCTAGAGGAAAGAGGAAGAGGAAATGGGCGAAGACTTCGAACCGACGGTAGTGGCGTTCTGCTGCCACTATTGTGCCTACTCGGCGGCTGACCTGGCCGGTTCCATGCGCCTCGAGTACCCTCCGAACGTGCGTGTGGTGAAGCTGATGTGCACCGGCAAGGTGGACACTCTGCACCTGCTCAAGGCATTCGAGGCCGGGGCCGATGCTGCCTTCGTTGCCGGGTGAGAGGAAGGCGACTGTCATTTCCTGGAAGGAAATCTGAGAGCCAAGAAGAGGGTGCAGCAGGCCAAGGATCTGCTCGCGGAGGTCGGTATAGAGCCCGAACGAGTAGAGATGTATAATATAGGTGCATCCGATGCACCGCTATTCGCCAGCGCCGTAAACGACATGACGGAGAGGGCACGAAACCTGGGGCCCAGTCCTCTCAAGAAGGACAAGGTGAAATCATGATCGTTGGAGAAAGGAAGCCCTTCGATGAGATACAGAGGAGCCTGGAGGGCTACAAGAAAGTGCTAGTGCTGGGTTGCGGCACTTGCGTCAGCGTGTGCATGGCCGGGGGGGAGAAGGAGGTCGAGTTGCTCGGCAGCCAGTTGAGGATGGCGAGCAACATCAACGGTACGGAGGTAGAGATCGGCGAGGCAACCGTACAACGCCAGTGCGATAAGGAGTACATCGAGCCGGTGCTGGAACAGGCGAAAAGCTATGACGTCGTTGTCTCGATGGCCTGCGGGGCCGGCGTCCAGTTGCTGGCCGACATGCTGTTCCCTCAGCCGGTCATACCGGCACTGAACACTCGCTTCATCGGCATAGCCGAGGATGAGGGTACGTGGTCGGAGCGTTGCCGCGCCTGCGGCAACTGCGTGCTGGGAGAGTACGCCGGCATCTGCCCCGTTGCACGCTGTCCCAAGAGCATCCTCAACGGTCCCTGCGGAGGAAGCCAGGGAGGCAAGTGCGAGACCGACCCCACGCGGGACTGCGCCTGGGCGTTGATCTACGATCGACTGAGCAAGCAGGGCAGGCTGGAGAACCTCGTCAGGGTGGCCGGGCCCAAGAACTTCAAGACGCAGGACTACCCGGCGAAACAGGTCAACGAGGCTTATGTCAAGGCTGAGATGGAGCCTGCTCACGAGAAGTAGCGGGCGCGTGCATGGGGATACCCGACGAGTGTGGAGCGTTGACAGGTTCTCCGCCCCGAGACTATAATAGCCTCGACTATCGCAAGTTCGAAAGGTGGTGCAGGCATGGCCAATGAGATGGGAAAGCGGTATCGTTGTGAGAAATGCGGTACCGAACTGATTGTCACCAGGGCTGGTGAGGGTGAGGTAAAGTGCTGCGGGCAGCCCATGGTGAAGAAGAGCTAGTAAGGGGGTCACAAGGGATATGTCGAATCTACTCGGCAAGAGGCACCGCTGCGAAACATGCAATACTGAAGTCCTGATCACAAAGGCCGGCGACGGTGAGGTCGAATGCTGCGGCAAGGCAATGGAGGTCCAGCAGCCCAGGCCGCTGCCGTCATCGGACTAGGAATCGCCCGACATCTACACAAAGGCCCAGGCGGGAATCGAGCACCCTCCCGTCCGGGCCTTCTTGCGTTCCCCTCTTAACCGAGCGTGTTACCTCTGAGGCTCTAGCACCACCTTGATGGAGCGCTGTTCCCCTGGGTTGACTACCATGTGGAAGCCCGCCTGTGCCTCACCAAGACCCAGCCTGTGCGTGACCATCTCCGCTACCCGCAGGCTACCGGCACCGATCAGCTCCAGGGCGGTTGCATAGTCCGCCGGGCTTCCAGCGTAGGATGTCGCCAGCGTCACGTCAGTTCGCCAGAAGATCTCGTTCAGCGACTTCGGAATCGGCACGCCCTCGTCGGTCGGTGCGAAGAACAGCACTGTGCCCCCGCGTTCGACCGAGTCCAGGGCCTGCCTCAGCGCAGATTGCGCCCCCGTGCAGACGGTCACCACATCGGCCAGTCGCCCATCGTTCAGTTCCCGGAACCGCGCCGGTACGTCGTCCCGCGCGTCCACGGCCTGGTTCGCGCCGAACCGGCACGCGGCTTCCAGCCTGTGCTCGAGCACGTCGGTGGCCATGATGCGCCCGGCACCCAGTGCACGTGCCAGGTGAACGTGGAGCAGCCCCGCTATTCCGGTACCCAGCACGAGTACGTTGTAACCGGGCTGCAGTCCCGCCCGCCTTTGCCCGCGCAGTACACACGCCACGGGCTCAACGAACGTCGCCTCCTCGAACGTAACGTGGTCAGGCAGCCGGAAGAGCCCGCGGTCGACGTTGATGGCTGGAATCCTGGCGTACTCGGCGAAGCCGCCGGGGTCTATGTTCGTCTTCCGCAGGGTATCGCAGACTGTGTAGTCACCCTTGAGGCAGTAGCGGCAGGTGTTGCAGGGCACGTGATGCGCGACGGTGACCCTGTCACCGGGCGCGTAGACGACCACGCCATCCCCAGCCCTCTCCACGACGCCCGCCACCTCGTGCCCGAGCACCAGCGGCACCTTGTCCCGGCGGTACCACTCCATGACGTCGCTGCCGCAAATCCCGCTCGCCTCGACGCGCAAGAGGGCTTCTCCCGGCCCGATCTCAGGAACAGGTCTTTCCTCGGTGCGCACGTCCCGGTTGCTGTAGTACATCGCTACGCGCATGGGCATCTACCTCGTCCTGTAGGAATCGGGTCGATGGTATAACAAGTGGAATCAGGCGGTCAAGGCGGACACGAAGCGGCGGTGCCTGCAGGCACCGCCGCCGTTACGTTCCGTCAAAGCTCCTGACTCACTCAGGTCTGAGCGGGCTCCTCTTCGTCGACGACCTCAACAGCAGTCTGGCTGCTAATCACCATAGTGCCAAGCAATAGATCGTGAAGAGCGCGCTTGTCGGCCCGCCTCGCCAGAAGGATCAAGACCACGATCATTGCCAACACGACGAAAAGGTAGGACCACCCCTCACCCAGAGCGTAGTTGCCGAGTAACGACATTGGCACATAGTAGACTATGTAAATTACGGCCCTCAAGACAGACCGTATCGGGTCCATCTTGCTCCCATCGACAAGGACCACTCTCGCTCGAACAACCATCTTCCCAGGTGTCTGTCCACGCCATATCCAGAAGCCGGCGAAGTACACTACAAGGGTGGCTATCGAAACGATCAACAGCAGGACGTTGTTGTCCTCAGGAATGAACCTGGTAATCGCCCAAGTCACGAAGCCATAGATAATGGCGTCGATTACTATAGCGATCAATCTGGCCCCTGCGCCGACGTAAGGCAGCCCGACGAGTTCCTCTTCCTCTTCTGTGGCCTCTGGGGCCTCCTCCTCCCTCCAGGCCCGCACGGCAGCAGCGTCCTCAGCTGGCTCTGCCCTCTTCACGGGCTCTGGAGGAGCCTCGGCTGGCTCGGCCTCCTTGGGGGCCTCGACCGTTGGGGCCTCCGTCTCGGCTGCCGGCTCAGCCTTCACTTGACCTGGGCGAACCCAGGTCTGCTTGTCCGGGTCCCATACATATTTGCCTTTTCCTTTAGATGCCAAGAGCGCCTCCTTTCGCTTCCTGCCTCAGGCGCGCTTCACTGCTCGTTATGTACAGACGATTATATCGGCAATGCGCCGTGTGAGCAACTACTCATTAGCTACCCGATCCTCCAGGCTCGCTCAGCTTAAGGATGACTACGCCTTCATTCCGATACCACTCCTCCAGGCCACCCCCGCCTCGGAACTCCCCTGAGAGCGACTGCCTCAGCAGGGAATCCTCTGGGAAGGTCTCGTACTCGCCATCGACTGGCACAGGCAAGAAGGGGAAGGACAAGATTATAGGCTCCACCTGAGGATCGGTATCAATTGCTGACATGACAAGATAGTCCGCGCCATACTTCTCCATGACCGCAGCCGTCTCAGCCGGGTTTGACGTGAGATAAGCCTCTTTTATGTCCACCATTGTTGGTATGTTCCAGCCATAGTAGCCATTGTCGACCACCGGCCTTCGCTGGCCGAGATCGAGTATCCAGTAACCGTAGTCCCACCAGGCCATCACCACCGCATCCTCCGGCGAGTTGTCTCTGGTGAATGCCATGGCATTCTGCCAGTCGTCCCGCGCTGCTGTCTTTCCGACTGACTGGCCCTGCAGGTTCAGGGATGCTGTAACCGCGAAGAAGACCATCAGCACTATGAGATCGGCAACGACGAATCTCCCAAGGAGAGGCCGGTATCTCTCCCAACCTCCGCGACGATACATCAGGAAGACAGCCACGCCGAGAATGATCAGGATGACCACTATGACGCCCGTGAATAGCCCACCCTCTGGGTTCGTCAGGGCCACCACGAAGCCAACAACCAGCAGTAACGCCAGGAGCCCGTTGAGCAGCCACAGAACCAGGCATGTCAGCTTCTCCTCCTCCAGTTCGCTCCACATCCACCTTCCTCTGGCCCACATGTCGGCCAGCCCAACCCCTGACAGAAGACAAGCTGCGGGGACTGCATAGATCAATATGCGGCTGCTGAACATAGCCAACAGTAACAGCGAAACAAACCACGTGGCCGAGAAGATGCTGCCTTCATCTCTCCGCTTCCACGTGAGGTAGAAGGCAAACAAGAGCGGAATGATGAAGAAGTGGTAGCTCTGAAAGTCCGCGAAGCCGTGTGCCCACAATGGTCTCATCTCGCTGATCGGGCTGGCCCCGCTGTGGCGCACTGTGCCCAGAGCGGTGTCCAACCATCCCGACGATTGCGATCCAAGGGCGAGTACCGCGACCAAGTTCGCCGCGACTATCGTCGCAAACGCCCGCCAGTTCGCCTCATCAGCTGCCTTGGTCAGCCTGTCTAGGGCCCGGCCTTCTTCCCCGCGATGAGAGACAAGTCCAATCGCAAGCCGGACCAGGAAGTATGCCAGTATGACAGCGAGCAGGAACGCCGGCCCTATGAAGTTCCACTCGAGATACAAAAGGAGTTCCACGACCAGCACAGATCCGCTCGCGATTAGCCAGCCGAAGTTCCACCGTCCCAGATAGAATCGCCACTGCCTCAGGAAGTAGAACAGCAACAGGCCTAACGTAAGCAGCAACAGACTCAGGACGTCGCGGTCTATGTTGCCGGCCGCCCCACCATGGAACATGCTATGGAGGATTGCTGCCCAAGCGAAGGCTGAAAAGAGCCCCCCTGCTCTCCCGAACATCCTGCTTGCCGCCCAGAACAGGAGCAGCATGCCAATCAGGCCCAGAACCGGAGGCACGAATTTGCACGTGACGTCCAGAGCGTCAATCGCCGACATATTGAAGACAGCGCCCACCGCCTTGGCAATGTACGCCAGAGGGTACGCCAGACCGCTGTGGAGGGTGTAGATGTCAGCCTCGCCAGCCGGTACCGGCGGCCCCTCCCCGGCCATAACCCTGCCCGCGAGCCAGTGGAAGTAGTGGGAGTCCACGTTGAGCATGTAGTAGTGATCAGCCTTGAGGAGATGAGCACAACGCAGCAAGACCGTCAGGCCAGAGAGAGAGAGCAGCGCCCCTGCTACGAGCCACTTGTCCGGTATGCTGGTCATACCAGGCATATGGCTCGTGATCACTTGGAGACGCTTGGCCAGGCCGGAGAAATGAGAGGCGAGAAGAGCCTTTTCGAATTCGAAGGCCATTTCAGCTATTCTAGCTTCCGCAATTGAACGGTGTCAAGGTATCGACACCTTTTCGGGAGCTTCGATCAATTGTGTTGGACAACGGTGGGGTTCAGCCGACGGTGGGGGAGACCTGGTCTGGGGCCAGGCATGTGGGTAAACTCCGGAACCGCCAAATCGGGAGGATTGGTTAGAATAACAGGAGGAAGCGTCAGGTGAATACGTTTGACTGTAAGCGATAGTACCATTACCTTCGGGGTTGACGGTTCAGTTCGATTGTGCTATATGTAGGTCAGTACTGTGGTAACAGTATGCCGCGCTCATTGGTGCATAGCCTGTTGTTCAGGCCCCCCCATGGATTACCTTGAGGTTGCCGCTTAACAGGCCGCGCCAGCTGGTTCTCCGCCCGAAGTACTATTACTCCCTGCTGAATACCTGTATCGGCGAATACCCGGCAGGGCAGAGCCGGCCTGGCGAGGTGCTGAGTCATGAAGCCCAAGATACTCCATGCGTTCATAGCTATCTTTATAGCGGTTGGCTTGGCTTTGCCCCCAGCAGCTGCATTAGCCACAGACTGTGAGCCAGTAGATATTCAACTGGCGATCATTATTGATGGCTCGAACAGCATCAGTACCCAAGAATGGAATGCTCAGATCGATGGACTCCGGGAGGCCATCCTCGACCCCGATTGCGTACCGCGCGATGGAAGTGTGCAGCTGACGATCATCCAGATCGGCGGCGAGGTTACCCGGAATTGGTGGATGCCATCCTACAATCCGGGCGCGAAGGTTCACGTGAAGCGATGCAGGGTGAAAGAGGCCTCCGTGGAGGAATTAGCGTGCTACCTTCATGAGGTCGTCAGGTATGAGAAGATCGGTGGTGCTACTCCACTCCACTACGGGATAGGAAAGGCCATCGATCTTATAGGTGAAGACCACCTTATTGAGGGTGCTACTCAGATCATCAACATATCCACGGACGGTGGTGAAGACGAGTGGTGGAGCCTCAGAAGGTGGACAGCGGAAATGGCATGTGATGCAGCCATCGACGCAGGGTTCGACCAGATACACGTGGAAGGCATTGGAGACATCGATCTGGGTCGAGACGTGACATGGCTAAGGGATCGCATAGTATATCCCCAGCCCGGTGGCGTAGCGCCGCCATGGACACCCGGCTGGGTGTATCTCGGCACTGATCAGGGTAACGGCATTCAAACCTCAGCCGAGTTCAAGGATGCCATCTGCCACAAGATCATCTGTTGTCCCCCGACACCGACGCCCACGCCTACGGCTACGCCCACAGCAACGCCCACACCTACGGCTACGCCCACAGCGACGCCCACGCCGACGGCTACGCCTACAGCGACGCCCACGCCGACGGCTACGCCCACAGCGACGCCCACGCCGACAGCTACGCCCACAGCAACGCCCACGCCCACGGCTACACCCGACGAGCCAACGATATGCCACAGTCCATCCAGCCTCAGTTTCGGCGCTGCGGTCGGCGAGGACCCGGCCGACCAGGTACTCGAGATATGGAACTGTGACGGCCCCGGCACCGAGCTCAGCTGGTCCGTCGCACCGAATGTCGACTGGGTGACACTGGTGCCTGACAGCGGCAGCTCGACTGGAGAGATAGATGAGGTTACGGTCTCGATTGATACCACCGGACTTGTGGCTGGAGATTACGCTGGGAATGTGACGGTATCAGCGCCGGGAGCCAACAACTCACCGCAGACCATTCACGTGAGCCTGAGCATAACCTCCGAAGGTGCCATAATATGCCACAGCCCATTCAGTCTGACCTTCTCGGCACTGGAGGGCTTTAACCCTGATTCCCAGGCGCTGGAGATATGGAACTGCAACGGCCCCGACACCACCTTGAGCTGGTCGGTCTCGGACGACGCGGGCTGGCTTCAGCTCAGCCCGACCAGTGGCAGCTCCGTTGGCGAGCCTGACCATGTGACTGTCTCAGTCACCAGTTGGAACCTGTCGCCGGGAGTCAGCCATGCGGTCATCACCATAGCGGCGGCTGGGGCCGGCAACAGCCCGCAGAGCGTGCCGGTCAGCCTTGAGGTTATCGAACGGACCTTTGATGAGCCGCCTGCTGCGCCGACCGATCTGGTCGCGACCGCCGACACAGGCCAGATCAACCTTGTGTGGACCGACAACGCGGACAATGAGCTCGGCTTCATCATCTTCAGCAAGCATAGGCCGTTAGGCTTCTTCTACGAGATCGGCAGGGTGGGTGCCAATGTGACGACCTACCAGGATACGGATGTCGAGTGCGGTCGGACGTACTATTATGGAGTCTGTGCCTGGAACTACGTCCGTAGTTCTATGGGAAGATATTTCGTTAGGTCCGAGTGGTCCAACGTGGCCTTAGCGGAGTGTAGCACCACTGGTGGCAGGTGCTTCATTGCGACAGCCGCGTATGACTCTGCCGATGAGAAGTGTGTTCAGGCTCTGCGTGGTTTCCGAGATGGCTACATGGCTATTGACGGGATCGGATCGGGTGTGTTGTCGGCCTACTACAAGGTCAGTCCCCGCATAGCTGAGTTCATCGACACACACCCGTCCTTGAAGCCTGCAGTCAGGATTGGGTTGCTACCCGTGGTGGGCGTCAGCTCGATGGCCACGGCTGGGGCTTCGCTGAAAATCGCCGTGTGTTGCGTCGCGGCCCTCGGGCTGGTTCTTGCGGCTGCGTGGGTCTACAGACGGCGTCTGGCAACTTGGACATCGTAGCATCCGCTACCCTGGCTTCCGCGTATGCTCATTAGACGTGGTCGAGGAATCTCTACAAGACGGGATAGGTGGTGATCGACGATGAAGAACAAGGCTTTGCTCATGGTAGCATTGGCCGTGGTAGCGGCCATCGCGTGTACTTTGCTACCCGCGTCACTTGCGACATCGCCCGCAAGCGCCGCTGCCAATCTGATTCAGAACCCCGGGTTTGAAGACCCGGACACGGGTGTCAACACAGCACCTTCTTCTTGGACTGCTTCCACCACCGCACCCTATAGGGACGATCTGCCGGACACCCATTCAGGTTCTTACTCTGCATACCTGCATGGCACCTCCGGCAGTTACCAGCAGATAGTGAGTGTAGGCGCAAACGTGGTCTACAGGTTCGAGGCATTCACGAGGGCCACTGCCGCAGGTTCAGACATAGTCTCTCTCCAGATAAGGGACTCAGCACACACGGTAATCGGCAACTACACATGGAGTGGTTCCGACCACGGGTGGATGCTGAGGTTAGCCTACATCAACACTCCGATCAACGCTTGGGATGCGGTCGTCACCCTCTCTATCAGTGGCGGCCCGACTGCCGAGGCATGGTTCGACGACATATCGCTCGAAGAGAAGCTGACCAGCGAATGCTTCATCGCCACTGCCGCCTACGGTTCGGCTACGGACGAACATGTGGATGTGCTTCGGGACTTCCGCGACGACTTCCTCTCGAATGACTCGGTTGGGGCCAGCTTCGTGTCGGCATACTACAGGACGAGCCCTACAATCGCAGCATACATAGACGATCACCCGGCATTGAAACCGGTGGTCAAGGCCGGACTGGTGCCATCGGTCGCGATCAGCAACATCGCCACAGGCACGTCGTTCGCCGGCAAAGTGGCTGTGGCCGTGCTGATGGCCTTGTTGGCTGTTGTCTTGGCGCTCGGGCTGAGGGCACGGCTGACCGAACGACGTGGGTAGGATAGACCTGCGCGGTTGGGCAAGCGGCCCTGTATTACAGTCGCGTCCAGTACTTTCGTTACCAGTGTGGTCTCGCCCGAGTCTGATATCGGGAGGTTTGGTTAAGTAAGGTTGGCTTGACAGTGCAGTACTGCGGTGATACACTCGTGGTACTTTCGGGCTATGGACTTTTAGGCTGAAAGTAATAGTCCTTCACTCCGGCCCAAGGAGGGGTGCAGGGACAAAGGGAAAGGAGGTGATTTAGATGCCAGCTATTGAGATTCTTCAGGTTCAGTACCTTGTCTCGTTTATCGTGGGTCTGGTTGGTGAGCTGATCCAGGAGCTCGCAGGTGCGTTCGCTGATTTCGGCGCGACCGTCAGTACGTATGCAAACGACGCCGGCACGATGGCGGCGCTGACCACTGGTATTTTCGGAAACGACGGTGGTCTGATCTACTGGATCAACGAGAAGGTATTCTACGTGATCGAGAACATGCCGTGGTGCGACCTCGGAGCGGGTCTGGGAGCGATCGTTTACGGTCTGCTCAACCCGAGTTGTTAGTAATCCAGGCGGATTACCAAACCAGCGGCGGGCGCGGATACTAAACAGAAGTACTTGATAATCACCGAAGTAGCCTTGGGGCTTCGGAGCGACCAGAACTAGTAGGGGGGGCGATAAGCCCCCCCTCTAATGTTCCCCCAAACTACCCCAGCCTGATGGTACTATCTACCCTAGCTTGACAGAACAATTCCGTTTATCCTATCCTTGATTTTGAGGGGTCCGGTGTATCAATGCTGGTAAAACGAGTCTCCGGAGATAGATGATGGGTGATGGGATCAGACAGCTCCAAGAGAGAATCAAGTCGGCGATGGCTGACAGAAACACCAGGTTGAGAGTACTCGGTGTAGCCGCGGTCGTGGTGGTCGCGATCCTGGTGGTTCTCTTCGTGACGGTTCTGGGCGGACAGAAGAGCCTGCCCGTGGCGCCGAGCGGCCTCCAAGCGTCTGCCATATCATACAACAGAGTAGACCTGACTTGGGTGGACAACTCGGACAATGAGGCCCGCTTCGAAATAGAGCGGAGCAATGTGGGAATAGACGGGCCCTTTGGCTATCTCGACAAGGTCGAGGCGGACGAGGAGGGATACTCTGATACCAAGGTGAACGAGGGAGTCACCTACTACTACCGCGTCAAGGCCATCAACAACGCTGGCCATTCCGACTACACGAATGTGGCCACTGTTGAAGTGCCGAAACTCGAGCCACCCAACGCACCGACCAACTTGGCAGCCGTAGGTGTGTCGTCGGGCAGGATTGACCTGACGTGGTGGGATATGTCCGACAATGAAGACGGCTTCAAGATAGAGCGCAGAACAGACGAGGACCCATGGAGGGAGCTCCAGATAGACCCCCCAGTAGGACCCAACGTCAATGAGTACTCCGATGCCGACGGTCTGGTGGAAGAGACGGTCTACTACTACCGGATCAGGTCCTACAACCCCAAGGGGCACTCGATGTACTCGGAAGAGGCGTGGGCTCAGACGTTGCCGCCAATCGAACACGAGATGGGTGGTACAGCCGTGTCATGGTATGGCCAAGTGTCAGTAGTAAGCCTGCAGTTCACAGACAGGTACTGCGCGTACAATCCTTGGTCCCCTAGCACCCGGGAGTGCGAGGCTCCACTCGGCTCCAAATTCGCCGTTGTCACGGTAACGATGACCAATACGACACCAAATACTCCCTACACCGTCACGCGGGACAGCGTGGAGCTCAGGAGCGTACACAGTAAAGACACGCGCGGCATATTTGACTACACGAGTGGCGATGTCGGCGATCCATTTCCCAGCTCCGTCAAGCTAGAGCCCGCTGAGACGGTAAGTGGTGTCATCATCTACGTGGTACCCGATTACGAGCAGATAGAAGACCTCGAGATGGTGACGACGACGAATGGCGACACCATTCACGTTTGGCGGAGATAGAGCGCGCATCAGGCTGCGTGCGATCGACCGCTGATCCGTCGAGGCTGCTCCTCCTCACCGGGTGTGCTTCGGTCCCGCCCGAGCTTGGCATCTCATCGCTAATGTCACTGGCGGCTACGAGTAGCGCGCGGCCCGTGACAGACTGGTCTGAATGGCCCGGGTGTAGCGACAGCGCTATGCAGCTTGTGCCTGGGCCAGGGTTGCACGTGGACCATCATCGCAGCCCCCATAAGGCCCCACGTTTTGTGCGTGCACGGTGACCGCACCGGCATGCACCAGCTGATGTTCGCTCCCGTCATCCTCGCTTCGGCTGAGATGACATCAAAACCCTATTGGGACGAAAGTATACCTGTCAGGAGTACCAAATGGGATAGCGAGGAAGCGAGCGGTCAGAGTAGACTAAAGTTGGCGCTGTTAACACTGGATCGGTTCAATCCTCACTTTTCCTCCCGATTTTGAAGCCGCTTGCCCTAGGCAAGGGGTTTGGGGGGTTAGTCTATATTGAACACGTTTGCGCATTATGTTATGCTGGGGCTTACCCTTGGGCGAGCTTCTGTGGGTCGGCTGTACGGGTGACCTGCGCCTCTCGTGAGTCCCACTACGGTCGATTATGGTAGGTTGGCCGAAAGACAACTCGCTCTGGAAGCATAGGGTAGCTGTAGCCGCGCTCGTAGCAACGCTTGTGGTTGCAGTGACTTCTATACCTGTGCTCGCCGAGCCCCTCGCGATATCCTCAGTCTCTTCCGGTAACATCACCGACACCACTGCCGTGGTCACCTGGACTACCGATGAGCTTGCGGACAGCGTTGTGCGATATGGAAATACCACGGCGCTGGGGCTCACCGAGTCGGACGCCGCATTCGTGACCGGTCACGTGGTCACTCTCACCGGACTTTCCCCTGGCACGACCTACTACTATGAGGTGGAGTCCACCAACCAGGCGGGAAACGAGACCATAACCGACGACAACAGTGGTGGGTACTACACATTCACCACGCTGGACACCGTGGCACCGGTCATCAGCAACGTACAGACGACTGACATCACCGGCACCACGGCGACGGTAAGCTGGGATACGGACGAGGCGGCGGACTCGGTAGTCAACTACGGGGAGACCACCGCCCTGGGATCGACTGAGTCCAATGCAGCGCTTGTCGTCAGCAGGTCTATCCTACTGAGTGGGCTGACGCCGAACACAACGTACTACTATGAGGTGCAGTCGACGGACGCCGCCAACAACACGGCTACCGACGACAACAGTGGTGGGTACTACACATTCACCACGCTGGATACCGTGGCACCTGTGATCAGCAACGTACAGGCGACGGGGATCACAGGGACCTCGGCCACGATCACGTGGACGACTGACGAGAACGCTGACAGCGCAGT